>OIEE01000119.1_pt1 | contig 32742 bp, 22 predicted proteins | sample 1581701 | NCBI WGS metagenome assembly OIEE01 (sample SAMN01760976, study PRJEB22395) | human gut metagenome | reverse complement strand
CAACGCACATAAGATGCCCCCGGAGAGCCGCAACAAGCCCTCCGGGGGCATTTTTTGTTTCCCGGTATTTTTCCGCAGCGGCAAGCCTTCGTCAAAACTCCGGGTGCCATTCATCCCGGATGCCAATGTCAGCACAGATGATTTTTCCGCACAGCGGCGCAGAAGCTTCTGCCATATGCAAAGGCTTATAACTGTCGAAGGTTACGGTCAAATCTGCATGGGCAGCACCCTCGGCAACCTCCCCGGTATCCGTGTTGATGCCGCTGGGCAGGTCTACAGCCAGCACAAAGGTGTCGCTCTTATGCAGACGGCGTATCAGCCCGCAGGCAGCAAGACCGGAAGGCCGAAGTGCGCCATAAACTACCATAGATTCCATAAGCGAGTGACCTGAAAAGGCCGCTCGCTTTTTTGTTTACCACAGAGCTGAAAGGAGGCCAAAATGCCAAACAAAACGCAAGAATACCTTAACCTCGCCCAGCAAACGGCAAAGGAACTGACCCGATATTGGGAAAACTGGTCGGACTACCTGACCACTGCATCCCGGCTGTACAAGTACAGTTTTGCAGACCAGCTGATGATCTACGCCCAGCGCCCGGATGCCACCGCCTGCGCCGACTTTGACATCTGGAACAACCGGATGAACCGCTATGTCAGACGTGGCTCTAAGGGTATCGCTCTGCTGGACGAATCCAGCGGATTCCCGCGCCTGCACTACGTTTTCGATGTGTCGGACACCGGTGTGCGCCGTAATTCCCGTGACCCGGAGGTGTGGCAGTACAACGATGATCTGAAACAGCCTGTTTCGGAAATGCTCGCCGCTATCTACGGCATCAGCGGAGAGCGTGTTAGCCAGCAGCTTGCCGATGTTGCCGGAAAATTGGTGGCGGATTACTGGGACAACAACGGCGGCGACATCCGTGCCATCGTTGACGGCTCGCTCCTGATGGATTATGATGAAGCCGGGGTGGAGATGCAGTTCAAAAGCGCAGCAGCAATGAGTGTCACCTACACGCTGCTGGAACGCTGCGGCTTTGAGCCTGCCGGGTGGTTCGACAAGGACGATTTTCAGGCAATCTACAATTTCTCTACCCCGGATAGTGTCTACGCCCTCGGCGCAGCCGTCAGCGACATGAGCCGAGAGGTGTTGCGGAACATCGAGCGCACCGTAAAAACCACCATTCGCCGCCGAAACAATGAAAGGAGCCAGCATGAATATGAGCAGCAATCTGAGTTACACGCAGACCGGGGATTATCTTCTCCCGAACCTGACCCTGCATCAGCCGAAGACCCCGCTGGGCAAGTACGGCAGGATGCGCCTGAGCTTTCTGAGGCAACAGCGCCCGGTGCTGTACAACACGATGCTCCTGAACGGGAGCCTGTACCCGACCCTGACCGAACTGGAGCAGACCGCAGCAGCGATGAAGAAGCAACTGATGGCCGATTTGCTGGCGAAGAACCCGGCCCCGGACAAGGAGAAGAATCAGATGGCGTGGGTACAGCACATGAACAGCCTACAGGAGCAGGTCGAGGAAGTGATTCGGACGGAACTGATCTACAGCTAAGTTTTCTGGATGCCGTCATCCCCACCGAAGCCCAGCAAATTGAACATATCGACCGAGCGGAGAGCGAAAAATCGCCCTCCGCTTTTGTTTTGTCGCAGGCTGAAATTGAGAATGAACTGCGCAAGCATGGTTCCGGTTTTCAGGATGGCAAGCAGCGGATCATCGAACTGTACCAGACACAGCCCGACCGCAAACTCCGCGCTAAAGCATTGGCGAAAGAGTACGGCATCGGCGGACATTCGCAGGATTTTCTGGATGGCAGCAGCGGTTTTGTAAATCATGATGGAAAAGGACTTGAATTTGACCACTACCCGGATCATCAAAAGGTTACGTTAAGCTGGACACAGGTCGAGAAATACATCGACCTGATGATTCAGTCTGACCGCTACCTGACCGATAAGGAAAAAGAGCATCGTGCCGCCGTGCAGGAAGCGGAACGACAGCTCCCAATGCTGGATGGTGATGCCGCTGCCGAATACAATGCTCTGAAAGAGCAGTACCCCAATACCCTGATTGGCTTTGAACTGGGCGGATACTTTCTGTTCTATGACAAAGATGCAATCACTGTAAAGGAAGTTTTTCGTTCTAATTTGCTGTCACAGGAAAATGCGCTGGGAAAAGTCAAAGTGACCGGCTTTTTGCGCAGAGAGTGGGTAGCAAAATCGCAGAAGCTGTGGGCCGAGGGCAACAGCATCTATCTAGCCGGACAGGGCGGAGATGGTACCCACCATCAGACAAAATATCTGCGAGAGGAAGATTATCTGCCGATCGGCATCATCATCAAGCTAGATGGCCGGGATTTCCGTGTGGATCACGTCAACTTCATGTTCAAATCCGTCAGCTTGCAGGACATGGACTTGACCAACAGCGGACAGCCCATCTTCCGGGTTGAACGGTTGCCCAATATCCGGGAACTGTATGAACAGCAGCAGGATGAAATTATTGACGTTTCTCCTGAAAAGGCTGTTGATTACAAGGTCGGTGACGAAGTTGTTGTTGACCTTCCCACCCGAACCATCGAAGGCAAAATCGGCTATGTTGGCGAAACCGATGTGCGCATCGACACCAGCGCGCATGGGCAGTCGTGGGATAACGAGGTACTCAACAAGCAGCAATTCGAGGACGGTCTGCGGCGGGATGAACCTACACCTGATGAGGAACTGGACAAGTTGCCTATCTCTGTGGAGGTCAATGGCGAGTGGCAGACCTTTCCGGATGCTGCTGCCGCAGACGAAGCCCTGAACGCTGAACCGATGCCGGAAGCCGCAGGAAATTTTCACATCACGGATGATAATTTGGGTGTCGGAGGCCCCAAGCAGAAATTCGCCCGCAATATTGAAGCCATCCAGACCTTGCGCACTTTGGAGCAGGAGCATCGCGGTGCCACCGCCGAGGAGCAGCAGGTGCTTTCGCAGTATGTAGGCTGGGGCGGTCTTGCAGATGTCTTTGACCCCAACAAGGAAAACTGGTCTGCCGAGTACACCCAACTGAAAGGGTTGCTCACCGAAGAGGAGTATGCCGCCGCCCGCGCTTCCACTCTGAATGCCCACTATACCTCTCCGGTGGTAATTCGCGCCATCTATGATGCTGTGGAAAAGATGGGCTTCCAGTCTGGAAATATCTTGGAGCCTTCCTTGGGTATTGGCAACTTTTTCGGTATGCTGCCCTCTGGCATGGCTGACAGCCGTCTGTATGGTGTGGAACTGGATTCCATCACCGGACGCATCGCCCAAAAACTATATCCACAGGCCGACATTACGGTTGCTGGCTTTGAAACCACCGACCGCCGAGATTTTTACGACCTTGCCGTAGGTAATGTCCCTTTCGGTCAGTACAAAGTCAACGACAAGGCGTACAACAAACTGGGTTTTTCTATCCACAACTACTTTTTCGCCAAGACTATCGACCAGATCCGACCGGGCGGCGTGATTGCTTTCGTGACCAGCCGTTTCACGATGGACAGCAAAGACAGCAGTGCCCGCAAGTACATGGCGGAACGTGCTGATTTGCTGGGAGCCATCCGCTTACCCAACAACGCTTTTAAGGCAAATGCAAGCACCGAGGTTGTTTCGGATATCCTCTTTTTGCAGAAGCGTGACCGCCCTGCAGACATCGAACCTGCATGGGTGCAGCTGGGGCAGACCGAAGATGGCTTCAATATCAATCAGTATTTTGTAGACCATCCGGAAATGGTGCTGGGAAATTTGGAACTAGAAAGCACCCAGTACGGCCATGACCTGACCGTTGCACCAATCGAAGATGCAAACCTTGCAGACCAGCTTACCGAAGCGGTGCAGCACATCGAGGGCCAGTACACTGCGGTGGAGATTGCCGCTCCGGACGTTGCCGATGCGGAAGTGCAGCGCAAAACTCTGCCCGCAGACCCTACCGTGAAGAATTTCAGCTATACTGTGGTGGATGGTGAAATCTACTACCGCGAGAACTCCATCATGACACAGATTGAACTGTCCGACAACGCCAAAGGCCGTGTGGCTGGCATGGTGGAACTGCGGCAGATCGTCAACGAGTTGATCGACCAGCAGTTGAATGACTTCCCGGACGAGGATATCAAGGCATCGCAGGCAAAGCTGAATTATGCCTACGATGCGTTTACTGCAAAATACGGTCTGATCAACGACAAGAAAAATGCCCGCCTGTTCGATGATGACAGCTCCTATTATCTGCTCTGCTCGCTGGAGAATCTGGACGAGAATAAAAATCTCAAATCTAAGGCAGATATGTTCACCAAGCGGACGATTCGCCCAGAACGTATTGTCACCAGCGTGGATACCCCCAGCGAAGCACTGGCAGTGTCCATCGGGGAGCATGGCAAAGTAGACCTGCCTTATATGGCAGAACTGCTGGGCACTCCCGGTAACTATGAGCGCATCACCACCGAATTGTCCGGCGTGATTTTCAAAGACCCTGCTGCGGATGCTGACGACCCGGAAGCCGGCTGGCAAACAGCGGACGAATACCTTTCGGGTAATGTGCGCGATAAACTACGGATGGCACAACTTGCTGCAGAAAGCCGCTCGGAGTTCAAGGTCAATGTGGACGCACTGACTAAGGCGCAGCCCAAAGATTTGGAAGCTTCTGAAATTGATGTGCGGCTGGGTGCCACATGGCTTGCCCCCTCTATTGTGCAGCAGTTCATGATGGAAACTTTTCAGCCGCCCTATCGTATCCGCTACAACAATGCCATCACCGTTCGCTACTCCCCTTACACTTCCGAATGGCGGATCAGCAATAAATCTGCTACTGGCTTTGGTGACATTATGGCCACTGAAACCTACGGTACCCGCCGAGCCAACGCTTACAAGATTTTGGAGGATACCTTGAATTTGCGTGACAGCCGCGTTTATGATACCATCGAGGAGAATGGGAAAGAAAAGCGTGTGCTGAATCAAAACGAAACCACCCTCGCCCAGCAGAAACAGCAGGCCATCAAGGACGCATTTGCTGGCTGGGTCTGGAAAGATCCACAGCGACGCGCCCTACTGGTAAAAAAGTACAACGAGCTTTTTAACAGCACCCGCCCCCGTGAGTATGACGGTAGTCACATTCATTTTGTGGGCATGAACCCGGAGATCAATTTGCGAGAGCATCAGCGCAATGCGGTTGCCCATGTGCTGTATGGGTACAACACCCTTTTGGCGCACGAAGTCGGTGCTGGCAAGAGTTTTGAGATGGCGGCTTCCGCTATGGAACTGAAACGTCTGGGCTTGTGTCAGAAAAGTCTTTTTGTCGTGCCAAACCATTTGACGGAACAATGGGCCAGCGAGTTTTTACGCCTGTACCCCAATGCGAAGCTGCTGGTTACCAGCAAGAAAGATTTTGAACCCGGTAATCGAAAAAAATTCTGTGCGAGAATTGCGACCGGTGATTATGATGCGGTTATCATCGGACACAGCCAGTTTGAAAAGATACCCTTGTCCGCAGAACGACAGGAGCGTCTGATTCAGGAACAGATGGATGAAATCGAGGAGGCCATCGAAGAAGCGAAAGCACAGGTTGGCGAGCATTTCACAGTAAAGCAGCTGGAAAAGTTGCGCAAGTCTCTGAAACAGAAACTGGAAAAGCTGCAAGGTGCAGACCGTAAAGATGATGTGGTTACGTTTGAACAATTGGGCGTAGACAGGTTGTTTGTGGATGAGAGCCAAAACTATAAGAACTTGTTCTTATATACGAAGATGCGGAATGTGGCCGGACTGAGCACATCTGAAGCGCAAAAATCCTCCGATATGTTTGGAAAATGCCGCTACCTCGATGAGATCACCGGAGGGCGCGGTGTTATTTTTGCGACAGGCACTCCTATCAGCAACAGCATGACCGAGATGTATACCCTGATGCGCTACCTCCAGTACAACACCCTGCAACAGAAAGGGCTGACCCATTTTGATGCGTGGGCATCCACCTTTGGTGAGACGACCACGGCCATTGAACTTGCGCCCGAAGGTACCGGATACCGTGCCCGCACTCGTTTTGCGAAGTTTTTCAACTTGCCCGAACTGATGGCGATGTTCAAAGAAGCGGCGGATATCAAGACCAGTGATCAGTTGAACCTGCCAGTGCCCCAAGCTAAATTTGAAACCGTAGTGGTCAAGCCTTCGGAAATCCAGCAGGACATGGTGCAGGCGTTGAGCGAACGTGCAGCCGAAGTCCACAGCGGTTCTGTTGACCCCTCTGTGGATAATATGTTGAAAATCACGTCGGATGGCCGCAAAATCGGTCTTGATCAGCGGTTGATGAACTCGGCTCTGCCTGATGACCCCAGCAGTAAGTTGAATGCCTGCGTCAACAACGTCCTGCGCATCTGGAACGACACCAAGGAACAGAAGCTGACCCAGCTGATTTTCTGCGATATGTCTACTCCAAAGGGTGACGGTTCGTTCAACGTCTATGACGATATCCGCTCCAAGCTGCTCACTGCTGGTGTGCCAGAGCAGGAAATCGAGTTCATCCACAACGCAGATACGGAGAACAAGAAAGCAGAACTTTTCTCCAAGGTGCGCAGCGGACAGGTGCGTGTGCTGCTGGGCAGCACTGCAAAAATGGGAGCCGGTACAAATGTCCAGACGCTTCTTGTGGCAGTGCATCATCTGGATGTAGGCTGGCGTCCGTCGGATATGACTCAGCGCAATGGCAGAATCATCCGTCAAGGCAATCAAAACAAACAAGTGTACGTCTATAATTACGTCACTGAATCGACATTTGACGCCTACTTGTACCAGACCTTAGAGAATAAACAGAAGTTCATTTCGCAGATCATGACGAGCAAGTCGCCTATGCGCTCCTGCGATGATATTGATGAGCAGGCTCTGTCTTACGCTGAAATCAAGGCTCTGTGTGCTGGTGACCCGCGCATCCGGGAAAAGATGGATTTGGACGTGCAGGTAGCAAAATTGAAGGTGCTGCGCGGAGACTTCCAGAATCAGAAATATCGTCTGGAGGATAAGCTGCTCAAAACTTTCCCGGAGGAGATCCAGAAACAGAAAACCCGCATTGCTGCTTTACAACAGGATTCACAGATTGCAGCAGCACACCCGCAGGACAAAGAAAACTTCTGCGGCATGACCATCAAGGGCATGGTGTACGATGACAAAAAGGCTGCAGGCGAACGGCTGCTGCTGGCTCGGCAAGAGATGCCCAATGCTGATATGATGCTGCTGGGCACCTACCGTGGCTTTGAACTGAACATTCGATTCGACAGCTTCAAAAATGAGCATCAGGCCGTACTCCGGGCAGAGTTGAGTTACCCGGTGTCGCTGGGCGATGATGCGCGCGGCAATATCACTCGTCTGGACAATGCCATCGACAATTTCGCTGACCGTATTGCAGATGCCGAAAATGCTCTGCAAAACCTTAAACAGCAGAAGCAGGCCGCAGAGGTCGAAGTGGCAAAGCCCTTTGCACAGGAGGAAGAACTGGCTGAAAAGTCAGCCCGCCTTGCTGAATTGAACGCCTTGCTGAACATCGACCGTGACCGCAGTTCCTCGCAGGATGCTCCCGAAGAAACCGAGGAAACCGAAACACCTGCAACTCGTCCGTCTGTGCTGGCTGCACTGGGGGAAAAGACCAATCAGTCGGAGCCTGTCAAACCGTTCCGCAGCTATTATGACAAGGGTGGTGATGCCCGGTGAGCGACCACCGCGACCAGCAGCTCCATTTCCGGGTCAGCAAGCCGGAGTTGGAACGGATTCGGAACAAGATGGAATCCAGCGGCATTCTGAGCATTGGCTCCTATCTGCGCAAGATGGCGCTGGACGGATATTGTCTGTATCTGGATCTGCCGCAGCTGCGCCGTATGGCATATCTTTTGCAGATGTGCAGCAACAATCTGAACCAGTATGCCAAAGTAGCCAATGAAAATGGCCGGGTCTATGCTGCCGATATGGAGGACCTGCGGCAGCGGCTGGACGAACTGATTGACATTGGTCGGCAGATTCTTTCCCGGCTGGCAGAACTTTAAAAATTTTCCCCGCAGTTGGAGGGCTGCGGGGGTACATATGGGTTGACATCCTTGCAACGCAATAGCGGATACCTTTATAATAAAGGCGGAAAGGTTGGTGTTCGATATGATGTTTGTGCTGAAGAAAATTGCTCTTTTTCCTATTTCGCTTTTCGCTGCTTTTCTGGCTCTGATGGCAAAATGGTTGCTGAACCTGTCGGCGTTCGTGCTGGCGCTGCCCATGCTGTATATTTTCGGCTGCGGTCTTTATACGCTGTACTGCCGGGAGTGGTTACAGTTTTTGATTTTGCTGGTGGCAGAGTTTGGATGCTTTCTGCTCATCACAGCCGCAACGGTCATTGTGGAAGCCGTGGAATGGTTCAGCGGTTGGATTGCAGAACGGTGATGAGCAAGTTCCCTGCACGTTGCCCGTATCTTTGCTTTGATTTTTTGGGTTTTGCGATTTGAAACCGCAAAACTTGTTGACTTTGCATTGCCTTTGCGGTAAACTATACTAGATGGGAGGCGATTTCGATGATTTACAGACCTTTATATGTAAACCAAATCATGGCATACACCGATACCCCTTTCGTAAAAATCCTGACTGGCGTGCGTCGCTGCGGAAAATCCACGATTTTGAAAATGATTACGGAAAAGTTGAAAACCGAGCGGAACATTCCTGTTGAACGCATTGTCAACTGCCGCTATGATTCGATGGAGTATGCGGATATGACGGCGAAACAGATGTATGCACAGCTCAAAGCGCAGCTCTCCACAAATGGAAAGACCTATCTTTTTCTCGACGAAGTTCAGGAGGTCAAAGGCTGGGAAAAGGTTGTCAATTCGCTGGCCTCTGACTTTGATGTTGACCTGTATGTCACTGGTTCTAACTCCCATATGATGTCCTCGGAAATTTCAACTTACCTCACAGGACGATATGTTGCTTTCCGCATCTATACGTTGTCTTTCAGCGAATACCTGACGTTCAAACAGCAATACGCTACACTTAGCGATCCGAAAGACGAACTTGCCAACTACGTTCGTCTGGGCGGTTTTCCTGCCACACACTTGCAGGCATATGCGCAGGATGAAGTTTACACGATCGTCCGGGACATTTATAATTCTACTATTTTCTCTGATATTGTCCGTCGGAATCAAGTCAAGAAAATCGACCAGTTAGAGCGCATCGTCAAATACACGTTTCAGAATGTCGGTAACACATTTTCTGCCAAGTCGATTGCGGATTACCTGAAGTCCGAGCGTCGTGCCATTGACAATGAAACCGTTTACAGCTATCTCGAAAAGCTGGAAAATGCCTATTTGCTGCACCGCTGTTCCCGCTATGACCTGCGTGGCAGAGAAATTTTGAAAACGCAGGAAAAGTTCTACCTTGCAGATACCGCTTTACGATACAGTGTTCTCGGTTATAATGCCGACAGTGTTGCTGCCAGCCTTGAAAACATTGTCTATCTGGAGCTTTGCCGCCGGAGATATACTGTCCAAATCGGCAAAACACCCGATGGCGAAATCGACTTTGTTGCTGTACGCCAAAACGAAAAGCTGTATGTTCAGGTCACACAGCAGATCAATTCCATAAACACAGAAAAACGTGAATACGAGCGTCTACTGGAAATCCACGATAATTATCCCAAATATGTTCTCACCACCGATGCTTTTGCGGGTGGCAACTATGAGGGGATCAAAACAATGCACATTGCAGATTTTCTTTTGAGTTCGGAATATTGAACATTCACGTTTTCCATCAAAATGCCGCTACTGTGCGGCATTTTCTTTTTGCCGGGAGGTGATTCAGAATGGCTGCAACACGTTTGATTGCGCTGCACAAAAACAAAGGCAAGTCGGTTGCGGCCTGCCTGAAAAGCCGCACGGACTACGCGAAGAATCCTGACAAAACGAACAGGGGAGAGCTGGTCAGCAGCTATGAGTGCAGCCCTTTGACCGCAGACGAAGAATTTATGCTGTCCAAGCGGCAATACGAACTTGCCACCGGGCGCAGACAGAAAAATGATGTGATCGCCTATCAGATTCGGCAATCTTTCAAGCCCGGTGAGATCACCGCAGAGGAGGCCAACAAGGTGGGCTACGAACTGGCAATGCGTTTCACCAAAGGCAAGTATGCGTTTATCGTTGCCACTCACACGGACAGGGAACACATCCACAACCACATTATTTATAACTCCACCGCGCTGGATGGGACACGAAAATTCCGGGATTTTTTCTTTTCAGCGTTGGCAGTGCAGCGGTTGAGTGACCTGATCTGCTTGGAACATCAGCTCTCTGTCATTGAGATAAAGCCTTACCGTGAGCGGCAGAAGCGCACGCTCTACCCGCCGAAAGAAAGTAATCGTGACCGGCTATGCAGAGTGATCGATAGTGTTTTGGATGAAAAGCCCAAGGACTACGAGGACTTTCTGCAAAAGCTGGAGCAGCAGGGCTATGAAGTCAAACGCGGAAAGTACACCTCCGTCAAGGGCGCACGGCAGAAACGATTCATCCGGTTCCGCACTCTGGGGGCAGGGTACAGCGAGGAAGAACTGAAAGCCGTCCTTGCAGGAGAAGCGGAGCACCGGCCGCGGCAAAAGTGCCCGGCACCGGAGCAGAAATTTCAGATGCTGGTGGACATTCAGGCAAAACTGGCCGAGGGAAAAGGCGCGGGCTTTGCCCGCTGGGCAAAGCAGCACAACTTAAAAGAGATGTCCCGGACGCTGGTTTTCTTGCAGGAAAACCAAATCGGCAGCATCGAGGAAATGCAGGAGCGTGTGGACGCTGCCACTGCCCGTTATCATGAACTGGGCGATTCCATTAAAGCATCAGAGAAACGGCTGGCAGAAATCGCAGTGCTGAAAGCGCACATCATCAACTACGCCAAGACGCGGTCTGTCTATGATGCTTACCGCAAGACCGGATACAGCAAGCACTTTCTGGAAACGCACCGCACAGAGATCACGCTGCACAAGGCGGCGAAAGCAGCGTTTGATGAATCCAATTTGAAAACGCTCCCCAAGGTCAAAGAGTTGGATGCGGAATATTCCAAGCTGCTGACAGAAAAGAAAGCACGCTACCCAGACTATCGCAAAGCGAAAGAAGAAATGCAGGAGCTTCTTCGAGCGCAGAAAAATATTGAGCTTTTCTTCGATGAGGAAAAGAAGCCAGAGCAAACCGAACATTCCAGATAAACAATACGACCCTGAGAACTTTGCCGCTTCTCCGGCAGGGTTCTCAGGGTCTTTTTTTGATTATTGCTCAGTCTGTACTCAGAGCAGCATTCCCGGTGCTTTCAATTTGTTTAGCGATCATGCTTTCCAGTTCCTGCGTGATGGTTGCACAATTTGCAACACGGTAATTCCAGAAATAAGAAACACCTTCGCACTCTTCCACGGACAAATCGCTGTTGACCAAAAGCAAGCTTTCTGGTGTCACATTCAGCTTTTCGCACAGAGAAGCATATTTTCCATAATCAATGCTTCGGCTGGAGGATTTGGCTTCTACCCAGAAAAATTTTCCATTGATGGAGAACACGACATCCAGCTCATGCGTGTTCCCTACGGATGCCGTTTCTGAAAGAACCACATTGGAGCAAACCGAAACTTCTGCGCCCTGCTCCTCCCGATAGCGGTTCAGGATCTGCTGAACCTGATGCTCTACAAAAAGCTCCAGCCACTTTCCGCTCAAAAAATGCCGGACGGTTTCATTTTGCGCAAGTTCATAGACGATATTCTGCGGGTAAATCACAATGGCTGCAAAAAGTCCCATTTTGTCCCACGTCTGAGCAATCTCTGAAAGTGTGGCAAACGATTTTTTGGACGCACCCTTTGGGATACGGAACGAAAAAGAGCCGTCGCTCTGCATATGTGTTCGGATAAACTGCAAGAAATCCACCACCACCGGGTCGCAAAGAGCCTCGCCTGTTTTCCATGCCATCCGCTGAACAGCAATCGGTGGGAGTTTTTCCGGCACGACCTGCTGAACGATTTTATACCCACAGCGTTCCAGATGCTCCAATGCGGTCAAAGGCTTCTGGATCTTTGCTTTGACTTCGGGCTTTTCTGCGCCGGATGCATTCTCGGCCAGATAGTTGAACTTCCATCCGTATTCCCAAGCAGGCGAACGGGTCAGTACTCCGACCGCATGAAATCCGCTGTCATGCTCCTCCATCGGAAATGTGAACTTGTTCTTATGAACATTGATTTGGAGCGTTTTGTTTTTTAGTGCTTTCTGATAAGCGTCAAGAAAAAATTCCTTTCCCTTATACGCCAGCTCACTGGAATTATTTGCAGAAAGACCAGCATTTTTTGCCAAAGAGAGGAGCAGACAGGTCGCTTTGGGCAGCTCAAGGATCTGTTCCATCTGCGCAGCGTCCGGAATATTTGCATTATCGGACTGCGACGATTCGTCTGCCGGAATCTCCTTTGCTGGTGCAGGTGCAGAAACCTCGGGCGTCTTTTTTGAAGCAGTCTCAGACTTTCCAGATTTGGGCAAGGGCTTTGGCTCCGTGTAAACTTCCGCAATGAATGATTCATAGGAATCGATGCACGGAAGTTTTCCAGCCGCTGCAAGTCCTACATAGATTGCAGCCGCCCGCGAGGAATCGCCATAATACTTTTTAGAATCCGCTGCGGCAGCAATATCAGAAAAGGCATTATATCTGCTCAGTTGCGCAGCCTTTTCCGGGAACTGCTTCAACGCACGGCAGTAGAGCCACTCAAAAAATGAATCCGGGTACGGCTCTATCGGATACTCACTTCCTTCCAGAGAGTAGCGTAGCAGCTTTCCATTGGTTCGCAGACGAGCATCCTTATGGACTTTGGATGGCGCACAGGTCAGAAGGTCAGCGAATGGACCGCCATGTTCAAATACCTTGGCGGCTTCAAAAACCGTGCTGATGGGCACATCCTGCGCAACAGAATTCAGACGCAGCAGAAGCCGCAGAGAAGAAACAGCCTCACCCTCCGGCTGAACGGATGCAGAGCTGACTTCCAGAATTGAAACATCCGGGTCTGTTGTATGGACGGCATCATGGACGGCACGGATATTCTGCCGCTTGCTACCGTTCATCCATGTGAATGTCACCGGCTGTTCTTTGCAATAGGGGTAGCCGGATATGGGAAAACAAATGGTTCGTGTAGCCATGAACACCTCCAACTTTTTAGGACAAACAGATTTGTGTAAATCAAGTATAGCACAATCCCGGATGCGCTGCATAGCACTATTATCTGCTTCCGGGAATCTATCTGTGCAAAAAGTGCCGATACCACAGGCATCGGCACTCAGATTAAAAAAGCATTTTGCAAAAATGCGCAGCCTGCATCCACCGGATGCAGAACACAAGGGGTTTGGGCACAGCCCAACAAGCATTTTGAATTTGGATTTTGAAAAATCCGATTCAAAAATCGCAAGTTGGTACCAAGTTGCACTGCTTGCGACGTAGATGTTTCCGTCAACTGCTGCGTAAGAAATTTTAAATCACTTCAGCTTTGCGAGGATATCGTCTGCACTCACGCCGCTGGCCAGCAGCTTTTTCAGCACGTCCTCGGCTTCGGCTTTCTTTGCGGATTCCGCTGCTTTGGTTTCAGCCTTGACCTTGTTGGCTTCGATTCTGGCGATTTCCTTGTCGATAGATTTTAGCTCTGCCTTCTTGGTTTTCAGGTCAGCTTTCAGCGCATCGATATTAGCGGTGATGGATGCAATTTCGGCAGCAGCGGCTTCCTTTGCGGACTGCTTTTCGGCAATCTGCGCAGCAAAGTCAACGGTTGCTTTTACGGTTTTGGTCTTGTTCTTGCTTCCTTTGGGACGGGGCATAGTAGACACCTCCAATGTTTTTTGATGGCTTCAGTATAACACGCGTTTTTTATGTTCGCAAGAGGTGCATTTTGTAGAAATAAAAATATATCTATGAGTGAAGCAATAAATCGATTTTGGAATATGCACTGGCGTGGGTCGCTAACTAGTTGAGGAATATCCCCTGCTGGTCGTAGAGCTGTTCAAAGCGTTTGGCAACGGCATCTTTTACAGTCGTGATGAAGTTCACCGCACTATGATGTTACAGAAATCCGTGCAGCTATGCATACGCATCTGCGTATGATGCAAAAGTATTTTATGATACAGAGAATGTGCAGCCGCGTAATGGCAAAGAATATATTTAATAAAAAAAGTATCCTCCATAGTGATAATGGAGGATACCAATCTTTCGACATCGTTGTTTGAATTCTTCTCTTATTTTATCATGGTTATATCTGGGAATCAATAGAAATCCTTACAAATGCATCCCGCCTGACCTTAGAAAAAAACTCGCAGAAGCTGAAAGTTTTTTGCACATTGCCCAGTTCTGCATGAAAAATCCAGCAAAAAACGAAGGTGGACAGAATAAGTGGTCAGAAGGGTGTCCAAGACGCAGGAGGAAACAGAAATGGCACGACGGGGAGAAAACATTCACAAACGCAAGGATGGCCGGTGGGAAGGCCGCTACATCAAAGCGCGTACAGCGGAGGGAAAGATCCAGTGGGGCTACGTCTATGGCACAGTCTACGCAGAGGTCAAACGGGTGCTGATTCAGAAAAAAGCGGAGGCAGGGTTCTACAACCTGAAAAGAACTGACCTGACCTTTGACGCATTGGCTGAGGTATGGCTGCGTTCCCAGCGGAATGCCGTAAAAGAATCCACCTATGCGCATTACTCGTACACGCTGCACAAATATCTTCTTCCGGTTTTGAGTAAAGTGCCAGTCGCATCCCTTGAGGAAAGCTTTCTGGAACAGGCTATGCAGCAGATCATTGCGCCGATAGATGCCGCACACAAGCCGCTAGGGAACTCCTCTGCCCGGGAATGCCTCTCCATGCTGCGCCGTATCTGCAAATATGCCGCGCACTTGCGCCTGATCCGTCCGATGGAGCTGGAAGTAGCGCTGCCAAAAGCCATCGACAAAATTTCTGTACCCCTCTCTCCGGCGGAGCAGCAGCGGCTTTATCAGTATGTACAGGAGAACCCTACGCCCCGCAAAATTGGCTTATTATTAGGGGTGGAATTGGGGCTGCGTATTGGAGAGATTTGCGGTTTACAGTGGGGCGATTTCGACCTGAAACTTGGCACGCTGAAGATCAACAGGACTGTCTGCCGAATTTCCTGTGGAAACAGTCATACAAAGGTAGTCATTCAAACGCCCAAGACCCGCACTTCACGCCGGGAAATTCCAATCCCAAAGCAGCTGCTTATTATGCTGAAAAAGCTGCGCGGATGTGTCAGCAATGCTGCATGGTTTCTGTCCGGCAACGAGTCCAAGCCCACCGAGCCCCGCTGCTACCGAAAAAGCATCAAATCATATCTGAAACAGGCAACTGTCCGGCAGGTACGTCCGCACGCGCTGCGCCATACCTTTGCAACGACCTGTCTGCAGGCGGGGTGCGATGTAAAGACCCTCAGCGAATTGTTAGGACACGCTAACGCCAACATCACCTTGCAGCGCTATGTGCACTCTGACCTGACCCGAAAGCGCCGGGAGATGAACCGAATTTTCTCCCATCAGGTGTCCATGAGGGGCGGGGATGTGATAAATATAACGTAATAGCGCGTGATTTATACGTCGTTCCTCCATTATCACTGTGGAGGATACCCCTTTATGCGGGAAGGGGTGAACAGGGTGGCATTATGTCTGTTTGAGCACAACGAGAAGGCATATCATGCGGCAGTCCGGATGATGGACCAGTATGGCAAGGCTGCCATTGTTCATCCCACCGGCACCGGAAAGAGCTACATTGCGTTCAAGCTGATCGAGGACAACCCGGAGAAGGTCGTGATCTGGCTTTCTCCCAGTGAATACATTTTCAAAACCCAGTTGGAAAGCTTGAAAAAGAACGACCCGGGCTTTCCATTGTCAAATGTTCACTTTTATACCTATGCCAAACTGATGTGCTGTACACAGGCGCAGCTGGAGAAAATTGCAGCGCAGAAGCCTGCCTATATTATACTCGATGAATTCCACCGTGCCGGTGCGGAATGCTGGGGCGAAAGCACGGTGGCTTTATTAAAGTTGTGCCCGGAGGCAAAGCTTCTGGGGCTGACGGCAACAAACATCCGGTATCTGGATAATAACCGTGACATGGCCGAAGAGCTCTTTGATGGGCATACGGCGAGCGACATGACCCTTGGCGAAGCAGTCGTCAGGGGCATTTTGCCTGCCCCGAAATATGTGACCACGGTTTATCAGTACCAGAAAGCCCTTGCAAAGTATCAGGCGCGGGTGGATAACCTGCGGACACCGGGCATTCAGGATGTGAATCAGAAATATCTGGATGCCTTGCGCCGGGCACTGGAGCAGGCGGACGGCTTGGACAGGGTCTTTGCCCATCATATCACAAATAAGTCTGGCAAGTACATCGTCTTCTGCGCCAACAAAGAGCATATGGACGAAATGGTGTCCCATGTGCCGGAGTGGTTCGCCGGGGTCAACTCAAATGTGGTGGTGTATCAGGCTTACTCGGATGACCCTAACACGGACAAGGCGTTTGCGGACTTCAAAACGGACACAAGCGACCGTCTGAAGCTGCTGTTCTGCATCGACATGCTCAACGAGGGCGTCCATGTGGAAGGCATTTCTGGGGTCATTCTGTTCCGACCTACCATTTCTCCCATCATCTACAAGCAGCAGATCGGACGCGCTCTAACTGCTGGAGATACCGCAGCCCCGCTGATTCTGGATGTGGTCAACAACTTTGAGGGCTTGACCAGCATTTCCGGTCTGCAAAGCGAGATGCAGGAAGCAGTCCATCGTCTGTATGCCAACGGCGAGGGCGATAAGATCGTGACCGAGCGGTTCGAGGTCATCGAGCAGGTGCACGACTGCCGGGTGCTGTTCGAGCAGCTGCAAGCGAGCCTTTCGTCCGGTTGGGAGCACTACTTCTCCGAGGCAAGCATCTACTATGCGGAACACGGCAACCTGAATGTCCCGAAACTGTATACCACGCCCGGCGGTCTGAGCCTTGGCGTGTGGCTGGTCACTCAGCGTCGTGTGCGCGAGGGACAAATTCAAGGCATCCTGACCGAACAACAGATTCAACGGCTGGACAGCATCGGCATGGTCTGGGGCAACCGGAAGGAAATTGCGTGGCAGCACGGATTTGAGGTCGCAAAGAAATACCACGACACCTACGGAAACCTGATGGTGCCCGGAAAGTATGTGGATCCGGACGGCTATCCCTTAGGACAGTGGATCATCAAGACCCGGCAGCAAAAGCTGAACGGCCGACTGAAGGAAGAACGCATCGCACAGCTTGATGAGATCGGCATGGTGTGGAACATTTTCGATGCCAAGTGGGAAAAGGCTTATGCGCTGGCTGCGGCTTATTATGAGGAAAACGGCAACCTGAATATCCCACGTTCCTATGTGACAGCGGCTGGCGAACGGCTGGGACAATGGGTCGAAAGCCAGCAATGGGCGTACCCGAAAGGAAAACTGACGGAGGAACAGGTCGAGCGGCTCAGCCGGATCGGGATGTACTGGGGCAATCGCAATGACCGCAAGTGGAACGAGGGGTATCAGGAGGCCAAGCGCTACTTTGATGCCCACGGCGACCTGAACGTCCCAGCAGAATATGTGTCACCGGGCGGTTACAACCTCGGAAATTGGGTCAAACGGCAGCGGTATACCCGCCAGAATCCTGAAAAAAGCGGCGCTGTTTTGACAGAGGAACGGATCGCAAAGCTGGATGCCATCGGGATGCGGTGGGGGAACCGGAAACGTGCCGTAGGCGCACCGGAGCAAAATGAACTGATTTTCACCAGACCGGACAAGGCTGGATGAGCAAGAAAATAAATTTCTATAGGAAAGGATAAAACGGAGCGGAGGAAACCGCTTCAGAGGGAAGAATCGTGGAGATGAATCGAAAATCAAACCGGTGGCCGCTGGTCATCTATGACCTCGTCATCATGCTGGCGCTGGATCTGTTGATGGTGTTGTTCTATGTCACCACAAAAGCACTGAGCTGGCAGAGCGTTGTGCTGCATGGCATCGTTTCGGCGGTGTGTGTATTTACGGCGCGGTATCTGGGCAAAATCTATCAGCAGATCTGGCGCTACGGTGGGATCCAGTGCTATATCCGTCTGCTGGTGACCGATGCTGCGGCGTTCGTGGCTGAGCTGCTGGTGGAGTGGAGTCTGGCACACGCGCTCGGAGTACAGGCGGTCAGTTTTGCACGGCTACTGTCGCTTGCCTGCATGAATCTGCTGGCTGCGCTGGCAATGCGTATGGTCTATCGCTACGCCTTCAAATGCGGAAAAGAGGATACCCGGCAGGGAAAATTCCTGCGTTTTCTGCTGAAGGTCTTTGCAGGTGAAGAACTGACCCATGAAATGCCGGAAGCAGTACAGAAGATCAAGATCGCCATCATCGGTGCGGGTCGTGTGGGCGTGAATCTGGCAGAGGAGTTGTTGGGCAACGCCAACGCAAACTATATCCCGCGCTGCTTCGTTGATATCAGCGAAGAAAAAGCTGGTCGTTCCATCCACGGCATCCCGGTGCTGCTGGAAAGCGAAGCCACGTTGGAAACGCTGCGCAAGCATGAGGTGCAGGAGGTAGTGTTCGCCATCCAGAACCTCAGCGATGAAAAAAAGCGGGAGTTGTATACCCGGTACATCAATGCCGGTTATAAGGTGAAAGTCTACGACTACCCCGTGATGCAGTCCGCAGGCAAGAAACGTTATCTGCGTGAGTTCGATATCGAGGAGCTGCTGTTCCGCAAGCAGATCAAAATTTCGGACGAAAAGACCAGTGCTTATTACCGCGACAAGGTGGTGCTTATCACGGGCGGCGGCGGTTCCATCGGCTCGGAACTTTGCCGTCAGCTGGCAAAAATGAGCCCCCGGCAGATCATTATTCTGGATATCTACGAGAACGGTGCCTACGATGTGCAGCAGGAACTGAAAATCGCATACGGCAACGCCCTTGACCTTCAGATCGAAATCTGCTCCATCACCCACAAGGCGGCGTTGCGCAAGGTCTTTGAGAAATACCATCCACAGATCGTTATCAACGCGGCAGCGCATAAACACGTTCCCTTGATGGAAAAGAACTGTGTAGAGGCCATCTATAATAATGTGTTCGGCACCCGGAATCTTGTGGAGCTGTGCGAGGAGTTTGGTGCGCAGCGCTTCATGATGGTGTCCACCGATAAGGCGGTCAACCCCACAAACGTCATGGGCGCGACTAAGCGGATGTGCGAGATGATCGTGCAGAGCGCCAGCACTTGGGGCAACGTGGTCTACAGTGCCACTCGGTTCGGCAATGTGCTGGGCTCGGCTGGCTCGGTCATCCCGCTGTTCAAGCGGCAGATCGCCAACGGTGGCCCAGTGACCCTGACCGATAAGCGTATCATCCGCTACTTCATGACCATCCCGGAGGCATCCCAGCTGGTGCTGCAATCTGGCTCGATGGCAAAGAACGGCGAGCTGTTCGTGCTGGATATGGGGCAGCCGGTGAAGATCTTGGAGCTGGCTGAAAACATGATCCGTCTTTCCGGTGCACAGGGCATCGAGATCGTAGAGACCGGTCTGCGTCCCGGCGAAAAGCTCTACGAGGAACTGCTGGTCAAGACGGAAGAGTTGGATAAAACCGACAACAGCCTGATCTTTATCGAAAAAGACGCACCTCTGCCCAAGGAGGAGATCGACCGCAAGCTGGCCGTGCTGCAGGATGCTGTAGCCTCCAACGATGACGATACGGCGCGCAAGGCTCTGAAGCGGGTCGTGCCCACCTACCGCTCGCCCGAGGAAGTAAACGCTATGGCGGAGCAGGCAGAGGAAATGAAGATGCAGAGAAAGACCCCCGTAACGGTCTGATCTATAAAAGGAGGAAACAGATATGGAACAAGTTAAAAACCAGTCGAACAACCGTTCGCTCCTAATGCGTTTGGCACTGGTAGTTTTCGACATCGTGGCGGTGAACCTGTCTTACTTCATCGCGCTGGTGGTTCGCTTCTATGTGCATTCGGAGTTCAACGAGCTGGCAATGCGGTATATCCCGGCGTTCCGGCATTTTGCGCCATTCTATACCGTTGGGTGTCTGGTGATCTTCTACTTCTTTAAAATGTACAACAGCCGTTGGAAATACGCCGGTCTGGGTGACATGAACCGCATTGTCTATGCAAACCTGCTGGCTTTCCTGCTGCAGGTGGTTGGCTCTATGGTGTTCGTCATGCGGATGCCGGTGACCTACTACCTCATCGGTGCTGTGGTGCAGTTTACCCTGACTGCGATCATCCGCTTCGCGCCCCGTATCATTCTGGTGGAGTCTGAGCGCGCCAAGACCATGAACCGCAAGGACGATGCTGCGGTGAACGTGATGGTTGTGGGCGTCGGCGAGACCAGCCATGTTGTGCTGCGCCAGATGGAGCGTAACCCGGAGGGTGTTGCCCGCCCGGTGTGTCTGGTGGACTTCCGTTCCAATGACAGCGGCGACGTGATGCAGGGTGTTCCGGTCATCGGCGGTGTGGATAAGATCGATGAGGCTGTGAAGAAATACAACATCGGCTGTGTGATTTTGGCCGATACCACCATGCCGGACAGCATCCGCAAGCAGGTACGGGAGATCTGCGCAAAGCAGGAAGTGGAAGTGCGGGAATTTACCGGCTACCTGCAGGAATCCAGCGGCTCCATGACCCTGCGCACGCTACTGTCCTATACCAAGGGTGAGGTCGAGGTCGTGCTGGAGGGCGAGCATCATGTGTTCGCAAACGGGGAGCAGGCAGCGCTGGCAATGACCGGCAAATACCTGATCAAGAGTGTGGCTGCAAAGGAAAGCCGTCTGGTGGTAGAGTTGCAGAAGGACATTCTGGTCCCCAATGATCTGAAGGAGGACTGGGTCCGCAGCTACGAAAAAGAGAGTGGCGAGGATATCAGCTTCTTCTAAGGGTGGAAAAGAAAGGACGTTGAGGAATTATGGCATTCAATCGTAAGGGCGATTTTGCGCCTTTTGCAAATAAGGTGTGGCTGGCAACGCCGACCATGCACGGTGAGGAACTGAAATATATCACGGAAGCCTACGAGACCAACTGGATGAGCACCGTGGGTCAGAACATCAATGAAGTGGAAAAGATCGCAGCAGAGCGCTCCGGCGTGAAGTATGCTGTGGCGCTGTGCAGCTGCACCGCAGCGCTGCATCTGTGCGTGAAGTTTGCCGGCGAAAAGCTGTACGGCAAGCCCATGATCAGCCATGGTGCACTGGAAGGCAAGCGGGTGTTCTGCTCGGATATGACCTTCGATGCAACCCTGAATCCGGTGGTCTATGAGGGCGGTATTCCGGTGTTCATCGATACCGAGGCTTCTTCTTGGAACATGGATCCTGTGGCGCTGGAAAAGGCCTTTGAGATGTACCCGGAGGTCAAGCTGGTGGTCTGTGCAGAACTGTACGGCTTCTCCGGCAACATCCGTAAGATCCGCGAGATCTGCGATGCACACGGCGCTCTGCTTGTTGAGGACGCAGCAGAGGCTATGGGCGCATCTTGGGAAGGAAAGGAGTGCGGCAGCTTCGGCGACTATGCGGCTATCTCCTATAACGGCAACAAGATCATCACCGGTTCTTCCGGCGGCTGCCTGCTGACCAACGATCTGGAAGTAGCCAACAAGGCACGCAAGTGGTCCACGCAGGCGCGCGAAAATGCCGCATGGTATCAGCATGAGGAGGTGGGCTACAACTACCGCATGAGCAACGTCATTGCAGGCGTTATCCGTGGTCAGTACCCGCATCTGGACGAGCATATTGCCCAGAAGAAGGCGGTCTACGAGCGTTACAAGGAGGGGTTGAAGGGTCTGCCCATCCAGATGAACCCCTTTGATGAAACGAAGTGCAAACCCAACTACTGGCTGTCGGCGATGATCCTTGATAAGGATGTTATGTGCAAGCAGGTGCGCGGCGAGACCGAGGCACTGTACATAAAGGAAAAGGGTAAGACCTGCCCCACCGAGATCTTGGAGGCTATCGCCGGCTTGAACGCCGAGGGACGTCCGATCTGGAAGCCCATGCACATGCAGCCCATGTACCGGATGCATGAGTTCGTTACGGTCAACGGCTCCGGCAGAGCAAAGACCAATGCGTATATCTCCGGCGGTGTGTTTGACGTGGGTGCAGATATCTTCCAGCGCGGCCTGTGCCTGCCCAGCGATAACAAGATGACCCCGGAACAGCAGGATCGGATCATTCAGGTCATCCGTGCGTGCTTTGAGTGAGGCAAGTCAAAGAAATGGAAAACGTAAAGACAAAGCATATCCCCTATGGCCCGTATGAAAAGTACATAAAGCGTCCGCTGGATATTTTGTGCGGGCTGGCAGCGGTGGTCGTGTTCTGGTGGCTGTATCTGATCCTGATTGTACTGGGTGCGATCTTTATGCGCGGTAATCCGTTCTTCACACAGGAGCGTCCGGGCAAGGACGGTAAAATCTTCAAGCTCATCAAGTTCCGTACCATGGATAACCGCCGGGATAAAGACGGAAACCTTCTGCCGGACGAGGTGCGGCTGAACAAGTACGGTCAGCTGCTGCGAAAGACCAGTCTGGACGAACTGCCGGAAGCGTTCAATATCATCAAAGGCGACATGAGCGTAATTGGGCCGAGACCGTTGTTGGTAAAATACCTGCCCTATTACACAGAGGAAGAAAGTCATCGGCATGATGTGAGACCCGGCCTTTCCGGCTTGGCACAGGTACATGGGCGTAACTGTGTTACTTGGGAAGAAAAGTTTTCATGGGATTTGAAATATGTGCAGAAAATCACCTTCGTTGAGGACTTGAAAATTGTTTTTGAAACAGTAAAAAAGGTCTTTGTCAAGGTGGAGGGTGTCGAATTGAACTATGAAGGAAATCTAGCAGAAATCCGGCAGTCTTTACGTAGCGTACCAGATGAAAAGTGACATATTTTAAAGCATCCAATGCGAATTAGAGTGTATAGATGATTTATGACGATAACTCTGTCGTAATAGTGATTTTAGGGAGATAAATGCATGAATATTTTGGTTTTGAGCGCTGGAACCAGAAACAAAATTGTCCAGTATTTTAAAAGAACTCTTGAAGACAAAGGCATGGTCGTCGCTACAGATATGAGCGAGCTGGCTCCTGCCATCTATGAGGCGGATAAATACTATATCGTTCCTAGAATGTCTGAACCGGGTTACTTGGATAAAATTCTGAGCATTTGCGAAAAAGAGCACATTGATGGCGTGCTGTCGTTGATTGACCCTGAACTGTCTCTTCTGGCTGAGCATGCGGAAGATTTTAAGGCCGTAGGAACGACGGTCATCGGTTCGTCGTATGCTCTGTGCGAAATGTCGCTGGATAAGTTCCAAATGTACAATTGGCTGGTGGAGCACGGATACAATTGCGCAAGATCCTATATGGATAAGGAGGCATTCTATGCCGATGTAGAGGCTGGGAGAATCTCTTATCCTGTATTTGTAAAGCCGGCACGAGGCAGTGCCAGTATTGCGATTTCTAAGGTTTACGATAAAGAGACGCTGGAATTGCTATTTGCCCATGATGATGGATTGATGATCCAAGAATTTCTGGATGGGCAGGAGATCGGCGCGGATGTTTACATCGATATGGTCTCTCATGAGGTGGTATCCATCTTCACTAAGAAAAAGCTGAAAATGCGCGCTGGTGAAACGGATAAGGCTGTATCGTTCAAGGACGAAAAGCTGTTTGAGCTTGTCAAGCGTTTTGCCTTGGACGCAGGATACAATGGCCAGATCGATATCGATATCTTTGATGTGAATGGTGTGTATTACATTTCGGAAGTGAATCCCCGTTTCGGCGGTGGCTATCCGCATGCCTATGAGAGCGGTGCAGACCATATGAAGCTGATTGTCAACAATCTGGAAGGCAAAGCGAATGCGTGCGTGATTGGCCAGTATGAAGATGGCACTTATATGATGAAGTATAACGAGATTATGGTTCGAAAATAAAGGAAAAGGCGGATATATATGAATATCCTGTTTTTAACGATTGGGCAATTTGAGAGCATTGAGGCACATTCAATTTATGCAGATTTGTTACGTTGTTTTCGTGAGCATGGGGACGATATCTATGTGATTACTCCCTATGAACAGAAAACAGGAAAAAAGACAAAGCTGATTCACGAGGAAAATGCACACATCCTTCATATTGAAACGGGCAACGTAACAAAGGCTGCCAACCTTATTCAAAAGGGGTTGGCACAGGTTTCAATCGAATCAATTTACATAAAGGCAATCAAAACGTATTTTTCAAATGTGAAATTTGATTTGGTTATGTATTCAACACCGCCAATCACTTTTGCAAAAGCGGTTGATTTCGTGAAAAAACGCGATAACGCAAAAACATACCTGCTATTGAAGGATATCTTTCCGCAGAATGCAGTTGATATCGGTATGCTGCGCACAACAGGTGTAAAAGGTGTGCTGTATCAGTATTTCCGTCATAAGGAAAAGAAACTTTATGAAGCATCTGATCGTATCGGCTGTATGTCGCAGGCGAATGTTGACTATGTGCTCGCCCATAACCCTGAAGTGAGTAAGGACATTGTTGAGATTTGTCCGAACTGCATCGAGGTCATAGATAAGAGTGTTGATGCCGAAACACGCAGAGGCATTCGCGAGAAATATGACATCCCGGTAGATAAAAAGGTGTTTGTGTACGGTGGTAATTTGGGTAAGCCGCAGGGAATCGACTTCCTGATCGAATGTCTCAAAAGCCAGAAAAACAATAAGAACGCTTTTTTTCTTGTTGTGGGAGACGGTACAGAATATGGTAAGCTTGATGCTTTCGTCAGAACTGAAAATCCGGAGAACATTCGTCTGATGCGCCGTCTGCCAAAAGAGGACTACGATACCATGGTGGCTGCGTGCGACGTGGGTATGATTTTTCTGGATCATCGCTTTACCATTCCCAATTTCCCGAGCCGGCTTTTGAGCTACATGCAGGCAAAGATCCCGGTTTTAGCTTGCACAGACCCGAATACGGATATCGGAAAAGTTATCACAGAAGGCGGCTTTGGCTGGTGGTGTGAAAGCAATGATACTGCTGCGTTTTCCGCAGTGGTTGAAAAAATCGAAACTGAAGATATTGCTCAAATGGGACAGGCAGAAATGCAGTATTTGAAAGAGAATTATTCTGTTGAAGATGCTTATAAAACGATTGCGCGGAAAGATCTGTAATTGTGGACCCGGTAATGATTAAGGAGAAAGTGATTTGATGGAAAAAATCGGCTTTTATATTGCGAAAGGGCTAAGAGCAGTACTTCAAAGACCTGCAATTCGAAGCAGCGTAATTGATAAGCACTCTCGAGTATGCTCCGGAAGTCAGTTGTCACGAGTTGAAATGGATCGATATTCTTATATTGGGCATGATTGCTTTTTAAATAATGTAAAAATTGGATCTTTTTGCTCTATTGCGGACAATTGCAAAATTGGCGGTGCGACACATCAAATCGGTTATGTGTCAACCTCTCCTGTGTTTGTCTCCGGAAAAAATATAATGGGCAAAAATTTTGCTGAACATGCGGACAACGAGACTGCCCAAACAATTATTGAAAGCGATGTGTGGATGGGAATGGGATGCCATATAAAAGAAGGGGTCCATATACACACGGGCGCAATCATCGGCATGGGAAGCGTTGTTACAAAGGATATCCCGCCATATGAAATATGGGGGGGGGTACCGGCAAAATTAATCAGAAAAAGATTTTCGGACGAAGTGACGGAGATGCTGCTAGAATCTGCTTGGTGGAATTGGCCTGAAGAAAAGATTAAAGAGTATTCTGATTGTTTTGATGATCCAATGGTTTTTTTACAGCAATTAAAGACGGAAGATAACTAGGAGATACTTATGAACATCCTTGCATTAACAAGTGCATATCCGCAACCAGATGATGGGAAAGAAGTTGTTACGCCAACCGTTAAATACTTTTGTGACGAGTGGGCGGAAATGGGCCATAAAGTCATCGTGGTTCACAATAACAGCTGTTTTCCAAGCTTCTTTTATTGGATCCCCGATAAGATGAGAAAAAAACTTTCTTCTCGAGTGGGTCATAATTTGCCGACCGCAGAGTCGAGAAAACCTCTGCGTCGTGTCGAGAGGAATGTGAAGATTTACCGAATTCCAATGGTTAAAGTAATTCCACATGGCAAGTTTGGTGCAGGAAAAACTAGTCGTCAAATATCAAAAATCGAAAAAATCTTGAATGATGAACAATTTGTTCCGGATTTAATAATCTCTCATTGGGTGAATCCTCAAATCGAATTGTTGCCGACGCTTGGAAAAAAATATGGAGCAAAGACCTCTTTGGTTTTTCATGGTGATTGCACAGAACAAAATATCGAACGTTTTCAGTTGAGAGAGAACGTAAAAAAATTGAGCGCAGTCGGATGCAGAAACAAAGAGTATGCGGAGTATGTAAAAGGCGCGCTGAATTTGGAGAGGATGCCATTTATTTGCTATTCGGGTATTCCAAACAAGCTGGCGAACGAGCAGGAGATGCAACTGAAAACTGGCCTGAATCTGGAGTGGAACCGTGAGTTTGTTTACGTGGGTCGACTGGTGAAGTATAAAAATGTCGATGTTATTATACAGGCCTTGAGCAACGCATATCCGGATCATTCGTTTAAATTACACATCATAGGAGAAGGCGCTGAGAGGGAAAAACTTGAGGGGTTGGCCAAAGAGTTAAATGTCGCTGAAAATATTATATTTCATGGTCAGCTTCCAAGAATCGATGTTTTTCGCTTTATGCAAAAATGTTGCTGTTTTATCATGGTCAGTGATAATGAAACCTTTGGCATGGTGTACATCGAGGCGATGCTTGCCGGCTGTGCTACAATTGCATCTAAAAATGGCGGTGTGGATGGTGTTATTGTTGATGGCGAAAATGGTTTCTTGTCGGAACAAGGAAATGCAGCTGCTTTGACTGAAAAAATAAGAGCGATCGAAAATCTCAAAAACAAAGATTTAAATGCACTCCGTCAGAACGGCATTGTGACGGCGATAAAATATAGCGATAAAAATGTTGCTGAAAGGTATATCAATGACGTGCTATCGTGGAAAAACGACTTATGAGCAAAAGCAAAATAGTTGTCCTCACAAGGGTGATAAGGTGTTGGTTTCGCTGTTAGTTTTGGCGTGTTTTCTTTCAAACTTATCGCAACTGCCAGCGGTTGTGTCTGTAGGAATGACGCAGAAATTAAACATGCCCATATGGATAGTTTTACTGGTCTACCTATTGATTTCTGGTCGTGTCACAGTTCGTTACAGCTCGGCGAAAATAATGATGCTGATGACAATTATTTGGTGCGGTATGGCCATATTATATTTCTTGACAGGTATTAATTACTATAATTCTTCAGTATTTGGTTGTTTAATGCTATCAATGCTAATGTATCTTTTGGGCGAATTGTCCGGAAAGTCATTGAAAGAGAAAGATATAGAGAAAATAACAATAGCGTATGTACTATCAACAACTATTGTTTGTCTTTCAATCTATCAAAAATTCTTTTCAATGGGCATTGACCTGACCTCAAGAACATATGCATATGCTTCGAAAAATTCGATATCCCAGATTATTTTTACATCTATTGTGATTCTCATGTTCACGGAGTTTAAAGAAAAAAAGCTGGTTAATATTATAAAAGTATTTGTAATCGCTTTTCAATTTTTTCTTATGATGTTACTTCGCTCTAGAGCCACGATTGTCGGCTTTATAATTTGTATTTTATATATCGTAGTGAAGGGGACATTCTCTCCGAAGTTAAAACGGACGTTGAGCGTAATTCTAATTGGAATGGGCATAGTGCTTCTAACTAACGATAAATTTAATAATATCATTATTAACAATATCTTGCTTGCTAATCGAGATGCTAAAAGTTTGGATTCATTGACATCAGGCAGAATATCAATACTTCAATCTTTTCCAACACTTATACAAGGACATTGGCTAACCGGAATAGGACCATTATATTTTGAGTGTTTTCCACTGTCGGTCATTTTGCAGTTTGGATGTATCATTGGGGCATTGATTTTATTTGTGTCGTATTTTCCATTGCTTAAGAGTTTTCAATTCAAAGATTACGGAAAATATGGAGTAATATTTGTAATCATTTGTATCGGCTACACAATTAATAGTTTCTTTGAAGGGCTTGCGCCTATTGGGCCAGGAGTTAAATGCTATTTTATGTGGCTTTTATTTGGAATCTTGTCCAGTAAGGTAGCAGGAGGAAAACAAGGTTAATGTCGACGTTAAAGAAAAATCTTGGCTATCAAACGCTGTACCAACTTCTGAATACTTGCTTGCCGCTTGTTACATCTCCGTATCTAGCTCGTGTTTTGGGAGCAGCACAACAAGGTGTGTTTTCCTATACGCAATCAATTGTAAATTACTTTACATTGTTTGCAATGCTTGGAATAGTTAATTATGGCACACGTACAATAGCAGCATGTGGTGAAAATCGAGAAAAGAGGACTGTGTCTTTCTGGAACATTTATGCAATTCAATTTGTCGCATCGTTTGCTGCAATGGGGATATATGGTAGCTATCTCTTTTTGATATGCGGAGAAAATATACTGATTGCGTGGATACAGGGACTGTATATTCTTGGTTCATTGCTTGATATAAACTGGCTTTTCTTTGGAGTGGAAGAATTTGATGTTACCGTAAAGAGAAGCATGATAATCCGTATAGCTTCGGTTGTTGGCATTTTGGTGCTAGTTAAATCGCCAGAAGATTTATGGATATATACCATTATTATGGCGGGAAGTACTGTTTTAAGTAATGGCATTCTGTGGTGGTTCGTTCCAAAACTTGTAGATCTGGATGGAATACGCAGGATCAAATTTCTAAATGTAAGAACTCACATAAAACCAGTACTGATACTGTTTGTTCCGCTGATTGCGATGTCGGTTTATCATATTATGGATAAAACGATGCTGGGAATTCTCAGTAGTTATGAACAAACCGGATTTTATTATAATGCTGATAAAATTATCAATATACCAATAGGTATTATAACGGGAATTGGAACCGTGATGCTACCGAGAATGTCAGCGCTTGAAGAGTTGGGTAAAAAAAGTGAATCTGAAAAACTGTTTGAGATGTCAGTCGAAATGGTCATAATGCTTTCTTCGGCAATGGCTTTTGGGATTTCTGCGGTAGCCAAAGAATTCACACCTTTGTTTTTTGGAAACGGTTTTGATGCGTGCATACTGTTAATGATAGTTCTTTCACCAGTACTTATAATAAAATCAATTTCCCAAACTGTTAGAATGCAGTATTTAATTCCAACACATAGAGAAAACATCTTTATTCAAGCTGTCTTTGCCGGTGCGATTGTTAATTTTATTGTTAATAGTGCTTTGATCAATAAATACGGCGCATTGGGTGCGGTAATAGGTACTTTAACAGCTGAGCTTGTGACCTGTGTGTGGCAATGCTGGAAAATAAAAAAAGATATAAATATTGCACGATTGCTTTCAAAATCAATATGTTATCTTGTTTTTGGCTTCGGTATGATGGTGTCGGTAAGATTGGTTGCAAATGTTTTTTCGAACAGAATTATGGGGATTCTGCTTGAAATCTGTACAGGAGGCCTCGTTTATCTGACTCTTTGTAGTATGTACTGGGTTATAACAAAGAATCCGATATTACAATCATTGAGGAAATCTAATATTGAAGGAGTGTAAATAAATGAGTTTATTTAAAGAAAAGACCCTTATGATTACCGGTGGTACCGGTTCTTTCGGCAATGCGGTTTTGAACCGTTTCCTCGCCACCGACATTGGCGAGATCCGCATCTTCTCCCGCGATGAGAAAAAGCAGGATGATATGCGTCATGAGTATCAGGCAAAGATGCCCGAGGTAGCAAATAAGATCAAGTTTTACATCGGCGATGTGCGCGACCTGCAGTCTGTGCGTGGTGCTATGCACGGTGTGGACTACATCTTCCATGCTGCTGCCCTGAAGCAGGTGCCCTCCTGCGAGTTCTTCCCCATGGAAGCCATGCGCACCAATGTTATCGGTACTGATAATGTACTTACTGCTGCCATTGAGGAGGGCGTCAAGAGTGTCATCTGCCTGTCTACCGACAAGGCTGCATATCCCATCAATGCAATGGGTATGACCAAGGCCGTGGAGGAGAAGGTTGCCATTGCAAAATCCCGTATGTCTGGCAACACCAAGATCTGCTGCACCCGTTATGGCAATGTTATGTGTTCTCGCGGTTCTGTTATCCCTCTGTGGATCGATCAGATCAAGGCTGGCAACCCCATTACTGTGACCGAGCCCAATATGACCCGCTTCATTATGTCGCTGGAAGAGGCGGTGGATCTGGTTCTGTTTGCCTTTGAGCACGGTGAAAACGGTGATCTGCTCATTAAAAAGGCTCCGGCTTGTACCATCCAGACGCAGGCAGAGGCAGTCTGCGAGCTGTTTGGCGGCAAAAAAGAGGAGATCAAGGTTATCGGTATCCGTCACGGCGAAAAAATGTATGAGACCTTGCTGACCAACGAGGAATGCGCAAAGGCAATCGACATGGGCGACTTCTACCGTGTTCCTGCCGATAACCGCAGCTTGAACTATGATAAATATTTTAAGGATGGCGACGAAAAGCGTAATATCCTGACTGAATTCAACTCCAACAATACCCGTCGCTTGAACCTGCAGGAAACCATTGATACCATTGCATCTTTGAGCTACATCCGGGAACGTCTGGCGGAGGAAAAGTAAAATGTATGATTTCCAATGGAAGAACAACGGTCAGATCAAGTGTATGATCGTCTGCGGTACGCGCCCGGAGATCATTCGTCTGGCGGCTGTCATCAAGCGGTGCCGGGAGTATTTTGATACCTGCGTTGTCTATACAAACCAGAACTGGGATAAAAATCTATCCACTGTATTCTGGGAGGACTTTGAACTGAAAAATGAGGCAGGCGAGTATGGTCCGGATATCCTGCTCCATGTTGTTGGTAAGCATCTGGGAGAGACTTGCGGCAATATCTTGGCCCAGACCTATGAGGTCATGACAGAACTGAAGCCAGATGCGTTGCTGGTTCTGGGAGATACCAATTCCTGCTTGTCTGCAATTTCTGCTAAGCGGCTGCATATTCCTATTTTCCATATGGAAGCAGGCAACCGTTGTAAGGATGAATGCCTGCCGGAAGAAACGAATCGCCGTATTGTGGATGTTATTTCGGACGTGAATCTGCCTTATTCGGAGCCCGCCCGAAAGTATCTTCATGAGTTGGGAATGCCCAAGGAACGCACTTATGTGACGGGTTCACCCATGGCAGAGGTGTTGAGAGGAAATCTGGAAAAGATTGAAGCCAGTGATGTTCTGGAGCGTCTGGGTCTGGAAGCCAACAAGTACATTTTGCTCTCTGCGCATCGGGAAGAAAACATTGATACGGAGAAAAACTTTATCAGTTTGTTTACCGCAATCAATGCGCTGGCAGAAAAATATGATATGCCCATTCTCTACTCCTGCCATCCGCGTTCTCGGAATCGATTGGAAAAAAGCGGCTTCCAACTGGATCCCAGAGTCCGGGTCAGTGAACCACTGGGTTTCAATGACTACAACAAACTGCAAATGAACGCGCTGGCAATCGTCTCTGACTCCGGCACCCTGCCCGAGGAAAGCAGCTTCTATCTGTCTATTGGTCATCCCATCGCCGCTGTGTGCATTCGTACCAGTACGGAACGCCCCGAGGCACTGGAAGCTGGCGATTTCATTCTGGCGGGTATTACTGAAAACGAACTTTTAAATGCTACTTCCATGGCTATCAACATGAAGAATAAAGGCATTCTGGGCAAGCCCTGCCCCGATTATGTGGACGAAACCGTTTCCATGAAAGTTGTTCGCATTATTCAGGGCTATGTGAATGTGGTCAATCGCTTTGTATGGCGGAAGGATGCCAAGTAAGGGGGAGTCAGAATGAAAATTTTGGTCACCGGCGCTAAGGGCATGGTGGGAACCGCCCTGTGCAACAACCTGAAAAACATCCGGGATGGCAAGAACAAGACCCGCCCGGCATTGCATATTGAAGAAATCTACGAATATGATTTGGACTCTACCCCGGCGGAGCTGGACGAGTACTGCCGGAAAGCGGACTTTGTATTCAATCTGGCAGGCGTGAATCGTCCGGAGAACCCGGAAGACTTCATGAAGGGCAACTTTGGCTTTGCATCTGATCTGCTGAACTGCCTGAAAAAGCACGACAACAAGGCCACCATCATGCTGTCTTCCTCCATTCAGGCCAGCCTGACCGGACGATATGCCGAAAGTCCCTATGGGCAGTCCAAAAAAGCGGCGGAGGAGCTGCTCCTCGCTTACGGCAGAGAAACCGGTGCAAACGGGATGATCTATCGTCTGCCGAACCTGTTTGGCAAGTGGTGCCGCCCCAACTACAATTCGGTGGTGGCAACCTTCTGCCATCATATCGCGCGGGATCTGCCGATCACCGTTTCAGACCCGGCAGTCGAATTGGAACTGGTCTACATTGACGACCTGATCAACGAGATTCTGAACGCCATGGAGGGGCATCCCAACCGGACAGATGGGGCGTATTGCAGCGTTCCGGTCAGTCATCCTGTGACGCTGGGCGAGATCGTCCGTCTACTCCGAACGTTCCGGGAGCAGCCGCAGACGCTTTTGCTGCCAGAGATCCCGGATGGCAGCTTTGCAAAGAAGCTCTATAGTACCTATCTGTCCT
>OIEE01000116.1_pt1 | contig 33289 bp, 9 predicted proteins | sample 1581701 | NCBI WGS metagenome assembly OIEE01 (sample SAMN01760976, study PRJEB22395) | human gut metagenome | reverse complement strand
CTAATTAGTTTTGGTCGCAGGTGTTATTTATATCAAGGCAATTTTAATTATTCCTGATCCGACTGCTAGTTCCGCTAGTAGTCGGATTTTTTTGTTTATAGCAACTTTCTAAATACACGAATATGAATTATAAAACAAATTGTGTAATGAGTGGTATTTTTATTGCTATATTAAACTTGATTGGTGTTATTGTTTCATCTATAGGTGTTGTCTTCGTTAAAGAATGGATTGCTAAAAAACGTCGTAAGATTACAACTGATATTCTAGCATCTAAAGCTGAATGTTGGATGCAATTAGATAAAATAGCTTCTAATGTTAGGAATGCTCTAAATGCTAAAGGTGTTTATATAGCATACTTTCATAATGGTGGTAAATTTTGCAATGGTATTAACATGGATAAATTTACTGTTATTGCAGAAGATTATGATATTAATATAACAAATCCTTATAAGATTCGTTATAATAATGTTCTTACATCTATAATGCCTTATACGATTCTACGTTTATATAGAGATAGCAAGTATGTATTTCGTATGAGCAATCTTACTAAATATCATTCTAGTATGTACATTAGTGATCTTAAATCGAGAGATTGTAATACTGCTGTTAGTATTCTCATTAGAGATCTTAAAACTGATATGCCTATCGGATTTTTAAGTGCTGAGTTTGAAAATGATTTTGAACCTAGTACTGATATGATGCAAATATTTTGGAAAAATCACAATCGTATTTCTCGCAATATGACTATGGTTATAGATACGACAGAAGACACTCATAAAAACTAATATACCATGACAGTTATTTACGCAAGAACTAGTTTACCCCCTAGGTGTGGTAGGGGTTCAAAAAATCTAAAGAACGTTATCCGAGTTACTAATAAATATGTTAATTGTGGTCCTTGGCATGGAGTTGTTCCTATTAAGAATCGTCCTATTATAAAAGGTTCTAGACCGGATATTCCTATACTTGAACTTTCAACTAATCATATGAAATTCATCCCTCGTGGTGAAACTAAAGAGTTAGGTATTTCAACTAATAAAACTTGGCGAATTGTTTAATGTATTATTATGGCAACACTTAATCAACTAGGAAGTAAAATTTCTAATATATTAGGTAAGCCGGGTGATCATAGCATTCAAGAAAGAGCAAAGAGTGCATGTAAGTCGCTCTTTGCTACTTTTATTCGTCAAAGTATTGAACGTAATGGTGTAGATGAGGTTCTTAAAGTTAGCTTTAATGTACCTTTGATCTGTATTCCGCTTACTGATTTAGAAAATACCTATGCTGGAATTGGTGCTAAAGATATGATTCTTACTACTGAGCATCGAGTTCCAACGCCTTTACGTATGCCTAATGATGCACCATTTCTTCATGTATATACACAGCATGATGATGGTAGTTTTATTACATATAAATACGCTAGTAATAGCCTAGTTCCTCTCTTGACCACAGTCTATTCCCCTACTGGGGTTTGGGGAGTTTATCAAGTCGTTAATGGTAAACTTAAAATTATCATCAAAAATACTCTCAAAAACTTTGAGATTGATGCTAAAAATTATAAGTTTGTAACGATTGTGTTTGTAGCTGAAAATCCTGAAGATGTTATTACTATGTATATGGAAGATGATGGTCAAGATATTGAACTTCCACTTCCAGCAGATATGATAGAAAGAATAACATATGAGGTTCTAAGAACTGAATTTGGTATTAAGCCTACAGAACATGAAGTTAAGATTATTAGTGATAGTACTTATGCACCTAATGATCCTAATGGAACTCAACGTTTAATCCATAATAAAGTAGAATAAACTATATGGAATCTATACACTATTACCACGACTATCAAGAGTATTGCTATAATACTATTGAAAAACTTAGTAAAGATTTGCATAATACTTATGTTAGACGTAATAATCTAGCTAATATTTGTTATGCTAATCTGAATCTACTTGAATCTAATAAGATAACTAAAGAGTTACTTGATAATATGATTCTAGGTAAGAAAGTAAAAGGAGTTAAACTTCTGAGAAAGCTTGATTGGAGTAACGAAGCTAAAGCAGTATCTCTTCGTATTACTTATAACCGATTTGCTTATCTTTGTACAGTTCGTATTCCTAAACTACTTGCTATTATTAGATATTATGATTGGATGTGTCGTATTCCTCATAGTATTTTTAATCAAATTCAACGAAGTCTTAATAAGAGTCTTATAGAAACTCTGATACGTGGTGGTAGTGTTTCACTTGGTACATATCTTGGTACTTATCAAGTACAACGTGCTGTTGCTAGAGAATCTGTTGATTGGGCTGCGTCTTTTCGTCTTAGAGATGAAATGATTGCTGCTGGTATTGAAGTTCAGAGCTTTCTTAATCCTTATGGTAAGAATTGGAAAGTTAAATCTGATAATCCTTATTATTGGTTCTGTAAATGGATTCGTCATAGAATGGGTGTAGATGTTGTACCTAATCAAATATTTTATAAATATCATCCTACTCATTGTCATATTAATATTAATACTGATAGTAAGATTACTAAATATAAGACAATAGAGGAAGTTATTAAAGCTGATAATCTTGCATTTGATGCTAAACTTAAATATATTCGACAGCATGATCCTACTATTATGGATAGGTATCCTCATGCTAAGAGTAAACGTGAACGTACTAAAAACAATGAAGTAGATGAATACATTAGACCAAAATCTGATTAGCTCTAGTGTTGTTATTCATAGGATTATTGAAGATTATGATGTTCATTCTATGGATTTCATTACTCGTATTCCTACTTGGATATGTGAAGCTCTTGCTGATTTAAATATTCAGCAACATTATATTAACATAGGAGAAACTATTGATTTTGATGATTATCGTTGTGAACTTCCTAAAGGTTGTAAAAATGTTCGTTTAGTTACTATTGGTGGAAAACGTGCTGATTTTACTACTAATCCTGCTCCATTTGAGCATGATAGTGGAAACTATATACCACTTGCCGTTTCGTTTCCGATAGGCTGGAATCTAACAGAAAACGTTGTTTTTGACTTCATACGAGCCATTAGAGAGAGTTTATACACTTACTCGATTAACGGATCGTATTTGCATCTGAATGTCAGAAAAGGCACGTTGGGGCTGTTATATCACGGGTTGCCAATGACACTAGATGAAATACTTAAAATCAATGTTCCTCTTATACCTAATAATGATGTTCTTATTGATGCTTTAAAGAACTTCGTTATGATGCGTATTCTTCAACGTAATTACCGCCATCCAGTTATGAATCTAAAAGAAAGTAATCCTTACACTAATCCGGCATTAGCATACGATAATGCTAAAATAAAAGTTCGAAATGCTTGCAATAGGCTTACTAAAGATAAACGAGATGATTGCAGTAAATCTATGTTGAACTTCTTCTTAAACATGAAAAACCGTTATGTGAATTAATTATGAATATAAATGATGGTTTATATCCTAATGCTAATCCCGGTGCAGTCAGAAATGGTGTTAAGTCATTTGCATTAAATATAATGTATAATGATGATGGTAATACTCTGATTAACGAGAATGGTTTTGAGGTTTATAAAAAAGACTTAGACGTCTACGGAACTTTAGTTGGTAAAATTGAAGTTCCGTTAGGCGTCATTTTGTTTTTTAAAGGTACTCCTGATAAAATAGTTTATATATATCAAACAACTAAAGATAAAGATGATATTAAAACTATTGTATTTCAAGGTAACTTTAATTTTATTATAGATCATCCTATTAGTGGTACATTCACATATATTGATGAAACTAATTTATTTATAACATTTACTGAAGGTGTATCTAGTGATAATGAAACTCGTATTCTATATATTACTGAAGCTCAAAGTAAATATAAAGGATATATTGAAAATCCTATTATTGAAGATAATGTTACTACAATTACATTTAAAGAAGGTTTTGAATATATTCTTAATCTCATTCCTGATATAGTATTTCCCACATTAGATGTTAATATTATTGCTGGAGGTCTTAAAGCTGGAGGTTATCAATTTGCAACATCTATTAAATTACATGATGGAACATATAGTGATTATTCTCTATTATCCCCTGTATATTATGCCGCTCCTGATTATGGTGAGAACATTGCTATAGGTGATGTAACTAAAAAGGGATTTAGATTTAAATTTAGTAAAGCAGGTACTTACAAATTAGCTATAGTATATAAAAGTCCTACTACAGAAGAATGTTATGAAACTTTTGAAATTAATATTCCATCTGTCAATAGTACTTTTGATTTTACTACTATATCCAAGATGAAATCTATTTCTATAGATGATATAATTATAAGTAATACCGCTTATACTAAAGATGAAGCTCAAACATCTTTTGATGGTTATCTTCTTAGAGGTAATGTTGTTACTCCTGAATATAAAGATATTACTGATTTCTTCACAAGTATTGATGGTGAACTTCTTCTTCAAAAAATTAAAATTGATTTTGTTAAGTTTGCTGAATTTAGTGGTGTAAAAGATTTTGTTAATGCTTCTATTACTCCTCATAGTGGAAGTGGTAAAGTTGGAGATTTCTTTAAATCTAAAGATATATCTAATAGTGGTTCTTTTAAGGAAGATGAAGTTTATTATTTCTTTATTACTTTTATAGATCATAAAGGTAAATATATAAATAGTTTTCCTATTAAAAATTCTCGTGGAACTTATGCTCATATAATCAATGCTTCTAAAACTAAAACTCTTGATTTGTATGGAGCTAAAGTTAATATGAATACTTTTGTTTCAGCTTTTAATACTAATATTAATATTACTAAATTTAAAAATAGTATTAAAAGTTATGCTATTTATTATGCTAAATCTACACCTGAGATTTCAAACTGGATTTCGCAATGTCTTACTATTCGAGATATAGGTACTAATGATGTAATTGGAGATAATTATGAAGACCCTTTTAGATCCGCAAGTCGTTTTAGGTTATATCCTATTGAATATTTTGTTACTAATACTGTGTTACCTTCATTCTACATTAAAGGTCTTAGGTATAATAAAGAAGCTAAAATATGCCTTAATAATTATGAAGGTAATTCTGGCACTGAATGGGGAAATGATGCCATTCATCAAGCATGGAATACAAGAGATAGAGCTAGATTAAATTCTCTTATTCAAGAAAATCTTCTTAACGGTAAGAATCTTAATACTCCTGATAAATCAATTAATGCCGGTGAATATCTAGGAGCTTTTGATAGACTTAGTAAATATACTAAGAAGACTGATATGCCTAAGACTAGTAAAGATTTTAATATGTTTACTGATTGGGGAGATCATATCAAAGGTCCTTGGGAATCTGGAGATCTTGTTCATTCTATTCTTGATACAGAAACTACAGATATTGCAAATAATGCCCCATATCCTACAATTCTTAATGCAGACTTTTATCCTGTTAATAATAGTGCTATATCTAATGCTGGATGTGATAGTAGTTTCAAGTTAATTAATGGTTCTACTATGCTTCAAGAGAATATCTTTGGCTTAGCCAAAGAAGGTACTGATAGTGAAGGTGGAACTAGTTTACCAAATGAATCTCTTACAGATATTGTTTATAAACAAGCTGATGAAGAAATTGATGGTATTAAACGAGATGTAAGAACTCAAACTAGGGTTATTTCCGTTATAACCAAAGATGATGATTCGGATAGTTATAGACAAGAATTAACTACTATTAAAGAGAAACTTATATACGCTAATGGTTATAATAATGCTGAATATTTAAAACAAAATTCAGAAGACACTTGGGAAGTTATAACAGATGAAAAAGAAGCTACTATAGTTTTAAGTAGTGAAATTACTGTTAAAACTCTTACGGCTGAAGAATATAATTCTATTATTATTGAAGTATCTAATAAAGATGATTCAAATTGGATTCTTCTTTATAATGAGAATAAAAAATATTATAACTTTGATACGTTTACTATATTCAATAGAGGTATTGTAGATTTAAATCGTTATTATGACGTTAATACAATTCCTGTACCTGATTTATTTAATTTATCTTTAGTTGCTGCATCTAGTATATATCCTATAGAGAATACTGATGAAATTATTCTTATTGGTGATACATTTCCCGCCTGTGTTACTCAACGTTGCACTTGTCCTTCAAATAAATTTAATAATGTTGGAGATGCTACTCATCATAATAATAATATCTATCATATTCATCGTATGATTGTTACTTATTATATTAAGAGTAGAATGAATTTTCTTGCACTACATAGTGGAAAAAATGTAAATAGTTCTATTATTAAATATAAAGGCACTACAGCTAATAATAATTTCTCGGGTAAAGCTAATAAATTCAATATCAATACTATTATTAATAAATTCACAAGTGGTCTTAGCGAAGAATATGCTCCTTATACTATGGACATATATCCTACTACTTTTGATTATGATTCTATTATTGATCTAGGTTATAGAGATTATGTCATTGATAACTTTTGGCATACCGAAGATGGAAGTGCTTATGATGTTGAAATGAATTGGAAAGGTTTCAATGATATTACTCAATTTAAATCTACTGATAATCTAAAAGATACATTTGCTGCTAGAATTATTCGTTCTAATGTTAATAATATGGAATCGAATGATATTGGTTGGCGTAAATTTAAAGCTGATTCTTATAAAGATATTCCTATTACTAAAGGTTCTATTGTAAATCTTTTATCAGATGCTAAATCTCTTTATATTCAAATGGAGCATACTCTATTTGTAACATCTGTTAAAGATAGTCTTAATCAAGAAGAAGATGGAACTTATATTGGTACTAGCGATATTTTTGAAAGAACTCCTATTGAAATTATCTTTAATAATACCGGTAAAATCGGATGTAATAATAAGTTTTCTTCTATTATTACTCGATATGGTTATTTCGTTTGTGATAATTTTACAGGTACTATATATCATGTTAAAGGTGAATCAGATGTATCTGATATTTCATCTATAGGTCTTCAAAGTTGGTTTAAAGAATATATTAAAGAAAATGCTATTAATCCTCTAAATGCTAATGGTAATTTCTTTATATTTGATGATTATAATAGTCGTATCATATTTGTTTCTAATAATCCAGATAATACTTATACGATTTCATATAATCTTAAGACTAATCTTTGGATTAGTTTTCATTCTTATAATCCTATTATTACTTGGTCTAATCGCTTAGGTACATTTGTTGTTGATACAAATAATACTAAGATTTATAAGATTAATGCACCTAATAAATGTATATATTTTGATAATAAGATAATGCCATCTATTGCTCAATTTATATATAATGAAGAACCTCTTGTTAGTAAGTTATTTAATCATATTGAATGGAATAGCGCACTTGTTCATAATTGGAATCATCTTACTGCTGATAAGATTAAGTTCCTGTATGATAAGACTATTGATTATCTAATGATTAATACTGATACTCAAAGTACCGGTATTCTTCCAATGATTCTAGATGAAACTTGGTATGATGATCATACTCTTAAGTACAAAGCTGGACGTTATTTATGGAATCTCATAGAAGACCATATAGACAACGATAGAGCATTTCAAATTCTCAATCCATCTAATATACCTTTTGAAATAGATCGCCTCTTAGGAATGAGATATGAGCCTAAAGCATGGTATGAATACAGCAAGATTCAGAATCAGTTCGGGTATATAACAATGGTGTACTTAAATCGTTTTATTGATACTACTACTAACGAAGATATTAATGAAACTGATGTCAATGCTATCATAGATAAGCATTCAGATAATATTGATATTACTAGTAAAGATTCTAATATCAAACAGGCTGAACTTAGATTATATGATATTAACGTTGTTGTTACTAAGAATACTAGATTATGAACTTAGAGGAACTCTGTAGACCCCGGTAGAGAAAGAGCTTGTGGAAGGGAGAGGAACTCTGCTAATATTGATAGTAATATGCCAGATTATAAAAAGAGTAAGATAACTAATGATACTGAAGCTCAAAGTGTTTTTCTTAAAGCTCTATATAAAATACATAATGCTACTAAAGATTTAAATACTAGAGGTACAGGTCTTTATATTCAAGCTCTACATAAAGATAAAAACATTAAAGGTCTTATTGGTAGACCTGAAGTTCATAAAGTAGATTCACTTAGTCAAGTTGGGGCTTCACCTAAAGAAATTCTTCAATATATGGCTAAGACTGGCGTTGGTATGAAAGGTGTTAATACTAAGATTATTGATCCTAGACTTCTATTAGATGATAAAGTTACTAAGCGTATGCGTGGTATTTATAATATTGCTAGAAAAAAAGGATTTAATCATGCTTCTGCTAGTGCTTTAATGTCTCTAATACAAGGTGAAACTACTTCTGATAATACAGATGATCTTTTTAATTATCGTAAGATTCAACGTGAAACTGAAGGTAATCTTAATCGTATAATTAATGGAGGTCTTCTTTCATTTGAAAATTTAAGACCTTCTAATGATGATGAAAAAAAGAAGTTAGGTCTTAAGTTTGTTGAAGATACTGGATATAATTATGGTAAATATCAAAAATATCTTAAAGATAATAAACTAACTGATAACGAATCTAATCAATTAGATTATTACTTAAAATATCATTTACCAGAAGGAGCATTAAAAGCAGTAAATGCTATGACTCCTGAAGATGCAGCTACATACTTATTTAAACATCAAAAGACAGGTAAGAGTATTGATCCTAATAATCTTAAAACTCTTAGAGAAAGAGCTGCTTTTTATAATAAAACTAAATTTAATTATGGTGGTATGATTAAAACACTTAAAGGTAGACCTAAACGTTATGATCTAGGAGGTGCTAGAGATAATGTTAATAATGTCACTGGAAGTCATTGGGGTGCTGCTAAAGGTATTCAAGGAGCTGAAACTAAAAGTGGTTTAGCTAAAGGTCTAGGAATAGGTTCTACTGTAGGGGCTGCTGCTGGAAGTATAGTTCCTGGAGTTGGAACTGCAATCGGTGGAGTAATTGGAGGTATTATCGGTGGTGTTTCAGGTTTGATTAGTGGTATCTTTGGTGGACGAAGAAAAAAACGTAAAGCTAGAGAAGCTGCTATTAGAGCAGATATTACTAAGAATTATGAGCTTGGTCAAGATGATATTCGTATTGATCAACAAGCTTTAAATGATATTACAATTAATACAAATCCTATAGATATTTATGGAGATAATCCTATACCTACAGGTAATACTCAAACTGTTAGTAATCAATATAATATGATTGGCGTCCCTACAAAAGAAAATTATGAATTTGCTTTTAGATGTGGAGGTAAACGTAAAAGATATGCTGATGGAGGTTCTATAAATCAAGTTGCATCTAATGCGGCAATAGTTGAAGGACCTAGTCATGAACAAGGTGGTGTTCCTTATGGAGCAAATGCAGAAGTGGAAGGTGGTGAAGCAATACTCAATGGAAGTAATGCTGATTATATATTTAGTGATACTCTTAAGCTAGGAGATAGAACTTTTGCAGATATTGCTAAACCTCTTATGTTACATAAAGGTTATCTTGAAGATAAACTTGCTAAAAGTTCTGTAATGCTAGGTGGTCTTTTACGACTTACAGATCGTAGTACTTATGCTATAGATCGTAACACTAATGCTCGTAATACTGAAAAGCAATCTGCTAGACACAATAGACTTCTTGCTGAAATTAATGGAGTTCAAGCCGAACTGAATAATCTTTATAATCAACAAGAAGCTATAAAGGCTAAATCTGGTGATGTTGCAGAGCCTAAACAAGAATTTGCTCTTGGAGGTTCTATATTTGCTTGTAAAGGTAAACGTAAATATCCTAATGGAGGTCTTACTATTCCCCCTTTACAATTTGCAGCTCCAACACCTCAATTTGCTGAAATGGATATTCAAACTGTAACTCCGATTACTCCATCAGTAAATACCGGTGCTATGAGTGGAGTTATGATGGGAGCTAATTTGGCTGCCAATTTAGTAGCTCAAGATGCTATGAATAAACGTCAAGCTGTTGTATCCGGATTACCTCCTCATATTAAAGATGCTGTGCTTAGTGAAGTTGGTATGAGATGCGGTGGAAGAGTTAAGAAAGCTGATGGTGGTTCTGTTCAAGTATCTCCTTTTAGTGATTTAAATATTCAAGTTGATAATCCAACTAAACAGATGATTAATCCTAATCCTTATCTTATGACTCCTATGATGCTTAGAAGATGTGGAGGTAAAACTAAACGTTATGATTTAGGTGGATTTATTTCAGATGAAAGTGGTAATCTAATAGGTGCTGCTGGTAATCTTATAGGCAGTATTATGCAAGGTCGTAGTAAACGTAAACTTGCTAAGAGCATTTCTGATATGCCAATTCCTAAAAGAGAATATCTTGATAATGTAAATCTTGAATGGGATATAAATACTGATGCTGCTAGAAGAGAAGTTATTGATCAAATTTCTGCTATTGAAGATTTTGTTAAATCTAATTCATCTAGTGCCCCTGTAGCAAGACAAGCTATGCTTAGAGCTAGAAGTAAAGGTGCTAGTGTTTTAGGTAAACTAAAACAAGATGAGTTAATGCAAGAACTTAATATTAGAAATCAAGCTCGTCAAATGAATGCTGAAATTGCTGCTAAGAACAAACAGATTAAATATGAGAATGAAGTTGATGCTTTTGAGAAAGCTAATCTTGCAACTTCTTTGTTAGCTGAAGGCAATACAGGTATAAGAGATGCTCTTGTAGGTTTAACAGGAGATATTCAAAAAATGCTTAATGATCATACTCTTCTCAACGATAAGCGTAATTCTAATATATTACATCTATTATCTAATGATAAGTCTATAGGCTTCTTAAAGAATTTATCTGATAAACAAATATCAAAACTCTTTGGTAAAGACGCTGTAGTTCTTAAAGGTAAAAGATGTGGTGGTAAAGTTAAGAAAAGATATGGTGGTAAAAGATGTGCTTAATTAACTACTGTTATAACTCCGGATTAACGTCCGGAGTTTTGTTGTATATATAAATTTAATTCTTATGGCAATCATAAATAGTATTGAAAATATAGTTGTTAAGTCGGGTAAAGACTTTAAACGTAATGAAATGCAAGATATGTTTACTCCTCGTGCTAAAATGATGGATCAAAATCTTGCTGTTATGTTTTCTTTGCAAGAACGTGCTATTCGAAATGAAAATGCTTATAATGAAATGGCAATTAAAATGTCTGAATATAATGCAATTCAAGGTAAAGATGAAGAAGCTCTTGCAGGTAAAATAGATGAAACTCAAAGTATTATTAAAGAGAAAGTTGATGAAGATGGAGGTTGGTTCTTTGCAGATACAGCTGTTTCAGATGGTGCTCGTAGATTTTTAATTGATGAAGGAGTTAAAACTATTCTTGGTAATAAAGCTCAATTTGATGCTATGATGCAAGCTAATGAACAATCTGATGCACCTGAAGAATATAAAGCCGCAAATAGAGCTATGATTCTTGAAAGATTCAATGAAGCAGGAGGTAGTCTAGGAGGTAATGGTAAACAATCCATTAGTGCTTTTGGTACAGCTCTAGGTAAGGGGCATGATCGTTCTGTTTATCAAAAAGAGCTTCTTGAGATGATGAAATCGTGGAAAGCAGATAAGCGATCTGTATTTAATGCTCAATTTATTAATGATGTAACTGAATTGATGAATGGTGCTAATACAGATCCTAAAGTTCAAGCTGTTGCTCAAAAGATTATTGCTGGTAGAGGTGGTAATTTATCGGGGGTTCTAACTCGTGATACTACAATTGAATCTGTAAGCGAAGATGAAATCCGTGAAGTATTTAGTGCAGTTCTTGCTAGTAAACCTGAATTTAGAACAGCTATGGCTAAAGAAGCGGAAATTGATAAGTGGCTTAATAGTAAACAAGGTGGTACTAATAGTTCTCTTGTAACTAATGCTCTTAAACAATATGTTGCTACTGACCCTAAGATGCAACAAAGTATGTTATCATCTTCTGATTTTACTAAGCTAACTAAAAAGCAACAAGCTATTGCTTTACAAGATCCTGCTGTTATTCAAAAGTATATTGATCAAGGTATGGCAAATAGTATGAGTGCTTTGCAACAACAACCTAATGAATCTGATGAAGCTTATCAAGCTCGTATGGGTGCTACTTATAATAAAATCTATACAGAGCAAAATATAAGCTCATTATTGAATATGGCTAAGATTGGTGCTTATACTTCTGTTGAAAGTAAGACTGATGTTAAATGGTTTGATAATCTTCTTATTGATTCTCTTAAAGCTAAAAGAGAACAACTTGAAAAGATTAAAGGTCAAATGACTGAATCTATTGGTTTCACTAGAGCTAATCTTCCGGGTAATGCTATGATAGCTGTAGTAGATGCAAATATTAAAACAGCTACAGAAGCTTTAGATAATGCTAAGGCTACTATGGCTAAATATGAAGGTGCAGAAGATGATCAATCTCGTTATCTTTATCAACAAGCTGAAAAGTCTTATATTGATGCTCAAAACATTATTCAACAAAATAATGCTATTTATGATTCAATGTTTAGACAACTTGATGGTAATAATCCTGATCATAGTGAAGTTATCGAAGATACTAAAGCTGAACTTTTAAGTTATTACCGAGGAGATAATAAAGATGAACTTGCAGCTGCTATTAAAAGTCTCAAACGTCCAGAAGATATAATTAATACTTTCTTACGTTATGGTGAAGGTGCTGAATTAAAAGATTTTAGAGCTAGTTTATCTTATACTGGATTTATAGATAAAGGTATAGTTGATAAAAGTAATCTTACTAGATACTTTTTGACTGCTGCAAATAATGTAGGTATTAAACCGCAAACAACACCTATTACTTTATTTACTCCTATCAGTAACAATAAAGCTGCATTTAGTGATGCTCTCGATGGTGTTGCTAGACTTCTTGAAGATAACGCTGGTATTTGGAATTTTGCTACTGCAAGTCTTGGCGATGATCCTGAAAATGCTAAGTTCTTAGAAAAAGTTATCGGTATGCCTTTGACTTCTAGTGAAGATTTTAAAGATATATTTAGTTCTCGTAAGAGTGGTTCTGGTAATAACGCTGTATATCAGATGTCAGCTAGAAATTTATCTATTGGTTCTGATGCTACAGGTCGTCTATATTTGAAAGTTACTATACCTGCTCAAGGTGATAATCAAGTTCCTAGAGAAGCTATATTATATACTGATGATGATGGTGCTAATATGGCTCTTAGAGACGCTATGCGAAAAGGTGCTCAATGTTCATACAATCAAGCTATGACTAATCCTTATGACGCTTATCAAAGACAAACGGCTAATGAAATTATGGCATTTAGTGGAAATATTGAACAGCTTGGTGCAGATCTTTCTCGTATTACTAATCCTCAAGAACGTTCTCTAAATAGATTTAATACTATCGGAGATCAAATGGTAAGTAATGTATCTCAAGCTCTTGATGTTATTACTAATGATACTAATATTGATCCTCGTGGTAACTATTATCCTATAACCTCTGGTGATTTTAAATATAATATTACTAAGCATCCTAGTGGTACTTATAGTGTTAATGTTCAAAAATATAATCCAGCTTTGAATCGTTACGTTAATATTGAATACGCTAAAGGTTCTTTAAATTATTCTTTTGCTGATAATGTTTCTTTACGTAATAATTTACCCGCATTGATATACAAACTTAATCATGGTAATGAACTTAAAGAAAACTTCATTCCTACTCAATACCTTACTCCTCAGCAAAAGAGTGCTTATGATGTTTCTTATTGGTCTAATGATCCTCTTATGTTAAGATAATATGCCTAACGATAAAACGTATGAAGCAATACCTCTATTTGGAGAGGATGGCAAGATTCAATATAATGGTGAAGTTAAACCTATATTTGATCAAATAGGTTCTCAATCACCAGATAATCGTATGGATAATGACGAATATCTGAATCTTACCAAAAAGCATAACGGTAGCATAGGTATTACTCCTAGTAACTATCGTAATTATGTAGAGAATCGTGCGAGAAATCAATCTACTTGGAATCGTATTGGTAACTCTCTTGTTCAAACTGTTGGAGAAATAATTGGAGGTACAATAGAAAGTGCGGGTTCATTACTCGCACTTCCTTCTAAATTATTTGGAGATGATGAAGCTTATACTCGTAATTTTTTAGAACAAATAGGTAATTCTATTAATGAAGGTACTAGAAAAGCATTTCCTATTTATATGACTGAACAAGCTCAAACGGGTAATTTATTAGATCGTATGAAAGGTGGTGGATATTGGGCGTCTATAGTTCCATCTGTTTTAGGTAGTGCTGCTAGTATAATGTTACCTGCACGTGGAGCTTCTTTATTATTAGGTAAAGCCTTTAGACAAGCTATTAATCTTGGAAGTAAATCTAAATATGCTAAAGATTTATTTAAGTTAGGTACAGAACTTCAAAAAGGTAAAGCTATTGCTAGAGCTAATAAATTAGCTGATATTTATGGTTCTGCCGTTATAGGTCGTATTCTTGATTCTTCTCGTGAAGCTTATGGCACTTATGAACAAGAACGTCAATGGTTTCTTGATAATTATAAGAACTATACAGAATATGATGAAAATGGTAATCCTATTCTTAAAATGCGAGGAGTTGAAGAAGTTCCTTTAACTAATGAAACTATAGAACGTTTAGCTGATCAATATGCTGATGCTGCTGCTTCAAGAGGATATTGGAGATCTATGTCTAATATAGCTTATGATGTAGTTGAATGGATGAATATTATAGGTACTGCTAGAACTCTCAGTAATGCAACTAGAGCTAATATACGTAAAGCTATGGCAACTGGTGATAAATTTGCTATAGTTCGTACATTAAACGCTATGCCTCAAAATGAACGTAATCAACTTCTTAAAAGTATTGGTGGATTTGCTGCTGGTTCTTTAGCTGAAATGGCTGATGAAATGACAATGAGTATTTCTATGAAAGAAGGTGCTCATTCAGCTCGTAGAGATTTTGGATTACTTTCTGATACAGATGCTCTTGCTGATTTTAGTCAACGTGTTGGAAGCTATCTTAGTGATGCTGATATTTGGACAGAAGGTATTGGAGGTCTTCTCGGTGGAGCTGGAATGCAAGCTGTTATGCCTTACATTGAAAGTAAATTAAATAAAAAAGGTATTGAAAGAGATCAAATGTATATAAAAGGTCTTGAAACAGCTGTTGAATCTATGCGTTCTGGACTTGATGATATAGTTGAAGCTTTAGCTAATGGTGATATAGTCGGTGCTAAACTAAAAGAACAAGAAGCTATTCTTAATCAAATTGCAGCTAATCAATTAGATGGTTCTCTTGAATTATATAAAGAGATGCTTAGAAATATGAGTGCTTCTCTTAAAGAAATTCAAACTCTTAAAGATAGACGTGATAGAAATGAAAGTCTTACTGCTGAAGAACAAATAGCTCTTGATAAAGGAGAATCTCTTCTAGCTAATGCTGATTACTTTGAGCAAACTCTTAATAAAATAGAAGCTGTTGAAAGTATATATAAAGATCATTTTGATTCAATTGAAGGTTCTAATGACAAAAACGAATATGAATATCATAGACGTCTAGCTAATCTTGAAGCTCAAAAGAAACTTAATGAAATTGAAATAGCTAATATTACAGCTAATCCTGAAGAGTATGCTAAACGTGAAGCTGAATCTAAAGAATATCTTAGTAACTATGTTGATAATAAGTATTCTGATGAAACAGAAAGAACTAACAAAAAAGCAGCTCTTAATGAATATGCTAGACAATCTGCTAATTTAGAATCTACTAAAGAAGCTATTAGAATTTATGATGATATAATATCTAATCTTAAAACTAAAATTGATGAAATTGAAAAATCTATTGCTAATGCTTCTAAAGATGCAACACCAGAACAATTATTAGGTCTTAAAATTGCTCTTAAAGGTGCTAATAGTAAACTTGAAAATAATAACAAAACATTAAAGCAACTTCAAGCTACTAGAGATGAAGCAACTAAAGCTATAGAAAAATTAGATATTAATTCGGATGATAAAGATGCAGCTAAACAAGCTAGAACTATGTTGGCTAATCTTACTAATCCTAAAGAGGCTAAAGAATTCTTTGATAAACGTAATGTAGCTATAAATGCTGAACTTGATTATTATCTTAATGGTGATGGATATAATAATCTTAAAGATGAAATCAAGTTATATGAAGATGAAATCAAAGCTTCTAATAATAAAGATTTAATGAATGAACTTGATACTTATAAGTCATCTGAATCTTTACAAAAAGACGAAGCTAAATTCTCTGATACTGATGAACGTCTTGCAGCATATAAAACTAGATTAGCTAGACTTCAAAAACAAGAAGCTGATAGTAAAGCCGCAATTGATCGTCAAACAGCAGCAATTAATGCTGAAAAAGAACGTCAGCTTAAACTAGATAAAGATATTAATGACCTTAAAACAGATGATTCATCCGATAAACCTAAAATAGGTTCTGGAACATTTGGTAAATCATATACAGATTTTAAAGGTATTGATAGTTTATCTAAAGAAGCATCTGATGTTTATAATAGTATAATATCTGAATCTCAAGTATTAGATACTCCTATAAGTACTGTTATAAATAATAGACTTAAAGCTAAAAATTTATCTTCTAAAGACGCAATGATTCTTAATGAAATTAAAGAATTTAATGCTAATACTGAAAGAGCTTTAGATAATTCTTTTGATACTATGACTATAACAGATCTTAGATGGATTGTTATTAGACTTGCTGCTAAATATTCTCTATTTGATAATATATTTATGGCTCATAGATTCAAATGGAATGATGCTATTACTGGACAAGAAATTGAGTATGTACCTAATAAAACTGGAGGTGATGTTAGTGCTGAACTTAATGATTATCTTCAACATTTAAGTCGTTATACAGCTCAAGTTCTTAAAGCTAATGGTAAACCTTTACCTTCATTCTTAGCTGATGAACATTTTGGTCTTGAAGAAACAACTAAATCTGATATTAATAAACTTACTAATAAAATTATTCAAGAAGCTAAAGGAATTCAAACTAAATTTGATTTAATCAATGATACTATAGAAGATAATCTTGGTCGTAAGAATCCTAAATATGCTCTCTATGTTTCTATAGGTGGAGTTGAATATAGAGTTCTTGATACTCCAAATCCACGTAAGGATGCTGGTATTAGGCTTGAAGGATTTGAAGGTCAAATTAATCGTTATGTGCTTACTCCTGCTAATATGAGCAATCCTAATGATGATTATATTCTTATTGCAAAGCATACAGAAAGTTCCTCTCGCGACCAGTCCTTGTCCCCTACTGGGGGCTACGAAGCTCAACAGAGTTCTACAAATAAAACAATTGCTCCTAAAGCTGAAGTTACAGAAGATTCTTCTAAAGCTAATGGTATTACTACTGAATTTCAAAGTGATGCTATTACTGAAAATCAAAATGATGTACCTATTGAATTTGTAAAAGCCACAAATCAGCCTGTTATAGACTTTAAAATTGAAGGGGTGGATCTAGAATCCATTAATGAATTTTTAGTGGCTCTATTGAGCCAAAATGAGGCAAATTTAGCCTTATTTGATTCGAATATGCTGAATACTTTATTATTAGTTCCGAAGCTATTAAAACATACTAAAGGTAGCACTAAATATGATAGTGATGCTTTCATTAAAAATCTAATGAATAAATATTTTACTGATAGTAAACTTAATAAACAAGAAAAGTTAATTGTAGATGCGGCTATTAAATTATCTAATGCAGTATATATAAACATCGATGGTAATAATAATATAATTAGATTAAATGATGGTAGTTCGGCTAAAACAGCCGTTGATGCCTTAAATGAATTAAAAAGTCTTTATGGTAAAGATTTTGATTGGGAATTAGATATGAATTCAATTAATACTGCTCTTAATGCTTCTTTTGAATCAGATTTTATATCTAAAATGGCTCAGATTCTTACTAGTGATTCTAGTTTAAATTCAGATGCTATTGCTATAAGACTTGATGAAACTCTTCGTAATAAATATGCTCTAATTTCTCAAGATTTAGGAGGTATCTTTATTGATAACTTTAATCTCTTTGGTTCTCTTGTTGCTTTTATTAGTGATAGAAGTGGATTTAGAACTACTAAGATTAATTATTATGATCTCGTTAATGGTATGCGTGAATATCGAGGTGATAATTATAAAAATCTTATTCCTGAAATCATGTCTATTATAAATGTTACTAATTTTCTTAAAACTGAATTTAGTAATAGACGAGATTATTATAATGCTAAATTTAGAGAGACTAAAGATAATCTTTATAAAGAAATTTATAATAATTATAATTTCTTTTATGAACTTATAGATACTGAAGCTACTGGAGGTTTACCTCTTAATGAATCCCAAGTAATTGATTTTATTAATCGTACTCCTGAGATTATTAGTAAAACTTATCATGAAGGTCTTGATATTACTTTCGATCCTAATGGTGCTCCAGAAGATATTTTAAATAATACTATTACTTCTAATCTAGGTATTTATGAAATACTTTCAGATATTAGTAAAGGTGATGAAGTTTCTGTAGTAAGAACTAATCTTGAAGAAAATCCAAATAAAGCTATATATGATATAGTTATTAATCGAAATGGTAAAGAATATAAATTAGGTTCTGTTCCTAAACTTGAAACTATTATAGATGGTATAGCATATGTCATTGAAGGTGCAAATGGTCAATATTATCCACGTAAATTTGCATTTACAGATGAAATGGCTAATATCTTTGCTGAATATCAAAGAGAGATCTTTAGATTTATGTTTCATTATGATAAAGCTTTTAAACCTCGTAATAATATATCTGTTAAAGATAGAGAAGATTCTGAACGTAACATGGAGATTATCTTTGATCTATTTAGAAAAGATAGATTTAAACCTCTAATGAATGCTTTTAAAGAGCTTATATATTCTAATCTTACTTCTAAGCAAATTAAAAATATTCTTGATAGTGAAACTCTTACTAGCATAGTTGATTCAGAATATGAAGGTTCTACCGATGGTGAAATAGATATTAATAATGTTGCTCTTTCATTTAATCAAGTATATCAAATATGTCTTGATTTATTTCCTGCATTTAGAATTACCAATTCAAATATGCAAAGTATTATAAATGCTAATGGAATTAAGAAACATTTTAATGATTCTATCAATCGTCATGAAATGATCTTTAAAAATAATCAAGCTATACGTAATGATATTCGTATGACTGGTTCTAATATTTTTAGAATAAGTCATATTAGCTCGGGTAGAGTCTTGATTAATGATGAAGCTCGTGCAGAAGATAAAGAAGCTAAACAAGGATTACCTATTATGCATCATCGTAATTCTTTAGTTGAATCAATTAAACCTACTAAAGATGTTGTTGATTCTAAAGGTAAACCTAGAGTTCAAATTGTTTATATTGATGAAACAGGTATTGCTAGAGATCCTAAAACTGGAGGTATTATTCAAAATATAAATAAATTTTCTAGTAATCATATTGGTGATATATTTATTGGTAATAGACAAGGAATATCTGTTGTTATTCCTCAAACAGATGAGATTAACACTTTATTTCCTACAAGTCCTAATACTATAATGGGATCTATTACTGATGAAACTGAAGAAGCTCGTATTAATAAATTAAATAAATATAATAAATATATTAGTAATGCTATTAAAGAAATTCTTGCTCTAAATAGTGGTAATATAACTGAAGCTAGACTTGAAATTTCTAATAGACTTCAAAATATTATTATATGTAGTGAAAAAAGTTCAGCTACACAAGATGATATTTATTTTCAATCAGGTAATACTGCTGATGGAAGTAAACGTTTTGTTATGATGAAAGCTGTACTTGGTGAAGGTAAAGGTAAAATTGCTTATCATAAATTTATTCAAACTTCTATTGATGGACGTGAAGCAATTATTCATTATACTTCTGGAAATAAACTTGATGTTTCTAATTATAATGGAGCTTTAAATCATCCTAGTTATCCACATACTATATATTATCTTGATACTCCAGCTGATGTTCAAAAGTTTAATAATAAGCTTAATAGTATAATTCCAAATATGGTTCGTCAATTTGGTCTTAAAGATGGAGCTGCTGTATCTAAAGATTCTAACGATAGTTCTTATACTACTGGGTATACAGATCCAATTACTGGGGATCAATACGAAGATATATATGAGTATTATATGGCTACTAATGCTATATACTCTGATGTTGCATATATTAAGAATAAATATGGAGATGTTGTAAGCAATGTATCTATATCTGGTAATTCTCCTATTAAATTCTCTATTGCTACTAAAGCGTTTGATAATAATTCAGAAGTTACTCAACGTTTTTATGATCCTGTTGAATTACTTAAAACTGTTCAAGATAATGAGCGTTATAAAGAAGATTGGAGTAGTATTGCAGAACTTTCTAATATTCTTGAATATGAAGCTGGTATAAATCCTGTATATGTTAAGCATACTGTTAGTAGAACTCAAGTATTTGAAAAAGGTGAGGGTTCTGCTCAACCTGTTAAAACTTCTACTGATATTGATGGTTTTTATCGTAATCAATTTAGAATTGATGTTAATTATAATTGGGAACTAGCAAATGAAGAAGCACATAAAGGTTATTTAACTCGTACTCTAGCGCATGAGATGATTCATACTTATATTATGAAGTTCTTTAATAGTACTATGCGAGATATTAATAATCCTGAAAAACTTGCTCAACGTGAAGCTCTTATTGATTATAATAATAAAGAATGGCAAGCATGGTTTGAAGACTTTACTAAAGCTATTGCAAATACTCGTCAAGAACTTGCTGGTAAAATTGATTTAAATGATAGAGAAAAGTTTTTAAAAGATATGCTTCGAGATGGAGGTATTGTTAATAAATTAATTCAAGTTATAACTAATGAATTTACTAGCATTAATGAATCTATTTCTCGTAAGCTAGAAGCTAGAAAAAATGGAGCTAAAGTTGTAATTAATGGGCAAGATGCTATATCTGAAATTATTACTTATGCTTTAACTGATCCTCGTATATTTAGACTTCTTAATGAACTTAAATCTACTACTGATAGAATTGAAGGTTCTGAAGATATTGAAACTCCTACATTTTGGGATAAATTTAAAAAGGTATTACTTAATATATTTCAAAAGATATTTGGAGTTATTGATACTAAAGTTAAAGCAGATTCATTAATGGAACGTCTTAATGATACTATTAATAGAATTTATAATAAAGACTTTAGAGATATGGATCCTAATGTTACAATTAGTAGCATTCAGTGGAGCTTAGAAGCCCCCGGTAGAGAAGGTGATGTGGTAGAGAGAGGAACGTCTGCTGAAACTACAGTTAAATCTCCTATTCTTACTGAAACTGAAACTAAAGTTCAAACTGAAGAATCTATTGATACTACAATTGAAGAAGATGAAGATATTGATTGGGATGATGATTATGTTGATATTGAAGGTGATCTTAAATTATCTATGTCTTTATCTGATTCTTCATCTATTGCAACTAATATTTCAAAATATTTAAATGATTCGGTTGCTAGTCTAAATAAAAATACTAACTTTGATGAAACTAATAAACGTATTTGTTAAACGTATAAAACTGATATTATGGGTTTAGATTGTAATGTTATCCCACAAATTAAAGTCGGTGATGAATATGTTGATAGCAAATGTTTTAAAGATCTTTGGGATAGGGCTAAAAAGCTCTATCCTTTTGATGCTTCTAAAGCACGTGCTGTTGCTAGAGCTGACTATGAAACTCTTAAATCTACTGCATTCACATCCGAGAATGGGGATTGGATTCTCTTACGTGCAATACAGAATAGCAAACTGACAGACGCTCAATTTGCCACTTTTCAAAGCATTTACGGCAATAATATAGACAGGTTAACCAAAAGTATTACTGTACCATTAAACGAGCAAGGAGAGCCGGAAATAAGCCAATTATGGAACACGAATATTGCTAAGAAGTCTGAAATTCTATATGAAGATGATTATCCTTTTATTGCTGATAGTGAGCAGATGTATTTGAATCGTATTTTTGCTGCTATTGCATTTAGAAGTGAATCTGAATTTAAGAATCTTAATTATAAAGATTTCAAAAATGGTATTAAGATTAGAGATATAATTGCTAAAGCTGTTCTTCAATATGCTTCTAATGCTAATCCAGATTTAGGTTATTTAGGTTATTCAGTTCAACTTAAGAATTATCGTAATCGTAGATCTAAAGAACTTAAAGATGAAGGTAAGAATGTTGCTGAAATAAAAGCTATTGTTCAAGATGAAGCTATCTATAAAGAACTTAAAAGTAAAGCTGATAATCTTATAGCTCTTGCTAATCAATTACAAAACCTAGATGATAAGAATATATGGCAGAGTTTCGTTAATTATTATAAAGCTGAATTTATGGCTGATATTAATGATTACGATATTGAAGATCATATGACTATGGGTGAGCTTAATGGAGCTACTATGACAGATGAACAAAATATTAATAAATCTTGGAATAGTTCTCTTCAGTTTAAAGTTAATCGTAAAGACACAGCTTCTTCTCGTTTTAAACGTATGCTTACTGAGATGATTTATAATAATCAAAGTAATCTTATGATGCGAGTTGAAGATACTCAATTAAATGGTATAGCTTCTTATTATAATAAATATGGTTTAACTATGCCATTTGATATTAATGTTTTATGGAACTCTTTAATTGATGTTACTCGATATGCAGCAAATAAAGAAGAACTTATAAATAGTCTTAAAGTTACTTCTGAATCTGTTTACAATGGTCAACTTAAACCTTTAATTGATAAATTAGAAATTCTTCCAAACGATGATGCTTCTACTATAGAATCTAAAGAAATATTCTATAATATGTATATGGCTTCAGTTGATATGGCAACAACTGTTGTAACTCAAAGTGAAACTATGAGTTATAATATGTCTGAAACTGATTATAATATGTCGTATGCCGTTCGAGAAAGTAATCGTCAATCTTTTGCTATTACTAATGTATATAATCAATATCGCAATATTCTTACTAATAAATTTCAAAGAATTAGTACTAGAAGTGCTGTTCAATTTGATATAAATGCTTTGTATAAAACTGGTAAATCTATTACAGATAAAGTAAACAGTTTACTGTATAAATCTAATAATGCTGGTATTAATTGGACTCCTAATACTATATTCAATTATTTATCTATTAAATTTAATGTTCCTTTTGATGTAATTAAAGCTTTATATGTTGATGGAAACGCAGATAATAAAGTAAATGCTTTAATTCATCAAAAAATTGAAACTGAACTTGTTTATATTGATGATGTATTTGATAAGATATTTAATCAAATAAAAGCTAATATCACAGATAAACAAAGTGAAAGAGCTAAAGATCGTCAAGCCAATAAGATTCGTAATTTGTTTTATGATACTTATAAACCGGGTGATACAATTAATTCTATCGTTGATGATATGAGAGGTAGAATTAATATTTTAGCTACTATAGGTAGTTGTGATCCTTCAATTAAAGTAGATTTAAGTTATATTAATGTTGAAGGTGAACAAGAATATACACCTGAGTTTTATAATCATATTACTTATATGTTGCAAGGTATTGTTAATCGTATAGGTAATGTTAATGTTGAATTAATGAAATATCGTTTTGCTGATTTTCTTAAATCTAAAGGCACTAAATATAATCCTATTATTTGGAATTTAGGTAATGGTACTGGAGGAAATGGTAAAGGTTTCTTTAATTTCAAAAAAGATGATAGAGGTAATGAAGTTTTAGACGAGGATGGATATAGAATATTAGATACTATTAATCCTGTAAATGTTGAAGCTGTTAAAGCATTTGAATATTCTAGATTTAATGGTTTATATAATAGAGATCAAGGTATTGGTACACCATATGTTGATATGCATGATTATATTTGGACTCGTGATGTTATTCTTCGTCAAATGCAAGAACGTTATTCATTACCTTCCGCTGATGCTTCTCGTATATATGAATTTGTTACGGGTAATATATTAACTGAAACTAATGGTAGTAAAAGAGCATTACCTTTTAAACTCATAGATAATAACGGTACTTTCGTTAATTATCGTATAGCTAGAACTAATGATCTTGAATCTAATTATACATTCCAAAGAGTTAAAGATACTCTCCGTACAGAAATGGAAATGATGTTGGATGCTAGACGTATGCTATTCGATTATGATTCTACTACTCATAAGCTCACTTTAAAGAAAGAATTTACTAGAAGTAAAGATGAAGTTCGTGAAGAGTTTAACAATATGAATCCTGATGAAAGAGTTGAGATTGTTCATAATAAATTTAATGGTGATATTAATTTAGCATTTGAAGATTACTATGAGCATTATTCTTTTAATAAAGAAGTATTTGAAGGTCTTCAAGCTCCTATATTCTGGGATGGTAAAGATGTTATTAAAAATGGTAAACCCACAGGTAATATCTTTAAGTTTGGTAATCTTAATTTCAGATATACTGATGAAAATGGTAATGTATCTGTAAGAAGCATTATAGATTATATAGAAGATGCATTTAAAGAATTACATCCGGATGAATTAGCTTCCTTCGGTAAATTTGAACCTTTCATGATATGTGGTGAAGATTTCTCTACTGCATACGGAGATGTAATCGATAATGCTTTTATGCGAATGTTTGTTGATAGAATGAATAGTCATTTACAAGATGCTTTTGATTATTTAGCTCCTATCAGAGATAATATTCAATCTACTCTAACCTATAAGAATCAACTTAAAGTTATTGGTGAACAACTTCCAGATGATTATAAAAATGATCGTTATTGGGGATTTGTTATTGCTAATCTTTTAGCTAATCATTATATTGCAGATATTGCTATTCAAGAATTATTCACTGGTTATACTTTTGAATTTAAGAATGCTCTTGATTGGGCTAAGCGTGCATCTCAAGGTGTTAGACCTGGTTCTAAAACTAGAAGTAATACAACTTATACTCAGATTATCGTAAGTGATGTTAAACTTAGAGATAATATGATTGATAAAATTGTAGCACCTTTTGTTAAATCAGATGAAACTACAACTAATACTCTTCGACGCAGATTTGGTATTGATAAGATTACAACAGCAGATGCATTTAATATCATAACTCAAGATGAATGTATAGCTCGTTTTAAAGCTATGGGTAGTTATGATAGTTTTACTTTACCTTCAGGTAAAACTCTTAAAGATATTGTGGAAGATGAAGATAGTCCTATTAGTTCACAAGATTATGCACGTATCGTTGAACAGCTAAAGTATTACTTCTATAAACGTGGTAAGTCTACGTTAAATAATAGATTTAATACTGATATTGTATTTTCACATCAAGATAAAAATTCAACTCTTGTTATATTCAAACGTATGTATAAGGGTACAAATTATGAAACTCTTTATGATTGGATGAAACAAGAAGGTATTGATTCTATTAACTTTGCATCTGGACATAAAGTTGGTGGTTTACCTCAAGTTAAGCTCTTTAATATTGCTAATAATGAACAAGATGCTTTTTTGAATATTCAATTTAATGAAGCTACTAATCGTTATGAATTGAAGAATTATCCTAAAGGTATTGATGCTTTTAAACATACTCTTAGTCATAGTAATCTCTATATACAACAAGAAGTACCTTCTCATTTAATGGATGAAGAGAATAAGATTGGTACTCAGCTTCAAAAACGTATTCTTGATAATCTTGTATTTAATGGAGAATACTCTATTGCTGGTACTGTACGTAAAGGTAAAACTGGAGATAAATCTTTTGATAAAGCTGGTGTATTTGAATATTATCAAATGCTTCTTGCTACTAACGCTAATGATGAAATGTATCGTTTGCTTTCTGATTGGGGAGCTATTGATGATAAAGGTAATATCAAATATAAATCTATTAATGATAAGAATGTAGTTGAAGTTAATTTAGATTTAGTTCTTGCTGATCTTCGTAGATACTTTAATGAAACTGAAATTGATAGAAACTTTATCAAAGCTACTATGATGATAGACGGTAGACCTTTTATACCTTTTTATCATCCTACAATTAAAAGTAGAATTGAATCTGTTCTATTAGCTCGTATTACACGTAGAGTTACAAATCTTAAACTTAAAGGGGCTCACGTTACTATTCAACCAGATACTTTCTTACAACCTGCATCTGTTACGTTGGATAAAAAAGGGTTAATTAAAGGAACTCAAGCTAATGTTTCTAAAATGTATCATGAAGGTCAAATTAAGTTCTCTGATGACTATTGGAAACTTAGAGCTGAACTTAATGAAGATGGTAGTATTAAGCGAGACGCTAATGGTACGCCTATAATTAAAAAAGATGCTGATTTTAAACTTCAAAGTGAATGGTGGGAAGAAGTTAAACAAGAAGATGGTTCTATTAAACAAGTATTTCATCCTGCTGAAATTATTCTTAATAATTGGGATTCTAGATTTAAATTAGATGCTAATGGTAATCTAGATTTAAATACTATTCCTGAGAATTTAAGAACTATGTTTGGTATTCGTATTCCTACTGAAGGTCATCAATCTATGTTTGTTGCTAAAGTTGTAGGAGTTTTGAACAATGGTGCAAGTCAAGCTATTGTTCCTGAGCATCTTGTTACACGTACTGGTTGGGACTATGATATTGATAGTATTTATCTTTCTATGAAAGAATTTGATGTAATTGATGGTAATTACATTGAATATACTAAGAATAACACTAACGCATATAAACGTCAATCTTTAGAATATGTTGCAGATATTTATTTTGCTAAAGCTAAAGATTCGCTTAAACAAGATTATTTTAAAGTTAAAGTTCCTTTAATTAATCGACTTGGTGATATTAATGAAAAGATTAATGCTCAAACTGGAATAAATGATTCTGTATTAACTAGGTTAAAAGCTGAATATGCAAATCTTCAAAAAGAACGCTTTTATTCAAAAAATACTTCTGAACGTGAAGCTCTAGCTAAAGCGATGGAAGCTAAAGAAGCTGAAATTGAATCTTATAATACAGCTAATCTAAATCCTGTTATAACTTATTCGGAACTTAAAGCTCTTTATGATGAAAAAACTGAAATTTATTCTAAACTTAAAGAAGCTAAGAAAGATTATGATGCCAAATATAAAGAATTTATAGATAAGACTGTTACTACTAAGTGGAATGAACTTAATGATTATGGAAGAATGCCAAGAGCTGCTAAAGATAATGCTATTATTGATACATGGATTGGTATTCATTCTGATCTTAAGAATACTCTTAATAAAGAAAAACCTAATGAGTTTGAACATAGTAAATCTGCTGCTTCTTATATAAATAGAATTGCTGGTTATGATAACTCTATGATGAATCAGCATTTTCTTATTGACCAAATTAAGATTCGTAATATTAACAATAATATTGCAGTTCTTAAAGGTCAATCTATTGCAGCAGATAATGCTCTATCTATCATGGGTTTTACTGAAACTAAACTCTCTGATGATTTTGCTATTCCTATTAGACTTAATTTTAGTGATATTGCTGGATATAATGAAGATATTCTTAATAAAGCTGAATGGGCTAAGAAACAAATTCTTAAAGCTTTTAAAGAAGAAAAGTTATCTAATGGGGAACGTAGTATTGAAATTAATGTAGATGATAGTACAATCACTGTTTGGTGTCGTAGTTTATATAATAATGATTATGGTACTTGGACAGATATAAATGATGAACCTATATCAGCTCAACGTTCTGAATTAACTTCTCATATTCTTGATGCTGTTAAGGATAATCTTTGGTTTAATCTTAATACTTATACTGTTGGTAATACCGCATTATTAGCTTCATTTCCTATAAGTTGGAATGCTAATTTAAAAACTAAAAATGCTAAAGTTGAAGGTGTTAATAGATATATTTATTCAGCTCTTATTGAATCTCAACAAATCATTAGTGATTTTGTTACTAACATTTCTATTAAATCTATAGAGAATTCTAATAACTTTACTAATATTAGTTTTCATAATGTTCGTAGTGATTATATGATTGACGCCGCAACTGTTATGAGTAAACTTCTTATTAATAAAGGTGAATCTCTTAAAGATTTTATTAAAGATTATTTTACATTTAATCAAGATAATGTAGGTCTTAAAGCTGTTATTAATAAAATTAATAAATTTCTAGCACAAGAAGATTTATCTAATTTTACTATAGCTAAAGCTCATGAACATGGTTTAACTATAAATCAAAATCAAGTTAGAGCTATGGCTAGATTTATTGAAACTCTTGCTGAAAAAACTGGAATTATAGCTTATGAAATAAATAGTGGAATTAAGAATAAAGCTAAAACTATAACTGAACTTGATTCTTTATTTAAAGAAGGTCAAAACTACAAATATAATGTTGAAGATCTTGAAGCATATGCTAATTATCTCAATCGTCAACTTGAAGTTTTAGATTACTATGTGTACGTCGATAAAGCTGTAAATGCTATGAAACGTGCGCAAGGATGTCTTATTACTGAAAAGAAAGGTGCTGGTCCAAAAACTTCTGAAAGTAATAAACTGTTTGAATCTATTGCTATGCTTCAACACAATGTTAATACTTTAGTTCAAAATGCAAAAGACGCTAAAGTTCCTGACACTATGATTGATGAACTTCTTTATAAATACTATAGTGTAAATGCTATTACAGATAAAGGTAAAGTTATAGATGATTGGATTAATAAAGCAAATGATTATCTTTTATCTATTACAGATATTGAAGATAAACCTATTCAATTAAGTAAACCTAAATCTCCTTTTAGAATAGGTAATCAATCAATGATTGAAGCTATATTTCCATCTATTACTGATCCTGATTGGACTATAGAAGATAGTGCTTATCCTATTCTTCAACAACAATTATATTCTACTAATGAGATGTCTGTTAATATGTTTCATGATATATTCATTAGTGAGAATCCTCTTTTTAAAGATAAGATTAATTATTGTATGGCTAAACTTGGTCAAAATAATAATCCTGAACTTAGAGAAGCTCTTATTAATTATGCTATAATTGATAAGATTCGAGATATGTCATTCTTTAATGATAATAGTAAAAGTCCAGAAGCTGTTCTTGAAGATAGAGCTAAACTTTTAGGTTGTACTAGAATTATTAAGAACGATAAGAATGAATTTAGATTCCAACTAGCTACTGATTTATCACTTACATCAGTTAATCTTAAAACGTGGTATAATGAAACTGAAAATAGACCTTATACTCATGCTGAAAAAATAGCTATGTTTAAAGATTTACCAGTAGGTATTCAATTAGCTATGGTTAAAAATACATTAACTGATGGTAAATATGTAGTAGTTAATGGGCAATATATTACTAAAGGTAATCTTAAACTTAATCCTAATCATATTCTTTCTTTATTGTCTTCAAATACTATGGAAAGTCTTATTATAAGAAATGGTTACATAGGTATTTCAACTAAAGAAAGTGATGATGTTGATTTTACTAGAGATACATTCTTTCAACTTATTAATAGTCCTGATGAGTATTGTCGTATTCTTGGAGAAAATCTAGTTAAATATGCGTTTTGGATTAATAAACTTGATTTCGGTCGTAATCTATCTAAATATATTCCTATTGATCTTTATGGTAGATTTAAAACTAAAAATGATGGTTATATAAGTGCGTATAAAACTACTTGGGGAGATCAATTTGATTCTATTAATTTTGAATCTATTGATGGTACTAGCGATAAAGATATAAGACTTGCGATGAGAGAACAAGGTATTACTGATGGAGGTAGTAACTTTAGGTCAAATAATGCTGCTCTTTATAATTATGCTAATGCTTTATATGCTAGTCAGTCTAATGAAGATAATATTCTTCTTAGAGATAATGAAGAACTTGATCGTTTTATTGAAGCATTTGTTAGAGCTAATTCTGAGAATACTCGTATTGTTAAATATATGAAACCTGAATATATTTATGATACTAATAGTGGTAAACAAAGAGTTAAAGATCAAACTCCTACTTTTACTAAGATTACTAAAAGTAATTTATCAAGAAATGCTTTTGGACTTAAAGGTGGAGTTGCAAATGAATGGCATAATGATGTAGACCTTGAAGTTCGTCAATATATTGAAGATGTTCTCAATAGTATTCTTAAAGATGCAATTATTGTTAAACATAATGATATATGGAACATTGTTGGTCAAATGATTGTTGAACCTACAGCATTTGTTAATAATTCTCGTTATGCTAATGATATGTATCTTAAGACTCGTGAAAAGGTTATAGATAAAGAACTTACTGGTCTTAAGAAATCTTATAAAGCTAAATTACCTGAAGGTACTCTTTATAAACGTTTTGATATTAATGATTGTACTTTTTATTATCCTATTAATAAAACGTTTAAATCTGAATATTTAACTACAGCTAATGATTACTTTAAATATAACATTGAATCTCAAGAAATATACGAGAAAATAGCTACAGTTCTTAGTAAGTTCTATCGTAAATTTAATAGTTCTGTTACTAATACTGAATCTCATGGAAGTTTAACGCAAGCTATTGATGCAGCTACAAGTAATGCAGATATTACTATTTATATTGGAAATGAATCTGATACTAATAGAGGTCTTATTGCTAATGATTCTGTAGTTACTATATCAACTCAGCGGCTCATCGAGGATTCATATAATATCGAAACACTGCCTGTTAATATCAAAAATTTGGCACTAATCGCCAACGGAGAGCCACTTTCTCAACTCGAACAATTAAAAGTTCAAGGACAAATTTTCAAGGGCTTAGAAAGCCTTATTCAAAGGCTAAATCCAACAAATATTAGTGCAATTCAGGCTGATGGTATTAATGATATTATAGTTGATTATATTGGTATTAAAAGGAATGCTACAACTACAGTTCATACTATTAATAGTACAACGCCTAAGTTCTCTATGGTTTTAGATACTCAGTTTGTAGCAGATGATAATACTGGATTAGGTATATCAAATCTAGAATTTATTAATACTCTCTATGAAGTTGAGAAGACAGCTATTGGTAATACTAAGTTACTTCGTGATGAAATGTCTATTATGGGAGAACTTAATACTGATTTAGAGAAACTAGACGCTAGAGCTAAAGATGAAATAGCTAAACTAGGTAGAGACATGAATAGTCTTCCTAATTACATTGATACCTTCAAGTATAATGTTCGAATATTTGAGAGTGTTAAAGATATGATTAATAATATAGTCATTGATTTAAATACTAATAGCATTTCTGATTTATGGACTAAGAAAACTTCTGCTGATCGCAAGCAATGGGTTACTGATTTAAATAAACTTAGTAGTCTTATTAAATCTCAAACTTATATTGAAGATTTAAATCCTATTGATGAAGCAAGTTTTGAAAATGCTTCTCAAACTATTAAAGATTCAATTAAAGATTTTAATGAAGCTCTTCTTAATCTTAAAGGTTTATATGCAGAAATAATTCCTCTTAAACGTAAAGTTATTGATGCTTCTAAGATTTACTTTGGTATTATGATGAATCAAAAATCACATAATGCTAGCTTTAATACTAAATTTAAATATATTCAAGATAAACTCGTTGAAACTGGATTTGAATCTGATGATATTGGTCCATATCTTGTAACTGAGAAAGATATTCAAGAAAATATTCGTACTATGCTTGGTGATAATCTTGATTTATCTACTGCTATTAAATGGTTAGATTCTGCTGCACAAAGTGGAATTCCTATTATTGATACAGTTCTTTCTCAATATGAACTCCATGCTCTTAATGCAACTGAATTTGCTCTTAATAAAAATAAGCAAACATTTGCATTATTCAAGAAGTATCCTAACTTCTATTCAGAGAAATCTAATGGTAAACCTAATATCAAATTTTCACAAGCTCGTTCTAACGATTTTAGATCTAAGTTTATTAATGATAATAATGCTCAATTAACTACTCCATTTGATATAGTTAAAGCCACATTCGATTATGCTCAAGCTAAAGCCTCTATATACGATGAATATATTCGTGAAAGAAAAGCTCTTGAACCTGCACTTGAATCTGATGATTTTATTACAGTTAAAAATGCACAAGATGCTTTAACTAAACTTGAAAAAGCTCATATTAAACGAGTAAAAGCTGCTGGTAAAGGTATTTATTCAACAATAAATGTTTCTATTCCTGCTGAATATAAAGGTAGACTTGAATTAAAACTTGAAGATGTATACGCTAATCCTAAAAATTATTTTCCTAATCTTACTGATACTGAAGCGTATTATTATACTAAACTTATAGAACGTGTTTATAAATCTAAGATACGTAAGAAGTTTGCTCAAGTAAATGGTATTAAACTTAAAGTTCAAGGTCAAACTACTAATAAAGTCCTTCTTGAAATTAAAGTTTGTCGTCCTGAATATCGTGATGGTAAATTTAGTAAACTTACTAAAAATGATATTGATATGATTGTTGAAATGCAAGAACTATTTGCAGAACTTAATGATGTTGCTATGCCTAACACTGTTAAAGGAGCAAACTTCTTTCCAACATTTATATCTGCTAGTTATAGAGATGTTCTTAAACAAGCTGTAGGATGGCATGAGTTACAAGATGATGATTATAAGAATACATTAAGTGGTGAAACTCAATATTATCTTAAAGCTACAGCTATTAATCGTCCAGAAGTTAGAGGTAGAATTAAATATGATCTTTATTCTATAACTAATGTTGATACTTATAATGCTTTAATTGAAAAAGCTAATAATATAGCTAAACATAGAAATTATCATAAGTCTATAACTTCTATTAGCGATATAGTTGAATATAATCAAACTCTATCTGATAAGCAAATGAATGAGCTTAAAGATAGAATGAATTATGATCCTCTTAATGTAACTCTTAATTATATTAATCAACTTAAACGTATTAAGATTAATCGTGATTTTGAACCTGAACTTAATCTTCTTCAAACTATTCTTTCTATGCCTGAGTTTCAAGCTAGAGAATACGGTGTTAAGAGTAAAAACATTATTAATAAAGTTTTATCTCTTTATACTAAGAAAACTGAAGTTGTTACTAAGAAAGGTAAAGATACTTATGCTTTTGAAAGATTTAAAGCTTTTTATGATGCTTTTGAAGGTAAGAATCGTATTAATACATTAACTGATCAACTTCTTA
>OIEE01000105.1_pt1 | contig 35380 bp, 26 predicted proteins | sample 1581701 | NCBI WGS metagenome assembly OIEE01 (sample SAMN01760976, study PRJEB22395) | human gut metagenome | reverse complement strand
ACGCTGGTTACTGCTACTGCCTTTTTGATGGTTCGTTTTGTAAACATATCTGCTTTTCGCTTCAATGTTCCATCTTCGTTCAGATCTTCCAGAGAACACAATAGGCAATAAGAAGAGTCATCAGAAAACGCCCGTTTGTTGGCATTACTTCCAATGACTCCATACTTTACCGTGTAGGTATCATATACTTGATTCAGTTTCTCCTGCTGTTTCTGGATTTCTTCGTCTGTGACGAATTCCTCCATCTGCATGGCGATCAACTCCCGGACGGTATCACGGATTGCAACCATGCCTTTCACACGTTCTGCAGTGGCGGCAGGCATTTTCACCTGATTCATCAAAGAGTTGACACGATAATATACCTGATCATCTACCACCGTATAGCTGTAATTTCTAACATTCGGATCAGCCGGAATACTCTCTGGCATCTCATCCAGTTCTGTTTCCACATCTACTGCAGGTACCATGCTTCCCTTAATTTGTTTCACTGCTTCTTGTAACTGTAATTCCAAATCAGCTCCTTCCATTGGAGCACAGGTTGTTTCCATACCATACGGACCGGACACTTCTTTCATCTCACCCAGAATCATTTCCGGATGCTGAACAAAATACTGATTGACCGTAATTCCATTGACATCACTATCCAGATTTATCCATTCCGGCATTTCTTTCGTAAGGCTTTCCCTCTTTTGGAAAAACAAGATATCAGCACTGACTTCTGTTCTCGCATTTGCCTTAAAAGCTGTGTTCGGCAGTCGGATTGCTCCCAACAGATCTGCCCGCTCTGCCAGATATTTCCGGACTTCCGGTGACGCCTTATCCATGGTTCCCTTTGTTGTGATCAGTGCCGCCACACCACCTGGACGTAACTGATCTATCGTTTTGGCAAGAAAGTAATCATGAATCATGAAATTGTAACGATCATACTGACGGTCATTGACCTTGTATGCACCAAATGGCACATTTCCAATCGCCACATCAAAAAAATCATTAGGATAATCTGTCTTCTCAAAACCTTTGATCTGAATATTGGCATCTGGATAGAGCAGCTTTGCAATTCTGCCGCTGATACTGTCCAGTTCCACACCATAGAGTTTGGACTGATTTAGATTCTCTGGAAGCATTCCAAAGAAGTTCCCGACTCCCATAGACGGCTCCAGGATATTTCCTTTTGTAAATCCCAGATTCTCCAACACTTGATACATACTTTCAATCACAATCGGCTGTGTATAATGAGCATTTAAGGTGGAAGCTCTGGCTGCAGCATATTCCTCTGGTGTAAGAACAGTCTTTAATTCCAGATATTCTGTCTCCCATGCAGCTTTTTTCTCATCAAATGCATCAGCAAGACCTCCCCAGCCAACGTACCTGGATAAGATTTCCTGTTCCTCTGATGTCGCATTGCGGTTCTCATCCTCACATTTCTTTAACAACTGGATAGCCATAATATTGGCTCGGAATTTCTCCTTCAGTGTTCCCTGTCCAAGTTCATCATCTGTGATGCGGAAGTTCGTTGCTTGAATCGGTTCTGCTATTCCGTTAATCTCTTCCAAAGATTCTTTTTCTTCCGATACCTCAGCTTCTCCCGATAATTCTTTTTCCTTTTTATCATAATCTGTCCACACACGTTGAGAAATAGCAGTAAAATACGAGGACTCTTCCTCCATAATTTCTTCCCTGATTTCCCGTAATTCATCTAAGGTATTCGCATTTACAGTTTTGTTGTGATAATGATAATAAAGTACTTCTTGTCCGAGTTTTACATCCAGACGTTCCAATTCTTGTGTTGACATTCGATTCCAAATATCATCTTTTTCTGTATGAATCGTGAAACCTTCTCCATCATCATGATATTCTAATGTGTATTGAAGTCGATTCGCTTCTCCTTTAACTTTGCAATCAAAATCATGGATTTTTGTTCTGCTACCAGACATATATTCTGAATCAACTAATCGCAAATCAGTTATATCTTCCGCTGTCAAAGTATCCTGCTCTAGCTGTTCTCCTAACATCTGCTGTGCCGCTTCCAAATCTGCCAGTCTTTGTGCTTCCTGTCGTTCTTCGTACTTTTCCATTTCTTCCGGTGACAAATAATCATCTGTGCGGATTAACTGGCGAACACGTTCTGCAACCTTATTCCACTTTAATAAAACTTCTACCTCTGGGCTGCCAATCTTCCCTTTTTCAAGCTTTAATCCTTTTGCATCGTGGGATGCGTCTGAAGCATCTGCTCCAGGTATTCCGGGTGAAGAACCACCTGTTCCATATTCATTTTTCAGGAATTCAGCTGCATCTTTCATATCTTGGTGCTCCATGAAATATTCATAAATCCGGTTACGTCCTCCGGCAGTAATGCCGCCTCTTCTTAACACTGCATCTATTTCATCCTGTGTGATAAAGGATAGCGCCGGCCGCTCTACCTTGAATTGCTGATCCACCCAGGAAAAATCTCGCTGGAGGTCACGAAAGCGCTGAAAATACACTGGATTGTGCTGTATTTCCCAACGATGATAATCTTCTGGATTCTTTTCCATATCTTCCTGAAGCCATTCAAAACGATAGGCTGTCGCAGCTGCTTCCCCCGGATCTGTCCAAGCCGCCCCTACTACATCCTGCCAGTCAGAATAAGACAATCGTTCTTCTCTGTTTCTGCTCGTATCACGGAAATGAAGTGCCAGAAGATCTGTCATTTCCTTCTGTTCCTGCTCAATAGCATTATTGGAGATAAGATTATCAACGTAATTTCCCTCCTCATACATATCCCGAATCCTGTCAGCAGCTTCTTCCCACGTAACGATACGGTCAAAGTTTCTTCTTGCAGAGTCACCTCTCCGGATACGAATACCATCGTTGTCGTACCAGATACTAATTTTCTGACCATCTATGGTAAATCCTTTTCCTCCAGTACCATATTCATCTTTCAGGAAGCTTTGCATTTCTTCATTATCCAGACCTTCAATCAATCTTGCAGTAATGTGAAACAGTGTATTTTTCTGTCCGCTTCCTGTTCGGAGAATATCGTCTACCACTTCATCCGAAATAAGAAAAGCGGCTGGCTGTTCTAGTGCAGCTGCCGCTTTCCTTATTTCTCCTAACTGTTCCTCTTCTGTTGGGAACAAGCTTAACTGTAAATAATCTCCTGAATTACCAGTTCCTCTGCCTGTGCTTTGATCTGGTTCATGTGTCTGGTCCACGCCATTGTGTCTGCCATCTTGTCCGGTGCCGGATCTTTCTCCAGAAGTTCGTTCATCAGGTTGTCTACTCTCTGTCTTGCCTGACTGTCGATCTCCATCAGATGACTGTCCAGACGGTTCTGCAGTGTCAGAATGTTGAACCTGGCTACCTTGTGGTTTCTCAGATACTCTTTCCTCATCATTCCGTACTTCCCGATGGTTCCTCTCGTCTCTTCCAGGCTGATATCTGGAATCTGATACTCTCCGTTCTGGCTGTAACTGATCTCTCTCATAGTCTGTTTCCTCCTTTTTTTCTTCTCTATCTTCTGTGTTATCTGTATTGCTTTCACGAATTAACGTGTTAAATTCATTATAAGCTACTTCTTTTTCTTTTGCAACCGTTTTCAGGTCATTTTCCAGATCATTCAGAACATATCGTCCAATCTGCATCAGGACTGGTCTGCTGATCTCGTTGACTGCACTTCCCAGATGTCCTAATATTTTCAGCTGATTAAAGTCCGTTATATGCCGAAAATCCTCTGCATCCAGATATTCCTGTACATCCAGTCCACACCTGTTTAGTAATACATACCAGACACTATTAGTCATCAGTTCCCGGAATTCTACTTCCTGATTCTGTTCGTCCAGTTCTTCCAAAAATGTCCCTGTCACATCCAGTCTCAGTTCTTCCAATGCATCTGGAAGCCATTCCTGCATACTCTCCTTCGCTACCTGATGCAAACTTTCAGCAAGTCCTCCTTCTGTATCTTCCAGTGATAACTGCTCCTGCAGATAATCTGCCACCAGATGTTCTCCTTCTACTGGAAGATTCCATAACTGAGGATCCTTTCCAAGATTCCGCACTTTATAAGTGTCCTGCACATCAAATACATACCGAAGTTTTGTTTTCGGTCCGGAAGTATTGTCAATCAAGGCAATCCCCTTGGATCCCTTTTTGATCCAGCGGTACATCTTCTGATTCCAGATTTCCATGGATGCTACGGCAGTTGCTTCCGGTCGCTGTGCATAAATTAAAAGCTGTTCTGGAAAAGTGTATTTGTACAGTCTGGATGCCGTGTTTAGGAACCGCATCCATTCCTGCGGACTGGCAGCTACATCTTTTGCCACCTCTTCCGTCAGCTGTTCCATTGCATATAGTTTATTTGCCATGTGCTACTCCTTTTCATAAAATAAGGGACTGCTTGGCACAGTCCCCTTAAAATCATCATTGTTACTCTTTATAATGCTGTGGCAAGATCTTTTGACTTATTCTTTGGCACTTTGTCTGACTCTTTTGCCTTGATTTCTGCCTTAGCTTTCTCCAATCTTCCATGGATTCCACCTTTTACTTCCGCTTTTTCAGCTGCTTTTTCTTTCTCCAGACGTGCTTCCCTGCGCTCAGCATTTTCCATTACTGCTGTCTTTTTATCACAGAACTGAACCTTATCAGAAAGCTGTTCCTGTCTTTCCACCTGTGTCTCATTGACTTCCTGTACCATCGCATTTAATTCTGGAACCTGAAAAATTCCGTTATCAGGGAGAATCAACACTTCATGAACGGAAGATGGGATGACAAAGTAATCACTTCCCAAACATTCCCCAATCTGTTTACGAATATCTTCCTGCAGTAACAGGGAAGCCCCATTCATCTTAGATTCATTGGTAAGGCAGAACATTGGATTCTCCACAGTTTCCATATCCAGTTTTTCATTCAAAAGATTCTTTGGTGTTCCTCCAAAAATCATGGATTCGACAATCTGTGTCATATCCACCAGTTGCACACCTCTGTTCTTATCTGCCATCATCGCATCTGCCTGAATCTGTTCGACAGATACTCCCCATTCATTCATCAGAGAAACAGTTACTGGAATACTGCTGATTCCCTCTCCATTTTCCTCCAGGTTTACTGCATAATAAGCTGCAAAATCTCCGTGTTCTGTGACTACTTTATCTGCAAGACGATCGGTATTCCATTCCTTATCACAAATTCTTACCTGTAACTTATTTTTCATCTTTTCATAATCCAGAATATCCGGAACTCCCATATCAAAAAATTCTGCTTTTCCCTGTGCCTCAATACGCATATCAGCCACATCGCCAACACAAGAGTCTACATCTTTTCCATGGATATATTCCTGGTAGAGGGAATCCAGATAGACTGTCGGTACGATTCTCTGATCTCCGTTTGGAATCGTAATACCTGTCAACTTCAACCCGTTGTTTTTTTCTACTTCCTGCAGTTTGATTTCTGCGTCCTTATAAGACTCTGGCAGATACTCCTTTACATTGTCTTTGACATATTCATAAAATTCTTTTCTGTTCATCATACGCTTTTACCCCTTTCTGATCATGTGATGGTTCATTCTTTTTCTACTGACCATCTGCTCGGCTTTCTTCTGATAAGCCATCATTCTCTTTAAAGTTTTCTCCTGGTTTTTTCGTGCTTCCTGTCTTTTTTCCATTGCTTTCATCATAGTTTTCTGTTCCTTTCTGTGATTTTTTTGTATGAAAAAGGGAGCCTCACATAGAAGCTCCCAATCATAACCGTTGGTTTCCTTATTTGTTTTTCCTTTTTCTGCAGATATAAAGTCCTGCCATACCTCCTGTGGAGATTACCAGAAGCAGAATCGGCAGCCAAATATTCGTGCTGTCACCTGTTTTTGGTGCATTTGATACTTTTGTCTCTTCATGGGACTGTGGTGTATCCGGTGTGTTCGGTGTTTCTGGAACTTCCGGTTTCTCATTTGTCAGATTGAAAGTAACTTCCACGACTGGTGTACTGTCATTCGCATAAGCAAATGTCACTTCATGCTTGGTCTGATCCAGTGTGTATCCATCCAGTGTTTTTGTTTCCACCAGATAATACTTGATTGCTGTATCATATTTGCCGTTCTTAAATGTGGCAATCTCATACAGCTTACTTTCTGCATGACCGGCAGCGTCTGTCTTTAAGGTTTCCAGAACCTTTCCTTTGCTGTCACGGAGTTCAAATTCTACCCCTTTCAGTGGTTCTCCTGACGATTTATCTGTCTTATTGAGAATCACTTTTCCCTTGGCAGTATCATCTTTCATAGCCACTTTCTGAATTTCTCCGGTGTCTTTCACCTCAAACGTCACATCGGCTGTCAGAAGATATCCTTTCGGTGCCTGCTCTTCACGTAAGGTATATTTACCGATTGGCAGTTTTTCGATATAGTGTGCTTCCTCTGTGGAAGTCCAGCTCTCTACTACCTGATCATCCTTATCGAGAATCGTCAGTTTCGCACCCGGAATCTCAGTTTCTCCTGTGATATCCGTCTTACTAATCTCTACTTTTGTCACATCATCTTTCATCTCATGCTTCTGAACCTCTGCTGTATTCTCTACTGTAAAAGTAATACTTTCTGCAGTAACATATCCATCTGCCGGTTTTGTCTCTGTCATGGTGTATTCCTTACCAACAACCAGTTCTTTGATCACATGGGATTCTTCCGTAGAAGTCCATTCATCTACTGTATTGCCATCTGAATCCGTTACTTTCAGGTGTGCACCTGGAAGTTCTTTACCTGTTGTCAGGTCTGTTTTGGACAGCTCCACTGTGGTTGGCTGATTTTCAAAAGTAAAGTCGTAGCTTACTTCTGCCTGGTCTTCTCCGGCATATTCAAAGGTAAATTCCTGTACTTCTTCTGTTGTAACAAATCCGTCCGGCGCAAAGATTTCTTTCACATAGTATTTTCCATCTACCGGTAGATCTGCCGTAAAAGTAATCTGTCCTTTTTCATCCGTTACTCGCTGCTCGATCAGACTGTCTTTCTCAAGAAGTACCTCGCCCTTTGCATTTTTAATATCTTCACTGGTATAAAGACCGAAGACACCACCTGCAAGAACACGTTCTGTGTCTTTTTCTTTCTTCAGAACCGTAACCTTTACTTTCTGACGGGCATTCTGCCATTTTTCATCATAAGTGATGACTGGTGTATCCTGATCACGGTAGGAAAGGTCAACATATCTCGGCTCTTTATCCAGCACATAACCATGGGCAGTTTTTACTTCCTTCACATAGTACTTGCCAGCCGGTAGATTTCCCATCTGTGCAATACCATTGGAATCCGTGGTAATGTTTCCCACTTTTTCATCTGCTTTGAAATAATCTTCGCTGACACCATCTGCCGCTTTGATATCTTCCGCAGCAAATACATCGAAAGTTACATCTGTAAGACTTCCGGTTACATATTCAAAGAGATGCTCCACAGTACCTTTTACATGGTCCAGAAGTGTCACTTTATCCAAAAACTCTCCATTTTTGTTGATGATCAGAAGTCCTGTCGGAACTTCATCTTTCATCTCTACTTTCTGAATCTCGGCTGTATCTTTCAGCGTGAACTTCACATCCATTGCTTTCAGATATCCATAAGGTGCCATTTCCTCACGAAGGGTGTATTCCTCACCAACTGTCAGTCGTTTGATCACATGTGGCTGATCTTTTACAGAAGTCCACTGATCCATAACATTTCCTTCTTTATCAAGAACGGTGAGTTTTGCCCCATCCAGCTCCACACCTGTTGTTACATCAGATTTCGTGATTTCTACTGTTGTCGGCTGGTTCTTTTTCACTGTTTTCAGTTTTACTGTCTTCACATCCTGTCCCTGGTAAGAAGCATCCAGATTCAGAATTTCATCAGAGGATACAAATCCCGCCGGTGCTTTTAACTCTTTTACATAATATTGTCCAAGTGGCAGATCCAGCGTACATGCTGCAAGACCATCATTATCAGAAGTCATTTCCTGTAAGAGTGTCTCTGCTTTTACGATCACCTTTCCATCTGCCTTGATATCTTCTTTGTTATAGATACCAAAGACAGCTCCAGCTACGGTTGTACCATTTTCTGCATCCTGTTTTTCTACCTGGATTGCAACTTTCTGTCGGTCATCGCCAACAGTCACTTCCTGTTCAATCACAGGTGTATCCTGATCTGCATAGACAAATGCGACATCAGATCTGTCATGGTTCAGGACAAATCCTTCCGGTGCAGTCTTTTCTACCACATAGTAAGAACCAAGTGGCAGATTATCAGCAACTGCTTTTCCGTCTTCTCCAGTCGTTACCGCTGTTACCAGTGCATCTTTTGCATAGATCAGCTGTCTGTTTCCGTTTTCATCTTTCTGATAATCCGGTGTATAGATATTTTCAGCTGCATAGACATGAAATGATGCACCCTTCAGGTATCTTTCTTCATAAACAAAATCCTTTTTAAATCCGGTCAGCATCTCACCTTTTTTATAGATCGTCAACTTTCCTTTTACCGGATGGTTCTCGTAATCTACCGTAATAATGGCATCTCCACTCTCAGAATCCATCTGGTATGCTGTGTTAGCATCCACCGCAATCTCTACATAATTCTTATTAATCGTGTACCCTTCCGGTGCATTGACTTCCTCAATCCTGTAATGTCCGATCTTCAGATTCTTCGGCATGATCAGATATCCCTGGCTGTCCGTAAAATAGGACTTGTGAGTAGTTGTCACTGGGTAAGTTGTTACCTGTTCCACATACTTTTTGTTATCCAGGTCATATACCTTAAATTCTGTTCCGGCAATCAATACGGATTTCTTTGTTTCATCGTCTTTTTTCACGATTTTCAGTTTTGCCTTAAACTCTTCATCCAGAAGCACTCGCCAGATCTGCGGCTCATTTGGATGATGCTCTGTGATATTCACTTCAAAATCATCGACTGGCTTGTAATTATGCGGTGTTGTAGTTTCACGCACAATATAGCTTCCAAATGGTAATGGAATACTGCAGGCATACCCTTTTTCATCTGTGAAAATCTCAGTTGCTCCATTTTCTCCGCTCACTACCGGTTTGGCAGAATCAAAATCATAGCTTCCATCTGCTTTCTTTGTAAGGGAAGATTTCAGATAAACTGTAAATCCAGCTCCGGATAACAGATCTGCATCTGTCTTTCCATTGTTGGCTGCTTTGATGATCTGGAATGGCTGTTTGATGACCTGCTCACTGGAAGCGCACTCTCTTTTTACTTCTGCTGTCATATCTCCTTCATAACTGCATGTAAGATCATGCTCTTCTGCATCTGCCAGGTATCCGGTCGGCGGAGTAATCTCTTTGACATAATATTTGCCAAGATATAAGCCATTTACAGAAGCCTGTCCTTTGTCATCTGTTGTAAGAGAAGCTACCTGCTCTCCTGCTTTATAAATAGTTCCCGTTGCTCCATCCGGGTACACGATATCTTCACGGGCATACAGTCCATAAACTGCACCTTTCAGTGTGGCATCTCCCTGTGGTACTGCTTTTCCTGTTTCTTTATCAACTTTGAATAAATTGATCTTTGCTGTCACACGGTCATTGCTGAAGGTATGGGCAAAAGATACGGTTGCTTCTTTATCATTGGTGTAAGAAAACTTGAACGTATACACATCTTCTGTGTTTCTTACATAACCTTCCGGTGCCTGATCTTCTTTTACAGAATAGGAATATCCGATTGGCAGGTCTACTGTGAATTTTGCAGTTCCGTCTGCGCCAGTAGTTGCTTTCTCAATCAGTGTTCCTTTTTTCACAACAACGCTTCCGTCTGCATTTCTGATATCATCGGATGCATACAGAGCAAAAATACCGCCTTTCAGTGGTTTCTTGGTGTCTTTATCCTGTTTTACTACGGAAACATCTGCTTTCTGTCTCTCGTTGTTAAAAGTCACATCTGCAAATACAACTTCTTTGTTCTGACCAGCATAAGTTAGAGTCACTGACTTTTCTTCGCTACCGTTATAGAAAGAGTCCGGTGCTTTTGTTTCTTTTACCACGTAGGTTCCAAGATGCAGGTTTTTCAGTGTGACAGAACCATTCTCACCTGTTGTCAGGTTTTCTTTTACAAGGTCACCTTTGCTGTACATTTTTGTGCCATAAGCTGTTACGATATCTGCCCCGGCATACACGTTATACACTGCATTTTTCTGTCTGCGGTTTTCATACTGAAATACCGTTCCATTTTCACTGACATCTGCTCCGGTAAGAACCTGTCCTTCTTTGTAAATGGTAAGCTCTGCCAGCTGTTCCTTATTTTCCACGGTTACAGCTGAGGTCTTACTTGCTACCAGTTTTACATTTGTTGCCGTTGCATTTACTACATATCCCTGTGGTGCTGTGATTTCTTTCAGATAAACGGTATCCTGTGTCTTGATAATCGTAACAGAGGATTTTCCATTCTTATCTGTTGCCGGCATCTGAGTGATCAGCTTTGTACAAGCCTCATCGCTGTATACACCGAATACTGCACCTGCAAGATTGACATCCGCTGTATCGTCTTTCTTTACGATTTCGATCGTAGCCTGTTCAATCCAGGACACCTTTAAGCTTACATATTTTTCATCAGCAACACCTTCTCCAAACACAAATGCCAGATCCTGAACACTTGCATTCGTAGTCAGTTTATATGCTGAATAATCTTTTGTAATACTTCCCTTCATTTTTGCAGAAAAAGTATCACTTACATCTCTTGTCTGTGTCAGAGGAGCTGAGAGATAAAACGTGGTTCCTCCTCCAATTGTTACGCTTGCACCTGCCGCACTTACGGTTCCAGTAGATACATTATGGAGCTTTACTCCTTCTGGTAAGTCCATTGTGATTTTCTGCTGGGAAGATGCGTTGAACTGAATATTCTCCGTTCTCTGAACATTTCCATCTACATAAGCTTTTACATCCGGCTTTGAAAATGACATCGCTACATCTGGTATTTCCGGCTTATTCACACAATAATTATAGAGTTCTTTTGCCAAAGCCTCTCCTGTAGCATTGGTTCCGTAAAATGCATCACTACTTCCGTTGGCATATGATGCAGCCATGTGAATGATGATGAATCTTTTTCCTTCTGAAAAATCCGTGTGTTTATTCGCAAAAAAGCTTTCGCTCCCTGCGGCATCTGTACCGTAATAACACACTTTTGCTAACGCCTGATTGTCTCCAATCTTTGTAATTGTATAATTTCCAGATCCAGGTCCTGGCTTAGCTGGCTGTACACAATACGCAATTGCTCTGACGTTTCCGTAGCTGATATAGTACGGCTCTGTCAGATAGGTTCCAAGATTATAATCTGCATATCTATACAATGGTCCTTTTTCGATTGTTACCTGCTGTGTACTTCTTGCTGAATAAGCCGAAACTGCTTCAAATGTTGCAATCTCTCCTTCTTCCATAGCCTCAAGATCCACACCTTCGTCTCCTGCCTGTTCCAAAACATCATGAAGCTCTAACCCTGATTCTTCATCATAGGTATCCTGATTCTGTGCCTGCTCTACCAAATCATCAAATTCATCAGCGTCAATATCGGTAATCTCCGAGTCTGCTTCTGAACCCTCCGCTTCTTCTGTCTGCTGTTCACTGCCAGCTGTTTCGGACTCAGTCACTGCTTCACTCCCTGCCACCTCTGTCTGTACTTCTGTTTCTTTCTCACGCACAATCAGTTTTCGGCTGACCTGGTACTTAGGATGCTCCTGATTTACCGGTTCCACATAATAGACCGCTTTGTAAGTGTCCGCATGATCTGTCGTAAAATCCTCATCCTTGTCGTTCTTTGCTTCCTCAAATGTGACTTTGACCTTGTTATCATCCTTGATTTCCAGTCCTGTGTAGTCTGATTTCACATCAAATACACTGCCTGTTTCGATTTCATAATCTTTGGCAGTCACCACCTCATCTTCATCCAGAAGGTCTTTCACTTCCTCATAAAGTGGAGGTTTTTTCTCTGGCTGGATCTCCGCTGCATATGCAGTCATCGGAGATAATACTGTACTAAGCATTGTCATGCCTGCCAGCAAGCCAGATACTACTTTTCTAAAATTACCTTTTTTCTTCATGCTAAGGTCCTCTCTTTCATAATATTTGTATTAAAACAGACAGTCCTTAGACTGCCTGCAATACACTGCTTATCGTTGCGGGAAACTCAGATTGAACTGCACATTTCCCTCGCCGGGATCAACCATCTCCACTGTTGCTTCATACTGTCTCCCTGTTTTTCTGGATACCAGATCCTTATAATGGATTTTTCCTTTAGACAGGAACTTCTTTGCTGCCGCCTTATCCATCTTTTTCCCCTGGCTTGCAAGGAATTTATCATTCTTCCATAAGGCAAAAGCACAGTTCCGGTCAGAACAGTAAAAGTTTACTTTTCCTTCCCTGACATCAGCTCCACAGCGGGGACATTTGCCAATGACTTCTCCTTTTGCTTTTCCCTGAAACTGCTCTTTCTTTTCTTCTGAAATCCCCTGATATCTGGCAACCAGTTCCTGCATCAGCTCTGTAATCCCATTTAGGAATTCATCTGCTGTCTCTGTATTCTGGGCAATGTGATTCAATGCCATTTCCCACTCTGCTGTCATCTTCGGAGATTTAATCTCATCCGGCAGAACCGTAATCAGGACATTGCCATCATCTGTCGGCACCAGATTTTTCTTTTTCCTTTTCACAAAACCAGACTGAATCAGTTTTTCAATGATTGCTGCCCTTGTTGCCGGTGTGCCAAGTCCTTTCTTTTCTGTATCTTCGGTCAGTTCTTCATTCCCTGCACGTTCCATCGCAGAAAGCAGGGTATCTTCTGTGTACTGTTTCGGTGGCTGTGTAAAATGCTCCGATACAAAAGAATCACAAGGACCGTAATGCTTGCCATCCCAGATATCCAGCTCTGGCTCTTCTTTTTCACTCTTTACGCCAAAGAACTGTTTCAATTTATTTTCGATCGACTTGAATCCTTCCTGCTTTGTTTTCTTTGCTGAGAGATAAAACGTATGATAATTACAGGTAATCTGGCATTTATGGCTTTCATAAATATAAGGATCTGCGGTTGCTGTCAGTACCCTGGCACTGATCAGATACAAAATCTTGCAGTTTCGTTCTTTCAGTTCACCAATATCTGCTTTGGCTACTTCCATGGTTGGGATAATCGCATGGTGATCGGATACTTTCTTTGAATTTAATACCTTACTCACGTCCGGCTGATATTCCAGCCCTTCGGCATAGGGCATTTTCCCAAGTAACATCTGAATCAGAGTTTCTGTGCTTTCTCCCATCTCATCTGTCAGATACTGGCTGTCTGTTCTCGGATAAGTGACAAGTTTCTGCTCATACATCTCTTGCACGGCATCCAATGTCTGTTGAGCGGTATAGCCAAACATTCTGTTTGCTTCCCTCTGCAGAGTGGTCAAATCATAAAGCTTCGGAGGACGGACCGTTTTCTCTTTCACATCATCCTTCTCCACTTCGCACATCCGCTCTAGGCAGTCCTCAGCCACTTTATCTGCATCCTCTTTTTTCTGAAAATGCTCCGTGACTGCATCCATATCATCAAACTTGATATGAGCCATATAATATTTTTCTTTGGTAAATTCCTTGATCTTCTGATTTCGATCCACGATCATGGCAAGTGTTGGTGTCTGTACTCTTCCAACTTTCAGATTCTGGTTATACAGAACGGAAAAAAGACGGCTCGCATTGATTCCCACCAGCCAGTCAGCCTTTGCCCTGCAAAGTGCTGACTGATAGAGACTGTCATAACACGAACCGTCTTTTAATGACGCAAATCCATCTTTAATTGCCTGTTCTTCCATGGATGAGATCCAGAGCCGCTTCATCGGCTTTTGACATCCTGCCTGCTCATACACCAAACGAAAGATTAACTCTCCTTCCCGTCCAGCATCTGTCGCACAGATTACTTCATCTACTTTGGAATCTCTCATCAGTTTCTTTAAGATTCCAAACTGTTTCTTTGTGCCATCCAGTACCTTGTGTTTCCACTGTTCCGGTACAATTGGCAGATCTTCATATCTCCATTTTTTATATTTTTCATCGTATTCCGATGCATCACATAATCCAAACAGATGTCCTACGCACCAGGAAACGATATAACCGTTTCCCTCCACGTAGCCATCTTTTCTTGTTCTGGCTCCAAGCACGGAAGCCAGTGCCATCGCAACCGATGGCTTTTCTGCAATCACTAATGCTTTCATTCTATTTCTTCCTCATCTTTCATTTCTATATCTGACTGTATTTCATTTCCCCAGACATCCCACCCCGGTGTTGTCTGTCGTGCAAACAATTCTATTCTTGGTACATCACCAATAAGCTCGACAATTCTATCTCTTGCCACATCTGGTTTTTTACTGTGTCTTTCAATGTGTGATAAAATAATCTGTCGAACATATGCTGATTTCCTATGAACAGACCCTTTCGTTGCAAGCAAACAAATTTCATCATTGCTCCTTGTCCAGTGTCCCAGACCAAGAAACAAAGTATCTGCCTTTTTATTCTTCTTTACCCACACGAACGCTACTGTCTTGTACTGAAATCCCCATGCTTGAATCACACTTAATCCTTCTCTCAGCTGTGGAAAAGTGACCCAGAGAAATAAAACACAATCTTTATCCGCTAATTTCCCAACTGGAAGATCACAGATTTCCTGCAAACTCATGGTCGGGTAATGGTCTGCGGCAATTCCCTGCCCCGCCTTCCTGTTATACTGCCAAGGCGGATCAGCGTATATAATCTGATATTTTTTATTCCGCACTCAATCATCGCCCTTCCTCCTCTTCTTCATCTTCCAGCACATTATCGTCAAAATCTTCATCTCTCAGGATTTCCGGTTCTGTACTTTCTTCCTGCTCATCTGCATCGTCTACTTCCCGTTTTTCTGACTCAGAATCTTCGGATTCATCTTCATCCTCTTCCATCTCATCCTCGTCATCATATTCATGCTTTGGTTTATAGACTTTGAAGTAATATCCTCCTGCCACAGCTCCGACTGCAACCAATCCGATCAGCAGATAAGTCCCTGCTGAACTTTTGTCTTCTGGCATCTGAATGTCATCCTCTACTTTATCTTTCTCATCTGTCTCTGTCGTTTCCGGCTTTTCTTCTTCAGCCTGTTTCTCTGGTTCTGCATAAACAGTATCTACTTCCGGAAGTGTCACGGAATCAGAAAGCGTGAAGTTCATCAGGTCTTTCTCGCTGACTTCTGTAAGGAAATACACATTATCCTGAGATTTTGAATTGTCGATGATCAGGTAGAAAATCTTACCACTCTTAGTTGAAATGGTATAAAACTCTTTTGTGCCTTCAGTAGCTGTTTTTGTAACAGAATCTGCTGTCTCGCCTTCTTTATTAAGCTGTTCCTCAATACCTGTCACTGTCCGATCATCCACAGTTCCTTTTGCATCTGTTGGCTCAGAAGCCTGTGCATCCTGCGGAAGTGGTGAAGTCGTTGTTTTCTCAGTCCCAGTTGCATCTGCACTGGTCGTGGTTGCCATCGCACCATTGCTGTTACTTGAAGTTTTCTGTTTCTCTGCCTGCTTCTTTGCCCATTCATAATAAGGATTCTGCAACACATACTTTTCAGAAGTATTTCCGCCACCATCCGTTACCGTGATTTCAATCTGTTTTGTTGTAAAATCTTTCTGTGTCAGTTGCACTCTCAGCATTCCATCCTTCAGATCTGTATAAGTGGTGCCATTGACTGTTACTGCAGTAATCCCGGATACTGTATCATTCCCCTGAATCGTCAGCACACCATCTGTCAGGGAAGCAGAGAGTGTCGGCTTTTCCGTGTCATAACACTTAATAGAGCGATTCTGCTCATAGACCTTCCCCTCACCATCAGTCACACGCACGTACACTGTCTGATTTCCAGTGATCGTGATACTTCCACTTCCAGTTACATCCTGCCAACTTCCATCTTTTCCTGCTTTTGCTTCAATCTTTGCTATTGAGAAACCTTCCGGCATATGGCTGGCATCTACCGTAACAGCAATGGTTGTTTCTCCCTGTTTCCAGCCATCCGGTTTCTCAATCGTGATTGCAGGTGTGGTATTCTCAGCTGCATAAGCAGTCTGTGTCTGGAGCAAAGGTGTTGTCAGGCAAAGAAATGTCGTTGCTGCAAGCAATCCTTTTTTCACGCTATTTTTAGATTTCTTCTGTTTCATCTTCTCTAAATTCATCATCAGACCTTGTTTCCTCCTTCTGTATTTCTACCCTGCCGGGCAGTTCATTTTTCATTCTCTTTTTGAAAGCTTCCAGCTCTGGAATGCTCATATCCATTGCACGGATAATTCTTACAATTTCCAGATTCTCTGCTTCTGTTTTTGCAATCTCCGCAGCCTTGAAACGCTTTAAGTCTGCTTCATATCTGGCTTTGGATGCTTCCATTTTTTCCTTGGCTTTCTCATAATCTGCCGTTGCTTTTTCAAGACTTTTCATCGCTTCTCCTTTCCGGACGGCTGATGCAGCCGCCCTTTTTTCTTACCATCGTCCAAATCCATAGAAATGGCTCTGCCAGTATGGGGAATTGATGGACGTATACTGCACCGGATGTCCACAATGGATCATCTGACCATTGCCTACATAGATTCCAATATGCGTTACCGGCTCCCCTGCGTCATAAGTTGCAGTAAAGAAAATCAAATCTCCCGGCTGTGCCTCCGACTGAGATACTGGTGTACAAATGTTGTACAGTCCCTGTGCTGTCAGCCTTCCAGTATTTCTTACCCCGGAATGAACCAGACAGTAACTGACAAATCCGGAACAATCGAATCCACTTGGGGAATATCCACCCCACACATACGGTGTTCCCAGATATCTCGCTGCTTCGTTCAACAAACGCTGTGCTGCTTCACTGGTGTATTCATTGCCACCAAAAATGGAACCTTCTCCTGTTTCCAGATAAAAGATCGGGTTCAACCGTTCTCCATTTTTTAACAGTTCAATATGAAGATGGCTTCCTGTCGAATTTCCGGTGTTTCCTACCAGACCAATTTCATCTCCTTTGGTAACAGATGCTCCTGCAGATACGCTCCGGCTGCTAAGGTGTGCATAGCGAAGCTCATAACCTTTGCTGTCTTTGATAATGACGTAATTTCCATAGCTGTCGTTATAAGCAGAAGTTGTAACTGTTCCGGTCAGCCCTGCCATTACTTTTGTCCCTTCCGGTGCTCCGATATCCATCCCATTATGAAGCTGATTTGCTCCTGAAATTGGATGAATCCGATATCCATAATAGCTGGTCACACTGGAATACCAGTTAAAATCAACCGGTGTCGCAAACATCTGTAAATTACCTTTCGTATCGTTATAGGCACTGAACAGTTCTTTCTGGAAGAATCCAAGCCTATCCTGACAAATAGACATTAGGTTTCCACTGGTCAATGTTACATTCAGCGTGTCCACATCTCTGGTTCTGGTCACTTCGACTTCATTGCTTCCGTTATCATCTGCAAGATAACATTCCCATGTCTGATGTCCATGTGCAGATGCTGCCGCATGATTATCATAATAGACATCAAACTGTACACCGTATCTTGCGAAAGCTCCGGTATCTTCTACGGTATATTCGACACCATTCATAACTACCTTTGTTCCCATTGGTACAAACGGATTGGAAGCATCTACCGCTAAGGTATGATTGGCAGTCGGATATGCTCCGCTGGCAGTTGGACCACCGCTCCAAACACCACAACAGATTGGACAGTTACAATATCCACTTGTAACAACTTGTCCCAAAGATTCTCCCACCCTCACCGTTGCTGTCTCCGTCACGGTTTCATTCACTGCTTCCGTAGTCAGATGATATTGCTCTGCAAACAAAGCATTCAGCTCCGGCTTGACCTGTTCAAAAGTAAATTCTTCATACTTTGCAGACAGATAACTGATCAGGATAAACGGATCATGCTCAATAGGTCCGATATCATATCGGTATTCCTCATGTCCCGGTTCTTCAGATTCCATGTTGTTGATCCGCTCTTGCAGATTAGCTTCCAGCTGTGTGTAATACAGTTCCGCTTCCCGGATTGCCTGATCCGATGACAGATAACTGGTTCCGGTATAAGTGATCACATTTTGTAAAAACACTGCAGAGCAAGACGTGACATTCGTTATGATCAGAAACATCAAGCCGATCAGAACTACTACACTGATATACACCTTCCGGTTTTCTTTAAAAAAGTTGGTGACTTTGCCGCCAATCTTCTTGATATAATCAATCGTACCTTTTGTAGCTGTTCCTACTGTCTGTTCACTTCGCTTCGCTTTGGCATAATCCCGTTTGATCTGTTGCTTCTGAATCTGTTTTTTCAGTTTCTTCTGCTCCTGACGGGCTGCCGCCTGTGTCTGTTTCTCTGCCTGTCTTTCAAGTCTGCTTCTTTTTCTGAATGCCCTCTGTTTCCTGCGTCTGGCACTTCTCTTTTCAAGCCGGTAAACACCTTCGCCGCTTTCTTCTAACTTATGAGCACCTTCTACCGCCGCATTATCGTCTTCATTTTTGCTGATCTCACGGTGCAATGCTGCGGAAGTTGCACTTCCTGCTTTTTTAACAACAGAAGTTTTTTCTGTTTTCACAGATTCCCCTTCGCCAAACTTCAAGCGGGATTTCTTCTTTCCAGGAGCTTCCCCTTCATTTGCCTGATAGACCTGTGCTTTCTTGGAATGCTGCTTTGCTTCCTTTTTCTTTTTGGCTTCTTCATAAGAAAACTTTTTGGCTTTTTCCTTCTGTTTCTGATGTCGGAAATTGACTCCATCCGTATCCATCTGGTTCAATTTCTCCATATCTTTGTCATTTTTCACAGAAGCACCAGTTTCCTCATAAGCAAACTTCAAACGCTGTTTCTGTTTTGGCTTTTTGCTGCCACCATTCCTCTTACTTCGGCTGTCTCCTCTGTTTTCTGATAGATCAGCACGTTTTTCTTTCAGTCTCCCTGACTGTCCGGCTTCGGATTTTTCTGCTAGTCTGGATTCTTTTCCGACTTCAGCACGGATTCTTTTTCTATTTTGCTGTTTACTACTCTGTCCAAAATCCTCACTTTGCTTCTCTGTCCGTATCAGTTCCGGTGCATCTCTGGATTTTTGCACAGAAGGACGAATATTTTTCCCACTCCGTTCAGACTGGCGAGGAGACTTATCCACAAGGTTTTCTTCTTTTTCCCTCTGTTTTCTTCCCATCTGCACATCACTTGCACGGTTACTGACACGAACAGAAGATTTATCCGTCAGGTTTTCTTCCACCAGACCATCCTTGGTCATCTTCTGGACTTTCTTGTCCCTGACTTTCATTCTCTGTTCTGTCACTGATTACTCCTCCTTCTTCGGATACCCTTTCCCTGCCTGTAATAAACAGAGAAAAACGATGCCAAATACAGCACCGCCACTAAAAGTTAATACATATGAAATTGCTCGTAACATTGTTTTCTCCTTTGATTTAACCTGCTTCAGAAGTTTCCTCCAAGCGGGTTGTCATGATTTTATAGAGGGAATTCTTCGGGAATCTGTCTACGAATGGGATAATGACATTTCCATAGAACAGAAGACCTTCACCCTCATTACTGTTGGTTACATAGGACAGCTGGGTTGGTGAGATATTCAGCTGTTTTGCAAGAATCTGCCTGTCTCCGGAAGCCTGGTTGAGCATATAAATGAAATCAGAGTTTTCAAAAATATTCTCGATTTCCCTGGAAGACAATAAATCCTTAATGTTCTGGGTAATTCCTGTCGGGATACCACCCCATTTACGGAATCTCTTCCAGATCTCCACACTATAAGCTGCGGTCTGCTCCTCTTTTAAGAGAAGATGGAACTCATCCACATAGTATCTGGTGGATTTATGGGCAGAACGGTTCATCGTTACCCTGTTCCAGACCTGATCCTGAATGACGAGCATCCCAATCTTTTTCAGCTGTTTTCCCAATTCTTTGATGTCAAAGCAGACAATGCGGTTATTGATATCCACGTTTGTCTGATGATTAAATACATTCAGAGAACCTGTAACATAGATCTCCAATGAAGTGGCCAGTCGCTGTGCTTCCGGCTCTTCCTGTTTTCTCAGAAGATTATATAAATCCTCCAGGATTGGCATCTTCTCCGGTACTGGATCGGCAAGGTATTCCTGATATACTAACCGCACACAACGGTCAATGATGGTCTTTTCTACCGGCTCCAATCCATTCTTTCCACCAACGATCAGCTCACACAAAGACAGAATGAAATCTGCTTTCAGTGACAACGGGTTGTCTTCCTCGGAATAATTCAGGTTTAGATCCATTGGATTGATATACTGGTCAGATACCGGAGAAACCCGTACCACCTGCCCATGCAGTGCCTGCACCAATGGGGAATACTCGGCTTCTGGATCACAGATAATGATATCGTCTTCCGTGATCAGGAAGCAGTTTGTAATTTCCCTCTTTGCTGAGAAGGACTTACCGGAACCAGGTGTACCAAGAATAAGTCCATTCGGGTTCTTCAGACGCTTCCGATCAACCATGATCATGTTGTTGGATAATGCATTCAGTCCATAATAAAGAGCCTCCCCTTCCTGAAACAGTTCCTGTGTCGTAAATGGCACGAAGATTGCTGTTGAAGATGTGGTAAGCCCTCTCTGAATTTCAATCCGATTGACTCCCAATGGAATACAAGACATAAGTGCTGCTTCCTGCTGATAATCCAGCTGTTTTAAGGAACAGTTATATTTCTGTGCGATTCCCTGCACCTGGAAAATATTATTCTCCAGCTTCTGACGCTTCTTTGCGGTATTCATTACCAGAACCGTTACAAGGAACATTCGCTCATTTCTGGACTGCAGATCTTCCAACAGGTTCTTCGCCTCTTCTCCATAAGTCACAAGGTCCGATGGAAGCACGTCCATATCATAACCGGAACGTACCGCCCGCTTCTGCTCTTCAATCTTCATCTTATCCAAATCTGAAATCTTGCTCTTGATCATTTTGATCGCTGAACTCTGATCAATGGACTGGATATGAATGTTGACATTGATGCTGTCATCTACATCAAGAAAGTCTGCGAGCATCCGGTCTGTCAGCTCCGGTGCCAGAATCTGCAGGTAACTCACACTTCCCATCGTTCTTCCCATCAAAAATGTCTGATTCTTGGAAAAGTTAAAGGAAGTCGGTGCAATAAAATCTTTGGTCTTTAATCCTGTTTCTGGAAGCATCTTATACTGGAACTTAAATGGTTCAATCCGATCCTGGTTGAACACATGATACATAATCTCCAGCCTTTCCAGACCATTCAGGGAATGCGCCTGTGCTCCCAGGACCTTAAAGTTATTTAAGATATCTGTTTCGATTCTTTCAAGCCTTGGCCTTGCCACCCTCAGGCTTTCTGCTTCGATTCCAAAAGTGATATACTTTGTCTTCACCAGACCATTATTTCCTTTGGAAAGCTGATTTTTCAGCATAGTACGGTACTCTTCACGAATGGCATTGAAGTCATCGTTCTGATCCGGAATATCAATACTTTTTTCAAATTCTGCCACATCCACCTGCTGATTGATAAAGGACAGCTGCACACTGATGGAAGAATCAAAGTAATTTAAGAAATCACAGTAATTTTCAAATATCGTGGTCTTATCCTCATTTAAAGCAAGCTGATAGTTGATGTCATAAAACTGAATCGTCTTGGAGAAAAAGGTCTTTGTCACCTGGCAGATACCATCCTGCAGCATCCGAATATACGGAATACTCTGCTGTGCAGTTGTAGGAATGTTTTTCTGTTTCCTACGATCCCGTTCCTGCTTCTTCCTACGCTTTTCCTGTTCTCTTTCTTTTCTGCTTTTTTTGTTTCTTCTTTCCTGACGGTTTCTTTTTTCCGCCAGGGACAGACGCTCCTGCTGAGCCTCCTGCTTTGTCTTTTTTGCCATCCGGCACACCCTCCTTTTTTACAAGGGTGGAAATCTCCTGATAAAAATTCTCTGTCTTATATGGTCTTACCGCCGGACAGATAAACTTCTGTCGAATGATATTTGCCACCACTTTTTCAAATGGAAGCCCGTCTTTTTCATACATTGCCATGAAGAAAAATGGAAGCATGATCGTTACCATCAGGATGGCTGCGATACTGGAACCGATTGGTTTTCTCATGAACAGATAAAACGGAATTCCCACTACTGCGGCAAGTGAAAAGAAAATCAACTGCCGTTTTGTCAGATTTAACGCTACTTTTGTTTTGACCTTGGTAAGGTCTTTTGGTACTGGTACATACGCCATGGTATGCGCTCCTTTCCTGCCCGTTAGTGGGCATTAAATATCGATTTGCTAAGGCTTCCGGTCTTGAATAATGAAAATGCAAGAATCACGGTATAAGCCGCTACTGAAAACATTGCTGCATGAAGGTCACTGGATATGGTCATTGCATTTACTAAAACTGCATAAATTCCCACACAGACCATCATGAAGAATCCCTGAAATGCCAGTGCGAACAAGCCTTTTAAATAGTTGTTTCCGATATTGCCCCATTCCTTATTGGTCATGGTGGCAAACGGAATTGGTGCTATGGAAGTATAAAGGTAAATTTCTATCATTCTTCCGTACAAGATTACCGTAATGATAATTGACAGAATGTGCATGGTAACACTGATCAACATCGTTTCCATGGATAGCAGGAACAAATCCCCTAACTCCATATCCTCCAGGGCATCCACAATCCGTGTAATTGCTTCTGTTGCATCCACCGCAGTGTTTCCTGATATCACCCCGGCGGCATTGTTGACCACATGCTGACCAACATCAAAGACCGCCATCGTGATATTGAACGTATTTGTCACCAGATAAATGGCTACATACGCTTTGAAGATCCAGAGGAAAATGTTATAAGTCTCAAATTCATGGAAATTGTTTTTCTGTGTTACCATCGTGATCAATTCATAGCACAGGACAAAGGTGATGATCAGTCCCGCAATGGGGACAATCACCGTTTGGGATATATTCTGAATCAGATTAAAAATCCCTGCATTCCATCCCTGCGGTGTCTGCCCCACCTGCCCGGCTATGGTTCCCACCTGCTCATTGACAGACGTGAACATGTTATCCAAACTTGACTTGATAAGCCCGATCAGGATATCCTTTATCGCTTCCGTAATTCTCTCAATGATGGTGTTCATCTACCACTCCTCTTAAGAGAACAATGTTGCCAGCTGTGGAATCAGGGTAGTTCCCAGCAGCATGATTCCGGCACCAGCCATCAGCTGTTTGATGCCCTGGCTCTTAGCGCCGGGATTGTCATTTCCATATCCTTCCAGAAGGTTTACGACACCCCACACGCCAAGACCTGCGCCGATTGCGACTACAAGAGTTTTTAAAGTTGTAATTGCACTGCTAAAAAATGCCATATACATTCACCAAAACTGACTTCTTTCAGGTGTTTACGGGAATGAAAAAACACCGACTAAAAAGCCGGCGCACCTAATGTCAGTTATTCCTTTCCTCATTATTTTCCGTTCATTCCCATGGTTACTCCGACAGCTCCACCTGAATTACCTCCACCTCTTCTTCGGGTTTCGGTGTGTACTGCGGATTTAACTCTTTTTCTACTTTGTATCGGTTTTTCTCATTTTCATCTGCAAGAAACCGATAATTTTTGTGTTTCGTGATATCATATTTGTCTGAGAAAAATGGTCTGGCACCACGAATCTGCAGGATACATTTTCCTCCATCCATGACTGCAATCTCATCTTCTGTCATCAGCTGTTTGCCTGTTTTCTGGTAATTCAATCCAAAGGACTTCTGATTGCTCCTTGTTTCTGAAGTGTTATACAGATCAATGGTTTCCTTACCCAGAAGTTCACTCATTTCCTTTAAGGTAGTTTTCTCTTTTCCACCAAGAAATAGTGTAGTATCACAGTTACCCAGAATGGTATCTGCACTATCCTTGTACATTGCCTTTAGCTGACTCTGTGACTGCAAAATAATAGAAGCAGAGATTTCCCTGCTTCGGATAGTTGCAATCAGCTTGTCAAACTGAGGAATTTGCCCGATGTTGGCAAACTCATCAGCGATGACACGCACATGCACCGGAAGTCTTCCACCATATTCATCATCTGCCTTGTCACAAAGCAGATTGAAAAGCTGTGACTGTAACATGGCAATCACAAAGTTAAAGGTTGTATCTGTATCGGACATAATCAAAAACAAGGCTGTTTTCCTGTCCCCAATCTTATCCAGTTCCATTTCATCATAAGACATGATCTCACGAAGTTCTGCGAATAGTGATAGGTAATCCTTTGATATTATCTCCGGATTTTCCCCCACTCTAAACCGGACATGAACCTTTCAGCTCATCCGGCTTGCCATCGGATTGGCAAACAAAATTATTTTAGTAACTATCAACATTCGGCAAGTTTTCTTAGTTTTTCCAGTCTTTTCAGCTGTTTTGCTTCCAAGTTCATCTTACTGACTGCAATTTCCACCATTTCAACGTTAGTTGAGTGTTTACTTTTTCCGTATTTTTCTGCTACATACTTTGGTATGTCACAGGGCAGATTTTTCTTTTTGGCTTGTTTGGCTGTTTTAACTTTTTTCCTAAATCTTGCTTTTAGGCTCTTGTGAACTGCTAAGGCGAATGGTCCAAAGTCATCACAAACTTTGGTTGCTAACGAGTAGTATTCATGAATTCCCACGACGAAAGAGTTGTATCTGCATATCGCTTGATATTGCGTACGCTTTCCTTCTAATGGGTGTTGCATGTCATACAAGTAGCGTTTTATATTTGTTTTTATTTTCTCTATAGATTTATCTCTTACGTGACTGACTACCACATATCGTGTTTCTCCGTTACTACGCTTCCCACGCGGAATGAGCTTCATTTTTAATCCCAGAAATTCGGAATAATTCTCTTTGAGATTGATAACTTTGGATTTTTCTGGGCTTATATCAAGAGAAAGTCTTTCTTTAAGCCATTGTTTAGTCGCATAGTAAAGTTTCACTGCATTTTGATAGCTGTTAGTAAATATTTTGAAATCATCAGCATATCTAACGCATGTCACCACTTTGAGATTCGTTCTTTTCAGAGCTTCAAACTTGTGACTCCTGCTTATACTGCCGTTGGGATTGATTGTTCCTTTATATTGGAATTTAGTCGGTATTTCTTCCCATTGGCTTGCAAGCCACCAGTCTAATTCATTCAATACCACATTTGAGAGTAAGGGCGAAATAATTCCACCCTGTGGTGTGCCTTCCTCGGGAAATCCGATTCCTGCAACCTCGGCTTTTAGCATTGCAGATATAATACTGATAAGCTTTTTGTCTCTGATTCCTAACGTCCACAATTGCTTCAGGAGCTTTCCATGGTTCACATGGTCGAAAAAGCCTTTTATATCTACGTCTACGACATAATATAAGTGACTTCTCTGCATATCCTTATGAACCTGCGCTATTGCATGCTCTTGGCTTCTGTTTGGTCTAAAACCATAGCTGTGGTCATGAAATTTTGCCTCACAGATCGGCTCCAAAATCTGTAATACGCATTGTTGCACAAGCCTATCCGTGATTGTTGGAATACCTAGTGGTCTCGTTTTCGTTGGATCGTTTCCCTTTGGGATTTCTACCCTTCGCACGCTTTGAGGGACATACCATTTCAGTTTATTCTGAATTGTCGTAATCAGTTCCTCATCACTATACTTTGCAAGGTCTTTGATCGTCTTTGCGTCTGTGCCTGGTGTTTGACTTCCTTTGTTTTTCTTGATATTTCGGTAAGCAAGCTTAATGTTCTCTGGCATAGATACAATTTCCACCAGATGTTTAAACACCTTGCCCTTACAACTATCCTCATAGAGCTTATCTTGAACCTCTTGAAAGTCATAATACTCAGCATGCCTTAGTTTCTTCTTTGTTCTTGCCTTTTCTGTTGCCATAGTCGGCTTAGTTGTCCTCACATAATGTTTAGATTTTCGCCTTTCTTAGTCCTACTCGAACCTATGAATGTTTACTAATAATAATCCGTTTACTTCTTCCGACTACAGCCCTTCCCTCCACCGCTTACTTTCTTCACGGTTTCATAGGTACCATGGCTGCTCTTTCCTCCCAAGTTAAGGCAGTTATACCGCACCTCCCATAATTAGGTGACACGGTTTTCCTGCTCAGTGCTTCACAGCTCGCATTCGCTCCACACTCGGGACTTTCCACGTTCCAATACTCTTATCTTTGCATTATTACCCTTAGCCCTGTCCTTTAGGCCTGTGTGCTAGCCGATACCTGTAATATCGCAAGGAATTTCATATCGACAAATCTTACTTTTCCTCACACACGTCATTTCCATGACTACAGCATTTCTACTGTATTCCGTTATAGACCCGTACATTCGGACTTTTCGTCAGCAGACGTCACTCTGCATACTAGACATAGGTATTTTATAGACTCCCGACCTATCACCCCCAGCCACCTCTGGCTTGGTTTTGCCTTACCCATCAGGGCAGTAGCAGGTGCATACAGCCGACTTCAGCGTGCTGTGTCAGTTTCGGAAAATGCGTTCCTATTCTTCCAACGCAGTATCAGAGGGAGCGTTTCAAGGCGTTACCCTATCATTCCACTCCTCGGAGTATCAGTTAGAGAGTTTTCCTCTCCGTCGTTTTTACCTCTTTGCAGGCGAACCCACGCAGAGTTTATATGCGACAACGTGTCGCTGCACTATCAAATGGTGCCAGCCTCGCACCACAGGAAATAAGAATACTTTTGGCAGTTTTGCCAGCCGCCATTTTGTACTTTTTATACTGTCTGACCGCAAAGTGCTGCGGATCCCTTTCTTCCAGTTCCTGGAACATCATATCCACTGGATTCTGGTAAGTTTCATCCTCTTCACGGGTTTCGCTTTCATTCAAAAGATCCAGAAGGGTATTCAGATTCTTTTCCTCTTCATCCCCTTCATACCAGATAAAAGCAATCAGTGCTGTATACAGCAATTTCTCTGCTTTCACCCAAAAATCTTCGGAAGCTTTTTCCCCTTCGCCTTTGGTATTTACAATAATTGTTGTCACCAGCTTCAGGATATCTTTTTCAGACCGTATATAAGCAAATGGATTGTAATGAAGGGACTTGGAAAAATTGATGGTATTCAGAACCTTAATCACATATGGCTCATGTACCACTTTTCCAGATTTATCTTTCATAATATTTCCATTCTTATCTTTCTTAGGTGGTCCCTTTGCTAACATCTTCCCGCACTCTTCAATCAAAGTGCCTTTCGGATCTGTAATGACCATGGAACAGTTCATCTGCATAACCGATGGTTTTACGAAAAAACGTGTCTTACCGGAACCACTGCCGCCGATGACCACTATATTTTTATTTCTTGCATACTTTGGCTGCTTCGGTCTGCTCTCCATGGTCAGTGCTTCTGTTGCTGTCAATGGAATGTTCATCCATGGATCTTCCGACATATAAGGCTTGATATCCTCTGCGGTTCCCCATCTGGCTGAACCATACTCGATGCCTTTCCGTAATTTCTTTGCGTCTGCCTGTTTCTGCCAGACCAACACTTTCAAAACGACTGCAACAACAATACCTGCTAGCAGATCTTTCCAATTATTGCTTAACACAAAACCAGCAAAAATCCGGTCTGCGTGTTCCATTGCATATAAAAGTTTGTTCCCCATATCTTCTCCCAGACTGTTCCGGTAAAGAAAAAATGCCCGGTCTGCATAGAAAGCAGCCAGAGCATAAGGGATATTTGTAAGAACCAGTTTCTTTTTATCCAGGGCGGACAGCTTACCCCCGATTTTATTCTTCCACTTCTGCATCAGAGTCTTGCCGCTTTTCTTTTTCATCGACTCTGCTCCTGATGCCGGTTCTTTACTTTGTCCTTCGTCTTCTTTGGCATCATTGCCCGGTAAGCTGCAAGACGCTTATGAATGGAAGGCTTATTCGCTTTTTGAATCTGTTTCTGGGAAAACTCACGGAAAGCAGCATTGAGGGCATCCTGATCACGTCCCTTGAAAAATACCAGATAAACCGGAGGATCTTTGCTCTTGTCTTTTTTCAGAGCATAATTGATCCCGTATTTTCTGGCATACCGTTCAAAGGACTTGATATTTTTGTCCGTGATCTCGATATTGACCATCCCGGCATTCTGTTTTGCCAGCTCTTTTACCGTGACCTTTCCCTGTTTCGGCTGATTTTTCTGTGCTTTCTTCTCTACTGATTTCTGCTTCTGATGACGCAGATACGCAACAAGAACCTTTTTCAACAGGTCTGCCGTAATCTTAGTAGCCCGAATACAGAACGTGACCGTTTTCTGAGTTACCTCTTCCTGCATGACTTTTCCCTCCTTTCAGCGATTCAACTGCTGTCCATATCTGTAATCATGGCAATCACCCCCTTTAATGAAAAAAACAGATTAACCGGTAATCAGGTTCTGCACCTGTACGAGTTTTTCTGTCCCTTCTTCTTTTCTTTTATCTTCTCCACCACAATAGATGGGAACACACATTTCAAGTATTCTGCTGTAAATACGCTGATGGGCAGTATCTAAATCTGCCGCTTTCATTTCATTCAGTCCCAGATTCGTTGTTACGATCAGCGGAAGCATTTTACAATAGCGGCTGTCTATCACATTATAGACCTGCTCCAAAGCAAACTCAGAATTTCGTTCTATTCCTAAATCATCAATAATCAGCAACGGATAATCCACAAGATTTTGTATGATCTGGTTCTTATTTGCCTGATAGCTGGTCATTTCATTTAAGATCCTGGAAAAATTCGTCATCATGACACGTTCTCCCTGTTCCAAAAGTGCATTTGCAATACAGCCTGCAAAAAAACTCTTCCCGGTTCCAACTGGTCCCATCAGAAGCAGTCCTACATTTTTTCTCTTCATATCTGTCCAGTTTTCTACATACTGCCTGGCGATTAGTATCTTCTGGTTGCTTCCATTGTCATTTTCAAATTTCCATTCCCAGAATCTTCTTTCCCGAAGTCCGACGGATTTTCTCTGATAAAGCTGCCGCTGTGCTTCTTCCCGCTGCATCTTCTCATCAAGTTCCTGCCTGGCTTTTACCTCGCATTCACACAAACAGGACACTACATGCTCAAATCCCATCAGACTAACTTTCATCTGTTTTCTTTTTCCACAGATACCACAATGAAGACATCCCTCTTCATCCAGATAATCTGCTGTTACTTTATTTTCCATCACAGGCTTTCTCCTTCCTGAAATTCATATTTATCCATTCCTGCCCTGGTTCCATCTCGTTCTGCCCAAAGACAGATTGTTGCAAAATGATTCTGATACTCTTTTCCACTGGATTTCATATAAACAGAAAGATGATCAATCCGTTTCTGGTAATCCCATGGAAATAACGTCATCAACTCCTGCAGTTCGGCTTCTGACAGGACAACATTTTTAAATCTACCATACTGACTGAATTTTTCTTCCAGAGCGGGAGTATTGCCCTTACTCTTATCAGTATGATTCTTTTCAGTCTTATTTATCTTAGTATTACTTCCATCCAGATTCTTGCAGTCCGGACTTCTATTTTTTTGCGTTCCGGACTTCCAGTTTCTTGCAATCCGGATTTCCAATTCCTTGCAGTCCGGATTTCCAGTTTCTGGCGTTCCAGAAGCAAAGTATCTTACTGGCTTTCCTCTGATCCGTTTCACAAAATTTTTCACGTATATGACAGAAGGACGATTATTCCCCTGCCGATACCGTTCAATCAATCCAATCCCATGCACACTGTCAAGCTCATAAAGAAGCTTTGTCACTGTCGTATGCGACATTCGCAATAGTTCCTGCAATTCTGCGATCGTGTAAATGATATAGACATAACCATCACTATCAATCCATCCATTTTTCTTGGATAGGCTGATTCGATCAAGCAGAATTCCGTAAAGGAGCTTTGCGTCTGTGGACAGGCTTGCAAACTCTTTTTCTGTGAACAGAGCTTTTGGTATCCGAAAAAAAGAAAACTGGTCAGATTCTTCTGCTCTAAAGTATTCAAAATCTGCCATAATTTATTTCCTATTCTTCTTCATTATTAAAATCACAACCTGCTGCACTGCCTGTTCCATGACACATCTCATTAAACACAAAGTTGAAGCACATCATTAACTCACTCAGATAATAATTCCTTGCCTCTTTATTGCAGGCATACATATCCTCAATATAAACTTCCTCGTTTCCATTCATTCGTGCGATCGTTTCCAGAACTTTCATAAACTTCTTATTAGAGCAGCACTCATACTGTTCATTTACATATTGCTGAATTTCCAGCACACGTTCAGGCTTTCCTTCACAAACAGATAACACGCCAAATGCCAGATCCATACCAAACTCATAGCCATCGGCTTCTACGGCATCAATATCAAGATTACCTTCTTCATCGTAATAGCCACGCTCTTCCATAGGAGTCAGTGGTGTCTCATATTCATCCAGATATCCCATATCTGCAATTGTTCCCAGAATATCTCTGGATGCTGCCACCATCTTGTCCATGATAATTTTTCTTTCTTCCATAGGCATATTTGCCATAATTCTGTCTAATGTCATCATTGATTCTTCCTCCATCTCATTTTCATAAATATCATTGATATAAAAGTGGTTCGCCTTTCCATTGTTTGGAATGATACGCACCAGATTACCAATCTGAACCAGTTCCTGTACTGCCTGATCTACGCCATATCTGGTCGTATTCAAATCTTTTTTCATTTCACTTTTCGGATAGATTACAAACAAATCCCCTTCACCATCTACCCAGCCATTCTGCACCGCAAATTTTAAACGATCCAGAAATAAGCTGTATAAAATCTTTGCTGTATTTGACAGATTCTTGTATTTATCCATCTGGAACAGCATCTTTGGCACCTGTAAACAATCTACCGGCATATACTCCATCTTACTCATTGATTGTTTCCTCCTTCTGTTTGTACAGCACTTCGGCTGAAGTAATATTGATTTCCAGCATACCTACAAATACCTGATAGTACAGCAGGCATATCTGTTCATCCTCCCTTGCCAGATACAATCCTTCCAGTTCATTGGACGGATGTTTCATTCCATATACTGCCTGACAGATATCATGGATTTTCTCACACTCCACACTTCTCAGATGCATCTCCAAAGTGTGGTTAAATCTCTGCCAGTCCTCCAGTTTCTGATTTACTGACATCATGCACTGGAACAGTTCCGCTGCTTCACATGCTGCTGACAGCACTACATTTTTGTTATTGATACTTCCATCGGCATTTTTCATATGCCCTACCATATACGCCTGATCTACTGAAACCATCTTTTATCCTCCTCTATCTAAACGGCATTTCCTCTTCCATGCCCTCTGGAATCTCTAAGAACCCTTCCGCATCTTCTGGAAATGGTGGTCTGTCAACCATTTTTGCACCTGCGAATTCAATCCGGTTAGCATACACTTCGGTGGTATAGATCTTTTTCCCGGTATCCTTATCTTCATAATTACCTGTGACAATCTCGCCTTCCACAATGACCTTCGTTCCCTGCATCAGATAATCTCTGGCAAATTCTGCTTTCTTTGCAAAAGCCTTTACCGGAATGAAACTGACTTCATCAGAATAATTTCTTCTGACTGCCAGAACAAACTTGGCAATCTTATGAAGTCCTTTTTCATTCTCCACTTCATTGTATCCGGGATTTCTTACCAATCGCCCGGAAATAATTGTTGTATTCATTGGCTTACCCCTCCTATGCTTTCATTGATTTGTAACAGATACCGATACATGGTCCACATTTTCCATAGGCACATCCGTAACATTCATCTTTTTCCAACTCTTCCTGCCTCATTTCATCGGCAAACATTCCTAGCAGGGTTATATAAATCTTTTTCATTGCCAGGAACTTTTCTTCTGCTTTTTCCATTTTCTCTTTGTAAAACGGAATCAGTTCACGAAGAACTGGATGGAAACGCTCTTTTTCATCATCCCAGGCACAATTTTTCATCATGCATCGTGGTTGTTTCTCATAGCTTCCCAGATAATATGGGCAGAACGTACAACCTCTTTCTTTGATAATCTCAACCGGAATCACTGGCATCTGACTTTTGATTTCTTTTGTTACATGCTTGCTTTCAATTCGCTCTCTCATAATGAAATCCTCCAAAATTTATATTTGCAAAAGGGATTTACCCTAAATTGCCTGTTTTTAGGCACAAAAAAAGAGGCAGACTTGCGATTTTTGTTTTCGCAAGCCTGCCTCTTATCAAACTAATTTTCTACCTTTCAATGATATACCGTATAAAAACGTATATCGCTCTGATCACATACACTGGAATCATGATACTTCCGATCAATGCTCCAATGATGACACTTAATGCAGCCATACCAAGTGTTGCTGTGGTATCCATTCCTCTTGGGATTAGAATCAGCCGCATTTTATGTATCCCAAATGGTAATCCGGCAATAAATATCCACCAGAACCAATCCGTCTGTCCGCTGACTTTCATAATTGTTTTTGTCATCCAAAACCAGAATACCATAAATGTCAGTGGCAGAATTGATTTTTTAATTACATCTCCAATCGTCATTTCTTTTGTCCTCTTATCCAATCTGTTTATCTTCTGTACTTTAGAAATATATGCCTGATATCTTTCCATCTGGCTATCATTATATCTTATTTGCTTATCATATTCCATTCTATCATCCCCTTTGTTCTGTTTGTGCCTTCCACGAATCTAATAACTGAAATATAATTTTTTCAATTTGTTCTTTCTTATAATCTGGTGGAAAATATTTTTGCAGTTGCTTTTCTGAAAAGCTGATTTTCTGGTAATTCACTTTTGCTTCTCCTCTAAGAATTTTCTCAATATCTTCTCCAGTCAATTCTTTTTGCTGACTAAGTTCTTTCAATTTTTTTGCCTGAGATCCATTAGGCATTTTCTTTGTTGTTCCTATGAACGCCAATAGTAATGACTGCTCATTGCTTTTTAAATACGATAGATCTACTGCAACAGTGAATGGCAATTCATTTTTGTCTACAAACTCCAGCAAATAATTCGACAAATAGGTCAATCGTATATATCGTTTGATTGTACTCATTGTTTCCCCGACTTCTGTACCTACCATCTCAGCTGCCCATCTTTTTTTCAACTTTGGTTCAACTTGGACCAAAGTTAAATCTGTTCTTCTGCCTTGACGTTTCAGTGCTTCATACTTCATGCGGTATGCAAATGCTTTCTCACTATACAGCAGGTTTTCTCTTTGAATATTGGAATCGACCATAACTACAGTTGCTTCATCATCAGACATATCTCTGATAATAACCGGCATTGTTTTCAATCCCAATTCTCTGCAAGCATATTTTCTTCTGTGCCCCACTACTAATTCATAATCCTTTTCCCCAGAATTTGAAGGTCTTGCAATTCCTGGCACAAGAACTCCATATTCTGAAATACTTTCAATCATTTCCTCCATTTTGTCATCCCTGAATACTTTAAACGGATGGTTCTTGAATGTATCCAGCTCGTCCAGTGGAATTTCTCGCACACACTCCTGCTCCTCTGACAATCCAAACAGTGCATCTACACCTTTGAATTTTATCTTTGAAGCACTACTCTCTTTTACTGCCATCATCAATCACCTCCTCTACCAGTTTCTTATATGCTTCGGCAACACGTCCTTTGGGATCATGTTTATAAATACTTATTCCCTCAGCACTCGTCTCTGCAGCTCTTATAGGAAACGGAATTGCAGTCTCAAAAATATGGATATATTCACCATAATTATCATGAAGTAATTCTATAATCTCTTTTGAAAAATTTGTTCTGCGATCCACCATAGTAAGTAAGATTCCGTCAATTTGAAGTTTTCGATTTATCTGCTTCCTGACTTTATATATTGTCTGCATCAACTGTTCGAGACCTTTAACCGGAAGATAATGTGCCATAACCGGGATGATAACCGAATCAGCTGCCGCAAGTGCATTTACAGTGAGCATTCCTAACGATGGCATATTATCAATCAGAATGTAATCATATTCCGGCGAAATTAACTTGATAAACTGTTTTAACACATATTCTCTGCTCATAACATTTACCAGGCTGACTTCTACCCCAGAAAGTTCAATATTTGCCGGAAGAATGTCCAATCCCTCTTCATGGTGAAGAATTCCATAACTTTCTGGTAATTCAAGGCCGTTCATCTCACAATGAAGAATTGTTGCTACAGTTATTTCCAATTCATCTGGATTCTGATAACCAAGACTCTCTGTTAAGCTTCCTTGTGGATCGAAATCTATTGCCAGAACTTTATATCCTTTTTTAACGAGTCCAATTCCTAAATTCACACACGAAGTTGACTTTGCGACACCGCCTTTTTGATTGACTATTGCTATAACTTTTGCCATCTCTATTTCCTCCCAATTCGTAATGTATGTTTTGAAACTGCTTTTTCTGCCTTTTCCTGCTTCTCAGCCTGCAATGTTAAATCATGTGTCTTTATCAACAATGCCTCAAATCGTTCTTTTTCTTCTTTCTGTTCGTGTACTGTCAGATTTGTTTCCACATTTGTTTTTTGTGAAACACTCAACTTATTTCTAATATTATATGTGTCATATCTTCTTCTGATGCAATTCGCCTCTACACCAGACAGCGTAACCAGCTCTGACCAGGAAGATACTTTACACCTTCTTGCGATTGTTCCCCATGATGGCGTTTCTGGATTTCTACAAGCATCATAAATTTTTGATGTTGCCGGTTGTATTCGTTCAAATTCATTTCTGAATAATTCCAGAAAATCATATTGATCATCAACACATTTTGTTCCATGACGTCCAATCCTTACATATTCGATTTCTCCATAATAATCATTCAAAAACTCTTTTGCTGTTTTTCCAAAAAGCTTTTCAAAGACCATATGACTTGGCAATTCCTTATGACTGTCACACTCTTTTATTTTCGGCGGGACTCCACCATGCGATTCTGTCCATTCATCCAGTGCTTCATATACACTGGCTACATCCCATCTATCCAATGGGGTGGAGGAATATTTTTTTAATGCCTGTATCACTTCCACAACTTCCTCCGTCTGTGGCAGACATTGTAGTAATTCAATTGCTTTGGGTATGGCTTTTCTTCTTGTCATAATTCTTGCCATAAAAAAACCTCCTTTGAATGCTCATCATCTCATTCAAGAAGGTTTCTATCAGAAACAATTCCGAATTGTTTTCAATATCTTATCTACACTGCTATTTCAACATAAGATATCGAAATGTTTATCTGACAGCACTGATTTTTAATCTAATGCCTTTATCAGAAATCCCTTATTTTAAGGCTATTCCGGTCGTTTCCTTTATCTTACTCTATTGGAACAGCATAAGTTGAAAACTTCACATCGTACGAAATATCAAAACGATCTATGGCTTTCAGCAGCCCAATGCTTCCTATCTGCACGATATCTTCCATTTCCACACTGCGCCCGGCAAATCTTTTCGCCAT
>OIEE01000100.1_pt1 | contig 36120 bp, 52 predicted proteins | sample 1581701 | NCBI WGS metagenome assembly OIEE01 (sample SAMN01760976, study PRJEB22395) | human gut metagenome | reverse complement strand
CTTCTCACACATCGCCGCCAGCTGGATTGCCTCATGCGCTGCATAGATGCCAGCACCAGTAAGATACTTTGCGTTTGTAACCGCACTTGCCATATCATCCTGTCTTGTGTCAATATGCAAGTCCCCAAAAATCTGTTTGCAGGTCTGCACCTGTTCTTCCAGCTCTTCCAGCTCCTCACGGATGACGCTTTCCGCCTCGTGCAGGCTGTGGAATCGTTCCTCGTGCTGTGCCTTGCTGTATTCCAGCTCGTGACCGACTAACTGCGGCACGGCAGTTTTTGTAAAATCACTTATCATAATTTTCTCCAATCTCAAAATGAATTTTGGCTGCCTCTGCACACGCCAGGTACTCTTTCGCATATTTGCTGCTGCCGTGTGTTTCTTTTACTTTCGCCTCAAATTCTTCCAAATTGCCTTCGAAACAGCCGCACTTGACAAGGATATCCCCATTTTTGGTTCTGAACATCGTTGTAGTTCTGCAGCAGCTCCCAAATCCCTTAAAACAGATGCAATCAGAGGCGTTATTGACCAAGGCATTACCGTAGACACTGGCATTACCGGAGACCCTGGCATTACCGTAGACCAAGGCATCACCGGAGACCCAGGCATTACCGGAGTGTTCCAGATTATCTTCCTTTTCGATGTATCCTCCAAGGTCGCCTTTTTCCACGCCCCCAAAGCTTACAAGGGCCTTAATCTGGAATAGTTTTCTTCCAAGGTGCATTTTGGTGTTTGTTGTTAACTCGTACTTTTTCATTTTCTTTACCTCGCATTCTCAAAAAATATGACTTTATCATCCCTGCAGTACCGTTCCTCAAACAGTTTCCGCTTGACAATATACAGATCGTCTTTTTTGGTCGCCTCTGATTTTACATCCTCAACCGTCAAGATACCATCCTGGCGGTACGAGAAGTCTGCAACATACTCCACGGCTCTCTCATATCGCCACAGATACCGCCACGGCTCGATCAGCAGAAACCTCGGTTGTATTTTCAGATCTGTAATTTCTCCGTTTTCCAGCATTCTGTGCAGCTCATTACACCGGAACGCCTCTTTCCTGCTGTCGTGGACGTGTCCTTGCAGGCACTCACGCTTGCTGGCGTTGTATTTGTTATTTCTCATGTTATTTGCATCACCTCAAAAAAATCGCTTGACAAGTGGGGAAGAAATGGTGTATAATAAATCCGTCATATCTGTGCCAAGCGAAGATATGTGGATTGACGAAATGTCTTGAAATTATTTAATGCCGAAAAGCAAGGAAAACCGTCTGTGATGTTGTGTCACAGGCGGTTTTTCCATTTCCTGCAACATCTCCTCTGCCAACCATCCCACCGCAAATGTCAATCCAGATTCTGCACAAATGTACCATACACCGGATTTGGCTTTTCTCGCTCCTCTTTTCTCCGCTGCTTGTCCTTTTCTTCCCAGGCTCGGAAAAATGCTTTCCAATCTCTCAACGGCTCACCGTGATACCGCCAATCGTTGGCTTGCATAACTCGGAAAAATTCTCCGGCATCACACCCTGCGCCGAGCTGATCTGCATACGATCTGACCTCTTCTTCTGTCGCCGCCGCTGCCGCTGAGGTACAGGAAAGGGCAGAAGGAGCAGCAGCAGCATAATAGCATTCTTTATCTTCTTTATCTTCTTTTACTTTCTTATACTGTTGGGACGACCCTGGGACGACCTTGGGATTGCCTTGGGACGACCCTGGGACGTTGCTTGGGATGTTTTGAAACTTATCAAAGTTATTTATCGCAAATACTGTGTATTTCTGATATTTGTACCTTGTGACCTCTCCTGTGGATTCCAGATGCTTAATTGCAGTCCTTACCATGTCCACACTGAGCCTTGTTTCTTTCGCCAAGACAGCATAACTGCTCACTCTGCTGCCTCGTCTTATCACGGTTCCGTGCCACCTGCTGTCCTCAATGGATACAGTCAGCAGCAGATGCAGAAATACAACCTTGGTGTTTACATCGTCGTACCACTCCCACTTAAGGAGGCTGCGATATAGCTTGACGTATCCATTTTCCAGCATATTCAATCACCTCAAAACGGTACGTCTCCGTCGCTCAGAATCTCCTCGAAGTCTCCCAGATTGCCGATCTGCTGTGCCTGCTGTACATCCTGTTGGTATGTATGCGCCACAGGAGCGCTCTGCGGCGGCTGTGAGCGTGTTTGCGGCTGTGGGTTATAAGTTTGCGCCTGCGTTCTTTGCGGCTGATATGGGGCGTTCTGAGCAGCCTGTGAGCCGTCTTTGTTTCCCACAAATCCGACGTAGTCCGCAAGCACATTCATGCTGTAGTGCTTGACGCCGTTGTTGTCCTCGTAGTCGTTGTTCCGCAGCTCGCCGGACACCTCTATCCAACCGCCTTTCCGGAAATAGCGGCTGACAAACTCTGCCGTGTTCCGCCATGCGGCGCAGGTAATAAAATCTGCCTCTCGTTCTCCGGTCTGTTTGTTGGAAAATTTGCGGTTGACAGCCACCCGGAAACGGCATACTGCAATGCCGCTTGTTGTCTGCCTCAATTCCGGATCAGCGCACAGCCGCCCGGTAATGTGGATACTGTTCATTTTAACCTCCCAATACGTCGGAAAAATCTGTTTCCTGTGTTTCTGGTTCCTGGATGGTTTCTGCTTGTGCTGTGGGGACAGGCTCAGACTCTGGGTATTCCAGATTTTCCACATACTCTGAGGTCCCGTCCTCGTGCTGTACTGTCATATCGTTGGTGATAGCTCGCTCCATCTCAATTGACATAATGCCCCACTTGCTGATTAACTGACGCAACATCGTTTTGCAAGCCATTGCGTCAAAATCTTTCTCCCAGAATGTATACCCTTTTCCAGCAGCATATCCTTTTGAGTATTTTTTGGCGTGGGACTCCATCTTCTCTCTACTCCAATAGATGGATTTTCGGAAACCGTTTGTATATTCAAACATGGCGTAATATCCGGTGGTTTCCGTTTCTTCACGCTGTCTTGCATCCTGGATCAGCTGCACCTCGATTTCCTCGTTGAGCGGATCAAATCGCACCAACTCTCCGTTTTTGATGGGCAGTACATTCAGTTTCTTGTACTGTCCGGAGCGGATTGCAAGCTGGATATATCCCTTGTAGCCCAGCTGGAATTGTGCTGTTTTCCGGCGGTTTCTGCTGTCGTTAAATGGGACAAGATAATACTGTCCCAGCTGTGGGGAAGGTGAGAGGTTCAGACCCTCTCCCAGGAGACCGGCAGAGAGGATCGTCCCTGCATCACAATCCTGGAGCGCTGGATTTGCGCTGACCGCTGACGTGATAGCCGTCACAAATCTTGCCGCACGTTTCGGGTCGGACAAGGTGTTCTGGATCAACCGCTTGTATCCGTCGGTCTGGATTGCAACGGAAAAGGGTAACTTTTTCCCTCTGCTGTTTGCCAATGTGTTTGATACTGCCATGTTATGCCATCCTTTCTGTATCTACATACGTATCTGAGCCATTAACTCTTTTAAGGACTCTGTACGCAATTCCGGCGCTTTTCATATAATCTCGCAGCGCTATCATCTGTTCCCGTGTACAGGTTGCAAGGAAAGCTGCAGACCCAATCTGGGGCGGAGTTGTGACCGTTTCTCTTGGCGCTGTCACAGCAACTTGCTCCGGCACAGGCTCTGATTTTGGTTCGGGCTGAGTCATTTCCTGTTTGCGTCGCTCAATTTCCTGCTGTTCTTTCCGCTTGCATTCTGCCTCTTCTCGCTGCCGCAACGTTTCCGCATACTGCATAGCGCTTGTCAGATTGTACCGTTTCTGGTACTCTGAGATGATAGCCGACAGATACGGCTTGTCCGCATATTGCGTGCGTATTGCATTCAGAGCGGCTTTAATTCTGTCAACGTGATCTGTGATCTCCAGCTTTAAGTTTTCCTTTTTCTGGGAAACATTCGCCCATTTTGGATTCAAGATTTCGTCAAATCTGATAAATTCCCGGAGTTCCTGTTCCGTGACATAATCGTCAAATGCCTGCCGCAGCTGATTGTATTTGTCTTGCTTTCTGGCATCGTCAAATACCTTGATCTGTCTGTCAATTGCCGCAATTGGTGCCTGTATCATCCCAACAAGTTCCTTGCACTGCACCTCAAATGCCTCATACGGTGCAAGACAGGTTCGCTTGATCTCTTTCCGCTTGTCCTCGATAGCTTTTACAAGCTGATTCAGTTTCGCCTTGTCAGCTTTTGCTGCCTTAATACCATCCTCTGTAACCACCAGATTGTTATAATAATCCAGTTTTGGGGAAATTTGCTCTTTCAGATCGTCAAAATTCCACTCGATTTTCTGGGGAAGGACGGACAAATCTGTTTCCACAACCAATTCCATAGTGTTTCGCTCCTTTTTCTTATATTTCCGGCAGAATCAGCGCCGGCTTTTCCTTTGCTTGCACCATTTGCCAGAATGTTTCTTCTTTCTCGAGCAGCCATTCCAGATCTTCCAGAACGTCACTCCGTGTAACCGTATACTCCCGGATTTGCTTTCTCGGTGTTCCGGCGCTTGTGTATCTAAGATAGGCACACAAGCACACAAAATCCCAGCCAGTAGCAAGCAGTTGATGCAATACTTGTACGTAGTAATTTTGTGGCAACTGGTTGTTCCATTCTTCCCACTGGGTGCTGTTCTGTATCGTACACGTTTTGATTTCCAGGATGCCTTTTCCGCTCCCGTCTTTTGGCAGTAGTTCGCCGTCCAGCGTGGCGTATAGCCAATTGTAGTTGTCTTTTGCGTACATCCGGTAAGGATGATACGCAATATCATATTCCGGATGCTCAACCCGGAACAGGTCACGGATGATTGGCTCAGCCGCAACCCCAAATGCCACAGCCGACTGATTGGAGATATCCTTTTGCGTTGACAGCCCGGTTTTTTCTTCCCACAGCTGTACATTTGTTTTGTATTTGTTAAGTCCTACCACGCACGCCGCATCACTTCCACCGATGCCACTTTGACGACAGCTCAACCATTCCCGGCGTGTTTCTGGGTCGTACAAGATCATTCCTTCACATCCTCTGCGATTTCACGGATTTCCTGTAACAGTCGTTGTACATCACAGTCAATATTCTCCCATGTATCAACTCCATCACTAAGCAACATCTTGTTGTAGTACTCGCAATCCTTATCGTAAGCTGCACAGTATGACTTGCTGCACTGATGTTCTGTTATTGTCCATCCGTGAGGAAAAATTCGCACGAAAATCTGTGAAACGTGCGGATGGATTTCAACAAATATCTGCATTTCTGTTTCTTTTGACGCATTTATTTCCATTGCCAGACGTACGATTTCCAAGCCAACTGCGATACTGTTCCCCTTAGCCACGCTTGCACACCTCCTCAATAACTGACTTGTCCTGCTCTGCGCTCTTTTCCCGTTCCAGCGCCTGCTCATAGCCCTGGAACTCGTCACGCAGCATCAGAAACCGCAGCTCGTCAGATGCCACATCATCGTGCATCATGCTGATGATCTTAGACTTTTTCAGCTCGCTTAATTTAATTCCCATTGACATTTCCCTCACTTCATGCTATAATGTATATGTACATTTTCATTTTCTTTGCGCCCCGTTGTCGGTTATCTCCGGCGACGGGGTCTTTTTTTATGCTGCAGTGTCCGCAGCGCCTTCTCTTTCTCAGTGGTTGACATTGCCATATAATTACCATATGACATTCCAAGTGCGTCAGCGTGGCGGACGGCATCCAGAAAAGACTCAAATTTTTCCACACGCAGACCGCCAAATGTAACCGTTGTTTCTATGGTTTTGGTCGCCGTGCCATGTGTTCTGCGGTACTTCTGGCGCAGATAGCTCTCTTTTCGCAGTTCTTTCTGTCTGACTGCCGCACACTCCGTGCAGCGCACATGAGAGCCATTCGTTTTGACGATTTTTTTCCCACAGTCCACGCAATTTGAGATACGTGGGATATACTTTGGATTTGCCATTTTCTCACCTGTTTCTTTTTATTTTTTCTCAAAATAACGAGAGTTGTTGAGGCTCGTGGTACTCATCTTCCCACTCAACACCGATCCAGTCAAGCACACGCCCCCAGCCGTATTTCTCGCCGTTTTCATCGGTGCAGCAGCGGTACATCCAGTATTCCCATTCTTTAGGGTTATCCTCTCGGAGGCGATCAAATCGGTGTGGGCGTTTTTCGATGTGGATGCCAAATCCACACATTGAACAACCAGTGCGCTGCGCTCTTGTGGTGTATAACGTCCCATCTGGCTTTCTTTCAATTTTCCCGTATGCTCTCGGGATTGGTACATCCAGATCAATTGCAAGCTGTAACAAGTCCTGTCTGGAAAAAATTGTAAACGGGCAACTGCGTGTAGTGCTTTTCCCGTAGTAATTGCACCCGTTTTTTATCAGCGCCATTTCTCGTTGACCACCTTCCGATGCCATAAGCCCCAGATACGGCACGCTGTTGTGTGCTTTTGCCCAATCATCACAAGGCTTTTCTTTCATGTAATAGCAACATTTCGACGACACTTGAAAATCCGGTGCCGGTCTGATCTCCAGATCTGGTCTCACCTCGCTGTAGTTGCCACCGAAAAGTTTGATCCATTTGTCCTGCAGCTTGATGCGGTCACTGTGCTTGTATCCGCCTTGCTTGCCCATATCGCCTGTCATGATTGCGTGAATAAATGTTTGCTTTTCCGCATCTGGCTGTAACAGATAGCTGATCTTGTTTGCTTTTGCCTTGCTTACCACAGGAAACCCCAGCTGCTGTAAGACCTGTGCTTTCCCCATGTAAGGCTTGATGCGGATCACACCAAGCTGTTTATGGATTTCTTGATTCCCTTTATCTTCCAGAACGCTTACAGAAATCGCCGGGACATCAATGCCAATGCTCCGCAGAAATACCAACAGCGTAATGCTATCTAGTCCGCCAACACTGACATGGCATTCTCTGCCCTCGCCGGTAATCTTATCATAGAACTCCCACGCCCTGCGTTTGGCGTGCATTACCTTCTGTGCATACGGTAAGGACTGCTTCTGCAGAAATTCTCCAATGTCCATTTTATCACCCCCTCAACTTTCTCCGGATCAGCCGCATCCATTCCGTGCGCTTTTCCTCGGTGACCGCACGGCACACCGTTCCTTTTAAGTTCTCCCAGTGCCGAAACCACTCAAAAGCGGTATAACCAGCCTCTTTGCAGATCGGTGGGGGGGTACACTCTTTCTGTACGGGTTCTGCGCCTTCTTTTCTGACATATTCCAGAGAGCCGACAAGCTCCGGAATGTCTGCCGCAAATTCACACAGCATCGCTGCACTTTTCCACATTTCTTCTCACTCACTTTCTTTTTCTTTCGTTTCGTTTGCAAGTTTCACGATTGCATCTGCGATGTCTTGCATTATCTCGTGTTCTGGGATTTCCATTACTGCAGCGACAATCTCTGCGACCCAGCTTGCAACGCCAACGCTGCCAACAATCAGACCACCGATTGACGGTCTTTCTGCATCGGCTGTTACCTTTACAGTGTCTTTCGCCTCGCAGATCTCAACATGGAAATTAAATTTCCGTTTCTTCTCTTCCATCTTGCTTGTCCTTTCTGCCGCTTTTGCGGCGTGTCTCTTCGTATTCTCTGCATGGGTACAGCCGGGACCGTTCCGGGCATACTCTGTACCAGTAGCAGGTTTTACACGTGGTTTCGTTCATTTGATTACTTTTAGAGCCTTTCCGGACCAGTCCTCTTCCGGAAACGCAAGCTCAAAAAGCGCTTGCGTGATTTCTCTGGATAACCGTTTTTCTTCTTCCGGTGTGTGGTTTGGGATGCGCATATCCACGATAGCGGATTCCGTTTTGAGTACTACTTTTCGATATCCATCACACTGCTTTTCTTCAATCACTTCTCCGTGAAAATCCATGGCTCACCCTCCTTCGTGCATAGTATATGCCGTTTCAAGCTTGTCGGTTTCTTTTTGCCATAATTTTGTTGACAAAATAAACCTGTCCTTTTCCAGTTACCTTCGGCGTTTTATTCACCGAGATGTGCCCGTCAGAGTGTGTCACGCTCGTTTCCTTGACCTCGAACAGTTTCATTTCCATCGCACGCTGTGTGGGCATATTATAATCATTCCCACGCCGCTTGATAAGATACCCGTTCTCACGCATCCACGCAAATAATCGTGTCTGCCCGGTGTCCACGCCGTTCTGTTTCAAGATTTTCGCCAGCTCACCAACCAGGATGCTTGTTTTCGATGCGGAAACGCTTTCCGCAAACAGCACTTTTGGTCGGTCCTGCTCTACCTTGACTTCCAGCTGTTTCCGCTGTTCCTTCTCTTCCTTGAGCTGTGTGGCAAGCTGGATTAAGAAGTCCGGAGAAGTCAGCGCCTGCTCCAGCGTCTGATCTGTCATATACGCACCATGCTTTCGGATGGATGGCAAGACCTCGTTGGTGACCCATTTCCGGAACGGTTTCGCCTGGGGCTTGTCTGACCGGAGAATCACGGCATACAAGCCGGACTCGTTGATAATGGTGGATTTTTGTGTTCTTCCCATCCTGTCGATGGTGTGAGTCTGACTCACCTCATCTTTTTCCAGTCTTTCCGCAACTCTGGACGGCGTGGTCAGTTCCAGCACCTTGCACACATCAGCCAGTACCCACCACGGCTCGCCGTTTTTCTCAACGGTGCGGATTTCGGAACTTCCATAGTTCCACGTCTGCAGGTTATTGTCCATGTTTCATCTTCCTTTCTTTTCACGCCGGCATCATCGGGGGACTCTCATTGCGGCAGCAGCAACGGATTGCTACATACAGCACGTCTTTTGTTTCTTCTTCTGTAAGACCTCCCATAAGCTCCAGAAATATGACGGTCTGTCCCACGTCTGCCCGGTACTTGTTGCACATATCCACCAGAGTGGTAGTCTCGTCAAATTTTGTTTTTACAGCATCTGCCATTTTGTTTCACCTCGCTTTCTTTTTGGATTTCTGGAACCGGACTGTTTTGTACAATCCGGCGGAAACACCAGCACACGCATATCTCAATGCGGGACGGTATGCAATTGTGCATTTACGGGCTTTCAGCTGCCCGTGGTCGCTGCTGCGTGTATTGTATTGCATATTGCAACGGGTTCCGATCGTTGCTTATTGCCTGCAGCTCGGCTGGTGGAGCGTCCGGGAGTTGCACCCGGAACTGTGGGATGTCAGCCCACGGCATGACTGCATCAATCCATCTGCGGCGGCATCGTACCTACCGCCGCATGAGGGGGAAAAAATAAAATGGAGGTATTACGCCCATGGGCGTATTGAGGATGTTGGTGCGGCGTTCCGGAGTTGCACCGGAGCCAGCGGAAAGGTAGACCGGCTGCCTGCTCGCCACATTCGACCGTGGTGTTACCAGCGCCACGGTCAGCCAAATTGAAAGGAGCATATCAAGCAGTTTAACGTCTTACTCAGGACAAAATAAATCAGATATATTGTGTATTGACCTCATACTCCAATTCAATTCCCAAATTAAGAGCAGCTGCCACAATAACGCATTTGGAATCGTCTTTTACCGCATTTTTCCAAGCTGTCAGCAAATTTGCTCGATAGCACAACTCTTCGCATTCCAGCTCGCATTTTTCCCAAGATTCCGCCGCCATAATCTTATCAGCCAGTTCTTGTGCGGTATAGCCACCCAACTTTCTCAGAGTTTCATTAATGGCGTTTCTGTTTTCTCGGATGGATTTCATTTTATTTCACCTCCTGCGCTTTTTCTTGTCAGTTATCACGATCTGTTCGCAACGCACAATGCGACTGCGAATCCTATCACGATCACAAGTACTTTAATTGCTTGCATTTTTTCTCACCCCGATTTCAACGCTTGCCTTGATTTCTCTTGCAATATTCCGGCGTTCTTTTTTCGCCTCTGCAAGATTGTATCTGTCCCTTGACTCATCGTTCCGCATACTGCGGTTTAGATATTTCATCATTGCAAGCAGCTGATTGTCACCGGCAATTTCCAGTATTTCCTTGACCGTCATTTTTCATTTCCCCCCTTTTTTTATAATATTTTTGCCATACCCCTTGAAAAATATTTCACAATCTGCTATAATAAGATTATATTTGAGATTGGAGGTATTTTTTATGAGATCAAAATTATTAGCAATCACACTCGCTGCTGCATCTATGCTCTGTTTTGCAGGCTGCGGCAGTTCCACAGGTTCTGGAACATCCTCACAGGCTGACGGGTCCAGCGTGGAGGAATCTTCTGCAGCGGAAACCATTCCGGCAGGAGATTACACCGCATCCGGAGACGGTACTGTGTACCTGTCCACCGCCGGCGGCACAACAGAGGATGGAAACATTCCTGTTGTCAGTGCGTCAAGTGATATGCAGATCAAGCAGATCGGGATTAACGCCAACGGTTATGATGGGTCTATGATGGCTTACATCTACATTGACGGTAACCTTGTGGACAAGCAGCAGCTGTCTGATTCTCAGTCCACGCTTGACCTGTCCGGTGACAGTCTGAGTGAGGGAACACACAAGGTGGAGGTTGTCCAGTATACCGGTGATACGGTATCCGCTGACAACGTCGCAACCTACCAGACCATGCAGTACGAGATTAAGTACTAATCGTATTGATTCCCAGCATCTTCAAGAGCCTGCCGCTTTGCGGCGGGTTCTTTTTGTTTTTCGCCTTACGGCGTGGAGCGGTCAGTTTAGAGCCGTACCGCCGGACGGCTTTTTCATTATGCAAAAAGTTCGGAATCATCGAAATCTTTGAATTTGCGTCGCTCCCCATTTTTCACAGTAAGTGGAATGTAGAAATTATATTTTCCGTCGTAACGGGAAAAGTTTACAACGTTTTCCCGTGATTCTGTGATTTTGTAGCCTTCCCAAAGATGCTTGATGGTGATTTCTTTCGCTCCGTATGCTTGACCGAGTTTTCTCGCTTCGGTTCTTACGGTCTGTGTGCTGCAAAGTACATCAAACATAAACCACACCTTAGAATTATCAAACTTAAAAATGCACGGCTCATGGTTTCCGTGATCAAACTCCACATTGCTTTCGTTAATCCACTTCATTTCGTTATTCCTCCGTGATATTTCTTGTTCAGTTGTTCGCACCCCTGTGTGAATCACTGTATATATTATACACCACTTTGTGCGAACTGTCAAGCTATTTTAGCATAAAAATTTCCACAAATGTGATAGTTGAAAATTGTGCAGCTCGCACAATATGAACAACCTTTCAAAATTTCCACTTGACAAGTTACCACAATTGTGGCATAATATAAAAAGAAGGGAGGTGATATAATGGAAACAAAAAACTTACTTGAAAAGCTGCGAACCCAGCGGAAATTGACAAAAAGAGATGTCTGCAATGGTACCGGAATCCCATATACCACATATACAAAATATGAGTACGGGGAACGGGAACTTGGTTTAGGCAGTTTGCAAAAGCTCGCTGATTTTTACGGGGTGACCACCGATTATCTCCTAGGCAGACCCAGCGCCGACCCACCAAGAGACCTAATCAGAGACGTTGCAGCGAAGTATCATCTGAGCGACGCTCAGAGGGGAATCCTGGCAGCGTACCTCTATATGGATAAGGGTGGACGTGAGAATCTTCTGGAGATCATCCGGGAGCTTGCAGACGGTGCAGACTCAGAAGAGGCACGGAGCAACATGGAGATCGTCACAGAGGCTGCCAGAAGTACAGACCCAGGGAACGCACCGCATCAAGCAGCGTATGACAGGGACAAGCTGGAGGACATGGACAGGAACGCACCGAGAGCAGACGAGGATATGTAAGCCGCAAATAATAACCGCCTGTAATGGTATAATAACCATTGAGGTGATTATATATGGATTACAATATCTGCAAGGACGCCAGGATTGCAAGCTGGCGTTGTCTCATTGATTGCGGCGTGTCTGAGCTGCCGGTTAAGCCGGTGCAGATCGCAAAACATTACGGAGTGGAGTGTATTGATTACGCTCCACTTTTGCGTTGTGGGGAATCCGGGAAAATTCTGCGCCGGGAAGACGGCAGAGTGCAGATCATACTTGACCCGGCACAGCCGGAAACACGGAAACGGGTTACCATACTGCACGAGCTGGGACACTATCTGCTGGGGCATCTCGATGCAGTGCCGCTTGCGGTTCCTGGTGACAGCACGGCATGGCATCCGGCAGAATGCGCCGCAGAACAATTTGCGATAGGCGTATTGATGCCTGCGTGCGTCCTGTGGGGTCTTGACATCCACACGCCTGTTGATATTGCCAGTGTGTGCAACGTCTCCCAGAGAGCCGCCAGGATGCGTGCAGAGCGCATGGAAACGCTGTACCGGCAAGATGGATTCTTGACACATCCGCTGGAGTGCCAGGTGTACAGTCAATTCCACGCATTTTTCCGGGCGGCGAAAAAAGAAAAGACCACCCTGTCCGGACAGAGTGGTCTCTAAAAAGTGTGCTGTTAAAAATTGTCGTTAGTCGATCGGGAAGAAGTCATAGCCGAACAGATCTGCGAACTCCGGAGAGGCTGCAATGTACTTTTCCAGGGTCTCTTCGTTTGTTTCGTCGCCGTCCCAGTCGATAGTGCCGGAAATCTCAAAATCAAAGTAGCTGCTGACTGTCTCCCAGTCGTAAGTTTTGCCGTTGTAGTTAACCGTTGCATTTGTTCTGATTGTGTTTTTCATGATATTTACCTCCAAAAATTATCTTTTTTCTTGACTTATGCTCTGTAAGCGTTCAGATTTGCCAGAAATTCGCCGGTGAACTGATTCTCGTTGTAGCCGCAGATATCGCCGGTCTTAAGGTCGATGTATGCGTTGTCGTATGTACTCATGATGTCACGTGCGTAACCGTCGCCAATGTCTGTACCCTTGAACAGGATGGACTCGATGCCGCCGTTTCTTCTATAATTGATTACAAAGTCCATCACCTTGTTGCCGATCTTGCGCAGGTACATACGATCCTTGCCGTACTTAGTCCAGCGGCTTGCGCCTGCCTTTTCCAGCTGAGTGATGTTCCAGCCTTTAACGATTACTTCCTTAGCCTTTTCAGCGACTTTCTTTGCAGCCTCGATCAGCGCATACTTTGCGTCAACCCAAGCCCAGTGCAGGAAGTAACCGAATGTCTTCTTGTTATCACCGGTCTGTGCCTTGTAGTGGTTCCATGCGTCCTTCATGATTGCTGACAGATTGTACTTTTTCATTTTCTTTTCCTCCGTGTTTAAGTTGTTTGCACTCTTCGTGCTTTCCATGATTCTATTATAGCACATTCATGCTAATTTGTCAAGCGTTTTTAGCACAAAAAAACTATTTTTCTTACTTTTGTACGATTGCACAATTTACACGGCTTGTTTTTGTATACTTTTATACTATTTTCCTGTTGACATTAGTATTATCGTATGATATACTATAATAGAGAGGAGCTGATATTTTTGGAAACAAAAAATAGACTGAAAAACCTAAGACTCAAGCACGGATATAGCAGAGCGAAAGACTTCTGCGAGGAAACAGGGATAAGTTTCAACACTTACCAAAATTATGAATCCGGGAAGAGAGTCCCGTCCACGGAATTTCTCGTTAAGATCGCCGATTTCTACGGCGTTTCCGTTGATTATCTGCTTGGGAGAGTCGAGGACGACAACGCAGAGAAGTTAAGAGACATGACGGAAATGGCAGAATTGCGGGAGTACATCGCCCATGAATTTTTGCAGCTGGACGATGGAGAGCAGCGAGAAACGATGCTTATTGTCAAGAAAAAAATTGACGAAATAAAAGCGAAAAAGGAACAATCAGCGTAAAAAAAGCACCCCTCGGAAAGCCGTGGGGTGCTAAGTGTATCCGGAAAGGGAAATGATTATGGAAACGTATTGTATATATCTGCGTAAGTCCCGTGCGGACGCAGAGGCAGAGGCACGGGGAGAGGGTGAAACACTGGCACGGCACGAAAATACGCTGCTGGAACTTGCGAAACGGAAAAGCTTGACCATAGCTCACATCTATCGTGAGATTGTTAGTGGCGACAGCATCGCTGCAAGGCCACAGATGCAGCAGATGCTACAAGATGTAACCGACAAAATTTACACGGGTGTTTTGGTCATGGAGATCGAACGCCTTGCACGTGGCGACACCATAGACCAAGGGGTTGTGGCACAAGCATTTCGGGATTCCGGAACAAAAATCATAACGCCTGTCAAGACATACGATCCCAACAATGAGTTTGACGAGGAGTACTTCGAGTTCTCACTTTTTATGTCCCGGAGGGAGTATAAAACCATAAAAAGGCGTATGCAAGCTGGAAGGATTGCGTCTATAAAAGAGGGGAACTACATCGGCACAAATCCGCCGTATGGATACAGAAAAATACAGCCGGAACCCAAGGTGAAAACGCTGGAAATCGTCCCGGAGGAAGCAGAAGCAGTAAAAATGATGTTTGGAATGTACTTGTCTGGCAACGGTGCTAGAGCCATTGCAGCGCATCTAAATCAGCTTAATATCCAACCTCGAAAAGCGGCTATGTGGGAGCCTGTCAGCGTTAGGAAAATACTCAGGAATCCCATATATGCCGGGAAAATAGAGTGGAACACGAAAAAAGACGGCACAATATTATCAGATGGATTGCACCCAGCTATCATATCATTGGAGCAGTTCCAACAGGCAGCGGAGCGACACAAAAGGACCGCACCGCAAGTCCCCACCGGATATACAACTCAAAACTACTATCACGGCATTCTTTTTTGCGGTAACTGTGGGCATCAAATGAAACGAAGGCCTTCCCAAAATGGCACACCACATATGCTGTGCCGCAGAAATGAGTGTCGTGGTAAGGTGGTAAGCTCTGCGATCACCAAGATTGACGAGGCAGTGCTGGAATCAATCAAATATAGAATCTCCGAACTCAATCTGTCAAAAGCTCAGTCCGGAGAAGAACAGAAAGAAAAAGAAAGGCAAAAAGAGATCCAGAAAAATCAGCTAGAAAAAGCGCTGGAAAAGTTGAAAAAGCAAAAAGAAAAGCTGCACACTTTGCTGGAAACAGATGTCTATACTGTAGATGTTTTTTTGGAACGTTCAAAAGCGCTGGAAGCGCAAAAAGAAGAGTTGGAAAAAGCACTGCACAGCATCACAGATAGCGCACAAGGAAAAGAGCATCTTGCCCCAGAGCAGGCTGTGATCTGGTTACAATATGTACTGGATAACTTTTCCGCAGCTGATGCAAGCCAAAAAAATAAAATGCTGCAGCGCATTATCAAGAGGATTGAGTACAGAAAAACAGAAAGGATGTGCTACCGGAAGCGAGATTCAGATATGTCGTTGCGCATCGATTTTTTATAACTTAATATGTACAAGTACAATATAATGTTTTGACATTGTATCTAACTTGTACATATTAAGGCTTTCAAAAAGCGTACAATACACTCATTCTGGACTTTTTTACTATTGTGCAATTTGCATAATTCATACGTTTGTGTATTGTGCATATGTACAAAACTACCACGCAATGCGTAGTTTCCTATTGACATACCACGCAATGCGTGGTATAATAGATATAGATTCAGACGAGGAGGGAAAAAAATGAATCTGAAAAAAAATAACGTGAAAGCTCTCCGAGAAAGCAGAAACATTTCCATGGAGCAGCTTGCGGAGAAAACAGGAGCGAACATCGGGACGCTGCAAAAAGTAGAAGACCAGAAAATTGTAGTTGCGTTTTTGGGTAAAGACGTGATAAGAAAAATGGCGGAGGTCTTAGAGTGCAAAAAACTAGAACTCTATTATCCTATGTCAATATTCAAAACGGAAGAAAACGGGTTCCTGCTTGTGGATAACATTTTCTGCGAAATCACCACAGGTGGATATGTGTGGGGCTGTATTGATGATTACTATTTTTTGTTGCCAAAAAGAGTCAAAGAAAACATCCCAGTAATCGATCAAATTATACCGACGCAAAAAGAACCGATCATCAAAAAAAATAGAAATAGAATATACTTTACAGATAGGGAGTATATGTATTTCAATTGCGAAAGAAAAGGAGCGATAAAATGAAAAAAATTAAATTGTATCTGCATTCCCACTTTGATTTTTTCAAGGAATGTTTTGTAGATGGTTGGTCGCTTATAGAAGACGGAGCCTATAGAGAGGAATTTTTCATCCTCCCCGATGGATTCTACATTGATTTGGTTGACGGAGATCCTGCAATAATCGAACGTGAGGACGGCGGAGACATGATCCGAGACATCATCACACTCAATGGCAGACCTTATATTGCAACCGCCGGTTACAACCTTGCGCTGGAAATGACAACGGAGAAGGAACCAGCACAAGAAATTACAGAAATCCGGGAAAAGCTCGAAATGAAAAAAGTTGAATTTGCAGCCGAGCTTGGAATCCCTATCAGAACCCTGGAAGATTGGGAGAGTGGAAACCGAGTACCACCGGTATACCTTGTTAAGTTAATCAGATTTTGGGCAGAGAACAAATAACAAAAAAAGCGGCAGTGCAATGGGAAACAACATTTCCAAAGCACCGCCGCCTTTTTGTTATATATTTACACTTCCCGGAAATTGTCTACGCTTACATATCCAGTAACGTACTTACCAGCAGGTGTCTTGCCGCAGTACTCCTTACGGGTTGTAATCCGGAAACGTCCCAGCTTGCACTGCTTGCCGTCGTAGATGTAGTACGTTCCGGCAGTCAGCCGTGAAGCAGGTGTGGTAGTAGTTTCGTTGGCGAACAGCGGTACATTGCTGCCGATGTGCACCGCCTGGCCTTTCGTAAACTTCCCGGATCTGCTGTTGGTATACACCGCCTTCCCACTGGAATCGAAAACGGAATACCCTGCCTTGCATGCCTTCTTGGCGTTCTCCAGAGAAGCATATGCGCCGAGCTGACTCTTCATATCGTGCGCGCTCTTTCGGACTCTGTACAGTTGTGCGTTGGATGGCTTTGCGGCAGAAGTGCCATTCAGATAGGCTTGTACCTTTGCTTTGAACGCCGCCCAATGCGGCAGAATGTACGCCGGACACATTTTATATCTGTTGTGCATGGTGTTCAGCTGATCCACTGTACCACGCTTGCCGTCACGAACATTCAGCCAGTGTGTGTGCGTGTACAGGTGGTTAATGTCCAATCCATACTGTTTCAGAAGTGCAGCTGCCAATTTTGCTGCATTATCCTCCGACTTCTTATCGGTAGAATTGTACGAAGAGGACATAATGCACTCGATAGCAATGGTTCTGCGATTTCCATTGCCACTGCCATCAGCAGCGTGCCAGCCGCTCAGACTGTGAGGCATATTCTGCCATGCACAAGTATTGTCTACATAGTAATGGACACGCACGTCCTTCATATTGCCATTAACGGTTGCTCTTGTATACTGTTCCGCAGGTGTCGTGCCTCTTGCTACGGTGATCCAGTCTGTGTTGTGAACGGTCACCCCGATGATTTTTCCTGCCATGGAAACAGAGGGCATATCAATGTGGTTGGGATTGTGCCCTGTCAGCAGATACTCCTTGACGTTCACACCGCCGAGCGTGGTTGTTTTGTCTGGGGTTAAAATTGCCATAATCAATCTTCCTTTCCCTTGCTTTGCAGCAAGTCAATTGCTTTTTTTAACGCTGCCGGCATGGGGATTCCCATTAGTCCGGCGTTTTCAAAAATGGAAATCAGCTCGTTGACAGTAAACGCGATGCAGACTGCATCACGGATATACGTTGTGCCAAGAATCAGATCCAGTTGTGCAGAGATCAGAACCAGCAGCAGCGTTACACATTTTCGGGAAACGCCTTTCCAGCCGATTTTCGATTGCAGACCGCCGGAAGCTGTCTTGGGGGATTTCCGGAATACGCCTGCCAAAATCAAACCGGTCAAAAAATCGATTGCCATAAACAACAGCAACGCCCGAATAGATGCGTCCCACCCGCCGAACAGCCCGGCAATAAAACTGCCGACAATGCCGACGATAGTGCAGATGGTTTCTTTCATGTGATTTTCCTCCTAGTCAGTCAATAAAACACAAAAGGGCTGAGTTAAGTGTTAATCTACAAAAAACGTGCAGTGCATGTAATAGTCGGTTCCAGCGGTAAAGAATCCCTGTCTTATTCCAGAGAAAAGAATCGATCCGTCAGTTCCTATCGTTACTGTATATACTTCCGTAGCGCCGTCGACAACGTTGCATGTTTTTATCTTACTCGGCGGTCTGTATCCAGCAGGAAGCGTTGTTACTGTTTTTGATGACACTGCGGTTGAAAAACGAACGTATCCGGTCACAGTTACGATTTTTCCTTGTTTGCGGTATCGAATTGAGCTTTCTTTAATGCCACTGGGGAATGTTGGAACTTTCCAACCAGAGTCTGTTAGAGTTGTGGCTTCGGTTGCTTTGGCTACGGTGCTGGTCAAGAATGCCTGGTCATAGTATGCTGTATTAGCACCCGTGCCTTCTGGTTCTGCGTCCTGTTTTTCAATCTGTGAAGTCCAAGACTTATACTTACCGTATACGGCGTAATTGCCATTCCAGTACGTCCATGGCAAATACGCCCAAACGGTATATGTGTCATGTGCTGTTGGGATTACTTTGACTTTGACATCACTACAGTTGATACGATAGACTGTAACACCGCATGCCTTATCTGCTGATAGGGTAGACTGCCATCCGTCCTTAATCTGGATTTCAAAAGATGCATTCTGGTCTATACGGGCGTTTGCCCCATCGCCTGTCCAAACACGTATCACAGCATTGCTAAAATTACCGGAGGATACCAGCGTGCCTAGCCTAACCCATTGTGCAGCGTTGTTGGCATCGCTTACCCAAAGAGCACTGTTTATTATCATCGCGTGCGTGTGACCAGATGCCGCCTTGCTGTCCAGTGAGGCTTTTACAGCTTTGTTCTGCACCGGATTTGTGGAGGTATCAGACAAGGCACTGTCTACCGCAACTTTAGTTGCACCAGCAGCGATACCGTCCAACTTTTTCTTATCCGCCGCAGTCATCAGACCATGAGCAGACTGTGTGGCATCGCTGTAGGTGGTGTTGTTATCTGCGCCCCATACAGCTGTACCATCTGCAGACCAGCGCAGTATCTGCCCACTGCTGCCGCCGGATGGGATGTGCTTGTTCCCGGAGGTTGTGGGGTGTACGTATTTGTTCGCCCCGTCTGCGATGCCGGCTAGTTTGGTCTTTTCCACCGTCGTGTAGCTGGCTGTCGTACCATCCAATACAGACTTATTATCATGCGTATGCGTATTGCTGTACACAGTGTTCCACAGTGCATCTGTGATCTTGTCCAGTGTGTCCTTGTTATCGTGTACGTGAGCCTTGTTCGCTGCGCTGTTGATGATCTTCCACTGTTCTTCGTTGAGTTGGTCGAGGATGTTTTGATTGCTGTGCTGGTGGCTCGCTATAGTCAATCGTCCAGTTTTGGTGTCGAGAGAAACGGTTGTGCCACCATTCCCCTCAACCAAAAATGCGGCTTGTTTTGATGACGCTGTATACTTCGCAGACCCAGTAGCAATCGAGGAAAAAGCATTCTGGTTGACTTCTGCACCATCGGCAATTCCTTTCAATTTGGTTTTTTCTTCGGTGGTATAGGATGCCGTGATTTTATCAAGTATATCCTTGTTGCTATGCTCGTGCGTCTGACCGTACACTGTCAGCCATGACACATCGTCAATTTTATCCAGCGTTGCCTTGTTGTCGTGGGTATGAGCTTTGTTCTTGGCGCTGTTAATCGATTTCCATTCTTCTTGTGTGATCTGGTCTAGTACGTCCTTGTTGTCGTGTTCATGGCTCATGCCATATACCCTTGTCCATGATGTTTCGTCGATCTTGTCAAGAGTATCCTTATTGCTGTGCGTATGTGCTTTATTTTTGGCCGCCATCAATTCAGACCACACGGACGGTGTCAGCTTGTCTAAGGTGTCCTTATTGTCATGCGTGTGGGCTTTGGTTACAGCGCTTTTGAAATCTGTATAGTCCTGTTCCGTGATTTTGTCCAATACGCCCTTGTTGGCGTGAGTGTGCGCCATTGCATCTGACCCAGAGCCAACATCTGAGATACTGCCGCCGCCGGTTGTCGTACCTCCGGATGCAATACCAGATTCTTGTGTGCCGACTGTGAGCCGTGCGTCTTCTGGAGCTGCCAGCGGTATTTCGATTGATGTGACCGGGAACAATTGTTCTTCCTCGTATCCCGGCAGCTGTGTGCGTACATAATCGCCGCACACAAAATGTGACACGCTCTCGTCAATATCGGCAATATCAATTGCCTCAGCACTGACCGTGCTTGACGCCATGCCATTCTGTTTGAGCCAGACTGCCCCAAGATATGCAATAGTATCTGGTGCGGATTCGTCGTCAAATGTAACCGTCTGTTGGATAAGTCCGTACTTTTCTACACGGGATTTGCTGTAGACCATGTCACCGGATTTCACATAATCTTCACCGACCAGCTGTGCCAACAGTGCTGTCATACTGGCATCATTAGATTTTATGATGTCAATCCGGAATTCGTCATCTTCTGAGCTGCCATCTTTCTTTTTTCCCAGTGGGACAACTGCCGTTACAATAGGCGTTGCATCGTATGTCCAGTCGCAGTTCATCAGATTTTTTGCATATCGGATATCCTGGTCACAAGTAGCATCTGGGATAGCGAGCCAGTCGATAACTCCGGCGCAATCATCCGCACCGGAATACCGGATGCGCAGAATTCCCCCAAAAGAGTCAAGCAGTTTCTGCGAAATTTCTTCCCAGTATGACGGATGCACACCACTTGATCTGGCGATAGTTCCTTCTGTTCCGTCTTTTCTTTTTGCCTTTTTTACTGTAACAGTTCCGAGCGAGAATTTTTTGGACGGGTCACGCACAGCCCTATTATAAGAGCCTATATACCACGACAGCGCCTGTTCTGGCGTAGCATTGGACAGGTGGTATGATGGTACACACAGCTCGTTCAGCCACGCCAGAGCGCCTTCACAGCTATATGTACGCACACCGTCCATCGTTTCAGAATAGCCGGTCACTGTGCCGTAGAAAATCAGCTTGTTGTCCTGCCATATTTTGACCCTGGACACCTTGCAGACAACATCCGGATATACCGGATGCTGAGGATACAAGACAAAATCAAAGCTGTCAGAACCATTCACAATCAGCTTTGCGACAGGGTCAGAAATGCAGTCAAATCCACCCACGGAGTTTGTGCTGCATAAGTGTACACCGTCTATGGTTGCTTGATACATAATGTCACAGACTCCTTTCCTGCCATGTTACGGTTACTGTAAGTTCGCCGTCGGCACAAAATCCAAAAATTTGTGTAGCTCCGGGCGCAACACGGCACTGCTGGAATTGCACGTCTTTGTCTGCCTCAGCAAGCTTTGACGCATTAACGTATGTTTCTTTTGTGCCACCACCGCTTATTTCCTCGGTCAGCGACACGCAAAACGGTTTGCTGGCACGGAACACAGGCAGCACGGGCATTTCGCCGAGATTCTTTACGGTTGCGTGTATCTGCTTATTGTAGCCGCCCAGATTATACAGCGTATCTCCAGAGCAGGTTGCCGTTTTTGGTTTCACCTTGTACCTGTACGGGTCACACTGTGCTGTCACTTCTACAGTTCCAAGCTGTCCGTCTGGTTGTAACGCACCCACAGAACATCGTCCGCTGTAATAATAATCCTTATCATCATCCAGGATGATTTTCGCTCTTTTACCGTTGATTCCATTCTGCAGCGCCGCATATGCGGCGGACAAACCAAAACGATCCGCCGTGAATGTGAATTGCATCTTGATTTCCCGGCTGTTGTAGGTAACGCCTCCAAAATATTCCGTAAAATCAAGCGGTGTTTCCATTCCAGGAACAGTCACAAGTTTCAAATTTGGCTCAGCCGCACCAATCTCATAAGAGTTAAGCCACATCCCGTAGTCGTTGTACGAGTGTTTTCCGTCAAATTTGATACCTTTCATATCGTCGTTACACCTCGTTTCGCTCTTGATTGCAGGGTGCCAAGCTCTCTATTCATGTCGGATGCAAGCAGCCGTGCAACTGTTCTTCCGTTGAGCTTGATGTCATGACCGGATACTGCCAGCAGCTGTGGGAAGTATTCCGCCAGCAGCGCCAATATCTCCGCAAGAGCGTGAGAAATTCCGGCGGTCTCCGCCTTAACAGCGTCCTGTACATACCCCTGCAGGGTAGCGATAGGAGCGACAGCCTCTGCACCTGCCTCACCACCAATCATGGCGTTACCAGTGCTAGGGTTAACGCCAAAAATGGTCGGCTGGTTAAGTACAGCACCCTTTGCGTACCATTCCACGCCGATATGCGGAATAGACGGTGGGTCGAGTGAGAAACTGCCTTCAATGCTAAAATGTGGCAACTTAATTTCGGGAAGATGCCAACTAAAATTAAATATACCTTTAAGCCATTCAACAACGCCGCTGATGGTTTCTTTTACTCCGCTAAATTTTTCAGAAGCAGCGTTGAAAATTCCCTGGAAAGTATCCTTGAATCCGCTTAGGAAACCGCTCAAATATCCAGAGACCGTGTTCCACAAGCCAGAAAAGATGTTTACAATGCCATCTCCCATTTCCCCGAATCCTTGTTTGATTTTATCGGTGTTTCCGGTGCACACACCAACCAAAACGTCAAACAAGCCCTGGAACCACGAGAAAACGCCGTCCAGCCATTGCAGGACACCATCAATTGCGCTCATTAACCCGTTGATGATACCAGATATCTCAGACACAGTTGTGGCAACTGCTGCTCCGATCAATCCAATAATCGGTTTGAGCCAGTCGAGCTTTTCCCCAAATCCTTGGAATTTTTCAATCCATCCCGGAACGTGTTCGCTTAGGGTTTCGGAAATTACAGATATAACCGGTGTGAATATCGCAGATATAACATTGATAACGTCAGCCACCGCCTGGCAAGCTCCAGCGAATATAGACATTACCGTTGATGCCGCACCGCTGCCTTCCGTGAATCCTGCCAGCTTTTCTGTAATGTGGGAAATAGCGTCTTTCAGATCGTTCCAGGCGCCTTTCAGAGCGTCCATAATTGGCTGGAAAGACTCTTGCACAAATGATGCGACAGCCTGTGCTTTCTCCCACCATTCGCCTAATTTGTCCTTAAATTCTCCTATTTTTGGTGCGATATCCTGGAATTTCTGCCGTGCAATATCAACCCATTCGGAGAGCTTTTGCATAGCAGGATTTACAAATTCTTCCAGAATCGGGTCTCCGACTTCCGCCTTAAATTGCCGCCACTTCTCCGTCAGATTCGCTTGCACGTTGGCATACTGCGTGGATTCCTTTGCCGCTTGCCCGACGGCGCCGGATGCCTGCATCATGTTCTGTGCATATTCCAGACGTGTAGCCTGTTTTGTTGCCTCGTCCAGGCTTGCCCATGCTTTGGTTTCGGAAACAATGCCTTTTTCCACGGCGTAGGACGCCATCTGCGTGTCATTTGCGAATAAGCCAATAGCCTCGCCGCCCTCGTAAGAACCATTTATAAAGCTATTCAGATGCCCCATAGACTCATCCAGAGAAACATCCCAGAATGCGGCTGCGTCGGATGCTAGAGACAAACCAGACGCTGCAAGATCAGTGGCATCTTCCACCCCAAAACCTAAGCCCTTAAATTTTGCGGTAAGGGAAGTCATGCTGCCGGTCAGACGTGTGGACACTACGCCAGTAGAGTTTGCCACTTCCTGCATCTTCTTTTGTGCAGTCCCGGCGTAGTCTCCCATGATTTGGTCAAACGAGGAATTTTCTGCCGAAACTTCAGCTGCTGCTTGTACAGATTCTTTTCCGAAATCTACCAGCGCACGTCCTGCCTGTGCCGCCAAGTCAATGACCTTTTCCAGACCGCTTGCTATTACATTTGCAATAGCGCCTTTCATTACGGAGAATCCGCCCTCTGTATTTTTGGCGCTGTCTCCAAGGTCTTTGACCGACTTTTTCGCCTTTCCGGCGGAATCGTCAAGGTCATTCTGCGTGCGGTCTAATTGATCGGCAGCTCTTTCAGCGGTTTTCAGCTTGTTTTCGTTTTGTTTCAGTTCGGCGCTAAGCTTTTCGATGCTTTGTGCGCACTCTTTCGCCTCTTTGGAGTTCTTTCCCTGTGTCAGATAGAGGTCCTTGTATTTGGTTTTCAGCTTGTCAAGCTCTGACTTCTGCTCGCTGATTTCTCCGGTCAGAGAATCCAGAGACGCAGATGTGGCTTTAACATCGCTGCTCTTGCCCTTAAAAGCCTTGCTAAATGATTCTCCGATCTTCCCAAACGCTTTTGACATTTTGGATTCCGCTTTCTCAGCGTCTTCCTGCGTTGTCTGTAGCTGCTTTCTCGCATCGTTGCTGTCAACGACGATTTTTCCGCACAACTTAAAAATATCCGTTTTCCCTCACCTCCTGTCAATAGGTCATTTCTGCCGCTCCAAATTGCATCTTCTCAAATCTTGCTATATTGTTCCGGATCAGTGCAGGTACAGCATCCTTGCGGATGTGCCTAGACTGTTCTTTCGCAGAGCTGGTTTGCAAACCATCCAAAAATTCGTTAAATGACTTGTCTCGGACTTGATGCAAGAAAAACTCCCAGCACTGCTGCTGGGAGGATTCCTTAAACATTTTGCAAACTGTGTCTGTAAATCTGCACTGCCGCAGCGCTATTGCCAGCATTTCCAACGGGTTTGCATAGCGCCGGTATAACAGATCAAAAAAGCCGGTTATTCCGTCTTCGCTCCGGCAAATGAAAACAGCTCCGTAAAAAAATCCTTGATTTCCTTAGAAGTCACAAGTTCCCGGAGCATAACGGCATAATAGCCAGGGCTGGACTTTCCGATCTCCTCTTCTGTTGTTCCGGTGAGAGATGCCAGCAGCTTTCTCAAATACGGTTCGCACTTCCTGTAGTTGCGAATAACAATTGCAACTACCTTTGCTGCCGCAATAGCGCCGATCTGCCGGAAAACGTCCTTTCCGTTGGACTTCTTACCGGTAGATTCTCCGATTCTTGCAACTGCTGATGCAATTGCCGGGTCTTCTGTCAGTGCTGCGATTTCGTCAGATCCAATTGCCGCCACAATATCAAATAATGTTCCAATATCGTCAGCTGTTAAAGCTCTTGTGAATGTAAAATCTTTCTTTACTGCCATTTTTGGTTTTCCTTTCCCCTCTTACTTTTCGGCTACTGCCTTGCTTGCGGAATTAACAGACACACTCTGTGTATCTGCGCTTGTTTTCGGATAATAAATCCGGATGCCCAGACCAGTCATGCGGTCATTGTCTGCATAAGGCTTGTATGCCTCAAATGTAAGCGGCAGGACGCTTGCCTCAAAGCTCTTGCCGTCTACCTTTGCGCCGCTGGTGCAGATCGCCTTATCAAAAATGATAACGATAGGCTTACGATCTTTGAGAGTTTCGCCGACATATGCCAGACTGTCAATCCAGTGTTCTTCTTTGATTGTTTGTCCTGTCTGACCAACCAAGTAGTCTTTTGCGCCTTGGGAATCTGTCAAACTGGAAAACAATGCGTGATTCAGCAGTTCCGGCGTCATATCCAGTGCGTTAACTGTCAATGTGCCTGTTTCACCGGTTTTTACAACGCCGCCATACACCTTAACGCCTACACCGTCAATTGGGACATCGTACAGCGTGCTGGTGATTTCCAAGCTGTTACCACCAGAGGTGGCACAAAGCAAAGTCTCGGAAAAATTGAACTGTGCATTGCCGCCGACTGTGCCTGTGGTCAGTTTCAATCCTTTGTGGATTGTACCTGCACCAAGCCAGATGCGATCCAGTGTGTTTGTGGTCATGCCATGCTGTCCTGTCTGCATATTACTCAACACTCCATTCTCTGTATTTCAAGTTGATTTGTATTTTTTTCATTCGTGCATCATCGCACGGAATCGCCGTGGCGCTGTCGTAGAACAACAACACCGCATAATTATCACCGGACGTGCTATATCCGGAGACTCTTGGAAACGCCCGGCAAATCTTCTCACGAGCGTTCACAAGCGCATCCCAGCTCGTTCCAACCAGCGTGAGCAGGAACGTTCCGGACATCACGCCGCTTTCTTCTGTTACCGGGCTGCTGCTGCAATGCCCAACGCAGTATACCGGCGGCAACTTTCCGGCTGTCTGGTATGTCTCATACTGATACGGTATTTCCGCTGTTTCAAGGAGCTCTTTTACCGCCGCCATCAGTTCTTTTGTCATGACACACCTCGTTTCATAATTGCAGCCAGGCGCTGCTCTGCTTTCGGCAGGTCTTGATCTGCTGCGTGCTGCAGCGTGTGTTGCGCCGCCTTACCGTCCGTCTTGTAATATTGCACTCCGTTTTTGCCGTATACAACTGTGACCTTGCCTTGATATGTCGGTTTCCTTGACCCAGTGTATCCGGCAACAGGGACGTACCAAGGGGACGCTCTGCCGTCACCGTTCGCTGCATGGGAACCAGTCCCAAACTCATTCCAGACGGCATTTTCTAGGTTGCTGCCAACAGTAACGGAATGCTCTGCCGTGTCAACAACATAGTCCCATGAGCCTTTCAGCTGTCCCTCGTCTACAGGAGACATTGCCGCAGCATCTGCCGACAGCAGCGCACCTATTTCCGTGAGAAATTGTTCCACAGCGCTGTCAATCAGATCGGCAGCCTCCAGGATATGCGTTTCCAGTGACACTGTTTCCATTTTCACTGCGCCGCACCTCCCGTGTACCGCAGATAGATTTCCAGCTGTGAGCTGTCTCCCATTTCCATTGGGTTGTCAATGTCAAGCACATCATACCGCTTTCCGCCGCAACGTAAGCGGCAGTTCTCCGGGACAATGTTCTCCGGCAGTTGCACCCAGTCCGCCACAAAAATATGCGTAGACTGTTCCGTCTTGGCGTTGTACGTCGTGTAACGGCTATCGCTGCCGGAGAGGTCAAGCCAGCCATTGAGCGTAAGCGCAGGCGTTTCCTGTTCCACTGCCTCGCCGATCTCGTTGACCTCGCTTTCCACAAGCAGCAGTTCTGCATCTATATTCCCACCAATCAAGCCGTGCATCGTCAGAACCTCGCTTTCCGGTATCTGTCCAGGAATTTGGTCAGCCGTGCAGGAACACCCAGAACGCCGCTGTAAGCGTCCTCACCGGAAAAGGTGACACTATGGCGGCTAATCGTCTCGGATGCGATACCAGCCTTCTCCGGTGCGCTGTTGGCTGCCTTGCTAAGCTTATAACGCATGATGTCAACGCAACCCATCACAACATCCGGCGGATACACAACAAGGTGTACCTCCACGCAATCTGCATCCGGCAGTTCCGGTGACAATGTTCCGCCGCTGCCAACGGTGTACAGATAATCTCCGATCTGTACAGTATCGCCGCTGTGGATGCGCAGGCTGGGTGTAAGCATTGTGTTGTTCTGGATTGCCGTTTTATGGCAAAAATTCCGAACGGTAAATGTGTTGTGCGTCTCCTGTCGCACCGCAGATTCCAGTGCGGTCAGATATTCGTTAAGCATTTCTTCTGTTTCTGCGGTCTCCACAAATTTCCGGAGATGCTCTGCTGTCATTAACATTGCGCATCGTCGCTCCCTTCCTTACTTCTTAAATTTGGCAAGTACAACCTTGGATGTGTCGGACAGAGCCACAGCATAGAAACGATCTGCGCTGATGTCAGTCTTTCTTGCGAGCGTATCACGCTCTGTTTCCACGTTGGTGTCACGCTTAAGGTATACGGTCAGTGCTGCGGTATCGTCTTCTGTTTCGCTGTCCTGGTTGAGCTTGACGATCGGGCAGAAATAGCAGGGTGTAGTGGACTTAGACACCTTGTCACCAATTTTGGCAGACGGCAGAGTCTTCTGTACATCGGCGATATTGCTTGCAGTGGTAGCTGTGCCGGAGGATTCGTCGAAATAGTACCACTCACTGTGCAGCGGTACTTTCTTGGACGGTACAACACGGCAGTTAGCCACCATGCCAATTTCGCCGGTCAGCATTACGCCGCTCTTGTACTTGTCAGCGCTGATAAAATCACTGTCCTTGCGCAGCTGGGTGACCTGCTTGGGGTGTACAAAAATCACCTTGTCTGTGTTTACTTCCTCGTCCAGCACGTCGATAGCGTCCACAATGCCAGCGTACTTGATAACCGCAGAGCTGCCGTCATAGACAAGCTGTGCGCCCTGCAGAGCTGCCATTGCATCTGCATCAACCTTTGCGGCGATAGACTTTCCGATCTGGTTGTTGGTTTCTGCAACCGGGTTGCCATAGCCAGACAGTACAGACTCATCGGTCAGTTCAACCGCCTTCATTGCCTTCTTGATTTTAACGGTGGTTGTGCTGGTCTGCAGCTTTACCGTGTCAGCCTTGACACCCTCTGCAACGTCCACAGCGTCACCAATGTAGCTGTACTGGGGTACTGTGATGGTATCACCAGGCACGCCCTGCAGGGTTGTGTCCAACTTTGCGAACGGTGTAACAACGATCTTGCTTGTGATTTTAGCGGAGATCATATCCGCCATAACCTGCGGATTTACGAGGTCCTTAATGGTTGTGGTATCTGCCATAGTTATTCTCCTTTTCTCCCTGTGAGGGTGTCATATGTTTCCTTGTCGTTCTTGTACAGCTCCAGGCGCTGTGCGTAGGACATTTTTGCGAATGTGTCTGCTGTAACCGCTGCGCCGCCGCTGTTGCCAGGCAGCTTGTTCTCAATCACCTGTTTCTGTTCCGCCGCCTCAAATTGGTTCGGGAACTGGCTTTTCAGTGTTTCCAGTGTTGCATCCCAGCCTGTCAGCTTTCCGTTATCGTCCAGCGACACGCCATCCATGCCCTGCATCTTATACGCCAGATAGTCAGTATCCAGTGCGCCAGCTTTCAGCAGTGCAACCTGTACAGCTGCATCCAGCTTTGCTTTTGCAAGGTCTGTTTCCAGCTGTGCAATGCGTGCGTTTTCCTGGTTCTGCTTTGCGGCACTGTCTGCCTTAGACTGTTTCTGAGCCTGTTTCAGTGCATCCTGTGCTTGCTGCAGCTGTGCCTGTAGTGCGCCGTATTCTTCCGCCGTGTAAGTCTTTCCGGACGTAGGAGGGGAAGTATCCGGCTGCTGCTTTGCGCCGTCTTCCGGCGTATCCTGTTTCTTTGCCTCTTCTGCCATTTTTATCATTCCTTTCTGTTTTTTTGTATAAAAATAGCACCGGTTTCCCGATGCTGATTTTTCGAAATAGAAACGCCTACCCACTAGCTTTTTTTGTTTCTATTTTCCATCCCTCCGCCAGTTTTAGCCCGTGGTCGGGGCGGTAGTTACTCTACAATGTACCAATCCTCTGCAAGCATATCGGTCTGACTAGCCAACCAGCCGATGCAATACCGATTATCTGCGGTTTTCATAACAACAGAATCGGTGAATGGATAACTTCCGTCACCGATTTCCTGTGTCAGTAATTTTCCGTCAGCAAGGTACAAGTACATTCCTTTGCCGTTCCAGCCAGTTCTGGCAACTTTCTTTCCGGCTTTCAGAGCCTCCAAAGCACCACCGAATGTCAGTCTATTTTCTAAATTTCCCATATTTTTCTCCTTTCGGACATGAAAAAAGCACCTCATTTGAGATGTTTTCCATGGTATCCAGTTTTATTTCTCAAAACGAGTCCTATTTTGAGATGTTCTTTTCTGGTTTGTACAATTTTCCTTTGCCGCCGTTCGTTTTTGGTTCTGGCGGCTGTACTTCCGTTGCATATCCCTCGTGATGTGGTATAACAACATTGTTCTTTTCTTTTTGTTTCTTGACGTATCCTGCACGATACTCTGCATAGGACTCGCCGGAAACCTTTTTAAGCTCCCGGTTCTCGTTGTCCCACTTGTAATCGCTGCCGGCTCTGAGCGCCCATCTGGGGCGGCTGTAGGCATGGCAGCGGCAATTGATATCCTCGGAGGGGATACCGAATTTACCAGGTGCTTGTGCTTTTCTGCCGTCAATTTCAAATGGTTCTTCCAACTCTCGGACTTGTCCGTCCAGTTGTACGTGGTGCGGTCTGGTTTTTCTGTCCATAGTGCTGTCCCACTGTTTCACCAGATCGGCACCGTGTTCCTTTGCGGCTTTTGCGGCATCCAGCCTGGCGGCGTTTGCGATGCGGTTTCCTTCTGTCCGGACAATCAATTTCGCACGTCCCAGAGCGCCGCCACGCATACCGGCATAGTTTCCAATCATCTTTCCGGTGATTTGATTTGCCATGTCACTGTAGCTTGCGCCAGACGCAAATCCAGCTGACACAATGTCAGTGATGTGCTTTTTTAAGCCGTCAAAATCTTCTCCGATACTGTCGTATAGCGACTTAGACAATTTTGTCTCGTTGGTTACAGCCCGATGCACCTTGTCTTGTGGGATAGGCAACGCAAGGCGTAGACCGTCACTCTGCAGCTCGTACAGAACCGCCGTGTGTCCGGTTGTGTAGCAGTCTTGCAAGTACACTTGTACTGTGTCATAGGTGTTGTTGTGTAGCTTTTCCAGCACCTGTTCCAGCTGTTTTTTAACTGCCTCCTGGAAAGACTTCTGGTATGCGATTGCCTGCCGGTTCTCTTCGTCCGTCCGTTCGTCCAGTTTTTTTATTTTTTCCTTGACACGCTCCAGCGCCAGACTGTACGACCGTTCCAGCTGTGCAAGGACTCGCTTTTCCTGCTGTAGCTCATACTTCGTTGTCTGTTTCTGCGCCGGTGTCATTTGCCGCACCTTCTTCCAGCTGCTGCATCATGCTGTCCAGCTGTTCGCTGTCAGCCAGTTCTATTGCTTTTCGCACCTCAGATTCATCCAGTTCCAGCACGTTACACAACTGCGGCAGTACCGGATCAATTCCAACTTGTGCAGCAGCAGCAAGCAGCGTGTTGATTTTGGTCTGCGCCGTGGTTGCCTCTGTTGATTCGATTGTGGCGTTGTCAGACTCGTTTGTGATGCAGGATCGTGTGAAATCCATCTTGACATCTGCACGAGTATAAGCCGTGCCACGTTCCTGGTTGATGCGTTCCAGCACCACATCCAGGATTCCGCCCATCGTCTGCCGCAGATGCGTTTCCAGCTTGTCGCACTTGATGTCAAGCAATGCGTACCGGGACTTAATGACAACGTTTGTAACGTTTCCGTCTCCGACTTGGGAGGCGTCAAAGCCCATGCCAAATTGATAGATGTTTTCCTTGTCCAATTCCAGCTTGACTTTTCTCGCCTCATACGGGACAGTAACCGTTTTCATTTCCACGCCGCCGCCGTCTGCTGTGCCAATGACTTTTTTAGTTTTGAGATTCTGCATCAGCTCTGTCATGTCAGTGCCAGGGAATCCGGACACTACTACCAGATACTCTGATGCGTCCTGCAGGTTGTTGGACAATCCACAGGACATCAAATCGTAATCATCAATCAGCGCCTTGATCGGCTGCAATCCGGATACTTGTTCCCGGTTATTGTCAATCCGGAACCACGGCAGGAATCCCAGCCCCTCGAAGTACGTATCATCTGAGTTGTGTTTCTTGTACAGCACGTGCGGTCTTGGGTTGGGCGCATCCGCTGTCGATGCGTCCAATGTAATTGTGCCACTGTCAACCTGGGTATACATCCATGTCTGGTTATCATCCATGACCATGATCTTGTACACTATGTGACCGTAGATATCCTTACGCTGCAGATAGCGATACAAGACGTAGTCTCTGCCATCTGACGTATACCGCCCGTCTGCCTCGGTTACCGACAAGGAATCAGCGCACTGGAATGACAGTCTACCGTCCGTATCCACATATGCGTACAACCATCCCCATCCACACACAACAGCGTCTGTGCAAGCGTCAGCCAGTTCTGCACGGAATCGGTCGTTCTCGTTAAAATAACGGTCCATTTCCTTTTGCAGCTCTGCGTCCTCAGCTGTGACAATACGGTCTCTGTTGCTGAGCAGGTACTGTATTTCCTGGTCAACCAATTCTGTGAAAAACGGGTGAGCTATCTTGATGTTGCTCCTGGTGTGATCCTCTTGCAATTCCCCGAAAGCGTCATAATAGAACAGCCGGTAGTCTTGTATATCATGCGCTGCGTGGTAATACCTGCGTCCAACCTTAGCTTGTGCCTTGCGGTTGTCAATTGTATTGAGTAGCGTCTGTATCTCTCCAATATTAAGCATTGTGTCACCTCCTATACAAGCCACATACCCTGCGGCTTGGGGTTCTCGTATACTCCCGTCAACGCATCCGGTGCATCATCGTGTGTGTTCTTTCCGTCTCGCTGGTAAGCAAGGATTGCTTTTGCGAAATCCTGCCATCGATCCATCCAATTGACAGGGAAAAGAACATTGCGCATAACGCCGGTGCTGTTGGACAGAATCCGTGCAACCTTGTTCTTGTTCTGGTGGAACCACGTGATCTGGGTGTGTTGATTCCCAAGTTCTCTGCATTCTCGCTCTACGTTGCGTGCAAATCCTCTACCGCCGTTGTTGGACTCTATGATTGCACACCCTATGCCGTGTTCTGTCAGCATTTTCGCCGTTTGCGGCTCTGTTATTTCCATAGGGTCGCTTGTGTATAGCACGTCTAAGACGTAGTACGTACCGTCGTACACGCCATAGCAGATGCTGCACAGGTAGTCGCTGCCCTCGTCTGCTGTGTCCGTATAGCACAACAGGTATTGGAGCAGTGACTCTCCACTCTCATCTGTGGGCAGTGCTGTATACGTCTGTATGCTGGTGTACAGTCTGCCCTTGATGTCAATAGGCTCTTGTTGGTAGTTGGCTGCGGCGATCTCTTTTCCCATAGCGCCAATTTTGGCAAGATAGGATTTTTTCGACAAGATTCCGTCGCACAGCATCGTGCCATCATCCTGCAAGGCTTTCATTTTCACGTGCCGCAGACGTGCGCCGGATTGCTTGTAATGCTCCAGCGCACGTCCTGCCAGATCGTCCGTTGCCCAGCGTGTCATTATGATGATAAGCTTTCCGCCCTCTTCCAGACGGGAAAGCATCGTGTCCGTGAACCAGCTCCAATGCTTTTCTTTCACTAGCTCGTTGTGCGCCTCTTCTGCGTTCTTGATAAGATCGTCAATAATCATGAGGGATGCGCCAAAACCTGTGGCTGTACCAGTAGGGGACGTTGCGAGGTAGTTGTTATAACCGCCTTCCAAGCTCCACAGATTCATGGCGCCGTCACCACGCTTGATATACACGCCAGGGAACACATCGGCATATACAGGCTTGTACAAGTCCGCTTTCTGTTCCATGATGGCGTTTCGGACATTTTTGGAAAACATTGTGGAAAGTGTCTCATTGTAAGAGCCTGTCATGATCTTCTGTGTTGGGTCACGTCCTAGCACCCATTCTACCAGCAATCCGGCTGTCCGGGATTTTCCGTGCCGTGGGGGAACGTTCACAATCATGACTTCGTCCGACGATTCGAAAAACTCTTGAAACTCTCGGCAAATCGTCTCAAGGTACGACCTGTCCGCCCGGTAGAAATCCGGCGCTACAAGGTTGCAGTACGAGAAAAAATCACGCCGTGCAAGCTCCACTTTTGCCCGAAATTTCAAAAGCTGCTTATCCATCATCAATCAGCTCCCGGAGTTCTTCGGTGGTCAATCCGGAAAACGGATCCGTCTGGACGGATGCCTCAACCTTTGTCGTGTATTCTCCGGTCATTTTGTTCAGAGTATCAATTGCTTTTATCCGGCACTGTGGGTCGTTTATTTCATCTTTCGCAATGTCGGACAATATGACTTTTCTTTCTCGTGCGTCCAGGATGCGCTTGTCTCTTTCTTTTGATTCCAGTTCCTTGATGTAGTTCTGCACTTCAACGTTTTTCAACAGCCTGTTCGCTTGGCTGTATGCCGTTTTCTGGCTGTATCCTGCCTTGATTGCAGATTCCGTGCCGTTGGAACTGGCTACATAATATTCCGCAAATCGCATCCGTCTCAGATCCATAATATCACCTCATGTGCCGCACCTCGTCAAAAATATTATGATACATCTCGTACAACTCAGCATTTTTTTCAAAGCTGAATTGTTCCATTTTCGGGTTTTCGTTCAAATTCGAAGAAGTTTCAAGAACGAATTTTCCAATTTCTGTGTCAAACAAAATCACCTTGCTGTGATTGGTGTATACTGTCACATCCCAGTTGTTCGCATCGCACACAGTTTGCAGGCTGTCGAAATATCCGTACTTTTGCCCTGTCTTGCTATCGTTCGACATGATAGAGCCAACCAGGAAATGTGCATATTCCAGTCTGTCTTTTTTGTGCAGGACGTCCAGCACTTTCAAATGCTTTTTCCCAACTCTGAGCGTGGATGCCTCCATGCTCTTAATTTTGGTCTGGGATGCGATATAATTGACAAAACCAATCGAAGAAAAGCCGCCGAACGACACGATTTTATACACCGTATCATCATCTGGCAGCTTTTCAATCAGATCTTCAATCAGCCTTGATTCTCTCACAACGTTAAATTTTATGTTTTTCTTTTTCTGTTTTACAATATGTACCATGTTATCACCTGGGCATAAAAAATGCCCGATGGCGTTACACCATCAGGCACAGTATGTTATGTTACTAATTATAGCACAGCGGATGCCGAAAGTCAAGTCTTTTCAAGGATTTTTTCGAAAGCTTTCTTGACCTGGTATTGTGATTGCTTTCGGTTCACGCCGCAGCGCTCGTTCACTTCCTCCCAGGAATAACCATGTACATAGTATCCGCAGATTAGTTCTTTTTGTAGCTGGCTCAGCTTTTCACACGCCGCCTTGATTTCACGCCGCAGCGGCGCACGTGCTTGTCTCTTTTCTTTCAGTTCATTTTGCAGCAGTTCCAGCGTTTCCACATATGCCTCTTGTGATGCAATCGGCTCTCCTCTGCCGTGCGGCGTATCTCCATACCGCATTCCGCTGATGCAGCCAGCTGACGCCCTATAGCTTGCAATTTCCTTTTCTTTCGCTCTGATTGCTTTTCCTGCTTTCCGGCATTGCTTAAGCGTCTCTATCGTCATAACATCATCCTTTCTAACACTCGCTTAACACTCGTTTTACGCTCGGCGAGCGTTACCAACGCACGGTTTAACGCTCGTTTTATCCGCACACCAATTTGCACAGAAAAAATCCAAGTCCAAAACACCAGATTGCAATTGCAACGTACACAATAATTCTGGGTTTCATTTTTTGTCACTCCCATCCGTGTAATTGATATCCACATTAACGCTCAGATCGTCAACATCAATACCATATTCGCTGAGCAGATATTTAATTGCATCATCTGCCGTGATTTCTTTTCCAAGCACAGACGGCATCTGCAATAATTCTTGCACGCCGTCAAATATCCGTTTTAATCGTACTGTACGCCATCCTAACGCCTTTTCTATCGCAACTAGAGTAACTGCCGCCCCTTGCCTTGCGCCGTCTTGTAGGGCTTTCTGTTGCATCTCAGCGTATGACGTTTCAGAGATGCGGACGGCGTAGCGGTTTTTTCTAGCATTCATGCTTTTGCCTCCTGTTTCAAAACGTTACCGTCATATTCAGAATCGCCGCCGCAATCCAGTAGACAGTCCGTCTGTAGTCCTTGTGCCACAAGCACACCGCCGCTGCACCAACGTCCAGTATAATCATAGCAATTGGCAGTATTTGTGTGGTGTTTACTTTAATCATTTTTCATCTCCTCAGTAGCTTCGTTCCAGTGTGCAGCAGCGTACTTGTACGCCCTTTCCCACGTAGACTTTCCGTTTTCGATTTTCAAATGAGGCTTTCTAAAAAACGGCTTGCACTGGATTGTACACCACGCTCCAAAGCCGCTTGCTTTGTATGCATAATCCCTTTTGACTTTGGGAATTTTTCCACATACGGGGCAGGGATTCAATTTAATTTCGCTCATTTCCTCACCCCCACGCATCATCATCCCAGTTGTGCCAATGATACGCAATAGACGTGCATCTTCCACCGCCAGCAGGCTTTGTACAATGCGGATTGCTTTTTGCTTCCTTGAATGTGGTCAAATAGGCTACATACTTCTTGTACACTTTGTCAGCATCTTCAGACGTGTAATCTTCTTTGGGCTCCGCTTCTTCTTGGAAATACTCGTCAACAATCTTTTTTGAGGCAAGATAGTTCTTGCAGTATATGATAAACTTATCCCGCTTCATGTTTCGTTGCTCATTTCCACCAGCTTCTCACACATCGCCGCCAGCTGGATTGCCTCATGCGCTGCATAGATGCCAGCA
>OIEE01000093.1_pt1 | contig 38286 bp, 40 predicted proteins | sample 1581701 | NCBI WGS metagenome assembly OIEE01 (sample SAMN01760976, study PRJEB22395) | human gut metagenome | reverse complement strand
GTGCAGCAACGGTATGGTCGTGAATGAGGCCGCAGCCCGCCGCAACCATGTGGGCCGTGTTACCGACAGCGGCGAAAATTTCAGCGTCTACTCGCAAGCAACCTTGGACGCCGAGGACAAAGCCTTTGTCATGAAAATTCAGGACACCGTGCGCGCCGCCGTGGAAGAAGCGCGGTTTTCGCAGGTCGTCGGCAAAATGCGGGAGGCAAAAGCCGCGCAGATGGACACTCATGATGTGCCGGCCGTCGTCAAACTTGCCAGCAAGGAGTTCCACATTACTGACAGCGAAAGTACCGGCGTATTGCAGCGGCTGATCGAGTCCAACGATCTGACGCTGTACGGTTTATCCAACGCCGTGACCCGTCACAGTCAGGACGTGGAGAGTTATGACCGCGCCAGTGAACTGGAAAGCATCGGTTATAGTATTTTGACCATGCCGCCTCGGCAGTGGTCGAGAATCAACCAGGCAGCTGCTTGATGCTGCCCTACATATAGGAGGATTTTTTATGTCTATGATGAACGCTAACGCCGCAGCCACCACCGCCATGACCGCCAACGAACCGCTGGATTTTGTGCTGCCCGAAATGGGCGATGCCGATTTCAGCAGTGAGGAACTTGCCGAGGATAGGGACGGCTTTACGATGTCCTTTCCCCGCATCAAGATTCCCGCAGGCGGCGTGCTGCAGTTTGAATTGCCCACCGGCGACCCTCAGCACCCAGATTACAGCCCCACTCTCACCGGCGTGATTTTGTTCAATCACGCAAGCTGCGCCTACTGGCCGGAGGGCGATGAGTACAGCGACGATGTACCGCCGCTCTGCTCCTCTGTAGACGGCAAACAGGGCTACGGTGAACCCGGTGGTGTCTGCGAAACCTGTGCGTTGAGCCAATTTGGCAGTGCCGCCAATGGTCGCGGCAAAGCCTGCAAGAATATGCGGGTGCTGTACTTGCTGCGCAGCGGGGAGTTTATGCCGCTGGCGATCAATCTCTCTCCCACCAGCATCAGCCCGTTCCGTGAGTTTTTGAATCAGGGCTTTGTTTTCCGCAACCGTGCCACCTACGGCAGCCTTGTGGAGATTGGATTGAAACGCCAGACGAACCCGGAGGGCAAGGATTACAGCGTTGCCACGTTCAAGCGCTTGGGCGATTTCCACGGCGAGCAGCTTGCCGCTGTGCGCAAGTACGCCTTGAGCTTCCGTGAGCAGATTCGCGGCATGAACCGCCAGCGCATCGAGGCAAAACGTGAACAGGATGATGGTCTTTGTGATGTGGAGAGCTGCGCTACCGCCCCTGCGACCGCCGATGGCAGCTTTTGCATCGGGGCATCGGTGAACGGTGACACGCAGCCGCTGCCCGCGTAACAGTTTATGAAGGAGGTGCTTTATGCACGATATTCCGTTGAATGATACTCAGCGTATTTTTGCCGACAAGAACCACAACCTTGTCTACAAGTTTCTGCACGAGAAGAATCTGCCTGCCAGCGAATATTATGACATCGTCATTTTCGGCTATCTGCGGGCCGTACAGCGGTATCTGACCGACCCGAACCTTGCAGGCTATTCCTTTGCCACGGTTGCGTGGCGGGCGATGGAAGGCGAAGTTGTCAATACCCACCGCACCGACAAGCGCCGTTTCCGCGTCATCCGTTTTGTTCGTCCCCGTCAGTCTTACACCGGGCATCTGACCCGGCATTCAACACCAACGGTAACGGACGAGGAAGCGCTGCGTGAAAGTGAGGTTGCATTGCTTCTGCACGCCCTCGCCAAGCGGGTAACGCCCCAGCAGATGGAAATTATCCGTCTGCGCACCAAAGGCTACCAGACGAACGAGATCGCGCAGATGCAGAACACCTCGCTGTACCATGTGAACACGCTGCTGGATAACGCGCGGTTCATCGTGGTGGAACTGTGCAGAGATGCTTAAAGGGAGGCAAGGACAGAATGAAAAAGCGGAAGCTGGAGCTTTACATTACCGGCAAACTCATGTCCGCACTGATGGTGGGCAGACCCGCCATCTTCAGTACGGGCGGCGAAATGTACCATACGGCTCCTGTAGTGAAGATTCACGAAACCGAAACGCAGGAGATCCACTTTGAAACATCCACCACCCATTATTACATCAAGCCTCGCCCTTTTGTACTCGCGGTCCTCAACCCGCGCCGACAAACGCTGGCCGCGTGTGCGTAAAGGGTTGAATGTTCACAGAATGATTTGATAATAGCCGTGGCGGCATTTTGCTGCCACGGCTTCTTTTGGAGGTATCCCCCTATGACAAATAATGAATGGGGCTTTATTACACTTCCAACCCACGCCGACCCAGAACAGCGAGCGATTGCACGGTTAAAGCTTTCCAGTGAAATGTCGCTGGAGCATTACAAAACACCGCTGCTGCTCACCCATTCAGGCGGAAAAGACAGCTGCGTTTTGACCGAGCTTGCCCTGCGCGCCGAGATACCGTTTGAGGTCCTGCACGCGCACACCACGGCAGATGCGCCGGAAACCGTCCACTTTGTACGGAGCGAGTTTGCGCGGTTGGAGAATCGAGGCATACGGTGCAGCATCAACTATCCTTTATATAAAGGTAGGCGCACGAGTATGTGGGACCTGATTCCCCGCAAGCTAATGCCTCCGACCCGCGTGGCCCGGTATTGCTGCGCCGTCCTCAAGGAACAAAACGGCAAGGGGCGCTTCCTTGCCACAGGTGTTCGCTGGGCAGAAAGCGTCAGCCGTTCCAAGCGCAGGGGCATCTTTGAAAAGCAGGTTTCCAACCGCGATAAGGAAGTACATATCCGAAATGACGAGGAAAGTCTGGATGCGCTGTTTGCCCCCTGCAAGCTGGCGGCGAAGCGCTTTGTAAATCCCATTGTAGATTGGAGTGACCGGGAAGTCTGGGATTTCCTGCATGATGCAAGGATACCTGTGAATCCACTCTATTTCTGCGGCTTTTCACGGGTAGGCTGTATTGGCTGTCCGATGGCCGGGAAACATCGCTATTTTGAGTTTGCCCGCTATCCGCAGTATGAGAAGCTGTATCTTATAGCTTTTGAGACAGAATGCTTGAGGAACGGCGCAGGCGCGGAAAACTTGACGGAAGCTGGCACATGGGTACTACAGCGGAGGATGTATTTCACTGGTGGATGGAAGATGATTTCATCCGCGGTCAGATGAGTTTGGAGGAATTTTTATATGTATGCTGAGAATTTGATTTCCACCCCGGAGGCACAGGCCGACTTCTACCCTACCCCAAAGGAACTGGGCAAAAAAATGTTACAGGGTATTGACCTTGGTTTCATCAGCACAGTTTTAGAGCCATCTGCCGGAAAGGGGGATTTGATTCGGTGCCTTGCCGAAGAATCGATTGCACAGGAACACCGCTACAATCCCCACACCTTGAATGTGGATGCCATTGAAATTGACCCTTATATCCGCAGTATTCTCAAGTATGAATTTGGCAGTGCCAGACAGCAAGAAATTCAGCATACCCTGCGCGGATTTGAAGATCGTACCCGTTACGATTACAAACTCGACAAAGAGGTTGGTCTAAATGACGAAGAAAAGACCGCTCGTGCGCAATTAAGGTACGAATCTTCTTTGCGGGACAGAATAGATCTACATATCGTTCACGATGATTTCTTGACCTTCGTTTCCCGCAAAACCTATGACCTGATTCTGATGAACCCACCGTTTTCTGCCGGCTGTGAGCATCTTTTGAAGGCCATAGAGTTGCTAAAATGCTGCGGCGGTAAAATTCGCTGTCTGCTGAATGCCGAAACTGTGCGCAATCCTTATTCTGCCCAACGGCAACTCTTGCAGCAGTATCTGGAAGAATATGGAGCTGAAGTAGAAATCTTGGCGGACGCTTTCAAAGATGCAGAACGCCAGACTGATGTTACCGTAGCACTGGTGCGCATTGATATTCCGAGGCCAACATACCATAGTGAGATTTACTCCCGTTTGAAAGAAGCCTCCAATATAGAACAGCCACAGACTGAGGCAACGGAATTGACGCTGACAGATTTTCTCGAAAACATCGTGCAGCAGTTCAACTTTGAAACCGATGTAGGGATTGCTTTGATTCGGGAGTATCTGGGGATGCGTCCTTATTTGATGGAAAGTATCCCGCCTGGCCAATATAGTGGCAGCACACTGGTGCTTTCTGTTGGCACAGACCATCGTTCAAGAGGGCCGCATATCAATGATTTTCTACGTCTCACCCGCCGGAAATATTGGAACGCTCTGTTCCATAACGACAAATTCATGGGTAAGCTAACCAGTGAACTGCGCCAGAAATACTATGACATGGTCGGAAAGCTGGTAAACTACGATTTCACGCTGTTTAACATTCAGCAGATCTCACTGGAAATGAACGCAGAACTGTCACAGGGCATCCAAGATACCATCTTCAAACTGTTCGAGCGTTTTACGGTCGAGCATAGCTGGTACCCGGAGACATCGAAAAATGTTCATTACTTTAACGGCTGGAAAGCGAATAAAGCCCACAAAGTCAACAGCAAAATCATCCTGCCTGTGAATGGAATGTTCTCGGATTACTCTTGGTCTGATGCATTTGAAGTCAGCCATGCTGAAGCCTGCATCTCGGATATAGAAAAGGTGTTTGATTTTCTGGATGGCAACATGACAAGTTATGTGAATCTGCACGGTGTACTGGCGCGTGCTGCCAGAGCCGGACAGACGCGAAACATCCCCTGCAAGTATTTCGATGTGACCCTTTATAAAAAAGGTACGATGCACATTCGGTTCCACAATGAAGAACTGCTGGAGCGTTTCAACATCTATTGCAGCCGAGGCAAAAACTGGCTACCGCCGAACTACGGCAAACGCACCTACGCCGATATGCCGCAGGAGGAACAGGCGGTCATTGATTCTTTCCACGGCAACGGTGAACCCGCTTCCGGCAAAGAGCGATATGCCGAAATTCTCGCAAAGCGGGATTACTATTTACAGGCACCCAAGCAGGACTTTCCCCTGCTGACAAACTAAGAGGTAAAAAGCCTATGTATAAAGAAAAAGTACGCAAATTCAAGTGTTATTACTGCTCGGACTGTAAACTCTATGCCGGGTCTGAAACGAAAACGATTCACGGTCGGCGCATGAAGCCGAACACAAAATACTGCACCGGCGGCAAAAAGGTCATTATCTTTCGATCCGACGACCCAAAAGTAAATGTACCGAAATGGTGTCCTAAGCGGCGTATGCCTCCTGTGTTACGGATCTACCACTTCCGCTCTGTGGAAATTGAGTTGGGCGAAAGTATGCTTGCGGCCAACGGAATTTCGTTTTTCCCCTACCCCAGCCGCTATGCAGTGCGGTATGAGGGAGACTCTCCTTATACGGCGATGGAATTTGCAAAGCAAATCAAAAAGTGCTCTTTGGCCGAACTGCTCCTTATGCAGCTGCTGCCCTATGAAATTCTGGAAATCGACGATGGCATCCGCCCATACTGTTTCCTTGTAGAGCGTCTCGGTCGCGTGCGGTGCATCCGCTTCAAAAGCGACATTGCACGCGAAAACAAGTTCGATGAATCAGACAATAAGTCAATTTGATTTTACAGGACTCTCACAGGCGTTTCGTTCGTTGTTGATTGCATTGACAGCAAAGTACTCGACATTAAATGCCCTGTGTAATGTATGTTTCATTTGACTGTTGCAGTATGGTCATTGCTTGCATCAAAGCAATGTGTAGCACTTTATCTTTTTTCAAAAAATCTCCGTCACATCATAACGTGACGGAGATTTTTCCCTGTATCCTATGTGAATATATCATTAATTTATTGTCTCTGCTTCCACATCCGTTCATCTTCTATTGTACGCAGTGTACTCAACGATAGAAGCATTTACACTAGTGCATGTTTAGAAATCATACGGTACATATACAACAATCGTTTTATTTTTCCCATCATAACTTCCCTCCTTTGTTCTACAGGAAATGTATTCTATTTTGTAATCCACATAAGACATCCTTTTCTCACAAACACGATTAGTTGACACATAGCATTTTTCGCAAAGTTCGTCCTCATGATGTTTTAATGCTGCTGGGTCATTGAATTCACGATCTTCCAAATAAATATTCTCGATATGACCACATTTTCGTTTTATCTGTTTCCTAGGCATTGTAACCGTCTCCTATTTATGTAAATCTTCCAGAGCATTCCTATGTGCAATTCTGTATTCACCCTATCATTTTTATTGTATCTAAAAATATTGCATGTCAAATGATTGTCAACGGATTCTCTTTATATAAATTATTTGCATAATAATTAAGCGCTTCCCTCAAGTTTTTGCTAATTTGGAACTCATCATCCGCTTTTTCCAAATGCTTTTTTATGTAATGCCCAAATACCAGACTAACCAAAATTAATATGCATACGCTGCTTACCATCACACCTCTTCTTATCGCTTCATTCGTACCATCACCAATTGCATTTGTAACGCTGCTAAGAGTTATTGTAAGAAGTGTAACGACAATCTGTGTCAGAAGATTCTCTTTCTGCCGTTTCTCTTTTTCTTTCATGTACTGTTGATTTTCAAGGATCAGCCAAGGCACTGCATTTTTCAAATCAATTTTAAAGTCTTCTGCCGTGTTAATAAGTGCTTTTACTGAAACACTTTCAAAGTATTTTGTTATTTCTTCCATACTGTGCTTGTCCTTTATTGAACGCTTCTCATGCTTTTTCCGATTATATGCCACCGTACTTGGCATCAGGTTTAGAACTAGAAGACCACTGACAAGATAAAGAGCTATACTCCATCTATACAATGTTGTCTCTGATGCCAATATATTCCATCCCCACGACACAATCAAAAGAATTAGGGAAATTGAAAACACGACCATCGCCATTGCTAAAATCTCTGGAAATCGTGCTGCCTCCATCCTCAATTTTAAATTTTCCAGCGCCCATTTAATTCTGAGCAGGAGTGAAGTGGTCGAGCTTCTTTTTGCCTTTTCCCTTTGCTTTGGTGACAAACTCTCCCTGTATCGTTCTTCCATATACTGCTTATCTGCCATTTTCCAGTTGTATTTATAATCTTCCAAAAATTCATCAAACATATGCTACTCCTTTGCGCTTTATCGTCCTATCTGTTCTAATCATACAAATTATTATTTCTTTTGTGTTCATTATATCGACATATCGCCACAAAGTGAATACAAACAGATTAGAATTTATAAAAATTTAAAATATCCTTGAATGCCCACATTCTCTTATGCTTTTCCGCCGATCAGTGCAAAGTTTTCTTGCTCATCACATTGATGGTTTGTATCTGATATCACAGAGAAAGTTATTCACATCTCGAACGGTTGAAGCGGCTTTTCTCCGCTCATTTCACTTCAAAAATTTCTATGCAGTGTACAAAAATCATACATTGTTCTTGGTAAAGATCATCATCAAACACTCCGTTTATTACTGAGTATTTTCGCAGTAGGTTTTTATATCGGTCAAACAGTATCTCAAAGGCAGATGCACTTCCCTCCTTGGCCGCAAGTAACAGCTCAATAAATGTCATTTCTCTTTCTCCATTTTAATACGTAGTTTTTCAATGCTTCTATAATACGTAGAAGCTGCCGCTCTTTCTGTGAGTTTCGTTTCTTGAGCAAGTTCCTTAAATGTTTTCCCTTTTAGGACATACCCTGTTACAATAAACCGCGCTTTGGGCTTTAACTGCTGCACTGCAGCCACTAATTCTTCATTTTGAACCTCCAGTCTATCCCACACCGTATTCTCTTCGGCTCCAAAATTTGATTGTTCTTCCTCCCTTTTTGCCTGGTTCTCTTTATCTCTTATTTTCTTTTTTATGTAAGCCTGACGCTTTCGTTTTACCGCCAGAACCACATAAGCAGTAAACTGATTTTGACATATATCCTCTTTGGATGTTCCACTGTTCCTTTTTACCATTCTATTACTCCCATCATTTTTTCGATGGGAATAACGGAGGAGAACGGCAAAGTGGATCAATAATATTATATTGGAAAATAGCACACGTAAATTCTTCAGCACAGTTCCATTCAGACAGGATCTGCACTGTCAAAATTTGCGTATGATACTGACAATTCCATGTAGCAGTTCCTATCTTGGAATCGCCAGCACTAATCATCCAACACTCTCGCAAGTACGAAGCTCGATAGAGTTGCCCTTAACAAATTGGCTACCATCTATAACTGTACTTCAAGAAATAGCTTTTTAGTTCGTTTTTCAATCTGGTATCCGTCTAATGATATTACAGAGAATCTTTTCGTTAATTTTCTTTCACCTCGCTATTTCTTTTTATTCCTTTATGTTTGAACTGACCGTTCGTCTGCGTTTGTCTACCGTGCAGTTCATATTAAAAACGTTAATATTTCACAGACCGCATATTTGTGTTCAAATAATCGGGATTTTTGAACAAGTTCATCTTCTGCATGCAATTTCCTCACAAATATTTTTTCTAAGTGCGCTATAAATGCGTCAAAATCGCCACGGCATCTCTGTTTATAGAGTGAAGCAGTTCTTCTATGACAAAGATAAGGAGCATTTATTATGTCTGCACACAATCAAAAATCCGCATTTCCCTCTTATTATCACGATACATGGACTCTTTTAAAAAATTATCGTAGCGTTTCATGGAGTATTGAAGTTTCCGATTATAATCTTCAGGCGGAATTTCGCACCGAGTATGGTTGTGCTTCCGAGGCCGTGCTGGATGGTCTTGAAGCATCAAATTCAAACACACATCTTGAATCTTATGTGCACTCACTGGAGCGGAGTAAACGGATGCTACAGCTTATAAATTCTGCGATTGATCTCATGCGAAAAAAGCACGAAAAAGGGGAACTCTATTACTGGATTTTGTACTATACATATCTTGCCCCTCATCATTATGCGAACAACTATGAGATTCTGCATTTTCTTGAATTAAAAGGAATGCCTATGTCGATGCGCAACTACTATCTTCGTCGGGAAGAAGCGATTAATGTGCTGAGCTCTGTTTTGTGGGGTTATACCTCAACCGACTGCGAAGAACTTATCAATCGTCTACTTCCGGAATAATCACATAAATCCCCTTAGGCACCTTTTAATAGCTTAGAAAAGCAATTGGGATCAGCAAAAACGCCGACCCCAATTGCCATTGCTATTTAACAATAGAATTATCTGTTTATAATATTGTGATTCTATTGCCTACAATATTGCCGCCATATAAAGCTCCTTATGGCTGAACTTTTCATCTGTCTATGTACCGCATATACAGCAACAGTCCACGTCAATTACAAACGTGGACTGCGCATCGTGTACACGTTATCCAAAACGTGTATCATACAAACATTTTACTGTTCTTCTTTTACAGCAATCTTTTCAGTTTCTTCTGGGCGAGTAGGCTGAAACAGGCCCCACGGCGAATCCGGCGGCCATCCGTAGCGTTCACGATGAACAACTGCCTGTGCCATTTCATGGGCAAGATGCTGTGTAAAGGTTTCTTTTGATACCATAACTATTACCCCTTTCGTCCTTATACTTAAAATTTTTATCAATAGAATGCATTATTGCATTCCAAGGCCGAGCTTAGAAATCAATAGTGTGACCGCAACAGCCAAAATCGCAGAAGTTACTCGATATGCTATCGGTTCCCTAAAAAATAGCAATAGGCACGCCGAAAGCATAACGATTGCTAATCTTAATTTCACTTCTTTGCGTACTGCAACAAGTTCTTCCGCGTTCAAATGAAGGGCAGCATTATTTGCTGGTGCTAATCTTAAAATTAAAATAGAAGCAGCAGCAAGACAAATCAGATTTGATACGGGATGCAATCGCTTTGCAAGCTCTAGTGATACGATCATTGTAAATGTTGACCCTAAAAGGCATCCCTCCGGCGTTTTAGCATGGTATCCACCTGTCCGCATACGAATGAAGCGGAAGACCAGCAGAAAAAGGAAAGTGCTTCCCCATCCGTCAAAAAATGCACCTACTGGAAGCAGAAGAAGAAATGTAACCATTCCCATTAGGCGGCGCATCAAACCATATTGCAGCCAAGCAATCTGATCTGGTTTGATATAGTGCTTTTGTAAACAAAAAGCCGCTATCCTTGCCGCCAATGCTTCCATTTATGTCAACTCCTTACGCTGCTCATTTTATCAGCAGAAAATGATTCCCGCCACAAAAATGTCACAAACGCAAAAAATATGACATAAACGCAAAATTTGAAAGATGGAGAAGCACTCAGTACAAAATCTCAGCAATGAGCCGAGTTATCAATTCCGTTTCCTCGGTTGTTGGTTTCGGAACATTTTTGTGTCCTTGAGATCTTCTTTTCTTGGTTCGAATGTGCGCTGTCAAGTCCATAAGCAATTGCACCTGCTCTGGGCTTAATTCCTTAAGCGATAGGACATTACATTTCTCACCGCTTGTCAAATAATCCAACGAAACATTTAGAACGTCTGCCAGTGCAGCTGCCTCCGTCAGTCGCGGAACAGCAAGATCACTTTCGTATTTCCCCAGCACTGAATCTGAAAGTCGCAGGTTCGGATCAAACCCTTTTGCACGTTCAACCACCATCTGCTGCGTAAGATTTTTGTCTTTTCGCAGTTTTAACAGGCGTGGCCCAAAATCATACAACATAAGCGTTTTACCCTCCTTGCACAATATAAATATTTTACAATTCGGCGCCATTTTAATTGTGGAATTTGCTTGATTAAATTACACAAACGTGGTATATAAAAAGAAATCTATTGACAAAACCCGGAGGATTCGTTATTTTGAAAACATACCCCAAACAAAAGATTGGCAGTCGAGCCTACATAGGAGAGAGTATGGTCAAGATTCTTATTTGTGATGATGATCCAACATTCGCACAGTCAATGTTCAAAAGGATCCTATCATTGCCGGCCTATTCCAGCAAATCCATGAAATTGAGCTACTTAACTGATATTGCTGAAATGAGTGCTAACACTATCGCACAATATGACATTCTATTTCTCGATATTGACCTCGGTAAAGAAAGCGGAATTGACCTTGCCAGAAAGATGCGCAAGATGAATCCGGAAGCCGTATTGATTTTCGTAACAAACTTCAGTGAATATGCCCCTGAGGGCTATGAAGTGGATGCTTTTCGATACCTTGCCAAATCCGAGTTGGAAAAGAAGCTACCCACCTATTTTGAAGATGCACTGGCAATGTGCCGCACCCGTCAACGGAAAGTAGAGATTCTCTGTGAGGGTGAGAGTGTGCCTATCCCAGTCCAATCTCTTGCATGGATAGAAAGTCAGGGACGTGAACAGTATCTCCATTTGGTAGGCGGATGCCGTGAGCAGCTAATTACCCGATTAACTATGACGCAGCTTGAGGATTTGCTTGTTCCTCATGGATTTTTGCGTATCCACAAAAGTTATCTTGTAAATATGGCGTATTTACAGTCTTTTCAAAGCACAAGTGCAGTACTGACAATCGGTCAAGCGCTTCCTGTGGGGGCTCGTAGTTATCGCGACAATAAGCAAAAATTTGTAAGATGGCAGGCGCAGCAACTATGGTAGTAATTTGGGGAAATATTCTCAGCTTTATAGGCAATGTGGTTGCGCTGGCAGTCGAAGTCCTTGTATTTAACGCTTTCTTCCCTCGTAATGAAAACAGAAAAAGTCAATGGCTTTGTATTCTCTTGTGGTGGGCCATTGCTACATTCTTGTCTATATCCGTTGGCACAAAATTTGGATACACACTCAAAATGCTTCAAGAAGTCGCTTTAATATATTTATTTTGTGCTTTTTTGTACCAAAGTTGCCGGGATCGGAGGCTATTTATCGTTGTAACGGTATATTCTGTTTTATTTTCTTATAATCACTGGTTTGATGAACTCTGTATGCGTATTAGTGGGTTTACCTACGAAGAATATATATGGAATGTTCCGCTTTATTCTATATTCTTTTTTCTCCGTTGTTCGTTTATCTTAGCATTTGCATTTCTAATAAATAAGTACCACCAACCGCTACGTGCAAGAATACAGCCAAGGGCTTGGGTCCCTTTATCAGCTTTTTTCCCTGTTTGCACACTGCTTGTACTCAGGCAGGTATATACCTATTCGGAAGAACAACGTGTATGGCAGATTTGTTTGCTGATTCTCAATCTTGTTGATATTGCCGCTTTAATTTTGTTAGACTACCTTGAAGAAAACGCGGAAAATCGCGAGAAGCTGATTGCTGCCAATGAACGCGCCCACGTTCAGGACGAAAATATCCAGGCTCTGAGTCAAGCATATGCAGGGCAAAGAAAAATGACGCACGACTTCCGTGCAAACCTCTCTACTTTATCTGAATTGTTGGAAAGTGAACGCGTTGACGATGCCAAGGAATTCCTTTCCGAGTTGAATGTACGTCAAAGTGAGCGAATTTTGCTTGTCAACAGCCATAATGCTGCTATTGATGCTGTTCTAAACCAAAAGGGATATATTGGGAAGAAGCAAGGCATTGATATGCGGTTTCGTGTCAATGATCTTTCCGCGCTGAGGCTTCCTCGTGTAGATGTGACTATTGTGCTGGGCAATTTGATTGATAATGCCATGGAAGCTTGTGCAGGCTTGTCCGATCCAAACCGCTGGGTCAGTATTCAGATCCTTTACAGCGAGAATATGCTTTCTATTTTAATTATCAATCCCAGTAATATCGTTCAGATCAACGGTGGCCACATTCCTACAACCAAACAAGACCCTTTGCTTCATGGCTTCGGCATTGGAAACGTTAAAGACATTTTAGAAAAGTATCATGCCGAGTACCTTTTCACTTATGATGACGGACGATTTATTTTTAGCGCAGACTGGCCTGATATAGCTGAACCATCTGTGAACACATCAATTCTCTCATAACCAATATTGCTTTTTAATCCTCTGTGCAGAACCGCTCGCACAGAGGATTTTTGCATTCATGCACATTTTTTTGCGTATACGCAGGTTTAGTGGACTTTTGTAGAAAACTGTGCTATTTTAATGCCAAGATAACGCACAAGTTACAACCGTTTCCTACTCCGCATTAGGCATCGGCGCGCAGATGCTGAAATATCGTCCGAACATCAACTCTATTAAATCCATTAGATTGGAGGCTTATCAAATGTCAACGATGAAGAAACGCATCCCCATGTTCCTGCTGGCCCTTGCAATGATGGTAGCTATGGCACTCCCCACTTTTGCTGCCGCTTATCGTCCCAACGCACAATTCGACTATTTGCTGAACATCAACGGCTCGACAGGGTCTGCTTACCAGGGGGCGTGCATTGAACCTGATGAAAACTAAGACAATGGGAACAGATCAGGATTTCAAAATCGGAACCCGTAGTGGTTACCCCGGATACTATATGCTTGTTAGCGCGAATGTCAATTATGCTGTAAACCGTTCTACTAACGGCGGTCGCGCGATTATTTGGCCGATTGCTACAGGTTATAACGATTCACGCCTATATGATAATGATGAATCCGTGATTCGTTTGTACACTTCTCGTGAGCTCTTAACCGCCCGTGAGCCCGTTGGCGACTGGAGTACCGTTTATTTCGGTGGCAGCGGCATTTCTGTTTGGGTGCGCGCCCACTAACCTTCCTGCACAATTTCAGATTTCCCTATGATAGACATTCAAAAGGAAGTTCATACGGGATTTAATTGCCATTAGACCAGCGCAAGTGAAACACTAATGACCTGTCAAAGGCATCGTCTCAAAGCACAGTGTTACACTTGCGCTGGTTTGTTTGCATTTAGCAACTTTTGTAAAGAAAGGTTTTAAGGAAACATGAAATTCATTTATAAGTTGTTGTCTTTAAGTTTGGCTATTGCTTGCCTTAGTGGATGCAGCGCGGCCAACACTGAAATTGCATCCTCGTCAGCCGCTACTGCCACAGTGACCCCTACTACTGACTCTACAGAAGTTCCCGCTTCCAACAATGTTTTTACATCTGCAGGGGACGGTTTATATGTTACCACTGACTCCGGAATCTATGAACTGCAAACAGTGTTTCCGGACTCTGCAAACATATTTTATACTGATGCCAATACAAAGGAACGCATTTTCTTATGCGCGAACCCCAATTGTACACATGCAGATGAAAGCTGCCCCAGTTACATAGCTACACCTTCAGCGATGTTTCCGCCTATGCTTTTGCGTGTTGGCGATCAGCTTTTGGTCGTCTTTACTGAAGCCACCGACTCCAGTAACCCACATGGGATGCTGATGAATATGGATGGTTCCAATCGTCGAACCGTATTTGAACTCGCATCCAATCAATATATGCAAGGCGGCTTTTGCACCTCTGGGAATGATCTCTATTTTGATCTTTACGAGATTAATGATAGCGGGAACGTCACATATCAGCTGTGGTATGTGAGCTTCGAGAATGGAACTTCTGAAAAAGTGATGGACTTGGGATCCGATAGCGACCACTATTCTTTGTGCGATGGGGCAAACAATGAGCTGTGTTTCAACCATGTTTCTTCCGACGGAATCAGTTATTGCATGTATAATCCACAAAGCAAAACAATATCAGATCCGTTTTTTGTTGACAGTAGCGTGAGCGGGAATTCGATGATTCAAGACGGATACCTCTTTGTCCTCGATGAGCAGGCGAGCTCTGTTCAAAGAATCCGTTTATCAGATGAAGAGCAAGCGAGTGCTTCTTTTACGGTAAAAGAAGGCTTCGGTGCTCCAAGTATGCGGTATCTATTTGATGGGAATCTAATGATTACCGAAGCACAAACGACGGCATCTGATATACCGACCGATGGATCGTATGGTGTGTGCTCTTACATTCTGGATTTTGGCACACGTAATTGTACAGAATTCACATTGCAAACCCCATACAATAATCGTCCGGTATATGTGTTGACAACCATTGGTGACGCTTGTTATGTTGCCACAGATTATAAAACGTATACTCCTACCTCTGTTTCTGAAGACGGTACAGTTTCCAACTTCGATTATGTTGCTAACATATACGCCTTCATCACAAAGCAGGATTATATAAATTCAAATCAAAACGGCTATTCAATGGTTAAAGACGCATTCGAATAATTCTACCTATTGTTAAAATTTCATAGGTAAATTTGGATTGTAATTATGAGGCATACCTTTACACTTGATTCAATTCACAAAACATATATTTCGCAAATTTCTCTGTTTACACTCAGAAAAAATGCACAGCCACAAGTGAAAAAAGCTCTGTCAGGGGTGTCAATTACACTAACGCCAGGACTTTACGGATTGCTTGGGCCAAATGGAGCAGGAAAGTCTACTTTAATTCACATCATCACAGGCACTCTTGCTCCTGACTCCGGTGAAGTCCTCTGGTGTGGTAAGCCCGCATCGGGTATCACCTTCCGCCGCATTCTTGGCTATATGCCACAGCAGCAGGGGCTGTATGACAGTTATACCGGGCGGCGTTTTCTTGCCTACATGGCTGCCTTAAAAGAAATTCCTCGAAAAGCTGTTGTGGCCGAGGTAGATCGCGTAGCAGCCGCCGTAAATTTGACTGCTGAGTTGGACAAGCGCCTTTCTGCTTATTCTGGCGGCATGAAGCAGCGCCTGCTGTTGGCATCCGCTCTGCTTGGAGATCCGAAACTGTTGATTTTAGACGAACCAACGGCAGGTCTTGACCCGAAAGAGCGCGTCCGTCTGCGCGAACTGCTGGCAGATATGGCTAAGGATCGAATCATCCTTGTGGCAACACATGTCGTTTCGGATGTGGAAACGGTGGCAACCAAAGTTATCCTGTTGCGCGCCGGCAAGATTGTGGATGCTGCGCCCGTGCCGGAGCTTATTGAAAAATACGCTCCCGGCCAAGGGCTGGAAGATGTGTACCTGAACGTGTTTGGTGAGGGAGACGGTAAATGAGCCTGTTTTTTGCTGAACTTCGCAAAGTTTGGGGCGGCAGAGTGTTCCCGGCTCTGTTGGCTATACTGGCGGCCTCCAATCTCCTACTGCTGTGGATGGGTACTCGCCCCACAGCCAAGCAGCCTCCTGCATCAGCTTATCGCGCAGTAGGTGTCGAGCTTTCCGATAAAAACATGGAAGAAAAGGGAGCCTATCTTCACAATAAATACACTGAGATAGAAAGCCTTGTAAAAATCGGGCAGTATTATCGGGAACTGGCTTACGGCGGCTATGGGATCACTCAGTATCGGCAGGACAATGCCGCTATGTTCGATGCCTATGAACAAGAGTACACAGATAAGACCTATACTCTATTTACGGATAACTTGAACACAGAGTACCGCCTGTTCAGCCAGCTGCAAAGCGAATATGACACCGTGGCGGCCTACAGCGACTTTCTGGATGGCGTTCAGACCAAGGCATCTCAGCTGTCCGGCATCTCAATTTTTCAAAACGACCGTACCGGGTACGATTTGAAAAACATCGAATTAACCGCACAGGTTTATGCCGGGCTAACGGAGACACCCATAGACTATTACCCACAGAAAGGTCTGTACACAGCCATCAGCTATGCGTTCACCGACCTTATCCTGCTGGCATCTATGCTCTTGCTTGCGTTGATTCTTGTGCGCCAAGAGCGCGACAGCGGCTTGTTGAGTTTGATTCGCAGTCTTCCCGGTGGGCGGCTGAAAACGGCCATTGCAAAGCTGGCGGCATTTGCTGCCAGCTTATTGGTCGTTCTGATGGTGCTGTATGGGGGCAACCTCGCATATTGCTCAGCGTCGTTCAGTTTGGGGCCTATGAATCGCACGATTCAAAGTGTTCCCGCATTGATGCGCTGCACAATGCAGATTACAGTTGGGCAATACCTACTTCGGTTTTTGCTTGCAAAATGGGCTGGTGCGTTTGTGATGGGGCTGTGGGTCATGCTGGCCGCCCTTATCGCCAAACGCGCTGTGACCGGCTGGATTGGCGCGTTGGCGCTTCCTTTAGCGATGTACGGTATCCGTGCCGCGATTCCTGCCACGAGCCATTTGAATGTCATAAAGTATGCCAATATGGTAAGCCTGCTGCAAACCAATGAATTGCTGGGGAATTATCGGAATCTGTTCTGGTTCGGCAGCCCCATCAGTCTCCCAATGGTAGAGTGGGTAACTGCCGCCGCTTTAGGCAGTGTCTTGTCCGTGGCATTCTGTACGGTTTTTTCAAAGGCACAGCTGCTGCCAGCTGCCAAACGTAGTCTGACACTTCCATTCCGTCACAAAACTCACGCAACCTCTGTCACTTGCGAAGAGGGCAGAAAGCTGTTACTGATGAATGGTGCTGCGGTATTCTTGGCTGCATTTCTGGCATTCGGCATTTATCAGGGCGTGACGGCAGAAAGCTACATAGACGCGGACGAAATCTACTACGCCTATTATATGAAGCATATTTCCGGGCCGTGGAGCGAAGAAAGCCGCGACTGGCTGAAAGAGCAACGTAACGAGTTTTCTCCCATGTTGGAAGCACAGAAACGCGTCAGCCATGGCGAATTGAGCAGCGAAGCACTCCTGGCCTACAATTCCTTGCAACAAAAATATTCTGCCTATCAGCGTGTTCTTCAATCCAATATTAGTTACTACCTCAAGGAGAATCCAGGTGCGTGGCTTGTTTATGAGACCGGCTACAAGAAGCTGTTCGGCTTTACCGGCACAAGTGATGTGCAAGATACACTTTTAGCCGGATTGCTGTGCGCCCTATGCTTCAGCGGTCTATTTTCAATGGAGCGCAAGGGTGGCATGGATGAAATTCTGGCATCCACCCCTTTGGGCCGGAAATACACTGTGAAAGCAAAGCTGTGGCAAAGCACCGCGGTTGCGGCAGTAATAGCTTTCGGGACGGTTTTGCCTCATCTATGGCAGGTTCTGCGCGACTATGGCCTTCCCTCTTTGCTGGGACCGGCAATGAGTATTTCCGACTTGCAGGCTGTCCCGAAGTTTATAACTTTATCGGATTTACTGCTCTTTTGGCTGATCTGCCGCTTTGCTGCCTGCCTGTGCATGAGCCGAATCACCCTATGGCTGGGACAGAAATTGGGAAATCTGCTTCCTGCACTGTTTATCAGCGCTGTCTCGTATTGTCTGCCTGCGTTGCTTAGCCTCTCTGGGATGAAAAACGGGATTGAGTGGCTGGGATTTTATCCGCTTTTCCATGCAGCCGCGCTTTGGCAAAACCAAGGATATACCGCTGACGGTGAAAGCTATAATGCAATGTGGATTCCGATTTTTCTGGTATGTGCCGCATTCTTCCTCGCATGGGCTATTGGTCAGGCCCTTATTGATGACTATGATATGATAGGTGTTCCAGATGAAGTATTATAAAAATCTGTCCATCGATGAAAGTGATTTCTCCGTTCAAAGGCAAGGTTGCCGCATTCACCTGACGACCACAGAATATCAACTATTCATTACACTGCTCGACCACTCCGGGTGCATCTGCTCCCGAAACTTTCTTCTGGCATCTGCATGGAATATCACAGTGCCAATTCAGACGCGAACGGTTGATGTGCATATCGCAAAGCTGCGGAAGAAACTGGATTTAGGCCCGGATGATTTGAAAACCGTAATGGGACGGGGGTATGCGCTTTCTATGTAAGAAAGCTGTAGAGAAAAACATTCTTTATGAGAGTCGTTTTGTTCTGATTGCAGGTATAGGTGATAAAAATGGATAAATTATATTGGGGTGCTGTCGCAATTTTTGCAATAGGCTGGTATATTGAACAACGTATGTATGTCGATGGCTACACACGGCGCAAACGCGACCTATATAAGCCAATTGATTATTTAGGTCTATTCAGCATCGGCGAATTTGTCGGCTATCTGATACGGAGTCTTGTTGCCCCTGCCTTTGTTTGGTTTCCTGACATCCTTATTGGGTTGCCCGACAATCTTATTCAAGCTGTTGCGGCCGCATGGTTGGTTGTGATGTCCATTTTTGTTCCCGCTGTGGTCGAACGTACGATTGATGGGTTCTAATTTAACTTACTGCAACGCTTTAATAAAAATTTAAAATGCACACGCTCTCCGATCAAAAGACCGGTGGGTGTGTGCATTTTATGGCCTTATAGAGTATATACTTCCTTTACGGTAACTTCTTTGTCGATTGTCGTTCTATCAATATCAGCAGCGTGGTCTGCGATTGTACAAGATACTGCGGTGTCCGGATTCGCCGCAGAACGACTTTTGCAGCCTGCTCACCCATATCATACATATCTAGGTTCACAACACTCAGTTGCGGTTCAATGATTTTAGAAAATGGAAAATCATCAAATGTGATAACAGCCATATCTTCCGGGATGCGTATTCCGGAAGCCTTCAATTCATTTACACAGCCAAACGCAATATACTGGTTTGCACAAATCACCGCGTTGGGTCGTGTCGGCAGTTCCAACAGGGCATGTGCGGCTGCTGCGCCGCCTTCACTGGTGGGCGGCCCTTCCCGCAAATATCCTGCCGGGATTTTCTCGTTCAGGGTGGCAAGTGCGCCGCTCAGACGGTGTGCAGAAATTGTATCTTCCTTCGGACCTCCGATGAATGCGATCCTGTCGTATCCGTTGCGCCACAAATGCGTAACTGCGATTTGCCCAGCCACCGAGTTGTTGGTATCGATCCAGCAAAGCTGGTTGGAGAAATCCGGCGCACCCACAACAATGTAGGGAAGTTCCGTGTGTGCCAGACAAAGAGCCACATCCTTTGACACGACAGATGCGTGCAGAATCACACCATCCACATAGGAGCCCTGCAGCAGTTCATCGAAATGCTGCCAAAGGTCAAGCGCCGTGCTATGCTGCACAATTAGACCATAGCCTTTTTCGGAAAGTGCGTTTTCTACCCCGGCCATAATTTCAAACAGATGCGGGTTATCAAATCCCACGCCATGCTGCATTTCTGCCAGAAAGAGAATCGTTTTGGTCGCGCCGGTGGCAAAACTTTGCGCGCGACGATTCGGCTGATACCCCAGTTCCTTGATGACCGCATTTACCCGGTCACAGGTTTCCTGCGATATAGAATATGACTTATGCAGTACCTTGCTGACGGTTGCCTTGGACACACCCGCAGCTTCGGCCACTTCCTGAATCGTCACGCTCACGTTTTACACCTCCTGTGTGAATACGGCAAATCCCATAGGGGCAAGGCTGTTGCTCTTTTCCTCGTATCCCTGCTGCCACAGAATTTTTCCGTTCATCGGAGGAATATCCGCAGCGGCAGATTGATTGTTGAGGAACACGGTGATTTTTTCTTTCTCATTGGTGCGCTCATACCCATACAGGCCGTTTTCCTTTTCAGCCTTAACGGTATGGTAGCTGCCTCGGCAAAGGGCCGGGTGTTTCGTTCGCAGATGCATCGCCTTTTTATAAAAATCTGCCAAGGCCAGCGGCTCCTGCGACCACGTCATTTCATGGCGGTACTCTGCTTCCTGTAAGCCGTAAATACCACGCTCATCACCATAAAAGACGGACGGAATCCCTGTAAAAGTCATCTGGAAAAGCACGGCGAGCTGCATTCTTGCCGGGTCTTTTTCGCACAGCGAATAGAAGCGGCTCACATCATGGCTGTCCAGCAGATTGAGTTGCGCGTACAGTACCGGGAGTTTATACCGCATCCGCATATTGGTCACGCGGGCATCAAATTCTGCTGCATCGATACTCTGCTCGGCAAAGAATCGGCGGCAGTGCTTGCGGAAATCGTAGTTCATGGTGGAGTCGAAGATATCACCGTTCAGCCAATGCTGGGCAGTCTCCCACACCTCACCAATCAGGATACACTCTGCCTTTTCTTCTTTCACCGCCTGCCGAAATGCCCGCCAGAATCCGTCGTTGATCTCACTGGCAACATCCAGACGCCAGCCGTCAATATCAAATTCCCGCACCCAATAGCGGCCCACCTCGCAGAAATACTCTTGTACTTCCGGGTTGCAGGTGTTGGTTTTCGGCATCATGCGCTCATAGCCGAAGCATTCATAGGTCGGATAGATTTCGGGGTCTTCCGGCCGCTCTACAGGGAATTGCAGATGGTAAAACCAGTTTTTATATTTTGAGTTTTCGCCATTGCGCACCACGTCATCAAAAGCGAAAAAATTCCACCCCACATGGTTGAACACACCATCAATAATCACACGCATTCCCCGTGCATGGCAGTCGTTGACCAACTGTCGGAAATCTTCATCCGTACCGAAACAGGGATCGATGTGATGATAATCCAGCAGGTCGTACTTGTGGTACTCCCCTGCTGCAAAAATCGGATTCATGTAAATGCAGGTAGCACCCAGTTCTTGAATGTAATCCAGATTCTCGATCACGCCGCGCAGCGTTCCGCCGAGTTTTCCGCGCGTGATCTGACCGTTCCACTCTTTTTCGGATGATTTGCCAGAGATAAAGCGGCGACCCGTGGCGAAACTGTCCGGGAAGATATTGTAAACTACTGCATCCTGCGCCCATGCAGGCGGTGCTGCAATGTCTGCCGGATGGTTAAAAGGCAGCTGGTAGTATTCCGATCTGTCGTCCACGCAGTGATCTGTAAAGAAATCGCCGTAATACAGCAGCTTCTGCGTTCCGTCGTCAAGTTCAAAATAGTAACAGATCCGCTTATAGGGGCTTTCCAAGATGACTTGGAAGTAATCAAACCATTCGTCCTGCGCTTCCACCTGCATCTCTACAGACGAGAAGATAACCGGTGTCAGGCGGCAGGCTCGATCTGCATAAAACAGCGTGCAGTGCTTTAGATCATCGCGCCCGGCGCGCAGCCGGAACACGACATGGTTTGGGTCAATCCCGTGTGCCTGCTGTGACATCGGGATGTGTTGGATGGCTTCAAAATTCATTGTGTCATCTCCCTGTTTGGGGCAATCAACCTTTGACACCACCGGCAGTCAGGCCGGAGGTCATATGACGCTGTACGGCAAAGAACACAATCAGAATCGGCAGGCTGACTACCAGCGAGGCTGCTGCAAAAACGGGCCAGCTTCCGCTCATTTCTGTTGCCTGCAAAGAGTACAATCCGGCTGCCAGTGTATAATTCTCGGCACCTGTCATAAAGGTCGTTGCAAAGAGATATTCATTCCAGACATAAATCAAGATCATAACCGCCGTAACCAAAATACTGGGGCGCGCCAGCGGAAGAACGATGCGCGTGACAAGCTGGATGCCGCTTGCGCCGTCAATTTCCGCCGCTTCCTCGATTTCGCGCGGTATCGTATCAAAGTATCCTTTCATGTTCAGCAGTCCAAACTCAGCCATCGTTCCGGTATAAATCAGAATCAAGCCAACTTTGCTGTTGATCAGCCCCAGCGGGCGCAGCAGTGTATAAATCGCAAACATGGAAAGGACAGACGGGAAAGAGTACAGCAGAACCAGCTGCTTCAATATCGGCTTGCGCCCCTTAAAGCGCATACGGGAAAACGCATAGGCAGCCGGAATTGCTGCCGCCAGCGAAATAACAACAGTGACTACCGCCAGCGTCATACTGTTTTTAAACCACAGCATGACAGGTTCTTCGGTAAAGACCGCAACATAATTCCGCAGCGTGAAGTTCTTCGGGACAAAACGGAAGTCCGAGCTCACAAGGCTGTTGTCGGCATTCAAAGAAACCGACAGTGCATACAAAATCGGGATCAGCGTGACGAAACAAATCACGATGAACAAAATATGCAGACAAATCTGCTTGGCCGCCTGCTTGAGCATACGCTTTTGGTGCCGCGTCATCTGTTACCCCTCCCTTGCTTTCCGGCTGGTCACCATCGAGAACAGAATCAAAATAGCAAAAATCAAAATGGAGACCGCAGAGCTGTATCCGTAATTGTTTGTGATAAAGGCGTTCTCGTAGGCATAAGTCAGGATCGTGTGGATATTAGCACCGGTTTTCGCACCCGCCTGCTGTGTCAGCAGGTATACCACATCGAATTGCTTAAATGTCGTAAACACGGTAATCAGCACCGAAGGAGCAATAATCTGGCGGATTGCGGGAATCGTAATAAAGTACGCCCGCTGGAACCAGTTTGCACCATCGAGAATTGCACTCTCGTAGCAGCTATGATCCACCGCCTGCAATGCACCATCCATAATCATAATCATGAACGGCAGCGCCAGCCAAAGGTTGACAACCGTGCAGCAGAGAAATGCCGAGACATCGTTTGCCAGCCAGCGCACTGTCGCCAGCCCCAGCTTCTGCATCCACTGGTTCAGCAAGCCGAACTGCGAATTGAAGATGCCGTTTTTCCAAAGCAGGATCGACACATACCCCGGCATGGCCCAAGGGATCATAAGCAGTGTCTTGTAGACTCGCCTACCCTTAAAATCCTGTATGTTCAAAAGACTGGCCAGTACAAAGGCAATTACCAACTGCAGCACCATGTTCAGCACAGTCCACAGTATAGTCCGAAGCAGTGCCGCCAAAAAGCCGGAATCAAAAACAAACAGCGCATCTTTATAATTTTTCAGCCCTACAAACGAGAAGTTGAACCAATGGTAAACATTCATGTTTGTAAAGGAGATGTACGCCGTGTACAGAATTGGGAATACAACGATCAGCAAGATCAAAAGCAACGAGGGGGCGCTGCACAAATAGGCCCAAAACGTTTCTTTTTTATTATTCTTCATAGTGCGGCCTTTCCGCATCACTGCATCTGCTTGATAAGGCTTTCTGCCTGCTGCTGGGCGGCCTGTGCGCTGCTTCGGACGTCTTTTCCACTCATGTTTACATCCACAAGCAGATTTTCCGTAACCGTCCACATAACGTCCATTTCGGGAACGTTCGGCATGGGAACCGCATCCTGCGCCGTATCGTACATAGCCATAACCATGTCGTCACCGCTGATAACCGGGTCATCATAGCAACTCTGCTTCGCAGGGCGCAGCCGCTTGCTTTCGCCATCGCAATGCCAACGGAATCATTTGTCAGAACCTGCAAGACCTTTGCAATGGCATCGTGCTTGCGCTCAGCTGCAACTTTCAAGACATGGATACCCTGCACACCGGAATACGGTGCAATTTTGTTGCCGGTCTCATCTACAGTAGGCATCGGTGCAATGCCGAGGTCAATACCGCTCTCGCGCGCCGTGGGAACCAGCCAAGGACCACCGATGGTGGAGTGCGCTTTGCCTTCGCGGAACAGCGTATTCACGGTAGAATACTCACCCTCTGTGGGCATAAGCTCCACGAATTTCTTGTGGTATTCCAGCGCCTTGATGGTGTTCTCATCATCGAGGCCGGGTTCACCATTTTCGTTCAGAATGTAACCGCCAAACGCATGGAGCCAGCCTGCAGCATAGTACGCCGTGCTGTGCTGTTCCACGAAGCCGTAATGTCCGCCTTTCGTGTTTTCCTGCATATATTTGTACAGTTCTTCTGTGGTCGAAGGTACTTCATCATCACTCATATAACGTCTGTTGTACATATAGAGCAGCGTCTCAAAGTAGATCGGAAGCTGATACACTTCCCCTTTGTAGGTAGCAGCCTCAATCGTCATCGGAATGTACTGATCCAAGGTGCTCTTGTCAACGAAATCCGTTATCGGTGCGAGAATGCCCATTTCAGCGTAAACGCCAATTTTATCGTGGGCAAAGAAATACATATCAGGGGCAGAATTCGGATCGTTGCCGACCATCTTCAACGAATCGGTCAGACCGTCTTTCTTTTCCAGTTTTACCACGATATCCGGGGCAAGCGTATCCAACTCTGTCTGCAACGCCTGCGCGACTTCATCTTCTTTGTCGTGCCAGATCGTAATGGTAACCGGGCCATCTGTCTGCGCAGTATTATCCGTGCCGCCCGACGAGCAGCCAGTCATCAGCAACGATACCGCTACACATACACTTAAAAATCCTGCTATCAGGCGCTTCATGGAATACCTGCCTTTCTGATTGTGTCAAATAAGGAGTACGGGCTGTTCAGCCCGTACTCTATGGTTTTCTAAGGAAGATTACTTTTTCTTTTTGGAGATGACCACGCCGCCTGCCACAACAGCAATCACCACAACAACGACAATTGCAATCGGCATCGCGTTGGACTTGGTTTCTGCGGGTTCCGCCGCAACCGTAGGCTCGCTCTCTGCAGCAGGAGCCTCTGCCGTTTCTACAGTCTCAGCCGGGGCTTCATAGGTGACTTCTGCATTTTCCGCATCGCTCACTACAATCCACAGATCCTTGCCTGTTTCCACACTGAGGTCACTGGTCTGAACGCTGCCATCGCTGCCATTCACGATAATGCTGTTGACCCAGCCGGGAACAGAAAGCGTCAACCAGCCGTCCTCCCCTTCCTGCAGGGCTTCGCCGGGCCAAGAAGAGAATGCGTTTGTGCCGTCCGGTGCGGACCATGCCCACAGATGCGGCTCTCTCCAGTCTGCGGGAGCTTTTACATGAACGGTAATATCTTCTGCAACGGGAGCATTCGGATCATTGTAAGTAAAATCGGAAGTTCCGTCCTCAGAAACCGTAACCCACACCTCAGCTGCATCGATGGAGATATCCTCCGTCTGCACATCGCCGCTGTTGCCGTTGACAATGATGCTGTTCACCCAAACGGGAGCGCTGGCAGTATACCAGCCATCTTCGCCTTTGCTCATGGTCTTGCCGGGCCATGCTTCAAAAGCATTCTTGCCATCCGGTGCAGACCATGCCCACAGGCAGACGTCCTGCCAATCATCGGGAACCTGCGCATGAATCTTGAATTTTTCTACATACTCCGGCAAATCACCGGTGGTCTGTGCATCGTAACTGATTTCCACATTTTCTGCATCAGTCACCGTGACCCAAGCATTCTTGCTTTCCAGCTTGTAGTCACTGGTCTGAACCGCTGCGTCATTCGCATTGATAATAATGTTGTTGGTGGTTTCGGGAATCCAGCAGTAATACCAGCCATCATTGTTGCTGTCTGCTTCCATCTCGCCACCGGGCCATGCATCAAAAGCGTTTGTGCCATCGTCTGCCCATGCCCACAGGTGCGGGTCTGACCAGTCAGACGGGAGTTTTGCGTAGACGATCATTTTTCCATCGGATGCTTCCTCTGCAAACGCAGCAACAGGCATAAGCAGACACAGCATCAATGCCGCCAGCACAACTGCAAACAAGTGTTTTACTCTGCTCATATTTGTTTCCTTCTTTCCAAACGGTGAAGAGTTTTTGAGATTTTCTGATGCGCATCCTTGACATCTACAGAGTAACACTCCCAGCAAGCCACGTCAACAAAGAAATAGGGAAACGGTTTCCTTTCTATTTGTGCATATTCCATCATGTATTCACTATTTGAATGTGCAGTTTGCTAGTAATTTTGGCGTTTTTTCTTTCAGTGTAACTATTTTGTAATTTTTGCAGTTCTTTGTTTTCCTTTTGTTTCCTTATTAAGAGAAGAAGTTTTGGGTATTTACGAAAATAGGTGGTTTGTATAAAACATCTAAATTCGCAAGTATCACAGGCAGAGGGACATTTTGTTTGTCAAGATAGTAGTTACACTTGCAGGTTTCCCCAGCGTGCAACACTGCCGAGCTGCTACCTAGCTAAGGGGAACACTACCTCTTACATTTTGTAAGGGTGACTTACCGTGAGGCAACAAACATTAAAATTTGTTGCCTCATTTTAAGGCCTAATTTGGATGACCACCTATTTTCGAATAGAAAATTGCCTGATTTTGCAAATATCCGAAGTTTTTTGCTTTTTCTTTGCAAATTGTGCGTCAAAATCATTGATTTCTCTCTGTTTAGTAATTGAAAGAATTCTTTCGACAAACTAAAACAGGGAGTATTTTTATGCCATTCAAAAGACAGAAATCCAATGTATCCCCGCATTATCACGACACACGGACGCTTTTGCGGAAGTACCGGGATGTCATATGGAATTTGGAAGTATCCGATCTCGATTTGCAAGAGGAATTCAAGGCTGAGTACGGGCTGTCCACGGATGCACTGTTTGTGGACAGCGAGGTCAACAAGAGCGGCAACCGGCTAGAAAACTATGCCCGCGCCCTGGAGCGCAGCAAAAAGATGATGCAGATCATCGACACCGCGATTGACCTGATGCGCCGCAAACACAAGAAAGGCGAATTCTATTACTGGATTTTATACTACGCCTATCTATCCCCCCAGCAGTGCGAGAATGCGGGTGCAATTTTGCAGGCACTCGAATCTAAGGGCATCTCCATTTCTCTGCGCACCTACTATGTCCACCGGGATGAAGCTATCGAGGTTCTCAGCTCGATTTTGTGGGGCTACACCTCCCAAGAGTGCGAAAAAATCACCAATCTGCTGACTCCCGATTGACCCTGCACAACATCCGCACAAAATCAGCAGAGCGAAAGCCTTTTTTTCTGCACAGCCAATTTGTTATCATGGTAATGGCCTACTTTTGGCCATTCTTAAAGCATTTTTGTACACAGGAGGTTTCAATGACTAAGAAAAACACACATTCATGCTCTCATAAGCGCATAAAAGCAGCCCTTTGCGCTGCCATGTGCAGCGTACTGACCGCAATGCCCACTTTTGCAACCGGCGAGGATAATAACGCAGCCGCAGCCACAACCGCAACCACCGTCTGGACAAAGGCCAGCGAGATCATGCAGGATGTCTACTCGCAAATCATTTCTATCTCCACCGTCACTGCCGTGGTCTGCGCCGCCGTTGCCCTGCTGCTGATGAACTTTTCCAAGAACGGTAAGACCGTGGACGACTCTCGCGCATGGCTCAAGCGCATTGCCATCACCTGGGCGATTCTGAACGGTCTCGGCTTCATCATGGCTTATGTCACGCCGTTCTTTCAGGGCGGCACTTGGAATCCGTAACTACGCGTAATTGCAACGAGGAGGTGAACGCCTTTGGGCATTCTAGACGGCATTGTGGATTGGCTGGCAACGCAGGTGATGAATCTGCTGGATTTGGCATCCACCTCGGTACTCGGCGCACTGGGCTGCAATATGGATACGTTCAAGCGGTACTTCCCTGCTGCTTCAGCTATGTACGAGATTTTTATCTGGACGGCCATCGGGCTGGTTCTGCTGAACCTTGTGTGGCAGCTTTACCGCTGCTATGGTGCAGGGTTTGACATTGACACTGAGAATCCCATCAATCTGGTGGTGCGTTCTGTGATTTTTCTGCTGCTGATTTGGTATTGCGATGACATCGTCAACCTCGCCTTGCAGATTGGCGGCACGCCCTACAACTGGATTCTGGACAGCAGCCTGTCCGGCGTGCAGTTCGGAGACTTCAATTCCGTGCTGCTCGTCATCGTTGGCGTGATTGCCAACGGCTCGGTAACCTTGATTGCTCTGATCCTTGTTGTGATTCTTGCATGGAATTACTTAAAGCTGCTTTTGGAAGCTGCCGAGCGATATGTTGTGCTGGCAATTCTGGTCTTTACTGCGCCGCTTGCCTTTGCCATGGGTGCGGCGCGCGGCACAAACAACATTTTCAAAAGCTGGTGCCGGATGTTCGGCGGGCAGCTTCTGCTGCTGATTATGAACGCATGGTGCTTGAAGCTGTTCGTCAATATGGTCGGGGAATTTCTCGCTAATCCTCTGTCCTTATAGGAGATTTTTTACGTGAAAAAAACTCTTTTTTCTTTATTCACCGCTCTCAGCCTTGCTCTCCTGTATTGCCCGATCGCTTTTGCTTTGACCGAGGATGAGGCTGCTGCCGCCGTGGATGCGCAGGGCAAGGATGCTGTATCCGGCAATCTGTTTCTATGGCTGCTGTGCGCCATTGCTTTTCTCAAGGTCAGCACCAAGCTGGACGGCATTCTGCACTCGTTGGGCATCGGCGTTTCACGCTCGCCCGGCTCGATGCTGTCCGAGGTGTTGCTGGCTTTTCGCGGCTTTGAAATCGGCAAAGCCTTTATGGGGCTGGGTGCTGCAAAAGCCGCCGCTTCAACTGCTACCGCAAAAACCACACCCGGCAACACCTTTGCAGGCGGGCTCTCCGGCATGGTGAGTCGTCATGTACAGCAAAGCACCGCAAGCTCCATCAGCGGGCAATCCGGCGGCATCGGTGCATCCTTGGGCGGGGCCATGTACCACAACAGTCTTGGCAAAAATGGCGGCTTTGCCAGCAAGGTTATCGGCTCTATCGCCACCGGGCAGACAGGCGGCAGTATTACAGGTGACAGCGCCGTGGAAGCGCTCAATGGCTATTTTGCCGGCACCAGCGATGTGGAGGCGATGCCCGTTCCTGCCACTGGTGAGAATATTCCCACTACAATGGCGGCAGCCGAAAGTGACACCGTAATGGACTCTCCTATTCCCGCTACGCCGCTGGCGCTGGAGGGCGATAGCACGATTGATGTTTTCCCGACAAGGGACAGTGAAATTACCATGTGCGCCGGTGGTAGTCCTGCCGTTACGGAGCGGTCCACCATTCCCACTTCGTCCTCTATCCAACAGGCCGCCATGAATCGCGTGCTGCTGGGGCAGATGGGCAACAGCGTCACCGATGTCGAAATCGGCGGCGGCAAGATTCAAGGGCGCGAAATTATTCCCGGTCGTGGGCAGATTCAGTTTGCCATGTACAATGCCCGCCGGTACGAAAAGCCGGAGGGTCATTTTACCGAGCAAACCTCCCGCGACGGCGAAAAGTGGTACAAAGTCTACGCTACGACTCGCGTAGAAAAAACACCCACCGTTCAGGACGAACGCGGGCGTATGCAGTATGATGAGCGCAAAGTTGCCGCCATGCCAAAAGCCCCGGCGCGGAGACACTAAATGATTGAAAATGATACTCAAAATTCACGGCAGGCAGCCTCAGCAGCACTTCGTAACGCGCCCAAACTTGCCAAAGTCGCACAGGCAGGCGTGCAGGGCGGCCCCGCTGGGGCTGCTACTGAAGCTGCGGTGCAGTACCGCAAGGAAGTACTGGTCGTTGTCATTGCGGTCTTTCTGCTGCCGGTTCTGGTGCTGCTCATGCTGCCCGGCGCGATTTTCGGTACACTTACACAGCCCAGCACGGCAATCAACAACGATTTAGAAGTTGCTGCCAACGTGATACAGCTTCGCAATTCTATATCGAATATTTTGCAGGAAGCCTACGAGGATACCCTTGCCGAAATAGAATCCGAGCGTGCAAACCTTACCTACAGCGATGTGGTCGATTCCGTGGGCGGTCATGTCTCCTACAATGCCTTTCAGCTCATTTCCATGTATTGCGCCTATCAAGGAGAGGACGACTATACCAAAATCAGCCTAACTGACCTTTCTGAACAGGTGCAAGCGCACCAGACAGAATATTATGCCTACACCACTTCCGAGGAAGTCCGCACTGAGCCTGTGCAGAAAGAGGTGCGTGGGCAGACCATAACGGTACAAGAGGATCACACCTACACCGTTTTCGCGCTTTCCTATGTGGGCGATGACTACTTTGCCGACACGGTCTGGCAGCTTGATGACAAGCAGAAAAGCTATGCCGATGCCTATACGCATAACCTGACCGTCTACCTCCACGAAATTGAAGAACGCGAAGGTATCTCGATTCTGGGACAAATCAACGATGCACTTATTGATGATGACTCCCCTGCCCCCGGCGGCGGGTTTGGCAATCCGTTCAATGACCCCAACTGGGAACAGCACATTACTTCTTTCTTCGGCAAACGCAAGGATGTCGGCATTCCCGGCAAGGATACCACCAACCACAATGGCTTGGACATTGCCTATCCCTACGGCACACCAATACTGGCGGTGGAGGCCGGCACAGTCATTAAAGCGGGGTATCATGTCAGTTATGGCAATTATCTGGTCATCAATCACGGCGGCGGGTACTGTACGCTTTATGCCCATTGCAGCCAGCTTTTGGCACAGGTTGGCGATACGGTGAACAAATACGACACTATTGCCAAGGTTGGTGCTACCGGTGATGTGACAGGGAATCATCTGCATATTTGTGTTATTGTCGACGGGGTCTACGTCAACCCCAAAGGGTATCTGCACTAAAACAAAGAGGGCTGCCTCTGCCAATACGCAGGAGCAGCCCTCCTATTTTTATTTATCCGAACAGTACAGACAAATAATCTGTCCTGCCGTCCAATATTCGAAGAATCTCTATCGTGCTGTTTTCCTCGTCCACACGATAGAAAATCAACTGCTTTGCCACCACAAAATAGCGCACATCCGTGGTGATTTCAAACTTCTCTGCCAGTGCTGCACCCATATACGGGTTATCCGCCAGCAGGGATATGGCTTTCAGCAGCGCGGTCATCATCTTTTTGGCGGCTTTGGGATTTTTCAGCCGTCCGGCGATGTAGTCGCGGGTTGTTTCCATATCCTTAATGGCAGTTCTTTTATAGCTTACCCTCATTTCTCAACCCCGAACATCTTGTATACTTCATCCTCGGAGTAAGAAACCGGGTCATCCTGCGCTTCTTGCAACTGCTTTGTCAAGCGGGAGAGCGCCTTTGCCTTGATGATTTCCGCGTTGTCCTCGGTTACAGCAAAGGGAAAGCCGCCCGCGTTCAGCGACTGCTGGAAAAACACGTTGATGGCATCGGTCAGGGTAAGACCATTCTTAGCATACACAGATTCCAGCTCCTGCTTGATTTCCGGGTTGATACGAACGCGGAACACATCTGTTTTGGCCGCTGAAACAATGTTTTCCATAAAACAAACTCCCTTCGTGCCGTGGTTTTCTTCTTATCTCCATTATACGTTCATCTTGTCGGGTTGTCAATCTATGTAGCTACATTGATGCCACAAAAACGCATTTGAAAATTTATCTGCCGAAATGCAGTAAATTAGCACAACATCCGCACAGCAAAAGTCTTTTTTGCTGCAATATGACTCTGCTATAATAGTATCGTCAAAATTGAACAGAAACGCAAGAGCGCCTTTTTCGTGGGCGCTCTTTTTGTTTGGAGGTGGTCGAAATCTCACGCGAAGAGCGGGATGTCTACCTTATCCCGCAAAATTTTGTGGACACCGGCACGATTCTCGGCGGTACGGTCAAGCTGCGTAATGCGGTGGAGGCGGCTGTGCTTGCCGTGGGCAGTGCGGTACCGCTGTTTTATCTGCCGCTGGCATTCAACATCCGCCTGATGATCGTCATTGCGGTGTCGGTGCCGCTGGGCGTGTTTGGTGTGGTTGGTATTGGCGGCGACAGTCTGACGCAGTTTGTGGCGCACTGGTTCCGCTTTATAAAGCGCCGCCGCATCGTCACACCCACACCGCAGGGCAATCTTGAATCCAACCGCCACCGGCATCTGCGGTTCATCAGCAAGCGGTATCGTGTTGTCTACTATGACGACTCGGACTCCCTGCCCCTTAACGCGCAGGTTTTGCAGCGCAAGGCGGACCGCCACGGAAAGCTGGTAAAGCGGCAGACTCTTTACGATTTGCTGCCCATTGAGAGAATCGAGAACGGCATCCTGCACACCACAGATGACCGCTACATCAAGATTCTGGAGATTGAACCTATCAACTTCCTGCTGCGCTCCCCGCACGAGCAGCGCAGCGTCATCTACTCGTTCGCCAGCCTTTTGAAAGTCAGCCCGGTGCGGCTGCAATTCAAGTCGTTTTCCCGCAAGGCAGATGTCAACGCCTATCTGGACAAGCTGCGGCGGGATGCCGCCAACGAGCCGGACGCGGACGTGCGCAAGCGCCACATGAGCTATATCCGCTTTGTCAAACGCCTTGGCTCCCGTGATGCTGTCAGCCGCCGCTTTTTCGTGATTTTTCAATACGAGGCCCCTACAAACGAGCGGAACATCTCCTATGCCGAAATCGTCTCCACGCTCGAAACCACCGCCCGTAACTTTCGCACCTACTTAGCACAATGCGGCAACGCCATCGTGGAACACGAGAACGAGGACGAGTTCCTCACCGATGTTTTCTATACCTTATTAAACAGGCGGACGGCGGTACAGATGCCCTTGCAGGAGCGCATCCAAGACGTACTTGCCAGCTATCTGGCCCAGAACGATGCCACAGCGCTGGATAAAATCCCGCCCGCCGCCTTTATGATTCCGCCCTCGCTGGATTTGAAGCATGGACGTTATCTCTACATGGACGGCACCTACCATGCCTACCTGATGATTCCCGCAGACGGCTACCGTGCGCAGGTCACAGCCGGGTGGATGGCGCTGCTGGTGAACGCCGGCGAGGGCATTGATGTGGATCTGTTTCTGGAACGACAGCCCAAAGAACGCATGATGCAGAAAATCGGGCAGCAGATCCGCATCAACCGCAGCAAAATCAAGGATACCAGCGATACAAACTCTGACTTCGATGATCTCTCCAACGCCATCCGATCCGGCTATTACTTAAAAGATGGTCTTGCCAACAACGAGGACTTCTATTATGCCGCCATTCTGGTGACGGTCACAGCCGCATGCGTCAAGGATTTGGAGTGGCGCATCGGAGAGATACGCAAGCTCATGGTTTCACAGGATATGAATTTGCAGCTGTGCAGTTTCCGGCAGGAGGCGGCCTTTCTCTCTTCCCTGCCGCTGTGCGCCCCGGATGCGGCGCTGCTCAAGAAATACCGCCGCAATATTCTCACCTCCACCGCCGCCAGCTTTTATCCGTTCGTCAGTTTTGAGTTGTGCGACACCAACGGTGTGTTGCTGGGCGTGAACAAGTACAACAACTCCCTTGTCAGCCTCGACAACTTCAATACCCGCATCTACAAAAACGCGAACATGGCAATCCTCGGCACTTCCGGCGCGGGCAAGACGTTCACCATGCAGCTTATCGCCCGTCGTATGCGTCTGGCAGGAACACCGGTTTACATCATTGCCCCGCTGAAAGGACACGAGTTTTACCGTCAGGCCAAGGCGCTGAACGGCACCATTATTCGCATCGTTCCGGGCAGCCCGGACTGCATCAATGTCATGGAGATTCGCAAAATCGACCACACCAGCAGCGAGCTGCTGGATGGCCCCATGCCGGAGCAGTCGGAACTGGCCGCCAAAATCCAGAAGCTGCACATTTTCTTCTCGTTGCTGATTCCCGATTTGAGCAATGAGGAACGCCAGTTATTGGACGAAGCCATCGTCACCACCTACCGCAATAAGGGCATTACCTATGACAATGCCAGTCTGGACAACCCGGCACATCCCGGTCAGTACCGTGAAATGCCGATATTGGGCGACCTTCACGCGGTTTTGGCGGTTGCCCCGGAAACGCGGCGCATTGCCAATATTCTGAACCGTCTTGTCCACGGCTCGGCATCCAGCTTCAACCGCCAGACGAACGTGAACCTTGACAACAGCTATGTCGTCATCGACATCAGTGAGCTGTCCGGCGATCTGCTGACCGTGGGTATGTACATCGGGCTGGATTATATGTGGGATAAGGCCAAAGAGGACCTGACCCGCCGCAAGCAGATTTTTATAGATGAAGTCTGGCAGATCATCGGCGCATCGTCCAACGCTTTGGCGGCCAACTATGTGTTCGAGGCCGTCAAGACGATTCGCGGCTATGGCGGTGGTGTGCTGGTTGCCACGCAGGATTTGAACGACTTCTTTTCCTTGGAAGATGGAAAATACGGCCGCGGCATCCTGAACAACTGCAAAATCAAAATCATTCTGAATCTGGAGGAAGAGGAAGCGCAGCGCGTACAGAGCGTCTTGAAGCTGACAGATGCCGAAATCGACAACATTACCCGCTTCGAGCGCGGCAGTGCGCTAATCGTCACAAACTCCAACAATGTCACCGTTGATATGCGATACAGCGAGGAAGAAAAGGACCTGATCACCACAGACCGGGACGAGCTGCGCCGCATTGTAGAACGCAAAATGCAAAATCAAACCGAAACGGAGGAATCCTAATGAAGAAACCTGTTATCGCCGCCCTGTGCTGTCTGCTGGCGCTGGGCACCGCCACTGCTGCCTTTGCCGAGGAGCCCACACCCACCCCTGCCCCGGAGCTGGTAGAGCTGTCGCCGGAAGATACCGCGCCGCAGTTTTACCCGGACAGTATCTCGTGGCAGGAGGACGGCGGGCAGCTGCTGGTCGTCAAACAGTACAGCGTACCGTATGGCACAGCCGTTGCCGACCTGACCGAAAGCGGTATGCAGTGGGGCGGCTCCGATTACACATTATAGGGTGTCACCCAGTCAGTGGAGGGCGGCGTGACCGAGGAGAAAGAGGTCACGCAGGATTTTGAATTGTCCGTGCGCAGCGCCGATGCCGAAACCGCCCGCAATGATGTGAAAGAGTCTGTGGCCTACGATGACGAGTACGGCTTTTCCGGCTCGCTGACCTTGCAGGACATTACGATTGGCGAAACCTTGCAGGCGGACAGCACCTACATGGCAACAGCGCACTACGCCGGGAAGGTCACTCGCACCGAAGCCGGGACCGTGCATTACACGCTGCTGTATGCGCCGGTTTCTGCGCCCGTGGTGGTTGCTGCCACAGAAAACAGCCTCACCCCTGCCCTGCTGATTATGGGTATCTCCTGCGCACTGCTTTTCATCGCGGTGCTGCTAATTATCACTCATCTTCTGCGCAAACAACCTGTCCACACGGCAGAACCTGCAAAACCCTCCCCTGCGCCGAAAGTCTATGTGCCGTCCGGCGATATTGTCCTCGGCGGCAGAAATGAGGATGACGATGAAGAGAATCTCTGATTGGGCAAAAGTTCTGCTGCCGCTGGTTGGCAGCGGGATGATCCTGCACTACCTGTTTCTATGGCATGAGCGCCGCCATGCGGTGGCGCTGCATAAAGAAGTCTATCACAAACCGCACCATTAAGGAGGAAAACACCATGATTGCACAATGCCTTTACCAGTCCGACCCAAAGAATCTTGCCAGCATGGGCAGACAGCGCCTTGCCTGCCAGCGCGCCGCCCGCAAATTGCAGTGGGGCGTACAGAAAGAACGCATTTCCGAGACAAACGAGCCGGTTCCCCTGCTCATGCGCCCCGCCGTCAAAGAAATTTTGCAGGATGCCGAGCAACATCGCTTTGATGTGCTGCTGATCGGCAACCGGGATTCGCTCTGCTGTGATGCCGCCGATATGGAGAGTTTTTTGACCGTGCTGAACTCGTTCAACATCCACATTTTTGCCGGCGGTCAGGGCAGCTGGGTCGAGCCGAACGGCCGCCACTACGCGCCCCTGCCCCGCCTACCGTGGCAGGAAGATGATGTTGCGGAGGTGCCGCAGTGAGAGAAAAATTCAGGAGATTTTGGGATACCACCAATCCCGATTTGCTGCGGCTTGTCATTATTTTTGTTTTGGTCGGGCTGCTGTTGGCTGGTTTTCTGCTTTTCGGACATTCCGGTGATGGCGGTTCGGTACTGCCTGCATGGGCGCAGACCGAACGCGTCGAGCCGCCTGATGAACGCCTCGCCGTCGCGCAGAAAGAAAATCCGGACACCGTGGCATGGATCACGATACCTGGCACCAATATTGACGCACCTGTGCAGCAGTACGGCGACAACGACTATTATCTACGCCGCAACGAGAAAGGTGCCGAGGATTATCACGGCTGCATCTATGCCGACTATGCCTGCCGCATGGACAGTAGCGAAAAAGTTTCTCGTAATCTGATTTTTTACGGACACACCTTTACCGATGAATACTACGAGGGCGGGTTTGAGGATCTGCACAAATACCGTGTATTCGAGTTTGGGCAGGAAAACCCGTACATTTATGTTTCGCTGGCAGATGAAAAACTGACGTATCAGATTTTCAGTGTGTGGGTCTGTGATGCAAATGCCGACACCGACTGTATCCAGGCCGACCCGGACGATGCAGCCTTTCAGCAGATTCTGGATAAGGTCGTTGCCGGCTGTGCGTTCGATTATGGTGTGGACGTAACGACCGATGACCATATTTTGACGCTCTCCACCTGCACGGCAGACCCCAACAGCCGCCTATTGATCGTTGCCAAGCTGATTGACGGAGGTGGTGTAGATGTAGCATCGTAATTTTCTCGCATTTGATGTAAAAATAATACAAAGGAGTTATGCAAATGCAATATAAACGCAAACACCACTTATCTGCGGCACTCATGGCGGGTGCCATGTGCTGCACGATGATTCCGGCTGTATCGGCGGGTGAAATTATTGCCCCCGAAACTGCGCAGACGGCAACCCTTGACCCGGACGCGGCGGTTTTGTACGCCGACCTGCCGGATGCACCTGCCGGATCCTACATCGGCAGCGAGGGGCTTCCGGTTGCGACAGGGCAGACAAAAATCGGTCTGTCGCTGTGGACGGACGGTCAGTTGGAGCAGGACAGCCGCCTTGACCCGGATGCCCTGAACAGCGGCGACAAAACCGTAACCGTTCCCTTAACCGAGGATACCGACTATGCCATTGTGCCGCTTATGGCGCAGGTTGAATACCCAGCGGACGGTTCCCGAACCGATGTACTGCTGCCCGAAAATGTCACGCTGCTGGACTATTACGGCGAACCCGCGCAGGACGCGACCGTTCTGCACAGCGAGTATGCGGAAACCTCTGCCGCTGCCACAGGGCTGTATCTGCTGACCGACGGGGATTTCACGGCGCAGCTTGTCTACACTGCCCCGGACGGTAATTCGCTGACCCAAAATCTGAATGTCGTAATTGACCGCAGCAGCACGGCAGCCCCTCCGTTTGCGGATATGGGGGTTGCACCTTACGCAGGGCGACCCACCCCGTCTGTGACAAGCGGGCGCATCACCAAGGTGGCAAAAGTCAACGCCACATGGTTGATTTGGTTTAACGGCGAACCCGCCTACTGCTGCACCCACGGTGCCAACGGTCAGCCCAACGGTTGCCCGCCGTACAGCTATTCCCACACCTCCACGGTGGGCGCGGACCAGTGCATCCCCGGTGACCATTACGGCAACCAGATTCGCATTTGGGGCGGGCTGAACCAGCTTTCTCTGGACGAGGACGGCGATTTTCCCGCTGTTTTTTGCGCGGAAGATGAGGCGGAACCCTCTGTCTCGGATTTTTGCGAAATGATTTACGACGATCTGCAACTGTACATTATGCAGCACTACCCCGATAGCCGGGCGGCTGCGCTTTACCGAGAATCGGCTGAAGAACTGTTGAACGGGGTGCAGACCTATACCGCCGAAGCGGGATATTACACCTACATTTATCAACCCGCCGCCAGCGGCTGGCAGACAGTCGCCTTGATCGGTCCCGCCATCGAGGGTGAAGAACCGGAGCCGGAGCCGGAACCTGTGCCGCAGGAGTACTATGCCGACTGGCAGGCTCCCGCCCAGACTGCCGGTGGCAGCTTTGATTTGACTTTTACCGTCAACACCGACAAGTACCAGCTGAACACGCTGGAAAAGGTGGACGGTGCGGTCATTACCGTCACGCCCAGCCGAACCGGCGGCAGCGTGGACGGCGGCAGTTGGCAGATGAGCCCTGCCACCGCGCAGACCATTACCACAAGTGGTCACACGCAGGATGACAGTTTTCACCTCAACGGCGGCGATGGTTCTGCCACATGGACGGTTC
>OIEE01000073.1_pt1 | contig 42957 bp, 41 predicted proteins | sample 1581701 | NCBI WGS metagenome assembly OIEE01 (sample SAMN01760976, study PRJEB22395) | human gut metagenome | reverse complement strand
CTGCTATTTCATCATAAAGCAGCCGCCCGGTACAGGATTTGTACCGGGCGGTTGCGTTTGTATCTTTTTACAAAGTGCCCACCTGCCCACAGGATTTCCTGTCAGCAGGCGGGTTTTGCTTATTCTTCGGCCGGTTCCCCGCGCAGCTTGCGGTATTGCGCAGGGGATTGGCCGATTTCTTTTTTGAACACTCGGCTGAAGTACAGCGGGTTGTCATACCCAACGATCTCAGATATCTCTTTTACGTTATAGTTCGTATGTTCCAGCAGACTTTGTGCATTGACCATGCGCAGTGAAAGAACATACTGTGCGGGCGACATACCCATATACTGCCGGAAGTTATGGATGAATCAGTTGGTGCTGACATGCAGCGATTCGGCATAGGCGTCAATGCTGATTTTTGTGTTGTAATTCTCATTAAAATAAGCAGCCGCCACTTCAATCTGTTCCTGCATGCTGCCGGCCACCTCGGGCTTTTCATGCTGCTGGCGGCTGACGAGAAGCAGCATATCATTGAACAGTGAAGCAATATAATCCTCGTACCCAAAGCGGCAGAGCTGCAGTTCCTGAATAATTTTGCGGAACAGCGCTTTGTATTCCGGCAAGACCCCGCTGTAAAACACATGCTCCTCCAGCGAGATCCCGTGGTAGGTCAGAATATTTTTTACATCGTTGCCGGTAAAATGAATCCAGAATACCTCAGGGTGATCTTCCAGGTAATACACATACTTTTGTATCTCGTCCGGCTTATACAGCACCATGTTCCCGGCGCTTACCACCTGTTCCACACCGTCAAACCAAAAATGTGCTTTGCCGTTGGCAACGTACAAAATCTGGTAGTCACGCCGGCCTTTCTGCCAATAGGTCGGCAGCCTTTTGCGCGTTTTCAGGCGGTAAGTCCCGCAGCTGCCCACAATGAGCGGGGCCGAATAATCCTTGAAATCCAAGCGGGAGTTATTCAGATAGCCGAAGTTAATGTACACAAAAATCGCTCCTCGTTTTTGTTAATTTCGCGCGCACAAACTTTGTTTTTGGCGGTTTCTGCCCCAAATCCATTGATTTTGTGTATGTTTGGTCCCAACCTGTTTATGTCTTTGTTCTCTATGGAAATTGTATAATATTTTCACACGGAACGCAAGTTGTATTGTTCAAATCACAGGAGGACCGCCATGGTTATCCCACAGTATTACGAAAACCCACACATTTTGCATGTAAACACCATGCCAAACCGTGCCTATTTTATCCCGGATGCCCGCCGCAATGACGCCCTTGTGGAACACCGGGAAACATCACAGCGATTCCAGCTGCTGGACGGGACCTGGCAGTTCCGCTATTACCACAGCATTTATGATTTACAGGACCCGTTTTATGCCCCCGGCTGTGACTTGGCGGATTATGATACCATTCCGGTACCCAGCGTATGGCAGAACTACGGATACGACCACCACCAGTACACCAACATCCGCTATCCCTTCCCCGCGGACCCTCCGTATGTGCCCAAAGAAAACCCCTGCGGTGCTTATCTTTATGATTTTGACTACCAGCAGGACGAAGTTGCCCCGCGCGCCTACCTGAACTTTGAGGGTGTTGCTTCCTGTTTTTATGTCTGGCTGAACGGCAAGTTTGTGGGTTATAGCCAGGTTGCACACTCCACCAGTGAATTTGACGTGACCGCATTGCTGCAAAACGGCAGCAACCACCTGGCCGTACTGGTGCTGAAATGGTGCGACGGCAGTTACATGGAAGACCAGGACATGTTCCGCATGAACGGTATTTTCCGTGATGTTTACCTGCTGTGCCGCCCGGAGCAGCATATCCAGGACTATTTTACCACCACCGGGATCCTACCGGACCGCGCAGACATCAGAGTCCGCCTACGCTACCGCGATTTGGCCGTCGCCACCCGCATTACCATTTACGATGCGGCCGGTACCCTGATCGGCACTGCTGCTCCGGCAGCGAACCCCGATGATGAAGCCTTTCCCTACTGCGCGGTTATTCCGGTCCCTGCCCCGATTCTGTGGAATGCCGAACAGCCGTATCTTTATACCCTTGTGCTGGAAACGGCCTGCGAAACCATCACGGATCGTGTTGGCATCCGGGAAGTTCATGTGGCAGATAACCAGATTTTTGTCAACGGCCACTCCATCAAAATCCACGGCGTCAACCGGCATGAATCTGATCCCGTCACCGGTTATGCCATCGGGCTGGAACAGACCAAGACCGACCTTGCCATGATCAAGCGGCACAATTTTAACGCCATCCGCACCAGCCATTACCCGGATGTCCCCTATTTTTATCAGCTCTGCGATGAATACGGATTTTTTGTGATTGACGAAGCGGATAACGAAAGCCACGGTGCATCGGAACTGTACTGTGACGGCAATGTTGACTGGAACAATCATGTTGAGCACTGGAACGAGCCGATTTCCGACAACCCGGAATTTACCGAGGCCACCGTGGACCGCACACGCCGCTGTGTGGAGCGCGATAAAAACCGCCCCTGCGTGATCATCTGGTCTATGGGCAACGAAAGCGCTTACGGCTGCACCTTTGAGGAAGCTCTGGCCTGGACCAAACAGTTTGACCCCACCCGCCTGACCCATTACGAAAGTGCCCAGTATCACAGCCAGAAGCGCAAGTATGATTTTTCCAACATTGATCTGTTCAGCAACATGTATCCTTCCTTGGAAAGCATTCAGGCGTTCCTTGACCAGCAGCCGGACAAGCCTTACCTGATGTGCGAATACTGCCATTGCATGGGTAACGGCCCCGGCGACCTGGAAGATTACTTCCAGTTTATCCAAAGTCATCCCGGTCTCGTGGGCGGCTTGCTGTGGGAATGGTGCGACCACGGCATCTACAAAGGCAAAGCCCAGGATGGGCGCTCCATCTTTTATTATGGCGGCGACCACGGCGAGTGGCCCAACGATGGCAATTTCTGCATGGACGGCCTTGTTTACCCGGATCGCCGCCCCCACACCGGCCTGCTGGAGTTCAAAAACATTTACCGCCCAGCGCGCGTGACCCATTATGACCAAAGCACCGGCACCCTGACCCTGCACAACTACATGGATTTTGTGGATTTGACCGATTACGCCACGTTGAGCTATGAGCTCAACTGTGACGGTCAGGTGGTTTCGGCAGGCAGTGTTCCTTTCCCGGGTGGATTCCGGCTGCCGCCACACGCGGATGGCACTCTGCCATTGCCGCTGGATGTACCGGCCAAGGGCAAATGCTTTGTGAACATCTGCTACCACTGCAAACAGGATAGTGCGCTGATCAAAGCTGACCACCTGCTTGGCTTTGATGAAATTCCTTTGCAAAATAGCGACCCCCGCAACCAGGATGCCGTGCAGCTGCTGGGCCGCCCCGCCGGGGATGGGCTCATCACCATCCGCGAAACAGACCGTATGCTGGTTCTCAGCTGTGAGCAGTTCACCTATGTGTTCAACAAGTTGACCGGCCTGTTTGACAAAATGACCTTTGCCAATGAACCGCTGCTGGATCAGCCCATGGGCTTTAATGTCTGGCGTGCCCCAACGGACAATGATCGCAAGCTGAAAGCTGACTGGTATGCCGCCCATTATGACCATGCTGCCACAAACGCTTACCATACGGAATATACCGTAACGGCAAGCGGTGTAACCCTGCACACCCACGTTGGGATTGCTGCAATTTGCGTGCAGAAGTTCCTGGACCTGGATGTAACCTGGACCGTTGCCAACAACGGCAGTGTAGACCTTGCCCTGCATGCCCAACGCAACACAGTGTTCCCGGAGCTGCCACGCTTTGGTCTGCGGCTGTTCCTGCCGCAGGAGATGTCCCAGGTCAATTATTACGGCATGGGCCCCATGGAATGTTACTGCGACAAGCACCATGCCGCCAGCCACAACAGCTACACCGCTACAGTCTGGCAGCTGCACGAAGATTACATCCGCCCGCAGGAAAACGGCAGCCATTTTGACTGCGATTACGTTATGTTGGCCGGAGATGCCGTGCGCCTGACCGCTGTGGGCACGCAGCCTTTCAGCTTTAATGCTTCCCACTACACACAGGAGGAACTGACCCGGAAAGCCCACAATTATGAACTGGAACCCTGCAGCAGCACTGTTTTGTGCCTGGATTATGCCCAGAACGGCATTGGCTCCGAAAGCTGCGGCCCCCGCCTGCTGGAGCAGTACCGCCTGGATGACGCCACCTTTAATTTTGGCCTGCGCCTGTTCCCGGAAAAGAAATAATACACACCCTCTACACTTCAAAAAGAATGGAGAACGAACATGTCTGAAAGTACAGAAAAACGCTATTTGAAATGGTATAACAAAATTGGGTATGGCTCCGGCGATATTGCCGGCAACGTGGTTTACGCGTTCCTGTCCTCCTTTGTCATGATCTACCTGACCAACACGGTAGGGCTGGACCCCGGCATTGTCGGCACATTGATTGCGGTTTCCAAACTGCTGGACGGCGTAACCGATGTCTTCTTTGGTTCCCTGATTGACAAAACCCATTCCAAACTCGGCAAGGCCCGCCCCTGGATGCTGTACGGCTATATTGGCTGCGCTGTTACGCTGGTTGCCATTTTTGCCATTCCGGAAAGCCTGGGTCAGTTTGCCCAGTACGCCTGGTTCCTGATTGCCTACACCCTGCTGAACGCTGTGTTCTACACCGCTAATAACATCGCGTATTCTGCCCTTACAGCCCTTGTTACCAAAAACAGCGCCGAGCAGGTGGAAATGGGCTCCTACCGTTTCATGTTTGCCTTTGCCACCAGTCTGCTCATCCAGTCCATCACTCTGGGCGGTGTCACCGCTTTGGGCGGCGGTGTTCAGGGCTGGCGCACCATCGCCATCATTTACGCTATCATTGGCTTGATCGTCAACACCGTCTCGGTTTTTTCCGTCAAAGAGCTTCCGGAAAGCAAACTGGTGAACACCAATGATAAAAACGAGATTGCCAAGGATGAAAAATACAACCTGATTGAAGCCGCTAAACTGCTGGGCTCCAACAAATATTACATGATGATCTGTGTCACCTACATTTTGCAGCAGATCTACACCGCCATGATCGGCATGGGCACCTATTACGCCATCTATATCTTTGGCAACGAGAACCTGTTCGGCGTTTTCTCCTGGGCCATCAATATTCCGCTGATCCTTGCACTGATCTTTACCCCCATGCTGGTCGCCAAATGGCATGGTATGTACAAACTGAACGTGATGAGTTACGGCCTTGCCACCATCAGCCGCGCTTTGGTTGCCGTAGCCGGATTTATGGGGGCCAGTGGCAATGTTGGTCTGATGCTGCTGTTCACCGCCATTGCCGCCCTGGGCCAGGGTCCCTGGCAGGGTGATATGAACGCCGTGATCGCTGCCTGCTCAGAATACACGTGGCTGACCAAGCACAAGCGCGTGGATGGCACCATGTACTCCTGCACTTCCCTTGGTGTCAAGCTGGGCGGCGGCATCGGCACTGCCATTACCGGCTGGCTGCTGGCCGCCAGCGCTTTCGACAGAGCCCTGGCTGTTCAGCCGGACTCCTGCATCAATATGCTTAAAATCATGTACCTCATCATTCCGTTTGTGTTGGATGCCATCATCACCTTTATCCTTTCTCGTATGAAGGTGGAGGAAGCCAACGAAAAACTGCGCACCGAACTGAACCACTGATATTCTCCATTCTCCTTCCCGCCCGCAGCCCCAAAGATTCTGCGCACCGTTGCCGCCTGTTCCTCATTGATTACATAAGTTCCATCCACACGGTCATAACCGATAATATTACCGCTGCCATAGAGTACACCTTTCTCACGGCTCATCTTCTGTCCGGCTTTTACGCGCTCACTGGTCTTGCGGCTTTCATCTTGGGCAATGCTCGCCATAATGGTCAAGCGAACTTCTCCATCACCGTCCATTGTCCAGATGCCATCATTTACAAAATAGACTTCCACGCCGTATTGCTTCAGTTCTCGCGTAGCATTCAACGCATCCACCGTGTTACGCGCAAACCTCGACAATTCACGGGTGACAATCAAGTCAAAGCGGTGTTCCTTTGCGTGCTCTATCATCCGCATAAATGATGGACGTTTCTTCATTTGGGTACCGGTTATGCCTTCGTCTATGTACTGCGCTACAACGGTCCAGTTGGGATTGCGTAACGCAAGGTCTGTATACCATTCCATCTGATTTCCCAGCGCAGATAGCTGTTCCTCATGTTCTGTTGAAACGCGGCCATAAAACACCACCCTGCGCGGTCGATTCTTGTAATTCCCAATATAGTCTGTCATTTCGAACGCCTCCTTGTTCTTTCATTGTACAAGGGGCAAATTCATAAGGGAAATGTACAAAAACGCTGGTACACTTGCCATCCTTGTATGAGCGTTGCTGCTCTATACTATAAGAGTACGTTCTCTTGATTTTTTTCCACAATCACTATTTTTAGTTCATTGCACTTGACATACATCAAGTAGCCATGCCACGCGGATAGCATTTTTCAGAACATATCAACAAAAATGACCCTGCACGATTCTGTGCAGGATCAAAATATATATTCGTTTTATTTTCGTACATAACTGGTTGATGGACCAGCTCCGACTTTTTCAAATAACTATTTCGAGAAATCAGCCGGGCTATCAAACTGGAATTTGTTATTCTCCTATGGAGGCACCGCTATCGTCTTTAAGGCCACAAATCGCAACTATACCATTATTTTTATAACTTACAACGAGAGTAGTGTCATTCCCAAGTTTCCAACATGCAGTGCTGTTTTCACTGTTATCAGGCTTCCCCCATACCTCTCTAAGCTGGTCAATATGGTACCCTGGCAAAAGGCTATTAACATCGGCTTCACTCATTTCTGCGCAACGCCAGCGAGGGACACGGCATTATCAAGATGGGCAACAGCATGATACCGTTCTCCAATCTGGAACCCAAGGATACGGCGGTGTATAAGCTCATCACGACCAAACCGGGTGAGGCAACCGCAGAGAAATGATTTTGCATGACAACAATCACCTATTTATGTCGAAATACCTAACCTACCTGCCTACCAAAGAGCAACTGCGAGACGAAATTGAACGCCAGAAGAGCATTTTCTATATGCATCATCCAACGCTGGAAGGTAAAAACGACAATTCAGATAGTTGTGAGGGGGTGGTGTTTGAGACTAAGCATCCGGGCTCTCCATGAGCGTATTCTCTTGAGATGTTTATGGAGATTGTGAAGAGTTTATAAAACCATAAAATTTTGTATAAAGAAAATGAGGTGAATCAGGTGTATTTATCGATCAAGCAGCATGATCAGTTTCGAACTTTATTGATGGGGTTCGAGATTCCTTTCAGAGGGTATATTGCTGATGTTTTGATGACACATTATTCTTCGGCAAATGATCTGGAAACTGCATTATTAGCAAAGAACGCTTCGTTGACACCAGCTGATCCATTTTTTCTTCGGGATGTGCTTCCTAACTCTGTAAAACACAGTAAAATAGAAAAAATGTATAATACTTTTTCCACTGCTTCATTAACAACAGAAATTGTGGCGGTAGATCAAGATATGCCCATGGTTGGAGCTCTCAATATCATAACCTTTGCTCTCACCGGAAATTTTAACGACCTCTACAGCCTTTTTACTGATTACAGTACATTTTGTGATTTAGCCGAAAAATATCGATATGCGCGAAATAAGATTGATCACCCAGGCTGTCGTACACTGGAAGACAATCATTTGGTCCCCGTCTTATCTTTTGTAAAAGACATTTGTTCATTTTTGGATGATAAATATTTCATTCAAAAGACTAAAGAACAAATTTTTTCCGAAATAACGATTCTTCAGAACCGTAGCACCGTAATTCCCATATCAAAACACAATTTGAATGAAACACCATATGCGGATTCTCAAATCGTTTGCCGAGACAATGAAATTGCTGAACTAAAATCATTTATATATGGGAATCCGGGGGATTTGCGAAAACAGCATTCTCGCTGCATATTTGGGTATGGTGGAGTTGGGAAGACCGCACTTGTTGTAGAGACAATAAAACAGATTCTCCAAGATATTATTGATAACAAAACGACAAATGATTACAAACCAGAATATATATTTTTCTTTTAGATGAAAAAACGTAAATTGCAAGTTTCAGATGCCACTGGCCGCATAATTGAAAAAGAAATCCCCTCACATTTTGAAACAGCAGACGAGTTAATTGCACTTATACATGAAGCACTGTCTCTTGAAACCTTTAAAGGCTATCACGATGAAGGTCTGATTATTGTTGACAATTTGGAGGCAGTTTCTATTGATGACCGGAGAAAGATCAAGCATTTTATTGAAGCTCAAACTCCACCGGAAATGCAGTTTTTGTTAACCTCTAGAAATAGTGAAGAATATGAGTCCAATACACGACTGTGTGGTTTTGAATCAGAAGATGGAAAGACCTTTGTTCATTCTTACATAGAGGAAAATGCGCTGGACGTAAGATTGGAAGACTCAGAAATAAATGAATTGCTTGACATTGCTAAAGGGAACACTTTAGTTCTGGCCCTAAGCTTGCGTCGGATCAGTCAAAAATTGATTGATATGAGTGGATTAAGGGCCGATTTTTCATGTGCGAATGTGTGGAAGGGCATACGAAAAAATATGGCCGTGTTGCCGCCAAACGCTTATGAGTCTATTAGCGATTTCATGTTTAAGGATACATTCGAGCAAATCGAGTCTGTTTTTGATAATCCTGAACTATTTTATGAAATTTTGAGAGTATTCGCTGTCATCCCAAACAAGGGAATTGATTTGTCTACTGTTTGCCTACTTACAAATATTTCTTATCCAGATGTTGAAGCAGTTGCTGAAACATTATGTAACTATCTGATTGTTGAGCGAAACGGAAATACTTACTCTTTAAATCAATTTGCCGAAACATATATTATCCAAAGATTTATTCCAGATGCTCAGACATTCGAATCCATTTCGGATAAAATTGAAAAGCGCAGAAGAGAAGTACAGCAGGCACTCGAAAAGCTGGACGATGACGTGAAGCAACGCACTGAACTAAAAAATATCTTAAAAGACTGGAATGTCATCACGGATTCTGATCGTATTACCGCTGCAAAAATGTATGATTTGTATGGGCAAGTAAATTCCGAGTGCAACCGCGGTGGCAAATTTAAGGTGCAGGCTGTTTTCGAAAACTTTATTGTTAAAAGTGAAGAATGCGAACAAATAACAGCACATCCATTTGTTAAATACCAAAAGGCTAGAATTTTGCAAAGGATTGACGATTCTAACATACTTAGTGCTAAGCATGATGAGGAAATCCACAAAAATTATTTGGATGCAATCTTCACAATAAAAACGGTAAATCAATATTCAGCAATACAAAGTACCAAGTCATTTGCATCCTTACTTTGGTTATATGGGCAGTTCCTTGTCAATCACAATGAACAAATTGAAGCTATTCGATATTTAGAAGAAGGTAAGTCCGTATTCGAAGCTATAGGAAAGTGTGATGACCAGTACTATCAATGTACTACCCTTCTTGGATGGACATATTTAAACCTCTACCTGAAAAATAGAGGACAATATCTTGGATATTTGCGAAAAGCAAGAACTATCAGCCGTTATCTTCAGGATCATTGAATGCCCTAAAGGACCAGGCGATCAATAGTTCAAAGAACGGAGACTGGGAAACCGGTTTGAAGATATTGGACGCACAGCAGGAAGTAATGCGGAAGCTGATCGACAAAGGACATGATCTTGCTGTCTCCATGATATTCAGCGAAGTCAACCGGGCATATGCACTTGAAAACTTGAAAAGGCAGGAAGAAGCTGTCAGAAGCTGGCGCAGGGCTTACGAAATGAAAACAGAATTTTCTGAGAACGGTGATACTAGAAAGCCCTTGGGAATCGCTGCTTATCATGTTGCAGAAGCAGAAAAAGACCGCAAACAAGCTTCGGCGTTATATATGGAAGCTGCCTCGTTGCTGGAACCTCATTGTGATTTCAGACCAGCTGCCATCATGTATTTTCTCTCCTGCCTTCACTATGCGTATTCCATTGATGAAGTAGAAAGTGAAAAAGCCGTCGGGATCTATCGGAAAGCACTTTCGACAATGAGACGATATCATCTTGACGAGAACCAAAACTTGCGCATTGCCATAGCAACGACCTGTAACAATCTTGCCTGGGTCCTGTGGAATCGACTGAATAGTGAAGAAGCAGCTGTGTATTATGGAATGGCTCTGGACATGCTCGAAGAATGGTTGACTGATCCGGAAATGGAATCTGAGCCCGTTAAGGGGCAAATCAGCCATATTGGTACTGCTCTATACCACTTTTACATTGACACCAATAAATTCAAAGAGGCTGAGCGCATCAAAGCAAGGCTGGAGGCTGCCGACGCTCCTATGCGTGACGTAGATAACGATTGATCATGAATATAGCCATGCAAAAGCAAAGTTGGACCCAATGGGTCCACTTTTTTTCCATGGATATGGTAAGATACACTTGTCAGGAGGGCATAAGCCCCCGAACGAAGAAGGAGGATTCAGTCATGGCAAAGAAAGATTATGTGGTTCTCAATGCACGTCTTGGTTCCAGCGAGGGTGGGATGGCGTGTGGCCCAGTCGGTGGAGCAGATGTTGGAGAGATCGAGTTTATTGAGGAACATGATTATCGCGCTGTGGGTCAGTCACAATACATGGCATTTGTTCTGGTTGATGGTATACTAAATCCGATTCTGTCAGACAAAAGCCTCTTCGACGAACTCATTCAGGACGATCTCAGTGAAGAGACCATTGATTATGTTAATGCTCATACGATTCCGGCATTTGATGGAATTGATATGGATGAGGATCTGGACAGTTTGCGGATGAGCCTCACGGGCAAGCGTAGTCCTGCGGCAAAGCTTCTTCGAAAGATGTGCAGTCTGATGCGGCTGCTTGGGCGTGAGTGATGACTCATTTTCTGCAAATATCATCGTTGTCAGGTAGAAATGATGATTAATCCAGATCCCATACCACGCCTTCCTCATCATCTTCCCACTCCAGCGGATCATCAAGTTTCTCATCCCCCACAATGTGCATTCTATATGGATCAGAGCCATCATATGTCGGCTCCACGCAGATAACCTGTGTGGGGCCGTTCCTGTGCCAGTTCAATTCATCATAGCCATTGCGCTCCATGGCAATCTCCACGGCTTCCTCTTCGCTCTCTGCTTCGATGGCATCTTCAAAGATCAGTTGTCGGCATAAAGTCACGTTGTAGATCATTTCGTTTTTGCCTCCATACGTTTCCTATAGTTCATCGTCCTGCGGCGGATAGGTCTCAAAATCTCCTGATGTACATCGGTCAGAATGAACTTCAGCCACAGGTTGTGATAAGCGTTGTTGGTCACGGCCAGAAACCGGTGATACTGGCCCTCAAAGTCAGGCGCGCCTTCATCAGGGTACGGAACCTTCTTCACATAGTCCCTGATCCTCTTACGAGCAACGCGATCCACATCTCTGAGGTATTCGTTCAGAACGCCTTCACGGATCAGTGCGTTCAGACTGTCACGGTGCAGCCAATCCAGGTACTTGTAGTGCTCAATGCCAAATGTGCCGACGCCATCAAAAGCACCATAAGGGATCAAGATGTTCAATTCATAATCCTCCTGCAAAATGCGAGTACAAGAAAACCGCTTCCGAAGAAGCGGCTGGGTGACAAAGTAGGTGATAAAACTGGGTGATAAATCAAGCTGTGATGAAGCCTAGCACCCTGTACAGCAGATCGGCGGCTTTTCCGATGATCCAGCTGGCAAGGTGCGGTGCAGCCAAAAGGAACAGGCCCAAGCCCAAGCATTGATATGCCATTACCGATGGAGCACCGGCAATCCACTCAACAGCGGCCCCGAAAATGAACAGACCTGAGACCATGTTTGTGACCATAGAACCGATTCCGATCACGATGGCGCAGGCCGCATGACACAGGAACAGCACCAGTGCCGCAGGCATGGCAATCAGTTTCAATGGCAGTCTGATGATGCGTATGATCATGTTGGGTGCCTCCTGTGTCGATTCTTTGTGCAAAATCCAAGGTCGGAATCTTCTGTTTTCTGTTCCGGGTGGACAGCAGTGATCTTGTCCACCCGGAGTGAAGGTTTCAAAAGGTCTGGTCTGGGGCTTGTTCTTTGTGCTTAGATGAAGATCAGCTCGGCAAGAATGATTTCTTCTGCTCTCTCTCTGATGCTGTTCATCCTCCCGACCCACAGCATCTGATCCTGCGCTTTCATTCTCTCGTCCACGCCCTCGCTGCGCTGCATCTGCTGGATAATGACTTCCAGCCGGGCCTGAGCTTGCTCATTCAGGTCAGCCAGGTCACGATACAGTCTGCCGGACAGGATCAGCCGGCTGTACAGTCCAGGCTTATGCTCCTTCAGGTACACCAGGTGCATCCGGCCCCATTTCCCGATAGGCCGAGAATCCGTTTCCGGGTTCTTGATGTCCGGGAGATAGTAGTCTCCATGCAGGGTATAGTCCAGTCCGTTCTGATTGTCATGAACATGAAGGGGAAGAATGGTGGGATTCGCCTGACGATTGGTCATGCAGTTTTCCATGGTGATGCTCCTTTCGCTGTTCGTTTATACCGCCTGTTGTGCTGAAGGCTTATGTGCTGCGTAGTACTCTCTGCGATAAGCGAGATGCTGTCCACGTTTGGCCGCTGCCACGGGATCGGTGATAGCTGCTTCGTTGAGCTTTCGTCTGCTCCTGTTGGTTGCAGCGACCTGCTTTGCCCGTTCGGCGGCAAGTTTCTCAGCTGCAGCAGGATCGGTTTCAGCCTTCCTTCGGAGATCGGCTCTCAGCTGCTTCTGTCTTTCGTTGTTCTTGCGCTGCTTCTCCCGCTGCTTTGCCTCGTATTCAGCCGCAAACTCAGGATCAGTGGCGGCTCTCTGCTTCTGTCGCTCTGCAAATGCTCTGCCATAACCGCGCCGACGGGTTATCTTTTCTTCAAGCTCCCGTGCCGCTTCTGGATCGGTCTTGGCTCGTTCTGCAAGATCGTCCATCTTCGCCTTTGCTCTCGCATGAGCCGCCGCATTCTTCGCTTTGAGTTTCTGTGCAAACTCAGGATCTGCCGCTGCCCTTTCTTTGGCCTTTGTCCGGTACTGTTCCTGTTTTGCTCTCCCGTAAGCCCTGCGCTTTTCTAGTTCTGCGGCTGCTGCCGGGTCGCTGTCAGCGATTTGAGCAAGCTCTTTCTGGCTCATGGACAGGAATGGGTTCGGTGGGACATACGTGCCGTTCGCGATGGCCTCCTGTTTCTTCTGCTCTTGCCGTTTCTGCTGATATGTTCGGTTATAAGCCCGTTTCTTTTCTTTTTCCGCTGCAAGCCTGGCAGCAACCTCTGGATCATGCTCAGCCTGTTTCTCAAGCTCAGCCCTTCTTTGGGCCTTGCGCTCCTTCTCATGCTGTTTTGACTGCTCATTCTGGATTCGCTTCCGCTCAGCCTTCTCTGCAGCTTTTCTTTCCCTTACTTGGGCTATCTCGAAAGCGACTGCCTCCGGCGCTGGCTGATAGTTCCCGATGAAGGAGAAGGTGATGTCGATCTGCTGGCTGCGCTCGCCGGTCTCCTCATCCATATCTGCCTGATGGACATCAATCCGGTCGATAAGCTCAAATACCATGTCCTGCGTCAGCTCGTCAAAATCACGGTATTTGCGGATGGCCTTCAGGAAACGCTCCGGATCGGATCTGCCGGATTTTTCTTCCTCGATCTTGACTTCAAGTGATGAAACCTTCGATTCCAGCTCTTCCTGCTCCTGATCATACTGAGCAATCAGCCGGTCAACCTGTCTGGCTGGCATATGGCCGAGCTGTCTGTCCTCATAGAGTCCCCGGATCAAGCCATAAAGTTCAGAAATTCGCTTCTTTGTTGCAGCAAGTTCCTTCTTGCTCTCGGTCAAAGCACTACTGTGCTGCTCTGCCCACTGTCGGATGAGTTTTTCCTTAAAGGCATCCTCGTCCTCAAGAGCATCGGCGGCAACGACCTTCAGTGCCAGCCTGACTGCTTCGGTCAGTGCCGTAGCTGAGATAGAGTGACTTGTGCATTCCTGATAGATACTTCTATAATGCCGGCATCCTTTCTTTCAATGCGTTCTTCAATAAACTTTGTTACAATTTTCTCATATCCTCCCGGGTCTTTTCTATAATTTTCTGAATGATCTGCCCCATGAACTATATATAACTGCTTTTCACCATTACAACTATCGTATAGTTTATAAGCCATAGATAAAGGTGCCTGCATATCTTCGTCACCGTGAATGATTAAAAGAGGAATATCGGTATGTGCTAAAGCCTTACACGCATCTGCGTCTGATAAATCAAAACTCCCCCAAATCTTTGTTCCCACATTAAGCATAGTAGGAAATAGATTTTTGGGTATGTATTTTGATATTTGCTTGTTATTATTCTGCTTTATCACGTCCAATGTAGATGTAAAACCACAGTCATCAATAATTCCATATACTGAATCAGGCAACTCCAAATCACTGATCATCATCACAATTGATGCTCCCATTGAAACTCCCATAAGAAAAATAGGATTTTTATCTCCAAAGCGATTTTGTGCCCATTCTACCCAATCAAGACAATCATATTTTTCTAGCACTCCTAATGTTGAGAATTCCCCTTCACTATCTCCCTGTGCGCGTAAGTCACATAGTAGAAGATTCCAATTGTGTTTTTGTGTAATTCTATATATTGGCACGCCATCCAAATAACTGTGCCCCCACAATCCATGAAAAAACACAATTAAAGGCGCACCTTTTTCTCTTTCATAATAATGACCTATCAGTTTTGTATTATCAAATGCTTGTATCATAACAGTTTCATTTGATTGATTTTTTATTTTATATGCATCTATGAGAATTCTATATTCATCATCGTCTGCAGTACCTAAATCTGACCATGGAGTAGTTCTTCTTTCGCAGGTTCGCTGAAATACCAATCGGCTTCCAAATATAACTCCGACCATGCATATAGCAAATCCAATAACAACTGTTATGAAGTATACTTTTTTTCTCTTCACTTTTGATTTCATTCTTTCCACATAACATTATTGCTTCATTTTCCGTGTTCAAATAGTTATTTTCGTAACTCAAGTTGGCATTTCTGGCAAATTTACAATTTATAAATACCTCCATCTATCACACAGCAGTTTGAACTGTCCAAAATCTTTTTTACGTAAAGATTTATCTAACAGTATATATTTATTCTGTTGTCGTTGTGGGTTTGCAAAGCTTGATAAATAACGTTTTCGCGGCACAACAACTCCAGATTGTACCGTTTTCTCATCCAAATCTTTTGTTCTTGAGTACCCTAAAACCATATTGTCCAGCATACTGATCTGAAGCCATTCATCTGACCTTAATATTTGTTTGTCTTTTATCCAATCTCATAAATAAAGCATAATCCAATAGTGATCAATTAACTTGACATTTCCTCTACTTTTACAAGTTATAAGTTCTTGATAATCGGCAATTTGTTATGAGTAATCCTATTAACCATACTAATACTTAATTTGAATTCCTCCGTTTTATGCATTAAAAGTAGAAAAACAATATTCGGAATCAACACACTTACTACAACGAAAAAGGCAAATGCACCCCATCCAGAAAAAGTCACCTTGTAGGTCAGTACAGCGATGATTACACATGAAAACACTGTGGCTATAATCCACGATACAAACATTTTAAAATAATCCTTGAATAATGAGGTATCATACATAACTGTAAATATGTTTTGTAATAACCAAGGAATTTCTATAACTCCCAGGGCAACAATTGTAGAAAGTACTATTCCATATATTCCAATATAGTTAACAGAAATTAAGTTCAAAGCCAAATTTACTATAGCGGAAATTAACGGTCGAAATCTATCTTCATGCCAAATTCCTCCGGCATTCTTAAAAACATTAAGCAGTCTTGTCGTTTCATATAAATAAAAATAGACACATAAACACACTACAACTGAAAACCCCATTAAAAACTTTTCACCAACCCAAAGTCTCATAAAAGGTTGAAATATTCCCAAAAAGCAGCTTGTGCACATTCCTGTTAACCAAAAAAACATAAATGTAATTTTCTTTAAATCTGTATAATTTTTTTCCTTGCTTTCAGTTATGTAACTGTTTCCCAATCCTGCTGTAATAGAAGTTAAAAGTATTTCCATTATTCCGCATATGGAAGACATTACAAAATAATAATTCTGATAAACTGCTAAAAGAGTCAATCCTAAAAACGCTGAAATAACTATAGTATCAGCCGAATTTAAAACAACCCCTCCAAACTTTGCGATAAACAAATCTTTTATACGTCCATTAATCGAGCCTACCAATGTTAAGGGTGCGGAAAGATCAGACATGGTAAGAGCGATGAATACCTCTGGGGATGTATTCATCCGCGATAATAGAGCCTTAACCATATTGAACAAGATCAACACTCTGCAGGAAGAGAAGATGGACAAACGCGCAAGCGTACAACGGCCATTTGGCATGAGAACATTCGTACAGCCAGATGAGTCGGGAGAATTAACCTTGCGCTGGAACAAAGGCAAGGGGCCTATTTCAATCGAAAAAGTTACTGCTGGCTATGAGATGGTGGACAAATGGAAAGTTATCGTCTCGCGCGTCGGGTATGAGCACGCCGGTTTTTCGGACAAAGAGGGGCAGCGTCGAATTCTTTCAGTTCTCGAAATTCTGAAGCCCAAAGAAGTCTGTACAGAAACTTATGTTGTTGTGGATTCCTTCGATTCTGAAGCCGAAGCACAAAACCTGTATGCTTATTTGAAAACTAAGTTTGCTAGATTCTTGATCTATGTTGCGATGGGTGGAATCATGGTCACAAAAGGCACGTTCAAATTCCTTCCCGTTCAGGATTTTAGTAAAGAATGGACAGACAAAACTCTTTATTCAAAATATGGCTTGAGTGATCAGGATATTAGCTATATCGAGAGCCTTATCAAAGAGATGTAAATCTCCCGCGAGTCAACAAAGGAGCGTAATCATTATGGCAGTGCCGAAATTCTTTATGTTCTTCAAACCGTTTTTGGAGGCAATTGGGGACGGCGAACTACATGCTGCGAAAGAGGTACGCCAGTCGATTGCTGCTGCCCTGAAGCTTTCGGAAGAGGACATGACCATTATGCTACCCAGCGGTCGGCAAGCGGTTTATGCGAACCGTATCAACTGGGCGCGGACCTATCTGGACAAGGCTGGGCTGATTGAAACGCCGATCAGGGCCAAGTACCGGATCACAAAAGAGGGAAAGAAGGCACTACAGTCTGGCCAGGAGATCGACCTGAAGTATCTGGAGCAGTATGATAAATTCAGGGAGTTCCATCAGAACGATCCCAAATCCGGCATCGATCCAGTCCCCCTCGATCCTGTCGAGGAGGAATCTCCAACTGAGATCCTGGACGATGCCTTCAAAAAGGTCAATTCTGCGCTGGCTGCTGATCTCATGGACGAAGTGATGAAGCTCACGTCAACTGAGTTTGAGCAGCTGGTGGTAAAGCTGTTGCTCAAAATGGGCTACGGTAGCGGAATTGATGATGCCGGTATCGTTACCAAACCTTCTGATGACGGTGGTATCGACGGGATCATCAAGGAAGATCAGCTCGGGTTCAGTTCCATCTATATTCAGGCAAAGCAATGGGCTGTGGATCGAACTGTGAACAGGCCGGAAATTCAGAAGTTTGCCGGCGCTCTCCAGGGCGAGAAAGCTTCCAAGGGGCTTTTCATCACGACTGCACAGTTCAGCCAAGGAGCTAGACAATACGCTGAAAATCTACACGGCTCCACCATCGTTCTGGTGGACGGAAGCCAGATGATGAAACTGATGATTAAATTCGGCCTTGGTGTTTCAGTTGAGCATGTCTACGAAGTGAAGAGGATTGATTCCGATTTCTTCACGGACTGGTTCTGAGAAAATAATATGTCGTTCTGTAATTGAGATTTGATTTGAGACTGTCATCATCAATCTTGGACCTTGTCGGTCCACTTTTCCTGCCATAAATCTGCTATCCTTTCGGCATCAAAGGAAAGGAAGGATGCCCTCATGGAACTCAATGATAAGGAATTGCTTCGGCTGTTGAAACACGGACGTGCAGAGGAGCTTGCAGAACTGGCTGAGGAAATGAAGCCGACTTATGCCGACAGCTTTCCGGCGTTCATGGATCAGATGCTGAAGGAACATCATCTGAAACGCAGTACTGTCGCCAGAAGATCCGGCCTTTCACAAGACTATCTTTACAAACTCCTGCGTGGAGACAAGCGTACCACTGAACGGGATTATATAATTGCAATCTGCATGGCGGCTGGGCTGAACATTGCCCAAACTCAGCATGCACTACGCATCTACGGCATGCCGTTATTGGATCGAAAGGATCTACGTAGCAACATCATCTATGTGAACATTGATGAAGGAGCAAGCATTGATGCCCTAAACGATCGTTTGGAAAAGGTTCGTTTGCCAATCCTGCGCACCAGTCCGGAGATGGAAAAGGCTGTCATTGCCCCAAATGCTGCAATAGAAGCGGAGAAAAAGCCAGAGGTAGATAAGCCCATCTTTGTTGGTGAGGTGGAAGAAATCGGCAGTCAGGTTCATGCCGAGCACTGCGGAAATGCACCTTTCGACTTTGCTTATTGGGCAGAGATCCATCTGGAAGATGAACAGAAGCACCAATTCCGGGTACAGGCATATTACGATCCCATAAGCAGTGGTTTCACTGCCATGACAGAAGAACAGTTCCAAGCCAACGAAGCGCTCCGTAAGGAAGTAAAGCCCGGCGAAGCGGAACCGTTTGAAAAATATCAGATGCTGGAGTGGTATGAAACGCTGGCTGAGGCAGCAGTCTCTCCTTTTTTCAGTTGGTTTTGGTACTGATGTACGGCATAACAGGGGCTCCTTTCAAAAACAATAATGAATTCACGTATTCCCTTTATGACAAAGATACTGCACGAACACCTGTTCTTTTCGCCATACGAAGCATATTCTCCTGCAATCCCGCGGTATTCTAATTCTATGCTAAATGGCAGTGCTGAATTGCATCTTTACAATGACATCTGATGTGAAGCCATGACAGATAACGGACGCATTGCCGAATTCTGGAATGTCAGCGTAAACGGCACTCAGCCTCCTTTCATGTGTGAAGTAGTTCGTAAAGACTGGCCGGATGAGTTTGGTCTGGATCTGCCCGTGACCTATGATGACTGGCGCACGATGCTGGTTGCTTTCAAAGAGTAGAAGGGTTGCGACGCGCCCATGACGCTTTACAACACAGGCTTCGATCCCATGAACGTATTCGTTGGCGGCTTCGGCGTCACCGAAACCTTCTTCCAGAAGGACGGTGTGGTTAAGTATGGTCCCCTGGAGCAGGGTTATAAAGGCTATATCACCATGATGGCCCAGTGGTATCAGGAAGATCTGATCGATCCCGATTTCGCTTCCAATAAAAATTTCCTGCCTGCTCAGGATTATAACACCACTGAAAAGACCGGTGCTTTCTATGAGCAGTATCTGGATCTGAGCATGCTGAAGAGCCGCTCCGACAATCCCAATTACAATGCAGTTGCGGTGTCTACTCCCCGCGTGAATGCTGAAGATGAACTGCATGTTTGTCAGACCAGCTTCGAAGTTGGTTCCTCCGCCTGGATCATCACTGTTTCCTGCCAGGATCACGTACTGGCCTCAAGTGGTGCGATTACGCCTACACGGTGGAAGGCGATCTGCTGGCTTCCTACGGCCAGGAAGATCTGTGCTGGACCAATAATGCGGCTGGCAATCCAGAATTCACCGAGTATATGTACAACAATCCTGACGACCTGAGCCTGGCGGAAGCTTATCATTACTACGCCAAACTGGGCGGTGCCGGTTCATATCACTGGGATCGTGAATTCGCCGGTATGCCTCAGAGCGATCTGGATGCTATGACAACCTGGAAGACGGACAACGACGCGGCGTATGTGCTGCCCGGCACACTGTCTATGACTTCTGATGAAGCCAGCAAATACACCAATATCACGAATGATGCTTTGGGAAAACAAAGGTCGCAACAAAACGGTGACTGCGATTAGATTTCAATTATCCTACTAAGTTATGTAAAGCCAGGCTCAATAGGTGCATTTCAAAAATATAGTACGATTCCTTTTACCAAGAATTATTCAGTAAACAAAAACGCCTCCTTGTACAGACTTATAGGGCTGTACAGAGAGGCGTCATTTTGCCAATAAGCGGAAACTCAAAAGATTTTAATTGTTGATGACATTGACTGGATGGTCTTCCGTATAGTACCGCACATTTTCTATGGTACAATCCATAATTCGCTGACGACTTTCCTTCGGAGCCCAGGAGATATGCGGTGTAATAATACAATTAGGAGCTGCAAGCAAGGGATTGTCTCCGTGAATCGGTTCTGTAGAAACGACATCTAAACCGGCAGCCGCCACTTTCCCACTATTTAAGGCATCCGCCAGATCCTGTTCAACAATCAACGGACCTCTGCTGTTATTCAACAGAATAACCCCATTCTTCATTTTCGCGATACTATCCTTATTGATAATTCCCTTTGTCTCAGGAAATAGCGGACAATGCAATGCAATTACATCAGATTCACTATAGATGCTATCAAGCGGAACATACTCAGCGATATGTTTTCCGGCATCACTGATCAGCGTGTCATATGCCAATACCCGCATGCCCAATGCTGAAGCTATCTTGCCAGTAGATTGACCGATTCGCCCAAAGCCAATGATCCCCATGGTCTTTCCTGCGAGCTCGATCAGCGGGTAATCCCAGTAACAGAAATCCTGACTGCGTTCCCACTTTCCCATATGGACGCTTTTGTTATGATGCCCGATATGATGACAAATCTCCAACAAAAGCGCAATAGCAAACTGAGCTACAGATGCAGTACCATACGCCGGAACGTTTGATACAGTAATACCTTTCTTGGCCGCGTACTTGTAGTCAACAATATTATAGCCTGTAGCCAACACACTAATGAATTTCATAGAAGGACAGGCGTCAATGACTCTTGCATTGATAGGAGTTTTGTTAGTAAGAACAATCTCTGCGTAATTTATCCGGCGAATAATTTCGACTTCATCATTCATTGGTGTACGGTCATATACTGTCAGTTCGCCAAACTGCTCCAGCGCTTTCCAAGAAAGATCTCCCGGATTTTCCGTATATGCATCCAAAATAACAATCTTCATAATATATCCTTCTTTTCTGCATTTGTTCCTTTGGGAATATGAAAACAATTTTTTCACAAAGACCGCTATATCATCTGAGCAGAAGAGAATAATTTATTTCTATCCAACTTAAACCCAGAATCAAAATATACTAATTCAAAGCTTCAAAAAACGGACTACCTGTTCGGCCAGTAGACGTGATCCTAAATAATTCGGATGGACCCAATCCGAATAATACTCTTCGTTAAATGCTTCCGAAATCTTGTATAGATCATTAACGCGCACATTTAATTCTGCCATCAACTCCGCAGCAGCCTGATTATAGATTTCAATTACACTGTTGTGCCTTTCAAAGTTCGGATCTACAGGGCTTTTTTCATCAATTACTTTTGTTCCAGTAGCATAAATAATTTCAGCATTCGGAAAGAATAATCTGATTCTTTGATAGATTCGCCGCAGAGTATCGACATAAAAAGGTAAGGGAGTCAGTGGACCGTCCTGATAGAATTCTCCGATATCCCACTCCAGATTGTTCCACTGAACAATGTCCATCTTTTCTCGGGGCATTGCATCTATCCATCCGGCTAGATTGCGCAGAGTATACATTGTGTAGCGAGCATTATCAAGCGGAATATAAACATTTGCCTTATCCTTCAGCATGTCACGGACAATCGTACCGTACCCGCTTGTTTGATTGCTCCCAACTAAGATTGAATCTCCAATCAGCAAAATGTTTTTCATCGACTGTCCACCTCCCGGTACTACTACACTGCATTGGTCTAGACAAAATTATATCTCAACTGTCATATCGGAAAGAAACGGCTCCGTCGGGCGCCAGACCTTCTATTGAAAACCTTCTGGTTAACAAATTCAAATGCAACGATGCTTTATAATCTTGCTTTTTCCAGACAAATGACATTTCATAACCTGCTGACTCAATATGAATCTCCGCATCACGAGCAAAAGCAGGAAACTCTGATCTGAATCTCAAGAGCTTGATTTGATCTACAACCACTTTCTTTTTCAGATATTGCCCTATTTGATCCTTTGATAGATTGGTTCGGCAGATTTCCTTATTGCCTGTAGCTCCACCCATCTTCGCTGCGTCATAATCATTCGGTCCGGCAAAAATATCTAAATACCAGATTTGGGGAACACCCGGCATAAACAGCTGAATTGCTCTTGCAAGAAGAAGATTATCATCATTCTCACCGAGAGCACTGTAAAGAGTCGTACCGATATTATAAGGAATATCCTTTTTGGCAGGCAAGTATCGTATCTCTCCACCATTGGAAGATATCAGCTTAGCAACTTCATCGATCTGTTTTCTGTCCAGTAAACCCAGAGCATCATAAACCGGAATACCATCATGGCTGCAGAGTAGATTGACCGTCTGATATTTATTCCTGATAATTTCCTCGCCCCAACAGCGAATGATACTCCCGTCATTACGAATAAACGCGTCAATAACAAGTGCCGGAAGGAAAAAGTCGTAGATACGGTAGCCATGTTCTGCCAGCTTGAAATAGGTCCTTTCCGCATAACAGTCATGAATTTCCTGTATCATTTCGAGACCATTCGGATCAGCAAGAGCTTTGATTCTTTCGAGAATATCCCATGTTTCTGGTTCGTTCATGAAATTAACTCTGCCAGGAATCTTTGAAACATGGCCAAAGGCATCCAGGCGAATCAGTCCTGCGCCATATGAAGAAAAATGATTGATGGCATCCTGATAGTATTCCCACACCATAGGGGATTGGATATTGAGATCCATCTGTGCCTGATAGATCCTACGAATCTCACCGTTTTCTTTCGTTTTTTCTGTAAACTGTTTGTAGAAGGTGCTCCAATAAGGTATCTTTTCCCCTGTATCGCACTCGATCATCAGGACCGGTAAACCTGGTCCTCGAAAATACATCATCTCAATTGCAGAAGAAAAAGGCCGCAGAATACCTTCCTGGTCCAGTTCTCCATGACCTTCCCAAAATTGATTCCAGTTGATAAAAAAATCTTTGAATTTCGACCGGCTTCCATTTTTAACAATATCTTGAAACTGTGGTGAACCAGTGGAAGCGTGGTTGACAACGAAATCCATCATCAAGTCGATATTCATCGAACGGAGATCTGAAAGATCTTTTTCAGTTGCTACTCGTTCATCCAAATCATACCGGACAACACAAAATCCCCGATCCAAATCGTTCTGATACATACTCGGAAGAATATAGAAGGATTGAAAAATTCCTTTGAATTCTTGCATGTTCAGGATTTCAACGGTTCCTGAAAGATGATTCCCCATACTGTCAGGATAAGCATACAACATTGGACCGTAATTCTTCATATTTTACCTCTTTCCTCTTATGTGTATCAATGTTATAATATCATACTAGTGTTTGGCATTAACTCAGATTGGGCAAAGAAAACCAAAGTGTTTCTTTCACTCGAAAGATTGAAACCGGGGGAAACTCACATGAATATGACTCAGTTGGAATACTTTCTCGCAATATGCAAGTACAACAATATCAGCAAGGCAGCAACACAATTGTTCATTTCTCAGCCAGCGCTAAGTCAGCAATTGATCCGGCTTGAAAAAGAACTCGGCGCAGCACTTTTTATCCGTCGCGAAAACAGTTTAATGCTAACTGAAATTGGCGAGGGGTTTCAAGAAAGTGCTAAAAGAATTCTGTTTGAATACAATAACTCGAAATCTATGATTGATGATATCCGGAGATATCGGGATCCGGCTGATCAAGTTGGTCATCTTTCTGTCGCCGTAACAAAAACAAAATCATTTATTATTCTGGCTTATATTCTTCCTGTATTTAAAGCACAGTATCCGAATATATCTATAGATATCATGGACGTGGATTCCTACGGCGTGGAAGAACTAATTGACAACGGCAGTGTAGACCTGGGCTTTTGTTTTGGTCAACAGCACAACTCCATCAAATACGAACTGGTTTTTGAGGAACCCGTCCTGTTGGCAATTCCACAGAAAAGTCGTTTGGGACAAAAATATATGAACACCGGGAAAAATATACCTTTCGAAGATTTCAAGGATGAACAGTTTATTATCGGTACCTCAGGTCATCTTCGCGATCTCGCGTTTGACTTATTCCAATCTCATAATTGTACACCTCAAATCACTATGGAAACAGGTAACCCTGGTCTCTGTCATCTGCTAGTGGCTGCAAATATCGGCTGCGCGTTTATTGGCAGTCTGTCATCCCTTGTAACACCGACGCATGGAACTTGGCGACATATATCCATCAATCTTTGGAAAGAGCAATGATATCGAGTACTGGATCCACGTGAAATCCCTGGATGATATTCCCGAGGATCAGCAGCGCATCCGGCACGTATTTGATCACATGCTGGTGCTTCTGCATGCGGGTGATTCGCCTATTGACGCGCTCCAGACAGATGAAGACACACAACTGACTGAACAGTTACTATGCTTTAGGTCGGGCACATAAGTATGCTGTTTCGCTAAAAGGCGAGCTTCAAAAATATGGAACATATTGAATAAAGTTGTTCACATTTAAACATTGTTAAAATAAAACACAAATGCATAATAAATGACGTCCTGTGAAAGCAACGGCGCCTGTGAGGTAATAAGGGTATCAAGAATTACCGAGAATTCCTGGTAATTGTCAGGGATTCCTGAAAAGGCTCAAGGAGGAGTCGTAGCCATGCAAGTGAGTCAGATGAAACGGGCAGTAAGTCGAGCGCAGTGGGAACAGCGCATTGTGGAGTGCCGCAATTCAGGTGTTCCAGTAAAAGGAATGGCGCCGGGAGCAAGGAATCAGTTATTCCACCTACAGGCAATCGAGGATGTTTAAATCATTAGTTAATCAAGACCACAGCCAAATCATTAACATTTGTTCCTGTTGGTCCTGTCACCAGTAGTCCGCCACTCTTTTGTAATGCATGATAGGAATCACTTGCTTTCAAGGCGGCATCTATATCCACCAACCGGGACGTTTTCCCGTCCACATATCCGCCTGCAGCATCGGTTGGACCATCTGTTCCATCACTGCCAAAAGAGAACACAGCGACGTTTTGAATGCCTTCTATCTGACTGGCAGCTGCTAGTGCTATTTCTTGATTTCGTCCACCCAGACCCTTCCCCATTAGGTGGACAACGGTTTCGCCTCCTGCAAGAAAAGCAAGATGTTCAGAGGTATTAGCATGTGCTAGTGCAATTGATCCCAGAAACATCCCTGCTTCACGTGCCTCACAAGTCAAACGGTCGGTAAGAATTGTCACATCATACCCCAGCGTAGTGCAAACGTCTTTAGCGTATTCACAAAGCTTAGAAATAGAGCCAATGATTGTGTTTGTAACATTTGGTACTTCAGACGGGGTTTCAAGTTGAAGCGTCTTTTGTGCCAATGGTGAAAGAGCGAGGTGGTACTTTTCAACAATAGCAATGGCATCTGCGCGTGTAGAGGAATCCCCGCAGGTTGGACCTGAGGCAATCATGTCGATTTGATCACCAATCACATCTGATAAGATGATGGAATTAACGTGAGCAGGCTTACACATGACAGCAAATCGACCACCTTTTACCTGAGAAAGATGCTTGCGAATGGTATTGATTTCGGTGATGGATGCACCACAGGCTAATAGTTGCGCTGTGATTTCCTGCAGTTCTTCCAAAGGAATAAACGGTTTTTCAAAAAGAGAGGATCCTCCACCAGACAGAAGAAAAAGGACGGTGTCTCGCTCTTCCAATCCTGTTACCATCCGAAGGATAGCCTGCGTTCCTCGAAGTGCGTTCTCGTCAGGGACAGGATGACCGGCCTCATAGCAAACGACATCTTTAATAGACCCCTGTACATGACCGTATTTCGTAAGCACAATGCCTGCACACACCTTTTTGTCAAGGCACTGAACGGCACTATTCGCCATTTCCCATGCCGCTTTGCCAACAGCAACAAGGTAAAGCCTGCCCTCGGAGAATTTGCAATTTTGAAGTGCTGTGGTCACTGCAGGGCCGGGCATAACTCGTTGAATGGATTCGCGCATGATGCACTCAGCTTTATCGCGCATAGTCATTGCAGTCACCTGTTTACAACATGGATTGGCGCACTGGAGATAAAGTGCTGAATATTATCAGCTGTCATATCCATAATGCGCTGACGGCATTCCTTTGGTGCCCAGGAAATGTGCGGCGTGATTATGCAGTTTGGGGCAGCAAGCAACGGACTATCCGATTGAATCGGCTCAGTAGAGACAACGTCCAATCCTGCAGCGTAAATTTTCCCGCTGTGCAAGGCGGATGCCAAATCCGCCTCCACAATAAGACCGCCGCGTGCGTTGTTAAGAACAATAACGCCATCCTTCATCTTTGCAATGTTTTCTGCGCAAATGATTCCCTTCGTTTCGGGAAACAGAGGACAATGCAAGGAAATCACATCAGAACGCCGAAGAAGCTCATCAAGTTCCACATAATCGGCGATTTCTCTGCCAACATCATTTGGATGGCTGTCATATGCAAGGACGTTCATGCCAAGAGCCTTGGCGATGCGTCCTGTAGTCTGACCAATGCGCCCAAAACCAATAATGCCGATTGTCTTTTGCGCAAGCTCGATAAGCGGCGAGTCCCAAAAGCACCAATCAGGATTCGTTTCCCAACGTCCCTGATGGACTGCATCGTTGTGCGCACCAATATGGTGGCAAATTTCAAGCAGCATGGCAATAGCAAACTGACCAACAGCCATTGTACCATAGGTAGGAATGTTGGATACCGGAATACCTGCTTTCGCAGCTGCATGAGTATCAACAACATTGTATCCGGTTGCCAGAACGCTGATGAATTTAATGGAAGGACAAGAAGCAATCACATAGGCACTGATGGGCGTTTTGTTGGTAATAACAATATCGGCATTACCAATCCGTTTGCAGATAATGGCATCATCTGCCGGGGTTCGGTCATAAACCGTAAGGGTGCCAAAGGATTTAACCGCATCCCAAGACAGATCACCAGGATTTTCTGTATATCCATCCAAAACTACAATTTCCATGGTATCCTCCTTCTTTTTTAAGTAATAAACGAGCCTTACCGGATGCGTACACCATCGGCAACCAGCTGGTTCTGCAAAGTGTGGATGTCGAGATCTCGCAGAACGACATCATCTTTTATCGACAACGCAGAGGCAGTGCCGGCAGCCTGACCTGTGGTAGCACAACAAACCATCATGCGGACAGTCTGAATAGCATCATCATCACACGATGCGCAACGTCCGGCAACGCTAAGATTTTCGATACCATTTGGGTCCTTCACGGTCAATGTCAGACGGTCGCCGCCGTCACACAGAACCGATGCCTGCACGGTGCCGGTCTCGACGTCGGGGGTCAGCAGCAGACTATCGGCACCGTATTCGGTAACATTGAAATGCGCTTTGTCCGCAAAGATCAGCAGTTCCACCTGCCGATACAGACCGCCGAAGAAGGTAAAGTCTGCCTGCGCCGGGTAGACAGGCAAATCGGCGTGGTTGTCCACCTTCACAGTCAGCTCGTTTTCGCCGCTGTGCAGGTAAGGGGTCAAATCCATGGTGAAGGCGGAGAAACCGCCGCGATGTTCGCCCACAAACTGCCCGTTACAGAACACCGATGCCATTTTGCTGGCAGCGCCGAAACGGATAAATACCTGGGCAGCGTCGGGCGCAGTAAAGGTTTTTTGGTACCAACCGATACCCTGATAGTAGTTATCGCCGCCGTCCTGCCCGTCCAGGGCGTTCCAGGTATGGGGCAAGTCGACAGTCTGCCACGACGTTTCGCCGTCCTTGCGGAACTGCCAGCCTTGATTGAACGGTAGAATTTTTCGCATTATAACACACTCTTTTCTTTGTGGGTGTATTGGTTATCGGGGTTGAAAGAACAGCCGTTCCGCGTTGCCGAAGCAGACCTTTTGGTAGGCGTCAAAGGGCAGCAGCTCCTTGGCAGCACAAAAATCCAGCCACGCCGACAGCGCAAAGTGACAGGGTGCATCCTCGCGGAACATCCAGTCGGTGCCGAACATCAGGCGGTCCTGAAATTTCTTAACAAAAGCCAGCCCGTAGGCGGGGTCACGCAGCAGGGCGGTCTGCCCGCTGTTGGCGGACAAATCGCAGTACAGGTTTGGATACTGCCGCATAAGCTCCGGAACGCGCCCCTCGACAAAGGGGCCAAAGGGACAGGAATTGCGCGTTTCGGGGTCGGTAACGTCGGTTTTCGCCATCTCGAACCAGAACGGCTGGGAGTGTCCGATAAAAATCAGCTTGGGGAATTTTTTCAGTGCCCGTTCCAAGCCGGGCAGCCGGGGGTCGTCCACAATGCCGTAATAAGGGTCGGTATCGGCGGGTGCCATGTGGAACAAAAAGGGCATCTGCACCTGCTCCAACACGGCAAACAGGTGATCCATCTTGGGGTCATCAAAACGGATGCGGGTGCCGAACTCGCCCAGACCGACAGCGCCCATCTGCTTATAGCGCTTGACTTTTTCGTGGGTCAAGTCAGTTCCGTCGGGGCAAAGGTTGCACATCCAGGTAAAGTGTTCGGGGTAGCGCCGGCTCAGCGCGTAGGCGTCCTCCGCAAAAAAGGTAGGGCCGCCCATGCTCATGTTTTCCGGCACGGGCAGCAGCACGCAGCGGGAAAAGCCCATGTATTTGTTGGCGGTCAGCCGTTGGGAAATCAGACTTTCGTTATCCAGCATGTGGGTGTGGATGTCGATTTTTTGGCAAAACTGCATCATAGCGCCTATCCTTTCTATGGAATTACAAGTCCAGGAAGCAGGCAATGCTGTGGTCTGCGCCAACGCTGCGCATAGGGGGCGTTTCGGTACGGCAGCGTTCGGTGGCATAGCGACAGCGGTTGCTGAAGGGGCAGCCCGCGGGACGGTTCATAACGCTGGGCACCTCGCCCAGCATCTCTATGCGCTCACGATCCTTGTCCACCTTGGGGTCAGCGATGGGAACGGCAGAGAGCAGCGCACGGGTATAGGGGTGCAGCGGGTGGCTGTACAGCTCCTCACAGGGGGCGATCTCCATAATTTTGCCGAGGTACATGACGATGATACGGTCGCTGATATGCTTGACCACCGACAAGTCATGGGCAATGAACAGGTAGGTAATGCCCAGTTCCGCCTGCAAGTCCTCCAACAGGTTGATGACCTGCGCCTGAATCGAAACGTCCAGTGCCGAGACAGGCTCGTCGCAGAGGATGACGTCCGGGCGTGAGGCAATGGCACGGGCAATGCCAAGACGCTGGCGCTGACCGCCGGAGAATTCACGCGGGACACGGTGTTTGAACGAGGGGTCCAGACCTACCATGGTCAGCAGTTCGTCCACGCGGGCGTTATACTCCTCGCGGGAGTTGCACAGCTTGCCGACTTTCAGCGGTTCGCCCACAATAGAACCGGCGTTTTGGCGCGGATCCAGCGAAGCAAAGGGGTCCTGGAATATCATGGCGATTTTGGCGTGTACGCGGCGCAGCTCGGCAGCGTTGGCGCGGCAAAGGTCCTTGCCATCGTACAGGATCTGCCCGCCCGTAGGCTTATAGGCTCGCATAATGCAGCGTGCCAGTGTTGATTTTCCGCAACCGGATTCACCCACGATGCCCAGCGTTTCGCCGCGGTATACCGGGAAGGAAACATCATCCAGTGCCTTTACATCGGCCACCTTGCGCTTCATCAGCCCCTTGTACACGGGGAAGTACATCTTCAAACCCTCGACCTGCAGAATCGGCTCGGTGCTGACAGTCTTTTTGGCAACCGCCTTACCGCTTCGCACAAGGTGTTTCTGCTTTTCGTCCAGCTCGGCGCTGCTCAGCAGGCAGCGCACCTTATGCCCCGGCTCGTACTCGGTAAGCGGCGCGGCACAACGGGTGCAGCGATCCTCGCGGTAACGGCAGCGGTCATAGAACTGGCAGTAAGGTTTGCGATTGACCGGGCTGGGGGGATTGCCCTCAATGGGGGTCAGACGGCGGTCTTTGCTGTCGTCCAGACGCGGGATAGCGTCCAGCAGACCGCGGGTATAGGGGTGGATGGGGTTTTCAAACAGGGTGAACTTGTCGCCGGATTCCACAATATTGCCGCCGTACATAACATAGATGCGGTCGGCATAGCGGGCCACCAACCCCAGATTGTGGGTAACGATGATGATGGAGAAACCCTTGTCGCGGGCAAGCTCCTGCAGCAAATCCAAAATCTGTGCCTGCGTGGTGACATCCAGCGCGGTGGTAGCTTCGTCGGCAATCAGTACTTCCGGCTCGGCGGCAATGGCCATACAGATACAGGGAGCCCCTGCATACAGCGGATGGGTCAACAGGAACGGACGGGCCTCGTTGACCATGGTGCCCCACGATGCCGTGGGTACCGTGATGCCGATGCCAAGAAAGCTCAAGCCGCTTTCCATCATGATGGTGATGCCGATGGTCTGGGTCGCCATAATGATGATGGGAGAAATACTGTTGGGCAGAACATGCTTGATGAGGATTTTTAGAGGGTGCTCGCCCAGCAATTTGGCGGAAAGGATATACTCGCTGCTGATGGTGGACAGCGAGGAGGCGCGCATCATGCGGATAAAGCCCGGCATGGTGGAAATACCCATTATGCAGGCCATGGAAGCAACGCTGCGCCCATAGAGTGAAACCAGCGCCGTAGTGATAGCAATCTGCGGGATAGCGCAGAAGGCATCGCAAAAGCGCATCAGCAGCGTGTCGATAATGCCGCCGTTGTATGCGGCCAGCATACCCAGGAAGCAGCCCACGATCGACGCCAGCAATACCGAGGTCACGCCGATGATCAGCGAAACCTGTGCGCCGTACACCACGCGGGAAAAGATGTCGCGCCCGTACATATCGGTACCGAACCAGTGCGCGGAACTGGGGTCTGCGAGCTTATCCAGCATGGCCATCTCGTTGGGGTCAACGGTAGCGATCAAGGGGGCAAACAGCGCCAGAATAACAAAAAACAGCGTGCCGATCAAACCGAATAAGACGATTTTTCGGGCGGTCATTCTGCGCAGAAACAGGCGGAGATTCTTTTTTCTCTCCTGCGAAAGAGAACCGGTTTTCATCTTCTTGCTCCTCCCTCTTGCTTACGACAGGCTGATGCGGGGATCCACTGCGACATACAGCAGGTCGGTGATGATATACGCCACCGAGATAACCGCCGCCGTGATCAGGACCAACGCTTGAATGACCGGGATATCCATCGTGTTGACGGCCTTGACCATCAGGTTGCCCATGCCGGGAATGTTAAAGACGTTCTCCACAAAGATGGAGCCGCCGATCAGGCTGGCAAGACGCCCGCCGATCATCGTCAGAATGGGGATAAGCCCGTTGTTCATAACATGCTTCCATAGGATGCGTGTTTCTTTTAAGCCTTTGGCGCGCGCCGTGCGCACATAGTCCTGACCCAGAACTTCCAGCACGCTGGAGCGCGTCTGCCTGCAGAAGCCGGCGATACCGCACAGGGTCAGGCAGGTAAGCGGCATGATCAGCTGCTGGATATGCTTGTGGATATCCACCCATGGCCAAGTAAAGCCCTGCGGGGGCAGCAGTTTCCATTTCATCGAGATATAATACAGGAACAGGATGGCGGTAACGAACTGCGGTATGGCAATCAGCAGGTTGGAAAAAAGTGTGATAATGGTATCCGCCCATTGCCCGCGCTTGACCGCCGTGACAGTACCCAGCAGGATGCCGATGGGCATTGACAGCAGCAGCGAGAGAACCGCCATATACAGCGTGGTTCCCAGCTTGCCGGAGATGACCTCCCACACGCCCTTATGGTAACAGTAGGAGGTTCCGAAATCTCCCTTGAGCACGTTGCCCAGCCAGGTCAGATAACGCACGATGATGGGCTTATCCAACCCCATACGGACAAAGGCGACCTGATATTCTTCCTGCGTGATGTCGGTGCCGAACTGCGCGTAGACGGGATCACTGGGCATCAGCGAAACCAGAAAGAAGGAAAGCAGCGAAACGATCAGCAGCAGGGCAATCGTTTGCATGATACGGTTCAGAAGGTATTTCGCCATTTTGGATGTTGCCTCCTTTGAAAAGGGCGAGCGTCGCTCGGTGTGTTACGGTTGCGGCGGTTCCCGATGCAGTGCTTATAAAGGTTTCAGGGGCATCAGTTCTTGCAGCCGACCATGTTGGGGTTCCAGTAGGAAATGCCCAGACTTGCCATATCGCCCAGAATCAGGCGGTCGCTGACGGCGGCGCGGCCCACGGCGTTGGCGATGGGCAGGAAGTGGAAGTCCTTCTGCACAAACTGTACGCAGAATTTGTAAATCAGCTCATCCTGCTCTTCAATGCTCTTGGCGGAACGGATGTTGTCGTACAGGGCGTACTCCTCATCGGTCCAATCGGTGCAGCCGGCCATGTAGCCGTAGGGGCCGTAGAACTTATCCAGACGGTCCAGGATGGGGTCAGCAAAGTACATGGCGCCGACCATCAGGCCGCCGGCAGTGTTTTCGCCGGTCCAGAATTTTTGCATTTCATTCATGTCGGGCATTTCGACTTCGGCCTCAATGCCCAGCTTTTTCAATTCTGCCTGAATGACGGTTGCCTGCGTCTGCGTGGTGGCGTCGGCAACGATGCGGGTCTTAAAGCCGTCGGGGTAGCCGGCTTCCGCCAACATCTTCTTAGCAAGCTCGTAGTCCAGAGAGGTAAATTCCAGACCCTCGTCGTAGTAGGTGGCCTCCTTGTAGCCGATGGCATCGGTGTGATAGCCGGCTTCGCCAACAATGGCGGCGGCAGCGCCTACCAGGTCAATGCCGTGGCTGAACACAGCCTCGCGCACCTTGACGTTGGACCAGGGATCATCAGGCACGTTGGTGATGGGAATCACAAAGGAAACATTGCCGGCGTTGGCAAACTGAGGCACCAGCTCCCAGCCGTTGGCCTCAAACAGTTCCATCGTTTCGGGAGCGTCCATGACCATGTAATCCACATCGCCGTTCAGCACAGAGGCTGCCATAGAGGTAGCGTCGCTGGTGTACAGGAAGGTGACCGTATCGGGACCCCAATCATGTTCCTGCCAGTAGTCCTCGTTGCGGGTAAAGCTGAGAGAGTAGTCCTCAACGTAGGTATCCATGACGTAGGGGCCCGTGCCGTTGAAGGAAGTCATCATCGCATCAAGACCGATGGTGTCAAAGGTGTGTTTGCAGAAAATCTGCATCGGCAGCAGCCAGGTCTTGTAGTTTACGTTGAATTCGGGGTACTGCACCTCAACGGTGTAGTCGCCGGTCTGGCGAACCTCGGTGGGGTTGCCAATCTGTGCGCCGCGACCGTAGTCGATCCAGGACTGGATGGTCCAGGCGACGTCTTCTGCCGTCAGAGGCGTGCCGTCGTGGAATTTGATGCCCTGCTTGACCTGAATGGTGACCAGGAAGTTTTCTTCGTCCACGTCAAAAGATTCTGCCAGAACAAGGTCGTAGTCATCGGCGGTGCCCTGAATCTTTTTGCCCAGAGGCTCCATGCAGAAGCTGCCCCATGCAATGGCGTTGCCGGCCTGATAGGGGGTAAAGAAGTTGTTAAAGACGGCATCGGTGGCAAGTACCACGTCGCCGCCCTTGTACTGCTTATACTCGTCGACGGGTGCGACCTGCGATGCGCTTGCAGCCGAAGAAGTGGCGGACGTGTCGCTTGCGGGGGCGCTTCCGGCGGCACCACCGCCGCAGGCTGCCAGTGATCCTGCCATCAGAACGGCAAGAGCTGCGCTGAGAATGCGTTGGTTTTTCATGTTGTTTTCCTCCTTGTTGCGGGCTATATTTTCTGTAGGGGAACCATCACGAGCGATCCCCCTGTGTTCCGTTGCCTTGTCTGTACTTAGACTATACGCTGTTTCTACCAAAAACGGAATTGCAATTTTTTCATATATCCATTGCAGTTTTGATATTTCTATGGTACACTGTGCATAGATTGTGACAGGGGGTGTAGAAAATTTCTGTATTGTTTATCCACGAATTCGACGGCTATACCTTTAAGCGGATGCTGAACAATTACCCGGTAGAGAAAAGCAGTATGTTTTGCGATTACTTTCATGTAAACTATGAGCTCCTGTATTTCCTGCGCGGGCGGGCTCGCTTTGAGATCGGCGCGCGGCAATACCAACTCAAGCCCAAGACGCTGCTGATCATTCCCCCCGGCACACATCACCAGGGCTTTGTTGACCCCAGCGAAGATTACGAGCGCATCGTCATCAACTTTTCGCCGCGGGATATCTCTCCCCTGCTTCTCGATCCTTTGCGCCACTGTCCGACCGCGCTGGACGTTGCGGGCAGCGAGCTGGAGGAGTTGTTTGACGAATTCAACCTTCAGGAAGAAAAATATCGCAACGAAATTCTATTGCAGGAAATGCGCAAATGCACGCTGGCGCGGATTCTGTTGCTGCTTTGTTTTGATGACACCAAAAGCTGTCAGGAGGAATGCCGCAATGAAAAGCTATCCGCCGTGATGGAGTACATCGACAATCACCTGACCGAAATCAACACCATCGCCGACATTGCAGGCGGGATGTATATTTCCGAGTCCACGATTCGCAAAATGTTCTTGGAATACGCCAACATTCCGGTCATGAGCTATGTGCGCAACAAACGCATTTTGCTGGGGCGCACTCTGATTTTGAACGGCGTGAAACCGCAGAAAGCCTGTGAGCAGTGCGGGTTTCAGAATTATTCGACCTTTTTCCGCGTATACAAGAAACACTGCGGGGAATCCCCCTCGGACACTTACCAATCCGTCACCAATAGCGCCCAGAAATTACTGGGGATGTAATACGCCCCAACGGGAAATTTCATTAGACTACCTTCAAATCGTCTTGCATCAGCAATACAACTACCTGCGAAAGCAGCTTCTGCCCGCCTCGTCATTGTCAAGGCATAAGACAACGCGCTGAATGTTCGGGAAATAGGTCAAATAGGCGTCCAGTGCCGCGTACCCTGTGCCGCCCAGCGCCAGATAATGGACGCTGTGCCAGTTGCCGTCGTGTTGCAATATGCGCAGGGATGCCCCCGACATGGCGTCAATCGGTGCTTCGTAGACCTCCACCATGTCGGTCTCTGCGGCAGCCTCGATGTAGAATGGGTAGATTTTCCTGCTGCCGGGAATATCGCGCCGAAACTGCTGCGCACCGCAGCTGCGCAGACTGCCGCCCTTGGCTTGCCCTTCCCCATCGCGCCCGACAAACACGCAGTTGGGGTGATTTTTGATGCTGGTCTGGTAGAATATCCCCTTCTGCTTGCAGAACGACAGCACATTGGGGTGGATGCATCGCTTGCGCAGATAGGCGGTGGCGGCATAACTGTTGGGGTCCGGCTGCGGCAGCTTGAACTTCCGCGGCGGCTTGGGCTGAACCGGCGGGGTCGGCGCTTGTACCGGTTGGAAAGACGGAATGACGCCGCCCTGGATGCGGTTGATCTGCCGCACGGCTTCCACAAAAGGAACGCCCTCCACTTTGATGAGGTAGTCCACGGCGGTGCGTCCGGTGGCGTGCGTCTTGAAGTACGTCCATGTGCCGTTCTCCGCAAAGCTCAGCGAACTGTGTCCCTTGTGCCGAAACTGCCCCGTGCCTTCCGGCTTGAAGTTATCCGGCTCACACAGCTGCATGTACTGGTACAAATTCATCTGCTTGGCTTGCGCGATTTCCCGTTCCGTTACGCCCGGCATGGTCAGCACCCCTATTCAATTTTCCAACAAGTATTTCTATTTTCAGTATCGTTAGTATCAGTCTAGTTACTATCAGTCTTATTTCCGTGTGATTTTCAAGAATCCAGAACTGTGAAATTCACATTTCAAGAATCCGCTTTTTCACAGCTCTTGCCATTTATCGTTGCTGCGAAGTTTTTTACATAAATCAAATTCGGTCTACCAAGCCCCTGTCGCTTGCGCTCGATAAGTCCTGCCTGCTTTTCCAGTTCCACCATCAGGCGCGTGGCTTTCTGGTTGGCACAGTTCAGTGCATCCATGATTTCATCCACGGTGAAGATAATGTAAACCTTGTTCTGTGCATCTATCCATTGATTTTTCAGCGACAAACTCATTCGATCCAGCAGAATCCCATACAGTACCTTGGCATCGGTGGACAGCTCCCTGAAGTTCGGCTCTGTAAATAGCGCTTTGGGTATGCGGTAAAAAGAGAACTGCTCGGCTTGAGCGCCGTAAAAATATTCGTATTGCATCTCACTTCTCCTGCCTAAAAATGGGTGCAGCTAAGAAGGCCCACAAAACTACATTTCGTAAGCTATTACATATTGTACTTTTTATTTATCTTTCCAGTTCGTCCTCACGCTGTGGGCGCTGGCGGCTGGAGCGCTTGTGCTCCCAATTCCGCAGCAGCGAAATGATGACATTCTGCATCTGCTGCGGTGTATAGTTGGATGGGAAGTACTGCTGCACATCAGACTGATTCAGAAAGAACTTTTGCCGTTGGTTCGGCTTTTCTTCTGTCAGTAGGGTATGCAAGTAGTTCTCCGTCAGCGTTCCATTTCGGCTCATATCCTTTAGCGTCCGAGACTGAACCAAAGACGGTGTAGCATCACACATATCCATTTCTTCTTTGAGCCATGTCTGATGTTCCCCTGTCATATAGGAGATTTCGACCGCTGGGTTGAATGCAATGCGACCGTCATCGACCATTTGCAAAATAGATGGAATCAGATAGGTCAATCGAATATAGCGTTGTACTTGCTTGTAGCTTTCCCCTACTTCTTCGCCAATTACCGCTTCCGACCTATTGTACTTTAACTTTGGGACAACTTGTCCCAAAGTTGCTCGTCCTTGATGTTTCAACGCTTCCATGCGCATTTTATAAGCAAACGCCTTCTCACTTGGCAGCACATGCTCACGCTGGATATTGCTGTTGACCATCAGAATCGTGGCTTCGTCATCGTCTATGTATTCCACTCTGGCAGGGATGCTTTCGATGCCGAGTTCTTTACAAGCCTCCCACCTGCGATGTCCGCTTATCACTTCATAGCCGACACCAACCTTTGGTCTGACGATGATGGGCGTAATGATGCCGCTCTCTGAAATGCTGTCTACCAATTCACTGAATTCCAGATCATGGCGGATATGGAACGGATGATTAGAAAAGGGATGCAACTTATTTATTGGAATAGTTTCCTCTTTGCTTGCTCTGTAAGCAGGCGATGTTTTCCTCGTCATGCTGCGTACTCCTGCGGTTTTTTGATAGCTCTTAAGTACCCCGATTTGACCCCAAAAATGTACCCAAAAATCGTATACTTTTTGCTGAAAATGTACCCAAAGGGCATTTTTGCGTAAAAAAAGCCCCTAACCACTGTAGTACAGCGATTAGGGGCTTGCTATGATTTATAGAACGACCTTAACTGTCAGGTCTTTCCATTGCTTCGGCCAAAGCACGCAGCCACGCGAATTTCGATAAGAACGAGCCTTATCGTAATCCACATTTAATTGTAAAAATCTACGTGACTTAAGCGCGTGGATTTTTAATTGCTGCCTGCTTATTGGGTCGTCATCATAGGTATGTACCCAAAAGCGCGTACTGTTTGCATCCTCAAGTATCCTATTGACGGCCCCATCCCCTTTCTTCGCTTTTGTTTTTCCCGGCATGATTTTTTCCGCCGAAATCGAATGGTAATTGTACGTTCCGCGCACATTGCATTGAACAGTGCATGACTCTTGAAATAGATTTAGTTCCCAGATGAATTTCTGTCCATCGATGGAGAAGATTCTCGGCACAAATCTGTCCAGAAATTCCCGGCTGATTTCATCGTTTGGGAACGACTCTTGCCAGCTGAGTGCTTCCTCTACCTTTTCACTATCGGCAGCTCCGTTTTCTTGTTCCTGCTGGTATTCTTCTAAAATATCCTGTCGGTGATCCTGCCAAACGTTTTTGTAGATTTCTCGCGCCATCAATTCGAGCTTCCATGCTTGCACATTGGGGGCGCTGCATTTGGGGGCTACATTCCTCAGCGACCGCTGATAACAGATATATCGAACAAGGCCTTTCTCTGCGCGGAACGCCCGCATTCTGGCTCCGCAGCCACAAAACAGGCGGCAAGCCCATTTGTCGGCGTGTTCGCTCTTTCCATACAAGTAAGCCTGCGTTATATTGCCGTCTTTGTACGACTGCCATGCATGTCTGCGGCGCTGACATTTATCCCATAGTTCCTCTGAAATGATTGGCTCAAAACTGCCTTTCACCAGAATGTAATCCTGTTCGCTGTTCTTGATGCTTTTATGGCTGAGGAAATCATCAATATGCGATTTGTTGTATGTCAAATACCCTTTATAAATCGTATTCTTGGTGATTGAGAGAACCTGACGCGCGCTCCATTGTGGCATTCCGGATTTATTCGGTGCGCCTTCTTGCGTTAGTGTCTGGGCTATCTCGGTGCCATTTATGCCATCAGCATACCAAGCAAAAATTTTTCTGACAGTCTCTGCCTGACTTTCCTGCACCACAAGCGTATGAGCCTTTTTATCACGCTTATATCCAAACGGTGTCGGTCCCGCAACATAGGTGCCTTTTTTCTGTGACGTCTGAATGCCCGCCTTGGTGCGTTCACTCATTTTACGGCTTTCATCTTGCGCAAGGCTTGCCATAATGGTCAGGCGAACTTCTCCATCGCCACGCATCGTCCAGATGTCATCATTGACGAAGTACACTTCAACGCCGTACTGTTTCAGCTCACGGGTCGTAACCAAAGTATCCACCGTGTTTCGGGCAAAACGGGAAACCTCGCGGGTCACGATTAGGTCAAACTTCTTTTTCCGGGCATCTCGCAGCATCTTCATAAAAGAAGGCCGGGTTTTCATGCCAGTACCTGAGATTCCTTCATCGGCGTATTGCCCAACCACCGTCCAATTCGGATGATGTTCTGCAAGCTCCAGATACCAGTTCATTTGATTTTTCAGTGCTGATATTTGCGCCTCAAGTTCCGTGGACACGCGCCCATAGAACACGACTCTGCGCGGGCAGTTTTGCTGGTCTGCTTTATCATATTGCATCGGTTTTCCCTCCTTCCCCATCAGTATAATACTGCATTCAGTATTTTCAAAATGTACAAGTCAATGACTCAATCATGGTATAGAAAAGCCGTGGAAGAAGGTTCCTTCCACGGCATGATCTTTATACTACTTTTTCAATAAGGCACTGATGTTTCTTCGTTTTCTTGTCATAGTTGATAGCTACCAAGAGAAGATTTCCTGTATAGCCACGCAGCGAATCCGGATATTTCTTTTCCTTAATCTGCTGCATCGCAGTCTCCGCCGTTTGGTTCCACTTCAACTCCACAACAAGCGCCGGATAGTCATTTCGGTACTCCGGTTTTGGAATGAAAACGAAGTCTGCGAAGCCCCTGCCTGTGGGCAGCTCTCGAACCGGCTTAAAGTAATATTGCATAGCGCTCAGGTATGCAATCGCCAAGACGCTGCTCAAGGAGTTTTCATTGTTGTACTGGATGGCAGAAACATAGTCATCATGGATTTTCTCAACCTGAGTGGCTAAAGCATCGCCATCCCTATCCAATGTCGCATCCAGCAACTTCTCAGACTCCTGCTGGAACAGCAACATCTCATTCCAATGCTTGCTTTCCACCGCAAGTGTCAATTCCTGCCGGATTTCCTCATTCGGAACGAACGCTGTTTTTCGGTTCTGGTCATATCCCAAGTAGCCAAGATGGATCATATATGTCAAAACATCATCTTTGCTTTGGATATTAACGGTATCGTTCTTGAAGGTAGCCGTGTTTACTTTAACTTCCCCACCGGAAAGCATTTCAATGATTGCCGTTTTCAGCCCATCATAGTTCATGTTGATAAGAGGAACGATTGCTTCATAGGAAGCCGTTTCCGACCAGTAGCTCTTAAACTCTCCCTTCAGCATAACGCTGACAACAGCTCTGGGATTATAAACTTGGTAATCCCGCAGCAAGTAACCATCGTACCACTTTTTTACCTTGTCAAAGTCTTTGTGGTACTCCTCGCAAAGATTCTTAACTTCTTCTTCCGTAAAGCCAATGAAAGGTGCCAACGTGCTGGCACTGACCATGGTAAACTCATCGAAGTTATTCAAGGCCGACTGCGTTTTTTCCTTTTTGATTGGCAGAATGCCGGTGAGGTATGCAAGCTGAATGTATTTTGTCGGCTCTGTACCTTTGAATAAGCCTCTCAGGAAATAGATATATTCTTCTTGAACAGCCTTATTGGTTGCTTCATCTCGGATCAGAATATCCCATTCATCAATAATCACAATAAATTTCTGACCGGTCGAGTTTCTGATGCGCGACAAAGCGTCCGCCAATGTCAACACTTCGTTAGGAAGAACTTCAGGGTAGTACTCTTTTAGTTCCTCAAAAACTGATTGTGTAATGTAGGATATAATACTTTTGATGTCTGCACAGCTGGACAAAAACCATTGTACATCTATATGGATCACATCATACTTGTTGAGATGCTTTTTGAAGTCGCTACTCTTGCCGATTGTAAGCCCATCGAACATCTTTTCTGAATCGCAGCCTTTGCTGTAATAGGCTGCCAGCATATTAGCCGTATAGGACTTACCAAATCTCCGGGGGCGGCTATTGCAGATGTATGCTTCTGGTGTATCAAGAACGCTGTTGGTATATTCCAGCAGACCCGTTTTATCCACATAAATTTTTGAATTCAGTGCAACTTGAAACGCACTATTGTCCGGATTCACGAATCTTCCCATTTTGCCAAAGCCTCCTTCAGAAGTCATTTATTTCTAAACATTCAAATGACATTAGTATAGTCATATAGTACCATTTATCGATACAAATAGCAAGTTGGAAATTTCCCTATAATAGTACAAAAGCACCGCAGCATGGATTTCTTTCATAGCATGATCTATCATCGCAGACACCTCATCTGCTATGACGATGATTAAATTTTGCCACATGGAATCCTGCTTTCTGCATATAATCTTCAAAAATATATGCAGATAAAACTCGAAAGGCGCAATAAGCCACAAATTGCGATAATTTCCCTTCGATGAACCTGTCAGATGTCATCCGTTTGAACCATTCGGAATTCCCGAATAGTTACCATCACGGTCTATTCCTCATCCGAATTATAATATTACCATTTACTGATTCAAATAGCAAATCTAGCGTCATTCCATAACGACACAATAATGCCGTGGAAGTATTTCCTCCACGGCACGATCTGTCGTTATAGCTGTGCGTTTCTCTCCCTCTGCAAATTCCAGACAGGCAACCCTTCCCGGCGCTTTGCCTCGCATCACTTTGCAGCCATGCGATATGTTTTCTCGCATCTTGGCACGCTCGTGGAATCCAGTCATGGCGCTGCTTCCCCAATACGGTACAGCAGAGGACGCTATTCACTTTTTCGGAGGTTTGGAACCTCCTAATACATAAGAGAACAGCGAATCGGATTTTTTCCACAACTTTTTCAATTTTCTTTTTTTACCAGAAATATATCCACACGCATATCTTTCCACAAACCGGGGTGGATCTTAATCCCACGCGCTTTCTGATACTCATAGGCTGTCACAAAGTCAACCGCAAAACTCAAAAGTGGTATCTTTTCATCCAGCACTCTCACCTGATTTTCTTGACAGCTTTCCAGCCATTCCACCAACTTACGCTTTCTTTTGGTTCGGCTCATGTTCAAAAAGAAATCCTGTGGACGACATATTGTCGCGCAATCGGGTCCAGCACTTTCTTTATCCTGCTTGCCGATTTGCTCTTGCTCAATATCATAGGGAACGCCACTTTTATAGGTAACCATCGCTATCGGCTGCCTTTCCGATTGGATAGGCATGATCTGCTGCACATTCATCAACTGCAACATCCAAATGTAGCGGTTATTGCTTTTTACAATCCGGTTGGTATACCTGTCCAGAAAGCCCGGCTCTATTTTACCATCCGGAAAAGAGGCATCATCGCTGAGTGCAGCCTCGATGCTGTGCATATCTAACCTTGCTTTAGGACGCTGTTCCTGTATGGAACTTTGCAGTAAGCCTTCGACATTTATAATCTCATTGTTGATTTCCGTACTTTTGCTTAAGAAATCATCCATAGTTATGCTTCGGCTTGCCCGCTGGCTGACAAGATTGTCCAATTCCTCATTCAGCGCAGAGAGCTTGTTCTCCATCTGGTTTCCATCATTCGGTGTGCCGGTAGTGTTCAGATTTGCATCCAACGTCCGCAAAAGACCCAGTATATCCTCGGCATTTTCTTTCCAAACAGTACGGAACACTTCCCTTGCCATCAATTCCAGCTTCCATTCAGATGCGTATGGTGCCGGACAAGGAATACCGTTCAGTGTTCTGGCGGCATCTTTCTTTTTGAACATTTTCGACCGTGCACAGATAAGCCGCATATTTTTCCCACCGTTGGCCGTTTTATCGTAGCCTTCGATTTGGAATCGCATCCCACAATCGCAAAACAGAATTTTCGTCCATTTGTTCTGCGGAAAGGACACACCAAATTTATGGGCACGACCATCTTTTCCTTTGACAAATGCAGCTCGCTTACTGCGGATCTGATTGCAGGTTTCCCATAGCTCCTCTGAGACGATTGGCTCAAAGTTTCCCTTTACAAGAACAAAGTCCTCCTCGCTGTGATTGATGCGGTTATGGCTGAGAAAGTCATCAATATGGGATTTATTATAGGTCATATAGCCCTTGTAAGTGGGCTTGCGGAGTACCCGTGATACCTTGCTCGCCGTCCAGCTCAGGCCACCACCGCCATCCTTGCGGTTTTCTTCTATAAGCATTTTGGCA
>OIEE01000066.1_pt1 | contig 45569 bp, 51 predicted proteins | sample 1581701 | NCBI WGS metagenome assembly OIEE01 (sample SAMN01760976, study PRJEB22395) | human gut metagenome | reverse complement strand
AAATGTTTATGATAAAAAAAATAAAATTAAGGGTAAATAAAAAGTGGATTGCAGTAATTGTTATTGCAACGTTGCTGATATTATGTGGCTTATTCGGAACATATACTTATGTCCGTGCCGGAAATTTTGCATACAGGCATACATCAGATGAATTGAACATGACTGTAAATTCTATTACGTATTATTATAAAGATAGCAATAATCCGTGGGGCATACCTAATAATAAAACCTACACCATATCTTCCAACTGGGTTGACAGTCTGGCAATTAAACATGATGTGCTTGGATTAGGTACGAATACAACGGTATATGGTCCGTATACATGGCTGCCTGCCGGACAGTACAAAGTTCAGTACGATTTTACGAAAAACGGTGGCGATGTTTTTAAATACTGGGACGTTGTTACAAATTTTGGAGCAAATGGTACAGAACAGATTCCGCGTACATCAACAGATGTAGTAGATATTCCCGGTTCGGGAGCATATGTTGAAAGCCCCTATTACTGGACAGATGGAAATGGAAAAGGACATCTTTCATACATTATAAATACTACAGGTGATGCTGCTGATTATGAATTGCGATTATTTTTCTCTGATAATCTTGGGTATGAATTACCGGAAGGTTCAGATTATAACAGTCAGAAAGGTAATCAGGCATTATATGCTTTCCTTGAAAATTTATCTATCGAATCAGTCAATGATAATGTAATTACATTTGATGCACAGGGCGGTACAGTAAATGGTAATGAAACCGGTATACTGCTTACTACAAACTGGGGAAAACAAAGAGGTAATGCACCGGTTCCGACAAGAAGCGGATATGTATTTGATGGCTGGTATGGATACAGTCGTGCAGCGAATACGACCGGTTCAAGAGAAAACCTTACATTTGACACAGGAAGCAATGAAGTAAAAATCTGGAATACAGACGGAACACCTGCGATTGGAACGGAAGTAAGCTATTACGGTTATGAAGTACACGCAAAATGGATACAGGTAGACCAGTTCGTAAGCTATTTAGGCAACGGGGCAGACAACAAGGAAGACTATTATATTTCTTACAACGCAGCTGTTACCAATCAGTACAACGCATTTAACTTCAAAAAGACCGGATATTCAGGAAGTGGAAACTGGATTAAAAAGGACCAGTTTATGAATACGACAGGAACCGTATCAGTAAGCGGCAGGGAAAGTATGCCGCAGCTGTCCGGACTTACATCAATCCGTACAAAGTGCGGCGGAAGATATAGCAGATATAAATGCGTGGATATTAATGCTGCAAGTATTGACAATGGTGCCAATGTACAGATATGGGACTGCATAAACGGCAATGCACAGATGTTTGCATTCCAGTATGTAAAAAGTGAAAACGGTGTGCCGTACTGGACAATCAGAAACAACTATTCAGGAAAAGTGCTTGATGTAAGCGGAACATCAGCCGGAGCAAATGTCCAGCAGTATGCATATCACGGCGGCGATAACCAGTTATGGACGTTAAAAATGGCAGATGATGGATACTTCTACATCTGCTCAAAACTTGGAAACTGTACTTCACTGGATTCATCTTCACTGGTGCTTGACCTGTGGGGATATAGCACAGATAACGGAACTAACATTACGATCAGCGGCTATCACGGCGGTGACAACCAGCAGTGGTACCTGTGGGATAACACCATTAACTTATCTGTGGACTGGGAAAACAATAATTATAAGGTGGCTTATAATGCAGACGGCGGCACGCTTCTTGATGAAAACGGCAATGCCACAACAGATACGGAAAGAACATACGAATACGACAAAATCTACAGCTTCTTAAAGGCAGAGAGAGCCTATACCGTAAGCTATGAAACAAACGGTGGTACAGCTTCGATAATGGACACCAATACCAACGCAGCTGCAACATTTAATGGCTGGAATGAACAGCTCACAGAACAGACAAGTCACGGTGAAGTAAACGGCTGGGACGGCTGGTCGGTCGGTACATGGAACTGGGCGGCATACTATAACGGCAACCCGGACCTTTTAAGGGCAACGAATAATACGTATGATACCATGTGGGCAATCCTGCATTACCGGGAACACGGTATTGATGAAGGCAGAACCTTTAACGGTGCTTCCTACTGGCTGCCTGCATTAAGCTTTAAAAACCTGACGGCAAACGGCGGAACGGTAAATGTAAAGGCAGATTATACAAACGGCAGTGTAACGCTTCCAAAGGCAGAAAAAGCTTCCGTTGAGATTGATGGAAAAACAATAAGCTATACTTTTGACGGCTGGTATCTGGATGCAGCTCTTACAAATCGTGTGGGCGGCGCAGGCGATACCTATACACCGGCGGGAAATACAAAACTGTATGCGAAGTATACAACGGATTCAATTGAGAATAATTACACTGTAACTGTAGAACATTTCCTTATGGATACAGATGGAAAGTATCCTGATACACCATATGAAATTACAACAAAACTATACAAATCAGGTGCAGAATTAAATGTAATCGATGTCGCAAATGATTATGACGGATACGAATATGATTCTGAAAAAACAAAGACCGCAAACGGACAGTTACCGGCAACAGTAACACAGGATATTACATTACAGGTATATTATATGCGCAACAGATACACGGTTACGTATAATGTATCGTCAAACGGCGGGAACTGGTCTGACAACAGTACAAAGCCAGTTACAAGGGATTACTACTGGGGACAGAGCGTTGACCTTGACTTGACAGCACAGAAAGCCGATTATGATTTCTTAGGGTGGAATACAGACAGTTCCGCAACAGAAGCAATTAAGAGCCTTGTAATGCCACAGGAAGACGTTACATTGTATGCTCTGTACAGTGGAGATTTAACAGCAAAATTTGTAGATAGTTCTGGAGTAAAATTAGTAACCGGGACACGATATAATAATGCAAAAGATGTTGTTATTACAGTCCCGGAAGTAAGAGAGTATGACTGGGACGGTGTAACATCGACAAGCGTTATCGGCTGGAACAGCAACACGGATATTAATGCAGCGGAAGCAAAAGAAAATGAAATAACAACAGACACAATTACAATAAGCAGCAACGTGAATTTTTACGCAGTTTACGCTGCAGAAGTAACTCTTGAATACAATCTTAACGGCGCCGATGAGAGCCAGATGCCAGCACCGGTGACAGTAACGGCATACACGAATGCTTACAACCTTACGAATGTATGCGGAGAAAAAGTGACCCTTGCACAGGCAGTAAAGCATACGCTCGAAGCGCAGGAGGGATATATAGATTCTTTTGTACAGATTGCATGGGCAGAAAATTCGTTAGACGGAAAGTCGTATGCTCCAGGAGGAGAATACAATCTTACCCGGAACACAATAATGTACGCTATTTGGGACGGTGAGATAAAGCCGATTACATATTCAATCCATTTTGACGGCAACGGTGCAACCGCCGGAGAAATGGCAGACATACAGGCGAAATATGATGAACAGGTAACACTTCCGGATAACGCATTTGTACGTACCACTGACTGGGGCGACAGTACATTTATGGGCTGGAACAGAACAGCAGATACTAAAACAATAGAATTTTCCAATCAGGATATTGTAAGCAACTTATCGACTGTTGACGGTGATGTAGTTATCCTGTATGCCATTTGGGACGACTGCCCGGAAATTACGGCAAAGGACAGATACTTTACGCTTCAGGAAGCTCAGAACGGTATTATTACGGAAGAAAAGCTTCTTGAAACAGCTTCAGCAGATGATGATATAGATACAGATATAAATGACAAAATCTATGTGAAGTATTATTTTGAAAATGAATGGAAGCAGTTTACCACAAAAGGAAGTTCACTTATAAAATATGAGGTGATAGACAGCAGTGGAAACGTATCCAACTGCACAGCAAAAGTCTATATCGTTGATACAACAGCGCAGGAAGTAGATGACAAAAGATATGCCCGTTTTATCAATGAGCGGTATTATAACAAATCTTTTGAGGAAGGCGGGCTTGAGGATAATTCAATCTGGAAGCTTCCGGAGTATGCCGAGGTATTAGAAGATGCCATGCAGAACCGTATAAGCCTTACAGAAGAACAGAAGACTATTCAGATTCTGGGGAATACCTATACCGTTACAAAGCCTGGAAGCATATCACGCAACCACGTATACCAGATTTGGGAGTTTGCTCCACAGGATATTAAAGATATCAAGGAATTCGTAAATGTACACGGTTTAGGCAAATATAAAGAAGATGATGCACTTACGCTGTTTCGTCAGCAGTTTGCCCGGTGCATAAAGTAATGCTCCCTCTGAACCAATGATTGTGGTATATCTGCAGTTATGATATAATTTACAGCGTTGTCGCACCCAATCTGGCAACAGAAAGGGGGTGCTTACATGGATTTACTTATATCATTTCTTGTTTCTGTTTTGGCGGGTATAGTTGCTTACTATATCTGCAAATGGCTAGACGGAAACGATAGCGACAACTAGTCTGCGGAGGCTCTACCGTCCAAAAAGAGAAGAAACCCCAGTAGTGGCTGCTACTGGGGTTTCGTTTTTATTGTGCCTACATGGACACTTATATCTTTTCTTAGCTATTGCTATTATAGCATATGCAGATAGCCATTTCAAGTATTCCCTATTTACAAATGTTGATACAAAAATTAACTGATATTTTATTCTCGTCCCAAGTGAAATTTATATTTTCCATAATTATATTATGTATATTTTATAATTATTTTTCTTTTTTTGAAAATAATATTGCGTTAGATACAGCCTTTGTTTTATGATTCAAAAAACAAAAAACGGAGAAATAAATAATGTTAATAGTATTAGAAATGTCAAAAATATTTTATTTAAAAGAAATTGTAGGTTATTTTACAATTATAACAATGGTACACATGATATTTAGTCCGATTTATCATGAAATGGGTCATGCAAGACAAATAAAAAAAATCGGAGGAGAGGCATTAGTAACAATTCATAGTAGTTTTTCTTTAAAAAATATATACTTTAAATACAAAAAAGTTTGTGTGTTTATTTCTAATGATGATAGAATACATACGTGTACATACGAAAAAGAGAACTATACAGCATATACAGATCAGCAGATAAAAAAAATTGCTATGGCCGGACCGGTTAATACATTTAAATATTTATGCATAATCTCAGGTTTCTCAGCAATAGGTTTATTTATTAATTTACAAGCGTTTAAAGAAAATATTATCATAGCAATTATGTATGATATTATATATATGATTGAATCAAAACAAGACTGTAAAAAAGATTCGTTTAACGATTTTGCTATTAAAAAAAATCCGACCGCATTTCGGGAACATGTTCAGCAGACAACAGATACGTATGAAGAAATAAATAAGATTATAAAAGAGCTTATTAAAAAATAGAAAATTTCTAATTAAACAGGGTATTACACACCCTGTTTTTTTCGTCCATATCACAAATTAAATAAAAAATCAATATCATTTATGATGATGATTCCCCATTTTTTTTTAAGTAAAATACAATTGATTTTTAAATAAATTATATTTTAAAAATATTTAAACAGGAGGTTGTATAAAAAATTTATGAACAAATTTATTGGAGTTGGAAGACTTACGAGAATGCCAACAGTGCGATATGTTCCCGGAGCAGATCAGAGTGATATGGCAGTTGCAAATTTTAATTTGGCGATTGACAGATACACAAAAACAGAGGCGCAGTCTGCGGATTTTCTGCCATGCGTAGCATTTGGAAAAAATGCAGAGCGTATAGAGCAATACTGTACGCAGGGTACAAAACTTGTAGTTGAAGCACATGTACAGACAGGAAGTTATACCAACAAAGAAGGGGCAAAAGTATATACGGTGCAATTTGTTATTGACCGATTTGAGTTTGCAGAGAGCAAAAGTTCAAGTGTGAATGATACCGGTTCTGTAAATGTACCGGATAATGTAGCAGACGATGATTTACCATTTAATTAAAAAGCATTAAGGAGCAGCCATGAAAAGAGAAGATTTAAAAGTTGTAGTAGAAATTGAAAAAATTCCAAAAGCAAAGAAAGAACTATATGCAGCGTATAGCAAAAAGTATAAAAATTTAAAGGAGAAAGCAGGATATGGAGTACAGTGAATTTTTAGACAAAATTGGAAAATCCATCAAGGATTATCTTCCGGAAGAATATAAAGATGCGGATATTGCAATAAGACATACGGAAAAGAATAATGGTGTGCAGTTAGACAGTTTGCTTATCAAAAAGCCTGGAGAAATGGTTGTACCAGCAATTCATCTTAATGAATTTTATACGGATATTCCGAAAAAAGGGATAAATGATGTATTGGAAGAAATCGCTGAATTACGTATGCAGACAGTAACTAATATCCCTCAGTTGGAAGACATAAAAGATTTTTCAAATATAAAGGATAAAATTACTTTTACGGTATCTTCTTATGATAAACAAAGTCCGGAATATCTTGCGGCTCATCCGCACATGAGAATGAATAACCTGGTTATGCTGTATCAGATTGATTGCGGTATGACGTCTTTCTCCGGAGAAAAATTTAATGGGCGGGCAGTTATAACAAATGAAATGATGCAGTATTACAAAATCACACAGGAACAGTTACATACATTGGCAGTAAAAAATACGCCAATATTGAATCCACCACAACTGCTTGATGTAGAGAAAATGGCATATGGAATTAAAGAAGAAATACCGTTAAATGATGGTAAAAAGCTGGGATTTGGTATGTATACGCTTACCAATACAGAGCAGTTCAATGGAGCAGCTGCAATGTTTTATCCAGGAGTAATGGAACAACTGGCAGAAAAATTTGGAAGAAATTATTTTGTTATTCCTTCAAGCGTGCATGAGGTTATTGTAGTTCCGGAAGAAACCGGAATTGAAGCAGAAGAACTGCAGAACATGATAAATGCAGTTAATCCTGATGTAGCACCTGAAGAAGTTTTATCAGATACCTTGTATGAATACGATGCGAAACAAAAAATTCTGTATGTGGTAGAGGACTTCAGCCTGGTATTTGATTCAGAATTGGACAACCTTGAAAAAACAGCAAATGATATGGAAAAGGAAAGCAGCATTTTAAATGAAATGTTATCTAAAGAAGCTGTGCCAGAACCGGAAATTGATATAAATGAAGGAATTGAACTTTAGGAGGCTTTATGGGGAATGATGTATTAGATGAAGTGGTCTGCGTAGGAAGATACAAGGACAAAGCTATTTTTTTAGATGAAGATAATGAACTTGCATTTATTCCTGATGAAAATGAAATATTGAATGGAGGAGAGTTCTGTGACAGTTACGGAACTCTCATTCCGTTTACGGCATTGGATTTTGCAGAACAGGAAGAAATACTAAAAAATATTGTAAAGGGAGTGTATTGATATGAATATTATGTTAAATGATGAAACGATTAATGAACTGGTAGAGCAGCTTAAAATATACAATATGCATCGTGAGGCAAAAAATGTATCTGACATATATCAAACATTGGAACAGCTTGATAACACATTAAATGACATGGCAGAAAAAATTTCTGAAACGCAGAAGCAGTTAAGAGAATTGCGCAGCACTGCATTTAAGGAAGAAGATTATACGGTATATCAGACAGCAAATGGTGCGGTTGGACAAGCAAGAATATATAACACTTATCAAAAATCTGTTATCAAAGATGTATTAAAAAAATTCAAAGAAAAATCGGCTGTAATCGTAAATGAAACAAAGATAAAAGGAAAAGAAGCACTGTATAAGGTTGCAGAATTTGGAAAATTTAAGAATCGACTGGAAGTTATTCAGGAACATAATAAAATGTCAGAAGCAGCCGTCAAGGAAACTCTGGAAAAAATTGATAATTTTGGTGCAAGTTTACGGGGAGCAAACCAGCAGATTGCCAATGCTTTTCGTATCTTCGCAGGCAGAGAAGCAGTTGATTATGAAAAAGTAGAAAAGAAGTTTTCAAAAACAAAAATGGCCATGAAGCCTTACGAATTGAAAAATAGTATGTTGCATAAACTTAGCGTTGTTACACAAAAAGCGATAACAGGCCTTGATAACCTGGAAAAATCTGTAGAGCATGACCGGCACTTAAAAGAAGAACAGATGCAGGAACAATCTGAAACAGAACAGCCTGTAGCAAAAGAACCGGCGCCAGTAAAACAGGAAGTGCAGTCTGAAGAAGTAAAACAGTCGGTACAGCAAGAACCGGCACAGGAAAAAGAGCAAGAAGATGAATACATTTCTGAAGGTGACATCGTAACATTGGCTGCAATAGAAAGCACAAATGATGTACCACCGGAAGGAAATTTTTACAAGAAGCAATGGTCGGCGGAAGCATTCGGTACATGGAAAGATTATTACAGAATAGTAGTAATTGATGAGAGCGATGAAATAGGTTTAAAACCTTATAGTGAACAGGTATATAAGACGTATGAGGAATGTGAAGCTGCAATACTTGCAAATGAAAATCTTACACTTACGGATTATGACAAGTTGGTTTATAAGGTCGGAGATTTAAGATTACAGCGGCTGCTTGAACGAAGTGAGCCGGAACAGGCAGAACAGGAAAAAAATATACCGGAACAACAGACGATGCAGGAAAGTGCAATATTTACAAGAATGGCAAATGAAGAACTGCAAGACCCGATGTTTACAGCCGCAGATTTAGAAATGGCATAGGGGGTGTGTAATATGGAAGATAAAAAGCATACACTGGTTATAAATGCCTTTGGAGGTCCAGGAGCAGGGAAGACGACAGCCTGTATGGAAATTGCAGCAACATTAAAGAAAAGAGGGCTTGTTGCAGAATATGTCCAGGAATATGCAAAAGAACTTGCATGGGAAGGCAGAAATGAACTGCTTGACGGTTCTGAAAGCAGTCAAAGAAAGATTTTAGAAGAACAATATAACCGCATGATGCGGCTTGAGGGAAAAGTTGATGCTATTATCACAGATGCACCGTTGCTTCTTAATACCGTGTATAATAGACAACTTACACCGGAATATGAGAAAGAAGTTGTACAAAAATACAACGAATTTAATAATTTTGTATTTGTTGTACAGCGTGATGCAGATGCAAGTTATGAACAGGACGGAAGACTACAAACATCACAGGAAGCAAAAGTAATTGATGAAAAGATAAAAGAATTGCTACAGAATAATGGCATACAGTATGGTGTATATAGCCATAGCAATATTGGAAAAGTAGCGTATAATGCGCAGAAAATAATTTATGCCATTACAAATGGAAAAGTGGCCGGAAAAGCTAAAAAGCCACCGGAACAATTATTGAAAAAAAAGGAAGATTTTATAAAAGATCGGGCTGAAAAAATGCACAATATCAACATGGAAATACGGGATATTGCTATAAATTACACAGACCGGCCGGAAAGAATTGCGGAACTCCTTGTATTTGGAACAAAGTTCCATAGCTATAGTGCAAGAAACAGTATGCTTATATTAAGACAAAATAGGGGTGCTACATTCGTTAAATCGTTTGCCAAATGGAAAGAGGAAGGGTGCAGCGTTAAAAGAGGTGAAAAAGGATTAAAGGTGTTAGCACCGGCAAAAACTACACTGTTACCACTTCCAGGCAGTAACCAGTATGTGAAGCTGTCTGAAGCTCCGGAAGAATTAAAAAAGTTGTATAAAGAAGGAAAAATTGAAGCAAAACAGAAGATTTACTTTAAAGAAGGACATGTATTCGATATTTCACAGACAGATTTTCCAAAGGAAAAATATCCTGATTATTATAATATGGGATATAACAGTGTAGACAAAGATGTTTTAGTCAAAGGTATTTCAAATTTCTGCAAACAGTATCTTAAAATGCCGGTAGAAAACAGAAAAATTAACAGCATTAGTTTAAGAGGATTTTATGATACACAAAATAAATTTATTGGATTAAATCATGCGTTAAATTCGAGTGAAAAACTCTCAACTTTAACGCATGAATTAGGACATGCCGTAATGGATCACAGCGCATTTGATCCAATAAAGAATACATACCGGAGAGAATTTGAAGCAGACTGTTTTTCGATTATGCTAAGTACACATCTTGGAGAAGATATTACTGAAGGAAGAAAAGCGCACCTTGCAGATAATTTTCGTAAAATGGATGATTCTCTAATAAATGCCGATGAAGACTATCTTTTTGAAGATGTCGTACAGGATGTATTTAATAGATACCACACTATTGAAGCGGAACTGGATAAATACATAGAAGCAGCTATGGAAATGTACCAGGATAGAAAGCTTGAAGCACAGAATTATTTTAATAAAGACCCGCAAATACAAAACATAATGCAGAACAGTATGTCGATGCAATATCCTGAACCAGATTATAGTATGCAGATGTAGGTTATAAAAACAGAGCGTTATAAGTATCGCTCTGTTTTTTTTGAAATCAGCCGATATTACTATTGTATAATAAAAATGGGAGGAAATCTAAATGAACGAGATAGTTGGTAATGTTTTTTCCGGTGTTATTGCAGCGGTAATTTCAGCCATAATTGCTTATAGTACGCTTAAAAAGCAAAGTAACTTACAGTATATAACATCTGAACGTCAGAAGTGGAGAGAAACGATAAGAGAAATTGCAGAGAAGCTTAATGGAGCAAACTATAATAAAACAAAAGAGTTACTTGTTCAATTGAAAGTGAGAATTAATCCATATGGTAAGGATTTAAAGAAGGGGGCGTTAGACTACTATTATAAAGACGGACACATATGGGAATTAATACAAAAAATTGAAGAAAAACCGTTGGATAGAAAAGATTTGCAAAACAGGCAAAATAGGATGATTGAATATTTATCGTTATTGTTAAAATCAGATTGGGAGCGTTCAAAACAAGAGGTACATGGAAATATGTATAAAGGGTTATATCTTACTTGTTTTGCTACAACGGGAGTATTAAGTGGAATATTTTTATTTGTAGGAAGTTGTCCAGCAGATTTTTTAAGTAAATTAGCAGGATATGTATTAATAGTATTTTTGGTTGTAGTTTTAAGTTGTATACTTTTAGATGAAAATACAAACGTTATATATAGTGTATTTAAAAATTCAAATTCAGGACCTATAAAAGCATTTGCCCAATATTGTGCAATATATTCCATAATAATAATTGTGCTAAATATTATATTTGGAATATTGATTAGTACACTAACAAAAGATTTTAATTTTAATAATCTGCAGAAAGGCAGTTTAATGTTTATATTTATGTTTGGAACAATAAGTTTGTATTTTTCTAAAACTACTATAGTAGAAAATAATCTCAATTATGTAAGAACAGTAAAAAATTTACAAGAGTGAGATATTGAAATTCAAAACAAATAATGAACAATGTGTTAAACTATAAAATCAGGCCAAAGGATAGACGTTCCTCTGACCTGATTTTTATAGTGTTCTATGCAAAGTGAAATAACTTCGCTAAATCTACGTTTAACGAAAAAATATTACAACTTTATTTTTTCATCTTTAATATACGCAATATAGTATCATTGGTGCGTTCAGTAACATATATCATATCTTTTCGGGCATCTGAAGATAATCGTTCATTTGACATAGCAGATACGGTATTGGTACAGAGATTAGAAACCAATGATACTATAAAATTAAGCTGATCGGTTTCAATTATTTTCTTTTTGTACAAAATATCAATAAAAAATTGACGTATTGTACAAGTAATGAAAAAGTAAAGCTGTTTAATTGGTAAATGATTCATATGCAATTCCTTCTTTCAATAAAAATTTCCATAAAAGCAAAAAGAATACATATAAGAATTGACAAAAAAGAGTAAATATTATATCATAGTAACGTCAGTATTTTTTTGATACATTCTTATATGTATCTTAAATCTCTAAAGTAACATGTAACGGATGTTGCTTTAGAGATTTTTTGCTTAAAAGGACACTCCTCAGTGTATACCCAAAAAAAGGAAAATGCAAGACAATAAATGTTCTAAAAATAGTACATATTAATAAAAAAGTGTAAAAAAGTGAAAAAAAATCAACTTAAATCTAGTGTAGCCTGCACAATTTTATTCATTGTAAATTTCCCCATAATACTTCTTATTGACAACTTGGATAAAAACGTCTGTACCAAGATGATACAGACGTTTATGTAAAAAGATTTGACACTTATGGTTCTTCCATTCAGCCAAAAATTTTATATGGAATTTAGAAATAATTCGTAATGTAAAATAACAGATTCTAAAAATACTTGTGTATTAGTACGAATATCATTCATTTTTTTTAAAGTAATATCCTGACAAGCATTATTAAATCTGGTTTCTCCATGTGCTAATTTATTCCGACTATTTTTTACAATTAGTAAAAAAGGTTCTTTTACATTGTCCGGGAGTGAAATACCAAGGGATTCACTTACAGTTCTGATGGATCGAGAATCTAAATTTCCGGAAAACAATTTTAAATACTTTGTTAATTCATCATAGGACAATTCAAAGGTAGTATTTGAAACTGATATTGTTGAAGAAACAGAGTTGTTTTTTCTGCTCCAATAATTACAAATTGTAGTTTGTAAATTATACGGTAAAGAGCTTATTAATATATTTTTTTTATGAATTATATCAAAAAAATCAGTAAGTAAGTTGCTCATTGTTCCTTCAACAGCATTATATAGCATAAGCATTAAAGAAGATTTTAAAATTAATTGATTGTCAACTTTTTCATTGCTATTTAAAATGTATATCATAGTATCAATATCTTCAAAACGTCTTTTTAAATCATTTCGTACACCTAATAACTTAATCGGCATTGTTTTTCAAACCATCCTTTACATAATCAATTCTTGCACGTATGGTTTTAGCCTTATGAGTTTGATACCTTCCAGAAACAGATGTTAGAAATTTTTCGTCAGTTAGCAGTTCTTTAACCCTTTGTTTTGAAATAGTTAAATCAGGATTTTCATTTAAAGCCAAATAAGCGCCAACGGACAGCGCTTCAAAATATGGGCGTGCCACTTGTCGTGCTTTCTCATTTTTTGAAAATCCATAAGGATAATACTTTTCTACAAATTGCATTGTTGATTTAAATTTCTTTGTCATTTCCTGTTCTACATCATCAGTAAAATTAGCATTTTTTTCCTTCATATAGTCATCAAGCTGCTTTGATATGCCTTTTGAATCACTAAATACAGGATACCATTCAGAAAATGCAAAAAATCGAAGTAATAACTCCTCTCGTTCCTGTCTATTTATTAACCATTTAGCAATAGGTGTTAATTTTTCATATAAAGAATCTTTTGATAAACGATATAGATAATCATTAAATTTACCAGGGTAAATGCCTTTTCGATATTCCATATCTTTTAATAGGTCGCTACCACGATTTATACGCTCAAAAATATCATTCTTTGTTTCGTCAGTTGTTCTTTCAGATAAAACAATCATTTTTAAGGATATATTTTTGAATTTTCTTTGTCTGGAAATATCTAAGTCCGAGAAGACAAGGTTGTTTAAGTCTGCTATTTTTTCAAGACCTCGAATTTTTAAATCATCATTTAGATATGCAGCTAAAGTTCTAATTCGTTGTGATCCGTCAACAATTTCATATTGCCCAGATGTTGTTTCTGCTAAAAATATATAAGGAATAGGAAGACCAATCATTAAAGATTCGATAAATCGTGATTGACGAACATCGTCCCAAACAAATTCTCTTTGATATTCAGGAACAAAAAATTCATTTTGTTCTTTATCTAAATCTGTTAAGTATTTTTGAACAATTAATTCAATAGTATATTCCTTTGTGTCGTAAGAAACATTTCTTTGTTGATTTTCAATTTCGGCCTCTAAATTTTCAATATCAATTTCTGTTTTTTTAGATGATCCTTTCATAATATACCTCCAATTAAGTTAATGTACTATCGCAGTTTTAGTGTGTTTCGCATGTTCCTTTTCAGTTCATCTGGAACTTCAGCATAATATTTTTTTGTCGTTTCTACGCTGCTATGACCTAAAACATTTGAAACATAATATATATCTTTGGTTGCAACATAGAGATTAGTAGCATATGTTGCACGTAATTTGTGTGGGGAAACTTCATTGATATGTCTTGTATATTTGTGTGTTATGTTTTGTATAGCGCGAACAGATAAACGAGTACGGTTCTTGGATAAAAAAAATGCTGTAGCATCTAATGGATTTTTTGCGGTTATTTGTTCTCGTTGCTGTTTGTACTTTAACAAGGCATTGCAAACTTCATCTGAAAAATATATCCGGTCTTCTTTTCCCCCTTTGCGAACTATTTTCACATAGCAATAAAGAAAATCTATATCATAATTATCGATGCCGACACATTCTGATACGCGAATTCCTGTACCTAATAAAAGAGACATTAGTGCATAATCTCGTACTCGTAATATTTTATTCCAAGCATATTCTTTATTACTTAAATAAATACCGGATTCTATATTTTTTAATACATCTTCAACTTGCTCTGTAGAGAGTCTTTTAATTAGTTTCTTTTCAATAACGGGAATATCAACTAACTCAGATGTATTAAAACTAATTAGTTGGTGATGAAAACAATAGCGGTACAGCGCACGTATAGCGGATAATTTACTCTTGATACCTACTCTTCCATTGCTCCGAATATGTCCAGAACAATCAGTGTAATTTTGCAAATGGAAAAGATATTGCTCAATTTCTGCAGCAGTTATTGTATCTAAAATATGTACAGACATATTACAAATTTCACATTGACGTTTTTCAGAAAAATATTGAAAAAACGGAATAAGATCACGCGTATATCGAAGCTGTGTACTTATTTGTGTGGTATTTTTAATTCCAATAATAAATTGTCTGCAAAATTGAGGTAATTTAGCAAGAGTAGAATTTAATTTAATACTCTGCTGGTGTTGCTTTTGTTCATAGTAGTTGTTCATAAGTGAAAATGACTCCTTTACATTTTTTCTACGTAAAACATAAGTTTCACGCAGTTTTAAATGTAATGCCATTTTGTAACTTGACAGTTACAAAATTAATTATATATATTTAAAAGAAAATTGTCAATATCTGACAAAAAAAGGAGGATTTTATGAAAAATATTATGATACCGGAAGAAGTATTCTATAATTTAGTGAAATATTTTTTGTTTGATGATGAAAAGTTACATGATGAAATTAAAACAGAATTAGAGAATAAGCTAAATAAATTAGTTGAGCGGGAATTATATTCGACATACTGCACTGCTGCAACCCCGGTAGAACGTGAAAATGCAAGAAAAAAATATCTGGATGCCAAGGGAATACCGGAGGCTTTTAGATGGTGATATATGATTTGCTTTTAAAAATACAAAACGGAGCTGTAAACACAGCTCCGTTATTGTATTATTTAATTAGAAAAATAATTGTTGACAACTTTTTTAAATTATCATACAATTATCAATGTGAATAAACAAGTTTTGGCCGACTTGTTTATTCCGTATGATTCACATACGCACTTATGGAATCATCGTAGATAAATTATATAATAGTCTGATTGAAATTGTCAAGGGCTAAAACGCTAAAACGATGAAAAATAAATAAATTATTGTATTTTTACAGAATATGAAATGAATTTATTAAACATAAGTATAGAGAGTGTTAATCATGCGGAATAGATGTATGATTGGCACTCTTTTTTATTTGTTTATTCATTCCAATATGCAAAATGCATGTGGTAACTTTCCTTTTTTTAAAATAGGGATTGCGTTACCTTTATTAAAGTTACATTTTTTTTGGATAAACATATTGAATATAAACTATTTGGTACATATTTTTTGAAATGGGAATATGTGTACCTTTATTAAGTTTACCCATTTTTAGATTTTAGAAAGGATTCTGGAAATATGGCACTTGCAGCGGTTAAATATTTTGGCAATAATCTGGAGCAAATGAACTGTACACAACAGTTTGTTGAACTGCTCTATCATAATGACCATAATAGTTACGCATTTCTAAACATGAAGACTGCAAATAAAATGAAGCAGAAAGCATGCTTAGATAAGTGCAACCTGATTCCTTCTGATACACATACGGATACGTGGGTATCTCTTAATTTGTATGCCTCCGGGAAAAGTAGGACGGCCGCAAATGTCCGTGAAATTAATGGCTTCTACTTTGACCTGGACAAACATGATGGAACATCTGCACAAATTAAAAGAGCCATTTTAAAAACGTATAATAAAATATTGGAACTTGTAAACACAAAAGTGCTTCCTGCTCCTACGGCTATAACTAATACCGGACGAGGATTAGGGCTGTATTATATTTTTTCCAGGTCACTTGCAGTTACTGAAAATACGGAGAAACAGAGAAAGCTTTATAGTTATTTGTATTCAAAAGTTGCAGATATATTACAGTATTATATGCAGGATAAAAACTTACTGGAAGTTGACAGGGTTGTTGTAAATGATTTAGCAAGAATTGTGCGATTACCGGGAACGTATAATACAGCAGCTAAAACATATTGTACACTTCCATATATTGGAACAGATTATTTTGGAAATGTACATTTCTATGAACTTTCTGACTTTAAAGGCTACATAAAGAAATATGAAAGTGAATGTATAATGCCGACAGTGAAAAAAGAGGCAGTAAAGATGCAGCTTATTTCATTCTCAGGTTGTACATCTACGTTTCTTTATAACAGGTTACAGCAAATAACGAAATTACAGACATATTTTAATGCGGCATGTACTAATAACCGTAGAGAGTATATGTGCTTCGTTTATTACAATACAGCAAAACAGATATATGCAAATGCGAAAGAATTATTGTTTGAATTTAATGGTAAATTTATAAGTCCACTCTCCGATCAAGAAGTGGAACATGTAATTACTTCCGTTGATAGAAATGTTGCAGAAACGCACCGTGGATATTACAAGCTTCCTGACGTGTGGATTATTGAAAAATTAAAACTTACACAAGAAGAACTTAAAGTAACAATGCTGGGACAAACACAGCGTACGCTGCAGCGAGAAGCTGCAAAAGAAGCTACAAAAGAAAAAAGAAATACACGCAATACAAAAGTGTTAAATATGCTATCTGAAAATATATATACATATAAGCAGATTGCAACCATTATGGAAATATCTCTCTCGACTGTTAAACGAATCGCAAGAGAATATGGATATACTCGCAAATCCGAGAATAACTGTACAAATGCGAATAAAGAAAATGTAAATTGTACGTTAAAATATTGCTATATACTCTTACTGCTGTCCACTATAATTGAGATGGCTGTGTTTATGTTACAGAAAAATTTAATTGTTTTTAGTGAGGTTCATTTTTTGGCACTGTGTCTTTGTTGTGTGCTTTTGTCTCCACTCCTATTGTGTTTGTTGTTAGGGTTAGGGTTTTACTTTACCGGGCTTTCGCCGCCTTTTTAGGGGCTTTATTTAGCTATAGCGCACACACCTGTTGTAGATTATTACTACAAGTGTATGCGCTGTAAGAAAGAAGAAAATTTGAAATGGATTTTACTCTAAATTATTTACGATTTTTTCGATTGCAGTAAGTTCTTTAAGAAGCTTTTCTTTATGTTTTAATAGTTTTGCATATTCTTCTTTGCTTGCAATTGCAGATTTTTTAAGAGCTTCGTTGTAATTGCTTGTGAATTGAGCAAATTTTTTTGTTACATCGTTAAAATCCGTAAGTTTATAGCTATCTTCGGTTAAAGTGTCGATAATTTTAGGCTTTTTAGCAGCCTTTTTCTGTTCATCTTTTGAAAGATGTGCTATGTCATTTGCCTCATTGATAGATACTTCGTCATTTTGTATTTTGTCGATAAGTTCATCAGAGGCATTGTTTCGGATATAATCAAATTTTCCGACCTGCGCTGGGGAAAGCTGCATATCCTGTGCAATCAGATTACGCATTTTATCCGTTAAGGTGAAGCCGTTGTTTTTAGCCTCAGTATAGATTGCAACTAGATCGGTGTACTGATTGTATTTATCAGAATCAGTCATATGTCGTTGTGTTGCATTAGTTATGTGAATCAGATATTTTTCCTTGCTTTTTTCTGAAACAGGTAACTGGACTTGCTCCAGAGCGGTAATTGTACACGGGACCATTTTATATTTGCTGTCCTCCTGAGCCAGTTCTGATAATGCCTTAAATCGTCTATGACCGGTTAGTAACCGGTATCTTCCATTCGGAAGCTGCATAACGTCTAAGTTCTGTTTTAAACCAACAGTGCGGATTGAATCAACTAATTCATCGATGTCTTCTGTACTGTAATTATTGTTTTCGTTTTCGTCAATTTTATTGATTGGAATATATTCAATGGTAAAACCTTCTTTAAGCTCTTGAGAAAATTGATTTAACATACCATTTCCAAGACCTAATGTATTCATATTAAATTTACTCATTAATACCTCTTTCCGGTGCTATTTATAGCACCATATATAAATTGTTGTTTATTACACATAATTGTACCATTTTCTTTTTGGTGCTATTTATAGCACCAGATTAATGCGACATAATCCATTCAGTTAGTGCAATGTAATCTTTTGTAACTTTGCTTTTGTCTTTGGCTGTGTCATATTCGAGTAATGGCATCTGCATATAAGACATTTCTTCAATTAACTTGCTCTTTGAAATTGTGACAGGCAAAATCAATTCTGGAATTATAGAAGTTAAAATTTCACTCGTTGTCTTTGATACATTTTTGGTACTCTCCCACTGTGTAAAAAAGCAACCAGCTAATTTTAGTTTGGTGTTATATGTAGACACAGTTTTTACTAATTTTTTAGCAATACACATTCCGGTTGCTGACCAGGCATCACATTTCATAGGAATGTACACCTGGTCGGATGCAACGAGGCTGTTTATATTCAAGATATTAATGGACGGAGAACAGTCGATTAAGCAGTAGTCATATTCATCTGTAATTTTATCAAGATGACTTTTTAGACGAAATTGTTGTGGAGTTCTAATATCGGCTTTCAATACTTCTTCACACTCGCTCAGAGTCAAAAGCGAAGGAATAATATCAAGATTGCAATATTTCGTTGAATGAATACATTCATGTATATCTAATGCACTATCAATAAAAAGGTCTTCAACTGTTTTTTCATTTGTCGTGTTTGGTACATCTTTTAATAATGTTACAAGCAGTTCCATCATTTTCTGATCCGTGTACATACTGCTTAGATTCCCCTGAGGATCGACATCTATAAGAAGCACTTTTTTATTGAACAGAGTTGCTAACATATGAGCTACTGTTCCAGTTGTTGCGGTTTTGCCCACACCGCCTTTGTTGTTTAAAAATGAAATAGTTTTCATGTTAATTGCCTTTCCGGTGCTACTTATAGCACCAACATATATTTACAATGATTATTTAGTGGGATGTGCGCACATCCCACTTTTTAAATTGAATTGGTGCTATAAATAGCACCGAAATAAAACATATGTTATGGTGCTATAATAGCACCGAAAAATATAAAATTCAATATTTTTTTAATAAAAAGTGATTTTTTTGTAAAAAAAAAGAGCATAAGGGATTTCTGATATCAATTTCATTGATATGTTTGGCAAAGCCAAACGAAATGATGATATCATTATATATATTAAAAAGGTATTAAAACAGTATTAATTTATATAGATATATTGAAAAAGCATTATAAAAGAGGTATTATAGTAGATACTAATAGGTGCTATAAATAGCACCGGAAAGGATATAGCACATGGATATAGTAATACGGGATTTAGATGCTGCTGTTGGTGCTAAATTAACACAAATGGCAAAAAAGCAAGGAGTGAGCAGAGAGGAATTTTTGAGGAAGAGTCTTGAAAGTCTTGCGATTGCTGGTGACCTTAAACAACTGGATTTCAAATATGAAGCATTGGTAAAAGATATCGCTGTTGTCATTGAGGACAACACTTCAATATTGCAGGAATGTTATAATGTAATTAATGAACTTAAAGAAGGGCAGGTGCTATAAATAGCACTGGATAACTATGAATAAAGAGAAGAAAGAATTAACGCTTTACAAAGATAATATAGAGTATGTAAAAAAGATAAAAGCAGAGCAGGGATTACGTTCTTTATCTGCCGCAGTAGATTACATAATAATGCAACACAAAAAAATGACAGATGAACAAACTGATATTGTAGCCGAAAAATTATTGACTAAAATCGAAGAAAAATACAAAAATATGTTTACAAGATTAAGATTAGGAGTAACAACTGCGGATAAAAATAGTCAGGTAATGTTAGAAATATTAAACAGTATAATATTAAATCTTTCGATGGATAAAATGTATGATACTGACATTTTAGAAAGTAATATTGTCAAAGAAAGTAAAGATACTGTGAAAAATAGAATTGAAAAATATAAGCAGCTTAAAGATAATAAAAATATTTAGAGGTGCTATTTATAGCACCGGAAAGATGAGGTGATATTTATGAACTACAATGAAATAGTAGAAAAATGGCAGAATAACGTTGTATCCAATAAAGGAGAATTAATGGCAAAAATGCAAAACTTTAGAATCATTTTTGCGTATAATTCAAATAGGATTGAAAATCCGGAAACGACTTATCACGACACTAGAGAAATTTTTGAAAATGGAAAAGTTGTGAATTTTACAGGAGATATAAGAACAATCTTTGAAATCCAAAATCAGAAAGAGTGTTTTGATTTTTTAGTTAATAAAATATTAAATAAAGAACCTATTACAAAAGAATTAATATTGCAAACGCATGAGAAATTAATGAAAGGCTGCTATGATGAAACACGATATTTAAAGGGTGAGCGACCAGGAAGTTTTAAAAAGCATGAATATGTTATTGGAGATGACGTTGGTGAATTGCCGGAAAATGTTGAAAATGAAATTGATTTTTTATGTAATGAATTGAAAGAAAATGAAGGAAAAGACCCATTAAAAATTGCAACATATTTGCATTTGAATTTTGAACAAATACATCCATTTGCAGATGGAAATGGAAGACTTGGAAGAACACTTTTGAATTACTATTTAATGATACATGATTATCCACCAACTATTATTTACAACGAGGATAAAGATGTATATTATATGGCACTTGAGGTATTTGATAGAACTGGGCAAATAAATGGATTTGAAAAATTTTTGCAAGAGCAGACCGAAAAGACATGGAGCAATAATTTTGCAAAAAAAAAAGATATAAATATGGAGCAAGAAAGTTCAATATTTAATAAAATGTGTAAAGAAGAAAATGCAGTTATTGAACCAACAAACGAGTTTGAAATATAATGGTGCTATTTATAGCACCATTATATTTTTATGGATAGAAATTTATCCAGTGCTATAAATAGCACCAGAAAGGAAATGATAAATGGGAGAAATAAAAGCAGGGGTAATATTTAAGAGTAGATTTTGCAGTCCGACAAAAAAGACATTCGGAGATTATATTAATTATATAGACCGTGATGAGGCAGTGCGAAATGATAATTTATCTAAATTTAGTTTGTATAACGATTATATGGGGAATAGCGAAAAAACAACAGGATTATTTACAGAGAACAAAGATTTTTTAACTCAGAACGAAAAGAAAGAGTTAAAAGATATATTTAAAACAGCGCAGGAAAATGAAAGCGTGATGTGGCAGCATGTAATATCATTCGACAATCGTTGGCTGCTTCAGAATGGATTAATTAATAGAAAATATGATTGTGTAAACGAAAGAAAATTAAAAGAGATTACACGAATCGCAATGCAACAGCTACAGAAAAGTGAAAATTTAGAAAATGCTGTATGGTCAGCAGCAATACATTTAAATACAGATAATATCCATATTCATATTGCTATGGTTGAACCTATACCAATGCGACAAAAGAAAAATGATGAGATAAGGGGCAAATTAAAGGCATCTTCTTTTAAAGAAGTAAAAAGTAAAATAGTAAATAATGTTCTAAGTCAACAGAAAGAAAATGAAATAATAAATAATATAATAAGAAATAGCATAATTGCAAATAAGAAAAAGAAGATGTTTATTAAAGATGAAGAATATTTAAGATTGTTTAAAGAGGTAATAAGTGAACTTCCAGAAGATAGAAGACAGTGGTATTATGGCTATAACTCTATAAAACATTTGCTGCCTAAAATTGATAAAATGACAGAAATATTTTTGGAAAATGAATGTAAAGAGGAATGGAAAGAATTGAAGGAACTATTAGATAAACAACAGGAAAAATATAGGACAGCCTATGGAATACCAAAGGATACAACTAAATCAGGGTATACAGATAACAAAATTAAAGATGTAAAATACAGACTTGGAAATGTAATATTAAAACAAATGCGAGAATTTGATAAGGCAGAACGTACACGAATATATCAGGAGGCGCTAGAAAGTAGAAAAAAAATAAATGAAAAAGTGTTTGAACAAAATCGAAAAAATCTACAATATCATAGTATGCAGTATACGTTAAAAGCAACTATAGAATTTACAAGAATATTTATGAAAAATGAATTGGAAAAAATGAAAAATGAAATGACATACAATAAAATGCAACAGGAATTAGAAATTGAACGGCAGCAAGGCAAAGAACAAGAATAATATTTAAACCATAACAAAAGGCAGGCAGTGATGCCTTTTGTTATGGTTTTTTGTTTATATAAGATAAAAGTTGTGGTATCTGGTTACATTTGTTTAAAATAAAAAGTCTGCAATCTATTGGTATTACAGATGTAATTTTCAACATTCTGATATTCTGTAATCATTTTTTTATTAAGAGGTATTAAATTTTCAACTTCCACTGTAGAAGCTTTTCTAATTGAGCTGAGTTTAAACCAATGATTCTCAGGAACATCTGCATATTTTGCAGGACTATATTCAGCAGAATCAACAGGAATTCCAGCAACATCAAAATGATGATACTCTTCAATTTCTGCTAAATATCTTAATCCGGCCCGGTTGGATAATAATATTAAATCCAGTTCCCTGGCCTTTTTAAAATTAATTCGAGAAGAAGTGCTAAAATATACGCTTTTTTCAGTTGATAAGTTATCAATGTGTAACTGTAAAACCTCTTCAGCGGTGTCAAAGCCCTGACCTGTTAATGGAATATTTACACCTATTTTATTTCCCATAAAAAGACCTCCTAAAAAATTGTTTTATTTTATAGTTGTATATTAATATATTTTAATTAGCATATCAAGTCATAACTAGAATATTGTAGAAATTACTAGCGAAATTAGATATAATTAGCACAATAAGCGTTGGCTATTATATAAATTGCACAAAATAATATAGAATTTTAATTGGACATCACATAGCATAAAGTGATTTAAATATAACAAAAAACAGAATGCCTGTTATTATAGAAAAGTTCGTGAAACTTATGTTTTACGTAGATTTTTATGACATGCGGAAAGGAGAAAGCCAATTTGGATAGCATCGGATTAAAAATTATTGAGTTAATAACCGAATATCGCAATCAGGCATATGTATTAATAACAGTATGTTGTGTTGTTATTGGTACTATATTTGCATTAAGCGAAGACGGAACTGAAAAAATTAAAAAGAGATTACCGTTTATCGTAATCGGCTGGCTTTTAGTATGTGGCTCTGTCACTCTAGGAGCTAGATATGGTGCATCATTGCAATTTTAAAAGGTGCTATAGACTGTAATATTTGCAGTCTACATTACAATATTACAGTCTGTTTAAAAAATGGGAAAAAAAGAATTAGGTAATAATAATCTTTTAATGCGGTTAAATAAACGCATAGGAAGCAGAAATGTAATTACAGCCATTGCTGCAACAGTTTTTATTATAATTTTTCTTATTGGAAATTATATATGCAATGTAATTTCGGCCACTTTAAGTAGTAATTATAATAATCTCTTTGGCGCAGCACAGCTTGTAAGATTACGTGCTTTTCGGCATCCCTTCACAACCTTTTTATTTTTTCTTTTTTTAGTGGCAGATGTTGCATATGTTCTGATACTTACTTATCGAATATATACGAGCTACACCGATATGAATATCGGACAAAAAGGTGCAGAGAGATTTACAACAGTTGATGAAATTAAAGAGCAATATATTGCTGTTAATGATAAAAATGAGGAATTTGAAGGTTATGGTGGAATACCAGTTGCCAGGATTGATAATAAGCTCTATTTAGATAATAGTAATACAAATACAATTGTGCTTGGTATTACTCGGTCAGGTAAGGGTGAAATGTTTGTTGTTCCATGTATTGACTTATATTCACGCGGAAGTGAAAAGGCAAGCATGGTTATTATAGACATGAAATTGGAATTGGTTTGTCGTTCCTATGAAGCGTTAAAGAGCAGAGGGTATGAGGTTCTTGTATTAAATATTGCAGATCCTTCCGTTGGTATACAGTACAATCCGTTGGATTTAATAGTTAAATACTACATGGAGGGAAACAAATCTGATGCGGAACTGCTGTGCAATTCTTTTGCATATTCAATTTACAGTGGAAATGGTGGAAAAAGCAGCGGTGATGATAATGCAGAGTTCTTCTTAAATAATGCGACAAGTGCATTATCTGCACTTATTATTGCACACATCGATGATTGCAATAAGCAGGATTTAAGAGAAAATGCAGAAGCTGCGGCAATCTTTTTAAAACGACAGGAGTCGTATGAAAGATTGCAACCAGAACAGAAAGCAGCTGCAGATACAGAGTGGAACTCTAACATACCGGAAATTTTTACGAAAAATAATCTTAAAAAGTTTCGGTATATTCCTACAACAGTTAAATTTGAATATTCGCATGAGAATATAAAAAGAGTTACAGTAGCGTCTATTGTAAATACGTTTACAGAGCTTGCAAGAGTGTATATTAATGCACATACTACGCAGCTGGATGTGTATTTTCAAAAGCGTCCAGCGGGAGATAGAGCTAAAGCGATATATGCGAGCATAGAAGTATCCGGCGATAAAACCAAAGGCTCTATTTTTTCGCAGGCGCTTACTAAGCTAAATATTTATATGTATGAAAACATAACAAAAATGACAGCAAGAAGTACATTCGATTTAGAGTCATTGGGTTTTGGTGATAAGCCTGTAGCATTATTTATTGGTGTGCCATTTTACGACAGAAGTAAAGATAGTATCGTTTCCACGCTTATTGGACAGGTGTATCAAGCGAATGCCAGGAGAGCAGCTGGCGCACCGGGACAGAAATGTAAAAGGAAAATTATTTTTCATTTGGATGAGATTGGTAATTATCCGGCAATTAAAGATTTTAAAACAATGATTTCTGTGGGACTGGGTGTAAATATGATTTTTAATCTGTTTTTACAAGCATATTCACAGCTTGATAGTATATATGGTGATGATGCAAAGACGATTAAAGCTAATTGCGGTAATCAGATTTATATTCAGACATCACTCTATGAAACAGCCGAGGAATTTTCTAAGCTGCTTGGAAATGAAACGATTACGAATATAACCCGTAGCGGAAAGAAAATGGAACTAAGCAAAAATTTTACTGAAATGTATGAAGAACGTCCGCTTTTAAGTCCAAATGAACTTATGGACTTACGGCCGGGAGAGAACGTTGTAAAACGTTTTATGAAACGTACAGATTTAAAAGGAAATAAAATAGTACCTTATCCTATTTTTAACAGTATAGACAGGGGAACGGGATATTTGTTTTCGTATGAGTATTTGTTAGATTCATTTCCTGCTGACAGGAAGTTTTCGGACATTCCACTTCCAATTGTTTCAGATAATGACGTACCAGAATTTTTTAATTATCGATATGTAATGCATAAGTACGCTTACGAATATATGGATAAAATTTTAAAATCCGGTAATGAGGAATTGATTGAAACGATAACGGAAGAACAGATGAAGGAATATGAGTATTATAAATACTTCTACCGTAACGATGTCCTGTTGAAAGATACAACAAACAGTAAGATGCTGCTAAGTTATGCACAAAAAAATAATCTAAATGTAACTGAAAAGTCCTGCATCGCAGATTATATAATAGCAATCTGCATGAGCAGTATTGCTGTAACAGAAAAAGTAAAAATTATTTCTCTATTCGAGGAGTGATTAATAACCTAAGTCCGGCTGTCGAAATGCGGCCGGATTTTTAAAATTATAAATGAGAGGTTTAAGATGGATTATCAGACGATTATTGGAAACAATCTTCCATATTTTATAACATCTAATATTTTTATAGATGCGGCCAGAGTTTTGGGTTGGTGGCTTATTAAAGCATTAGCAAATTTAAGTGAGCTGTGTGAAGTAGTTTTTAATGAAGCTTACAATACGCTTAATTTTACCGGCTCGCAAGCATACAAAACTTTTGTATCAAGTTTTTCCATATTAATTATTGCCGGAATGACATTAACCTTTGCGGTTCTAGGTACATATTTAATGTTTAGCGAAAAAAAGCCACTGGTAATAAAAAATATTATGATTCTTCTTGCAGTTGTATATTTAACACCAACGATTATTACATCTCTGAACGAAGGATTGTTATCTGCAAAAAATGAATTAATGTCCGATTCATATTCATCGGCAACGGTACTTAGTAACATATCCGATTTAAAAACAATTGCAAACAGGAACTGGGACTTTAATGTGACGCTTGCAGATACTGTAGGTGCAGAAACAAAAGATGTATTGTCTGCGATTGATTCTTCTGAACATTTAAAAGCATCTGAATTTGATACGGATTTACAGAAACAGGTATTTAATCATTATCGCCTTATTTCCGATAGTGGAACTCTCCAATGGTATGAAATTGGAACAAAAGGACTGTTTGATATTTTAGACCCGCCATATTATTACCGGTATAAGATACATTACATACAGCTTATTATTGTTCTGCTGGCTAATATTTTTGTTTTTTTATTTTCTGGTTATGCAGTTATAAAAATGATATGGGAAATAGCAACTACAAGGATAATTGGCACACTTGCTTCACTTGATTTAACATCTGGACAAAAAACGGTCAAAACAATAGAAGCATTTTTTGACGGATATATTGTTCTTTTTGGAATCCCAGTGATTTTAAAACTATATCTGCTTTGGCAGCAATACTTAAATACATCGGTTTCAAATCAATTTGTGCGCCCATTTCTTATTTTATTTGGCGCACTCGTTGTAATTGATGGACCGGCTGCAATACAAAGACTGTTTGGTTACGATATGGGAATTTCCGCAGGATCACAAAAAATGATGTCATTTCTACGTATGGTACAGCAGGCAAGAATGCAGCATCATTTTTCAAGCCAGGCTCGCAATGCAAGAAAAGATGCAAATGCACATAAATCTGATTCTACAGCCAGACAGAGCGCAGTACAGAGAGCCAGTGCAAGTAATAGCAGTACATCGCAAACAACAGGTGGAGCTATGCAGGAACCAAATGTAGGAACAGATAACGCCACACAGGCGCCGATGCAGGAACCAAATACAACAGGGAATAGCAGTCATGGAATGGCAGAAACTCCTGAAAGTGGAACACCTTCAGAAGGTATGGGATTTGAAAGCAGCAATATGCAGAATACGGAAAGCACATATGCTGGAGAACAAAAGCAGCCGACAGAGCTGGGACACAATGCAGCACCGGTAAATCCAGAAACCGGAGGCGGCAGTATGCAAAATATAAATCCGGAAAGCGGAGCGCCAACCGGAGAACAGAAGCAGCCGACAGAGCCGGGACACAATGCAGCACCGGTAAATCCAGAAACCGGAAGCGGCAGTGTACCAAATATAAATCCGGGAAGCGGAGCGCCAACCGGAGAACAAATGCAGCCGACAGAAGCGGGACACAATGCAGCACCGGGAAATCCAGAAACCGGAAGCGGCAGTATGCAAAATATAAATCCGGAAAGCGGAGTGCCGACTGGACAACATCCGGTTGAAGTGGCAGTAGCGCCGACACAAGGAGAAATGATGTCTAAACGTAAATTCAATATTAATCCGTTTAATAATGAAACAAATGAAAGGAATGATAAATAATGAATAACAGATATTTAGTTGTTTCGACTTTAAAATCCGGTACAAAGATGCGTCAGTCAAGCTGGCTGTATATACAGGATATTTTGTTTATCGGAGGAATCATGTTTGCAGGTTTTTTATTACAAGATTCTATTTACGGCCCATTATTTATTCCATTTGAGATATTTAATGGGTTTGTCGCAGTAATGCTTGTTAAGCCGTCCAGGTTTAATGCCAAGAAGAAATACTGGCAGTCCTTATATTTATATATGTCTTCTATTACGGATATATATTATCCATTAAAAAATGCAAGCCAGAACGAATACACTAAAAAATTTTTGCGGGAGATAGAAAATGAAGAAGAAAGTTAAAAATACAATTTTGAAACTTATTCCAATACGGCGGTATGACTGGAATAATAACTGTTATGTATATGCAAATGGAACTGTAATGGATCTAGTATGTATTAAGTGTAAAGACTTCAATGCGCAGTCTGAAGGGGATATCGAAAGAGATATCCTCGCGCTTACATCGTTTTTCCGGTTGTATAAAGATGAAATAAAAATTATTTCCATAAATATTCCAACATCTTGTGAAGAACAGATGCATTTTATTGGACATAAAATTGCCGGTTGTAAGAATGAATATCGTAAAAAAGAACTGGAAATTAAAAATTCAGAAATGGAATGGATACAGAAAAACAGGTTAAACAAGGAATTTTACATAATGTATTTTTCCAGGGATATAGAGGAACACAAAAAACACAGATTGCAGATAGAAGAATGTCTAAGAAATAATAATCTTCTTGTGGATATTACAAAACGGCATAAGGATATTGTTCTGATGAAAATGGCAAATAAAAATATAAAATCGTGAGGTGAGAAAAAATGTTTTTTAAAATGAATGGAAAAAAGCCAAAGCAGAAAAGAGAATATAAAGCGGATAAAAATAAGCCTGAATTAGAAAAATATGATAGTGAAATACTGGAATACATACAACCTCAGGGAGGAATTAAAGCGTATATAGACCATGTCCGTACCGGCACAGGCTATGAAGCGTGTATACAGATATATAACTTTCCTACATATATAGAAGCACACTGGATAACTAATGTGTGTTACTACGAAGGTGCTATAACAACTATAGATGTTACTACAGAAAATGAATCTGCCGCTTTGCAGAATATTAATAAGAGTTTACGAGAATATAAAGGTCGGGGAGCTGCGGAAAAAAATGATACAGGTATTAAAGATGCGGCAGATACATATACAGATCTACATGATATGTATGATCAGATTAAAAGGTATCAAAAAGTCCTAAAATCTATTACGGTAAGAATATATATCAAATCCCGCACCTTGGCAGAACTGGAAAAAAGAGAAGAACAGATTTTAACTAAGCTGGATGATTTTAAAGGAATGATAATGCTAAATGAGCAGCATTATGAATGGAAATCAATGTATCTTCCATATAAAGAACAGCAGGAATTTCCAAATGCACGAATAGGAATACCAATGCTCGATGAAGCGTTAGCGGCTGGTGATCCATTTCATTTTTCGTATCTGCATGATCCAAATGGCTTGTATCTCGGCTCTACGTCATGCGGCGGGTCTGTAATATTTAATCAGTTTTTTAAGACACAGATTCGTACATATTATAACGTCCTTATTCTTGGAAATATGGGTTCTGGAAAATCCACGCTGCTTAAAAAATTAGGACATAATGCGTTCATTTTGGGTGATTTTGTCCGACTGTTTGATGTTACCGGAGAATTGGAATATATGTCTGAAATCTGCGGCTGGAAACGAATCAACCTGGATGGCACAGACGGAATATTTAATATTTTTCAAATTTTAAAAACAGATGTAAATGAAAGCATCTGCTACAGCCGACATATCGCAAAACTGGACATTATCTATGAGATTTTATCCGGAGAAAACGACACACAGGAAATTATTACATTTAACCAGTGTGTCCGCCGAATGTATCTTGATATGGAAATTGTTCCGGAAAAAATTGAAAATGAAATAATAACAGCATACGCATCAAGCGCATATCCGACTGTTACAGATTTCATTGAGTACGTAAAAAAAGAAATTAAAGAAATAACAACAACAAAAGCCAAAACAGCGGCAGAAGAAAGCCTGCTGATTGATGAAGTGAGAAGACTTAATAATGTAAAAAGAGTGTTTGAGAGTGTTCGTGACGACTACGGAAAAATGTTAGACGGACATACAACTATTGATAACATTATGGATATACCAGGAGTCGTTTTTAACATTAAGAATATCGCTTCACTACCGGCGCATATTGCTAATACGATTTTATATTCGACATTGTCTATCTGCTGGGACAATTGCACCAGAAACGGCATGGTAATGAAACATCTGTATGAAGAAGGTCGAATAAGTGCAGATGATATTGTGCATTTTCTTGTAGAATTCGATGAAGCACATAAAATCATGAACGCACGTTTTCCGGTTGCAGTACAGCAGCTTACCGACATGCAACGTGAAATGAGAAAAGTTTTTGGCGGCCTTATTCTTGCAACACAAAGTATTAGCGAATGTATGCCGGATAATGCTTCAGCGGAAAATGTCCAGCAAATTAAAGACTTGTTTGCGTTCAGCAATTACAAGTTCATAGGTATCCAGGATGAATCACTTGTACCGAAGCTTAAACAGGCTTTTGGTACATCGCTAACGGATACGGAATATGCAAAAATTCCAAAACTGCAGCAGGGAAATTTTATACTTTCAATTCAGGGAGATAAAAATATTGAATTTAAAGTTTTTGCATCTGATCGAGAACTTAATCTTTTCAGAGGTGGCGCTTAATGATAGGTACAAGCAGTACAGGTTCAGGTCCTGCAGAAGAACTAATACAGGATTATGAAAAATACCAAATTACAAAAAAGATAATAATTAAAGCAGTTAAAATCCTCTCAGGAGTTTTTTCAAGTGCATTACTTCTTAATGTGCTTCTTGTGATAATTATTATCTTTGCAGTGGTTACACACCGCCAGGGATTTTCCACTTCCAATGATTATACAAAATTTTCTGCGGAAGTGGAACAATACCGGACGATGGTACGAAATGAGTGTGCAGCACAAGGAATTGAATATTATACAGATGTTGTACTTGCAATAATGCAGTGTACAACAGGCGGACAAACAAGTGACCCAATGAATGCATCCGAAAAAGAATCTAACACTTTATATGGAAAAAATCGTGGTGACATACAGAGTGTGTCTTATTCCATAAAATGCGGTGTAACAGAAATAAAAAAATTGATAGATATAGCCGAAGTCGTTGATTTGTATGACACAGCACATTTATCAATTATGTACCAGGCGTATGAGCTTGACCGGGAATATGTAACATATGCTATGGAGCATGGGGGATATACAACCCAAAGCGCAAAAGAATACATGGAGCAGGAATCAAAAGAGCAACTGCGTTCACGCAATTCAAATTTCGCAATACAGGTATCTATGTATATGAGTTTGGTTACTAATGGATTTAAACAGTTTATTTACCCGCTTGCCATACATTCTGTTTTAAGCTCTTATAAAGATGATGAACCGTATATAATATACGGCGGTGTATTAAGACAGGTTGTAATAAGCTGTTCAGATGGAGAAGTTACAGATATTGAAACGTTTTCTGACTTCAGCAATATTACAATTACAACAAATGAATATACGCTGCATTATGATTACATAACAAATATCGTAGTTGCGATCGGAGATACTGTTAAGCAGGGAGATACATTAGGAATGGTAATGTATCTTGATGATTACGAAGATTATGGAATGAAATTTTATATGACACAAAATGATGAAACAGTAAATCCGGAAGAATGGCTGGATAAACTGGAAATTGAACGGGAGTCGCTCGATGATGCAAGTATCGAAGAAGGACAAATGATTGCCGAGTATGCCAAAGCCTGTATTGATAATATGTCCTATGTTGAGGGCGGTACATCAGCTACAGGTTGTGATGAGATAGGATTTATTTACAACGTCTTCAGCTCGTTTACAAGTTACGATGAGGACTATTTTAACATACCGACAGATTCTTATGAGGATATTATAAGCTGTAAATATGTGTCGTATATCAACGATGTTGAAAAACAGATAAGACCACAAATTATGTATGAAGGTGATGTTATTATCTATGCTGATTCAGAAGGAAATTATGTAACAGCAGGAGTATATATCGGAAACAGCAGAGTTGTACATATGACTGAATATGGCTGTGTTCAAGATTTTTATAATTTTGCTACTCCGGCAGTCCTTGTGCGGCTTCTTGGAAATAAAATGGACGGCATGGTGTGGCCGCTTCCCGGCTACACACGAAGTAATATATCAAGTCCGTTTCAGCCAGACAGAACTAATCCTGTAACAGGGGTTGTAGAAGCCCACAGAGGGACAGATATTGCAGCACCGACAGGAACAGAAGTTGTCGCGGCAGATGCAGGGGAAGTGGTAGATGCTTCATATTCATCCAGTGCGGGATATCACATTATTATCGATCATGGCAATGGCATTAAAACCTATTACTATCATTCATCACAGTTAATTGCAGAGGTGGGCGATATAGTGGAGGCCGGAGATGTAATTATGCTTGTAGGTTCTACCGGACAGTCTACCGGACCACACCTACATTTTGGCATTACAGTGGACGGAGAATGGGTTGATGCAATGGATTACACATACATTGGAGAATAGTAGTGCTATATATAGCACCGGAAAAGGAGAAGAAAATGAAAAAATGCGCCGGTAACTTTGGAAAATATAAAAGCTGTATCCGCTGTGCGGAGAGGCAGAACTGTGTAACTGTAATATTAAATAAGGAAGGAAATGCAAATGGAAACATTAAAAAAGATACAAAAATTTCTTAAAAAACATCAAAATGTTTCAATGTCTGTTTTTGTAATTTTTGTTATATCAGGATATTTCTTTTTCATTTTTTCAAAAAACATCTTTCATGAAAAAGGTGATTTGAAATATACAGAAATAAACAGTAAAGAAACATTGGAACAGCGTGAGATTACATTAAATAAATGGGTATACTGCCCGGATACGCAGGAAATGGAAGTTGAATTTGATGTTGTAAATGCAACTTACGACGGAATAGATACATATAAAGTAACTGCTTCTGACAGGCAGAAAAGACAGTATACAACATCTGTTGTGCTTAGTTCACCGACAATGCAGGTCATACGAATCAAAAATGTCGAAGAACAGGAATTTTCTGAATTAAGACTTGCACTACAGGTTGATTATACCGGAACGGTATCCAAGGAAATGGCAAAATTTTATACCAATGCCGAAAAGGTAGAAAGAGTAGATAAGATTGTAGATTATAGCACAATTGAAGAATACTATATTGCAAAATTAAATACATACATTGCCAATTATCAAAATGAGATTAATGAAATACAAAGAAATATTTCAGAACAGGAAAAGAAACAGCAGGCGGCTGATGAACTGATACAGGAGCTTAACTTAAAGCTTAATTATGCTGCGGGAGATGAAAAAAGCAGCATAAACAGCCAGATTGCAGATGTTAATAAGCAGCTTATAGAGTTAAATACAAAAATACAACAGTATAAAACGCAAATTACTGAAATACAGAAAAATATTGCTGATTATGAAGCAATAAAAAACGCATATGCAGCTACAGGAAATGATTAAAAAGGAAAGGATAAAAATATGAATGTATTATATTGCGGATCAGAAATCCGTGGAAATGTTATAGCAGAATACTGCAGAAGAAAGAAAGATAAAATTGAATTTACCGGAAGTAAAAATCATATTAACGAATATGATACGAAAATATTTACCGGACAGTATGAAGTAATTGTCATCGATGTAACGCAGCTCATTGATGACACACAGGTAATTACAGATTATATTTGCAGAATAAAAAAGGCAAAGACAAGTCAGATTGTAATTTTCGCAGAGGGTTTTACATATCGTTCCCGGCTTATAGAAGAACTACTTTCCAAAGGATTTACGAACTTCATTCTTGCAACGGGACTTGCCACACAGGCAGATGAGTGGGAAAAGTGCATTACAGGGTATTATACAGAAAATACTATAGAGCAGGATTTAAGAGAAAATGCAGAAGCAGAGCAGGAACAGGAAAAACAGCAGGAGAAAATTATTTCAATCGCTGTCGCCGGAACAATGAACCGCATTGGAACAACGACACAGGCATTGCAGCTTGTAAGATATTGTATGTCAAAAGGTTATAACGCAGCATACATTGAAATCAATGATACAAATTTTATTGAAAAATGTTGTGAGTTGTATGCAGATGTTGAAATAAGCAATGACTGTGTTATATATAATGATCTGCATATGTATAGGTATGACAAAATTACAGAAGTGTTAAAAAATTATGATATTTTGGTTTGTGATTATGGCGCAATTACATCTCCGTCTTTTAATAAGATTTCATTTGCAACCCAACAGATGAAATTTCTGGTCGCCGGAACAAAACCGGGTGAAATAACTGCAGTGCAAAACACACTGCAGTCACCGGCATATAATGAAGCAGCATATATATTTTCGTTTGTTCCAGAATCAGACCAGAAGGACATTCTGGAAATGATGTGCGAGAAGAAGGACAGTGTAATATTTGCCGCAACGTGTTTTGATCCGTTTGACTATGTGCAATGTGATTACGATAAAGTACTGCAGTTAGAAGATGTAACAGTTGAAAAGAAAACAGGATTTTTAGCAAAATTAAAGAGGAAAAAAAAGCATGAAAAATAAATACAATGAAATTCTGTATAAAAAAGAACAGGAAAAAGAGAAACATGAAAAGATGAAGCAGCTAAGAAAAGAAATAGAAAAGCAGCTTACATATAATATGAGCAAAAAAAAATCTCATGTGCGTGTAAAAGAATGGCTGTATAAATCAATATGGATATGTATTGTACTAATAGCAATTTTAATTCTTCTTTCATTATTATATAACGAATCTCCGGAGCAGTACAAAATGCTTCTGGAATTTCCAGACAGCATAAAAAATATGCTGCATAAAATCGAGGTGATGATTGCGTGAAGGAAAACGAGTGGCATGAACTGGTATACGATGAAGAACAGTTAAAAAATCTAATTATAAATATCGGCAAAAATGTAAAAGTTGAGAGAGAAAGTAAAAATTACTCAATTTCGCAACTGTGTGAACGGGCTAATATTAGCAGTCTGCACCTATGCCGAATTGAAAAAGGAACAAATCCAATAAGTGTTTCAACTCTAATCAAGATAAGTATTGCATTAAATATACCGGTCACAAGACTTATACCGGAAACATTGGAACAGTCGTTGGAACTTTTAGAACAGCTGGAAATGGAAAAGTAATTCTTGATGGTGAATGGAAGCAAATCATGACCGAATATTTGTGCTTGTCAAAAAAAATAATTGAATGTTCGGATAAAATATATAGCGGTGGATTTAATCCAACAATTCCACAGCTTATGCAAAATTTAGAAAAGAAATAGTAATTTTGTGTAAGATTTGCCGAGCAATGGTAATTAAATTTAATTGACTTGTGCAGAATAATATAGTATAATTATTGTACAATAAAATGAACAAAAAATTGAACAATATAAAAGCGAGGTGTTAAAGATGTTGGCAGTAAATTATTCAACAATTAGAAACCATTTAAAAGATTATTGCGACAAGGCTTCAGACTTTCAGGAAACAGTAATTGTTACAAGAAAGAATGAAAAAAACGTGGTTTTAATGAGCCTTGATAAATATAATCAGTTGGAAAGAGCAGCTAGAAATAATGAATATCTTGCTATGGTTGACAGAGGAATTGCACAGCTTGAGGCTGGTCATGGTCAAGAACACGAACTGATTGAGGTAGACGAATGAAAAAATTATGGGCAGACAGGGCATGGGATGATTATTTGTATTGGCAAACACAAGATAAAAAGACACTAAAGCGAATCAATGAACTTATAAAGTCTATTGAGAGAGAAGGATTGTCTGAAGGGATTGGAAAGCCTGAACCGCTGAAACACAGAAAAGCATGGAGTAGAAGAATAGATGAAACCAACAGATTAGTCTATAATATAGATGAAAATGGATTTTTGTGGATTATTGCGTGTCGAGGACATTATGAAGATTAGTACAATTTAAAATGAATACAAAAATATGAAAAATCGAGGCATATATGCAATGGTATTTAGATGAGGATGACATTGCTGAATATGCCTCAATTTTTTTATCCCCTATACCACAAATTAGAACAAAAATCAATATCATATGTGATATTGAAAACAAAAAATTTAATAGATACAATTCATTACGTTGTTTAAAAAAATATAAATAGTTTCATTTTTTAAAGGAGGGAAAAACGTGTTACAAGATGTTTTTGATGAATTTGGTGGAGCATCAAAGAAAGGAATTGTTATTTTTCTGTTAATTGCATTATGTGTCGTTTTGTTAGCAACCAATGGTGTTGTTGCACAGAATTTCACATCACTTTTAACAACCTTTTTTGAAAACTGCAGAAATATTGCAGGATTCTAATTGCCAAAAGAATAGCAAAACAAGAGCTTTAGGCAGATGTCTAAAGCTCTTGTTTTAAAGAAGGAGGAAGGATTAAATGCCGGATATACTTACAGGAGTTCTTACAGAAGAACGATTACAGCCATTTCTTAAATATCTTAAAGAAGAAGAAATAACCGATGTAGACTGGAATGGAAAAGATTTGTGGTTAAAGAATGTCTATTCTGAAAAAATAAAAGTTCCAAAAGAAGAACATAATGTTACACCGGAGTACATTGCTGCAATTACACAGCATATTGCCAATACTGTATCCAAACGATTTAATAAGGAAATTCCTTGTCTGGAAGCTGAAACAGAGGATTACCGGATTGAAGCATTACACGAATCCGCTGCAGTATCAGGACGAAGCCTTTGCATAAGAAAGACAACAAAATTTCCACGAATGACATATAAGCAGTTAGTAGAGCATGAGTATTGTGACGCAAGACTGCTTAATTTTTTAATTAATGCAGTTTATTGTGGATTTAATATTATTGTCTGCGGAGAACCCGGAGCAGGAAAAACGGAATTTGCAAAATTCCTGTCACTTTACATTCCGAACGAACAACGTGTAGTTACTATAGAAGATAATCTGGAATGGCATTACACAACGTGCAAACCTCATGCAGACGGAATAGAAATTCAGGTAAGCAAGAATTTTGACTATACCGCAGCACTTAAAGCATCGCTGCGGCTTAATCCAAAACGCTTAATGTTATCGGAAGTACGTTCTGTAGAAGCAAAATCACTTGTAGAATGTTGGACAACCGGTGTAACCGGTATATCAACTATTCATACAGATGATGTCTTAAAAGTTGTCGAGCGCCTTATGAATATGATGCCAACAAAAACAGAGGCAGAACGTTTAGAAAATAATATCTATAATTCGTTGGATATTGCAGTACTTATAAATACCAAAAAGGTCAAAGATGAACAGGGAGAAAAGGAACAGCGTTGTATTGATCAGGTTGGATTATTTGAACGTACTGCCGGCGAAAATAAAGCCAGACTGCTTTATGATTCCGGAGAATTTGTTAAAGATATTCAGTTTTCTGCAAACGACATAAAGAGATTTACGAAAAATGGTATAGAAGATTTCTTTAGCATTACAGACGAAATAAAGCAGTATGAAAAAATGGCTGCTGAAACGGAGGAAATAAATGAATAAGAAAAAAAATGCCATAGGATTACTACTATATAAAAATCTGGCGGCAGAAATGGCGGCATATGGAGAAAAACTTACACTAAAAAAACTAATGATGGAGTATCTTAAAATGACAGTGATCTGCCTTATAACGGGATATATATACCGACTTCCATTATTGGGATATGCAATTATCATTATTACAGCATTACTATTAGTGCCATTTATAATGCTTAATAATGTTAAATCTATGTATGAAACCAAAAGATGTCATGATGTTATGAGATATTATGAGAAGATGCTTGCAAATTTTCGCAATGAACAGAAAGTATATACATCATTAATTGAAACAGAAAAAATTTTCCCAGATGGGGAAATGAAGGGGGTAATACAGGCAGCTATTAATTACATTGAAACTACAAGTGAAACAGGAAAGGTTGAAGAAAAAGCATTGCAGCTTATAGAAGATGCCTATCCGGTTGAACGCATAAGATATATGCATAGATTTTTACTGCAGACAGATTACCAGGGTGGAAATCCAGCAATGGGAGTAGAAGTATTGTCTATGGATAAAAATATGCTGGACAGACGTATTTCCGAATTTCAACAGAAAATAAAAATGAGCAAGACAATAAATAAGGTAGGGATTATTCTTACATTATTATTATGTGCGCTGTTGACTAATATTGATACGTTTATTCCACAAATACAAGACTACATTAACATAAGTACAAACATAATGGCACAGATCACGGCGGTTATGCTTATTGTGTTTATGTTATGGTTCTATAAAAATTTAACAAAAAAAATGATTATTAACTGGATAGGGGAAGATTCCTCTATTACCGATGAAAAGTGGGAACAGACATATAACAAATATGTAAATTATGATATGAATAAGCAGCGCGCAAAAAGCATTGTATACGCATTTATCGTGTTCCTGTTTACAGTTATTTTATACTGCATTACAAAATCAAAACCGCTTTTAATCTTTGGAATTGGCATAAGTATTGCAGCTGCAATGTTGTACAAATTAGCATATTTTTCATTAAAAAGACGCGTTTTAAGAGAAATTAAAGCGGCATTTCCGCTTTGGCTTATACAGCTGTCATTGCTATTACAATATGAAAATGTGCAGATGGCTATTGCAAAAAGTTATGAAAATGCGCCGGGAATTTTGAGAACACCAATTCGGGAAATGCTGCAGAAGCTGGATAAAGATCCTGAATCAGCAGAACCATTTAAAGAATTTTTAAACAGTATCGAAGGCGCTGGAGATGTAACAGAAGCAGTAATAACACTGTATACTATCTCACTTCGCAGAGAAGATACAGCAGAAGAACAGTTTAAGGAACTTATAATAAAAAATCTGCAACTTACAGATTTAAACGAAAAAGCAAAAAACGACGATACTGTTACACTCTATAAGCAGATGATTTTTTCCCCAACACTGGCCGGGTCCTTAAAAATGATAGCTGACGGAATTATCCTGATGTTGTCATTCATGAATATAACTAATACGTTTATGTAGAGTGGAGGACGAATATGAAACAAATAGTTACAGCATTTTTTATGATGTTTTTATTACTGATACAGATAGGTATCAGCAATGGCATCATTTTTGCGGATACACAGGTTACAACGGCAGAACGGTATCACCAAAATATTATTGCAGAGATAGAAGCAGGAAATTTATCAGATGCGGTTATAGATACCTGTAAGGCAAAGGCAACCGCAGACAGATATGTATTGCAGACAGATAAGATTGTAGATTCAACAGGAAAAACAGTTGCTGTAGAAGTAATTCTTAAATATAAATACAGAATCGCATTTTTGAATGTAGAAGATGAACATCAAAAATGTGGTTATGCAAGATAGAAAAATAAGCGGTGCTATAAATAGCACCAAAAGAAAGAGGAAAAATTTATGGAACATATTTTTGAAGATTTTTCAGAAGCAGCATATCTGTATGTTGTAGGTATACTGTTATTTAGTTTTTTTGCGGCCGTATTACAGGCAGTTACATCATTTTAGGGAGGATACCAATGAAAGAAATAATGGACGATTTCGGAGCAGCAACACAGGATATTGTAGTTTCAATACTGTTTGTAATTCTTGCAGGTGGTATTTTATTTTCCGGTGTATTGGGAAATGCAATAATGCTTATTGCAAATAGTTTTTGTTGAGGTGGTGAATTATGTTAAAAGACATAACAGATGATATTTTTGGCAGTATAAAAGACCATTTTATTATTGCACTTGTATTTGTAATATTATCAGGTGTTGTGCTTGTAGACCAGGCAGGAAACAGAACACAGGGAATATTTCCAATTATGGGTAAAATCTTGCAGCTACAGGCTGCAGATAATATACCAGAAGATAATAAGGAAATTGTAAAAGAAATAGTGCAGCTTCCAGCTCCGGAAATAGTGTGGAACGGACAGTCGGATATTACTGTTGGAAATACTGTGCATCTGTTTGATTATTTTGTTGTAAATACGTCCGAAGCTGTAGCAATTCCCGCCGTTGATTATGAATTATTACAGGTCAAGGAAATTACAGATGAAAGCGATAACAGTATTTTGCAACAGTTTGATGAAATACACAAAAGCATTATATTTCCGCATAGCGGCATCTATACAATCACATTTTACATAAGGGATAACCAGCAGAAAGAAACTGTTGCAAAAATAGACATACCGGTAAATCCGGAGTAAGGAGAAAAAATGAAACAGGCAGTATTGGGAACGGTAGTATTATCCATTACGTTAATTGTAGCATCGATTCTGTTTAGTCTGGATTCACGTTCAATACGACAGCAGGAAATAGAAAACGCGTTAGAGGAAGCACTAAAAAGCTGTGCGGATATATGGGCTGATAGTACATATACAGCGCAGACGGAAGATGAGTTCGCTGCGGATCTGATACAGACAATTACAACGCAAATTGAAAGTGATTCTGCTGTTTCCATTAGGATATTAGATTTAGATAATGAAAAGGGAATTGTAAGTGCAGAAGCGGTTTTAAAATATAAATATCCAAATGGGAAAACAGGTACTGTAAGCACTGTAAAAACTGTAATTATGGAAAAGAACGTATTTAATCCGGATGCAGATATAAAACAGACATATACGGTTGAATTTTATCTTCCAGACGTTCCGGAAGATGAATTGTACAAGCAGTATAAGGTATTGGAAAATGCAGCATGTATTGTCCCGGAGAATCCGGAAATTGAGGGAAAGACTTTTGTGCGGTGGCAGACAGCCGATGGCACAGAGGTACATCCAAGCACATTACAGGTAGTATCAGATGTTTCACTTTTTGCAGTTTTTAATTAAGAAACAAAGTACAGAATTTGCACATTGATAATTAAATAATTTTTTAAAGACCGGGAATACTTGAAATGCGTATAGGCATATGATATAATATGTCTAGGCAAAAATGATGAAAGTGCTCACAAGGCACAAAAAAGCCACGAGGTCGGATCTCGTGGCTTTTTCTATTCCTTTTTGGGAAGGTGGCTTAAACCTCAGGCTGACTACCAATTAATCATCTCCGTCCAACCATTTGCAGATATAGTAGGCTACAATACCTGCCATAACAGAGATGATAAATGATGAAAGTATACTCACAGAAACACACCCCCTTTCTCTACCTGTCTAGGGGTGGTAGCAAACTGATTATATCATATAAAAAGTCTTTAAAGCAATCACATGGAACATTTCCATTTAATTCACCTTGTTATATTTTAAAAATAAATAAATAATTAATTAGTTGACAAATGTATCAAAATGGTACATAATAATGTCAAGGGAATTGATTATTATAAATATTTAGAGGAGGTTAAGCTATGGAAGTTGAAGTTGAAATCCAAAAAGAGAATGTAACGAAGATGAAACAACTGCAAATGCAGTCAGGCATGAACATGGCGGATTTTGCAAAAAGTATGGGTGTTCCATATAGGACTATGCAGAAATGGTGTAACGGTACACAGCCATGCAGAGAGTACATTTTAAGGCTTATCGCATATAAGCTCAAATACGATGAATTAAAGGAGCGTGTTCATGAAGAATGAAATTAGAAGCCTGGCAGATTTAAACGAAGAAGAAGCTGCGCTGGTAGCAAGGCATATGGAAGAAAATCCGTCAGTAAGATTCAAAAAGATCTTTAAAGGCTGGTATGATGAGCAGGGTAATCTGTGTATCAGATATAGTAATGATATGTGGTATCATTATAATGCAGAACGACAGGAATGGTGGTAAAAGCAATGGGATTTTTAGATGATATAATGCGGTTACTCGTAGGTTTGATATTGGTCATAATTGCTTTGATTGTATTAGCAATAGCAGTTTGCTATATCATAATAGGAGTTAAGACGAATACCTCAAAAACATTAATTACAGGTTTGCTTATTGTTATACTTGAAGTATGTATAGTAGGTGCGACTATTAATTATTATGTTAATCGAGATTAATTGAAAGGTGAACAAAAGATGCCAATACAGCAGCAAGAGGAATTTTTTTACTTTGTGTTTTTTGTTATTGCAGTGATACTTTTAGTAAAAGCTGCAAAAGCAATAAAAGAGAAACTGACAAACATATTTGAAAAAGTATGGAAATTTTTTGATTCAGTGGGAATTATTAAATTTCGTGACAGTAAGACCAAGAAGAATTTCTTAGATGAAGACGAAGCATTAAATGTTGAAGAAAACACGGATATTCCATATCCGTATACGCAGGTGCAGTTATTAACACCGGCAGAGTATTTTTTCTTTCAAAGTGTAAAGGAAATGTGTGATGCAAATCAGCTTTTAATATGTCCGAAAGTCCGAATTGAAGATTTTATCTGGACGGACTGGGAAAAATACGGATTGACATGGAAAGAGGAGCAAGCAGCTAGAAACCGTATTAAGAGCAGACATATAGATTTTCTGATTTGTGATATTAACCTTAACGTTCAATGTGGAATAGAACTCGATGATTCAAGCCATGCAAATACACAGAAAGAAGATGCGTTTAAGGATAATGTGTTCCGGGAAGCCGGATTCAGAAATTACAGAATACCGGTTAGGCTTTATAATAATGTGTCAGATGAAAATTCTATTAATCAAGTCAGGGCATATTATAAGGAGCAGATGAAGCACATACTGAACCAGATAGGAATGGAACACAGATATTGCAATAAACAGCGTAAAAGCAGGTAAAACCAGAAAAGAAAGGGGCTATTGATATGAGTGAAAGAGAACAGGCAAAGCAAATCATTGACAGTCTGCCGGAATATAAGATTGGAAATATCTTGTTATTCTTAAAAGGTGTACAGTTTGATGACGATATGGAAGATGATTTATATTGTGAAAAACTCGTACAGGATTACATGGACAATCCAGACCCGGAAAAGACGGAAACAGTAACACTTGAAGAACTGGCAAAAAGGGAAGGGATAAGCTTATGAAATATCAGATACTTATCGAAAAGCCTGCGGAAAAGTTTATTGTAAAACTTCCAAAGCCGGAAAAAGAAAGGGTGTTAAAAGCCATAAACTGTTTACCGGAGGGAACAGACATTAAGCAGTTAAAAGGCAGGAAAAGCAAAGGAATGTACCGGTTAAGGGTCGGAGAATACCGGATTATATATTCGGTTGATAATGGTAAGTTTATAGTACATGTAATTGATGCCGGAAACAGAGGGCAGATATATAACAAGTACTAGATAATTTGTGACGAACTTTGTCACAGGAAAGGTTGAAAATATGACAAGATTAAAAGAATTATTAAAGGACAAAAAAGTAGTAGCAGGAGTAGCGGCGGTAATCGTTTTAATTGCCGTAGGAATAACGGCGGTGTGTGTATCAGGCGGTAATAAAAATAAGCAGACAGCTGCACAGGAAACACAACAGCAGACAACGGCAGTAGCTACAGCAAAAAAGACAGAACAGACCACAGCAGCGATGGAAATAGCACAGGCACAGACAGGAGCAGGTGAAACCACAACTGTAGCAGAGGAAACGAAAGTAGAAAATGATTCACAGACAGAAGAAGCCACAGCAGAAACACCACAGCAGGCAGAACCGGTAGAAGAAGCGCAGCCGGAAGAAACTCCTCACGGTGAGGAAGTCGTATCAGAGAATACAGGAAATGATACAGAAGAAAGTAACGAGCCGGAAGAAGTAGAAGACACCGGAAGTAATGAACCTGAAGAAGCCCCGGAACCTGAACCAACTCCAGAACCAGCAACCGAAGCAGCCCCAACCTTAACAGACGAAGAAAGATTGGTCGCTACTGGAAAGTGGGTCTTGACTGATACGTGGGGCGGAAATTCATATACATATACAGATTCTATAACTGGATACACAATGCAAGCTAATTTTAATGAAAATGGTAAATACTGTAGTGGTCAAAGTAATAGCCGCGATGAATTAAAGGCTATTTTAGCAGCGCATGGTGTTCCTGACGGAACGAAATTAACCATTGATGCATATATAAAATACCTGTAATGTATATAAAAGACAACAGAATATAAATTTTTTAAATGACACTTTACAGCTTTGTTCTGTAGGGTGTCATTTTGTGTAGAAAGGAGTATATAGATGAATAATAAACAGAAAAAACGGTTATGGTCTTTTGGCAGTATAATTATAGCATTTGTAATGGCTTTAATTGGTGTTACAGGAAATGTAAAAAATGTAAATGCTGCAAGTTTTGATAACGGATATTACTGTGAAACTGTTCAAGGAACAATAAAAGTGGAATATACCGTAAAAGGAATATTTAGTGAATACAATAAGACTACGAGTCCTGATGACCGTTGTGAAAATGTAAGAATAAATGTTTCAAAAACAATGGAAGTCCCTGTAAATGTAAATGTACGCAGGAATGTAAACAGTGCTACATATACAATGTCTGTTAATACAACATCAGACTGGCACGCAGAACAGTATTGTTATGGTGATTGGTATAACGAAGATGAGGGTTCATTTATTATCTGTGATGGAATTGCAGCATTTAATTTTACCGCTGATGGTTCACATGATTTATCAGGTATCAATTCAAATACATCATCAGAACAGACGGAAGATTTAACATACAAAGGCTGTGAGAACAAAATAGAAAAGTTATATGATAATAATGATGACTGGGTTATTGATAAATCCGATGTAACAGTAATATTAGACCGAATGACCCTCACATTTACATATCCGCCATTCCCGGAGTACACGGTACAATATGACTCGAATGGTGGAAGCGGATATATGCCGTCAGAAATCGTTAAATATTCAGAGAATTTTACATTGAAAGCAAACGCATACACAAAGAGCGGGTATGTGTTTAAGGGCTGGGCAGTAATCAGAGAAGCAGACGGAAGAATTTTCTGTGATAACCGTGGGTGGACACCGATTAATGAGTGCCAGCCGTCAGAATGGCATATATATGGTACAGGAGAACAGTATGTAATGGACCCGGCATGGTTTGGCGACCGGACGGACGGAACGTTTACATTCTGCGCCCAGTGGGAAGCGGCAGACAGGTTTGTAAACTATATGGGCAACGAAGCGGATAACAAAGAAGATTACTACCAGTCCTATTCGGCAGCATCGGAGAACAGGTTTAATGTACTGGATTTTAAGAAAACTGGACATACAACAGACGGAAACTGGGTGTACAAAGACCAGTTTATGAACACAGCAGGAAGTTATGCTGGAGATGGAACGGCAGTCATGCCAGGACAAAACGGACTTACAACAATCCGTACAAAGTGTGGGGGAAGATATGACAGCGTAGATATTAATGCCGCAAGTACCGAAAACGGAGCAAATGTGCAGTTGTGGGACTGTGTAAATGGAAATGCGCAGATGTTTGCATTCCAGTATGTAAAAAGTGAAAATGGTGTGCCATACTGGGTAATCAAAAATAACTATTCAGGAAAAGTGCTT
>OIEE01000051.1_pt1 | contig 52693 bp, 58 predicted proteins | sample 1581701 | NCBI WGS metagenome assembly OIEE01 (sample SAMN01760976, study PRJEB22395) | human gut metagenome | reverse complement strand
TTGAGTGTATCCATGAGATGAAGCTCATCGTTGACCTTATCTATCAGTCAGGTTTCGAGGGCATGAGATATTCTATCTCTAACACAGCTGAGTACGGCGACTACATCACAGGTCCAAAGATCGTTACTGAGGACACTAAGAAGGCTATGAAGAAGGTTCTGTCTGACATTCAGGACGGTACATTCGCTAAGGACTTCCTCCTTGATATGTCTGACGCTGGTTCACAGGTACACTTCAAGGCTATGAGAAAGCTCCACGCTGAGCATCCTTCTGAGAAGGTTGGTAAGGAGATCAGAAAGCTCTACAGTTGGAACAACGATGACGAAAAGCTCATCAACAACTAATTTGCAGATAAATATTATTGCATAAAGAAAAGCGACTTGCAATTAACTTTGCAGGTCACTTTTTTCTTTTTTTACTTCGCTACTCTATCTTGGAGCATAGCTTTTATTTTGTGGCTCGGTAACTCTACCTTTGTTTAGTGAGCAACCGAGCTACCAACATTGTTTTGTTAAGATAATGCACTGTCATTTTGGTCATAAGTTTCAACGCTGTCATGCTCATCAGTGGTGTATGAATAAACCATATCCCCCTCAACTGTGACATCCACCTGGGTTACATCATATGCACTGCCGTCCTTATCCTTTTCAAAGTATATTGAAAAGTCAAGTCCGGATAAATCATAGGAGCTGGACTCTTTGTCATATGGCAGAGTTTCTACCCAAAGTCCATATGCGAAAAGCTCCGGCGTGATGTTATCTTCTTTGTCCATATCTGGCACATACGACATTGCAAGCTCTTTCGCAAGGTCGAGTGAGGTCACATTGTCAAAGTGAAGCTTCTTGCCGCTGGTGTTATACTTTGTTACAAGCGCCTGCGCCTTTTCAAAAATATACTGCGCCGTGGCTGACGGGTCAGCTTCCACAGTGCTGGTGCTTGAAAACGGAGCGGAATCATACACCGCCCAGCTTCCGTCATTGGCGTAGCTATACAGAGTAAATCTGTTTGTGAACATATCCACAGTGAAATAATCTGTCGCCATATTGAACTGTATGTCCGAATCGTTGACGATATTCAGGGTCAGGAGGTTCAGACTTTCGTTTGTGATATATCCATTTTGCGCATAGTCTGACTTTACATATTCTGTTGTATTGTTGCTGTTCATGATATCGTTGTAATAATTATAGTCAGCAGGGGAGTAGCTAAAAATGGCATTGTCTGGGTTTTTCATAGAGCTTTCGTCATAGATATCCAGCAGGTCATTTTTGAGGGTTTGAGCTATAATTTTGGCATTTTCAGTGAAGCTTTCGCCGCTTCCGTATTTGAGAGAAACGCTGTTATCGCTGTCTGAAATGGTTATCTTGCAGTTGTTATTCTCAATATGGGCTTCTATTCTGCAATTCACCGCCTTGTTAAAAGCGTCCTCATCAAGGGTTTTTATCTCCGACAGGATATCGATTACCAAAGAATTTGGCTCATAGCTGTTATCATCTGTCAAAAAATCCACGCTTGGAAGTCCGCTGTCGGTTTTCTCCAGCAGGTCAACGTAATACCTTGTGCTGTGTTCCTTGCCCTTGATATTTTCGTCATAGTTGCCGCTGTAGACTATATCGCAGTATGCAGGGCTGTTTTGTATTATGTCGAGATTTCCTACCGTAGAATTTGCGCTTTCAAGCACTGTGTCTGCAAGTTTTATAAAGTCTGCTGAACACAACTGCAGTGTACCTGTATCGCCGGATACACTGCTGTTTGCAGGTGGAGCTGTGCCTGCGTTCGGCTCGTAGTCATGGATATTTCTTGTCATGTAAATTCCGCCTGACATTACAAGCGCCACTGCCGCCGCTGCCGCAACTACCTTTGCACCCTTGTGTCTTGCGACTATGGCAGGCTGTGTCGGCTCGGTTTGTGGTGTGAAAGTATCCGTATTTATATCTCCGTTTTGTTGTGGAAAACGCTTTTTGAGCGTTTCTTTGAGCTGATCTTTCTTTTGTTCCGATAGGCTTTCGTTTGCAAAATAATTCTTTATATCTCTTTCGTTCATACGCTCATCTCCTTTTCGTAGTCTGAAAGTGAAAGCTTTAGTTTTTCTCTTGCTCTTTTCAGCCTTGATGTGACCGTGCCCTTGCTTGTTCCCAAAATGTCGGCTATCTCATCGGTCTTGCAGCCTTGATAATAAAAAAGATAAAGCACTATCCTGTATTTTTTATCCAGCCTGTTTATAGCGTTTTGCACATCTATCTGCATATCAGGTGATGAAAAATCGCTGCTTGCACTTACCTCATTTTCTGCACGCAGACGTCTGCCTGCCGACCTTAGCAGGTCTTTGGATAGATTTATCGTCGTTCTCAGCAGCCACGCTTTAAGATGCTCGTCATCATTGAAGAAAAGCTCACCCTGCCTTGTGAAATATTTTATTATGACCTCGCTGACTATATCCTCCGCCTCGTGAACGCTGCCTGTGACTGCCAGTGCCGCTCGGTAGATATCGTCTGAAAATTTGTCAACTATGTAGTCAATATCTCTTGTCAAAGCTGTCACCTCCTTTGTTGTTTTGAAAAGCCTTTCATCTATAACACGAATGTAAAGACCGTTTGATTGCATAAAAAAATGGACGAAAAATAATTTTTTCGTCCATAAAAAATCAGCTTTTACTTGTTTTTACATAAGACCACCCGTCACCGAGGTTATCCTCGCCCCCTGATGAGCTTATGGGTGAGCGGTAAATATAGTAATGATCATAAATGGTATAGAATTTCACTGTCAAGCCGTCGCTGTCGATGTATGTAACGTTCCTGCGCTCAAGCTCCTCAAGCTCTTTTTTCACAGACTTGCAGGCATTGTTTTCAGAGAGCGATTTAATGGAGCATTTGCCCTTTGGTAGTGTCGGCTTTTCGCATGAAATGCTTTCTATCATAAACTCCGCAGTGGTCTGAAAGTTAGCCTTATTGTCATCGAAAACGGCTTTTATCTGACTGTCGGAGCGCATATAGTGCTGATGCCAGAAGCCGAGTGCTGCTGCAAGAATAACGACTATCCAAATTATCCACTTGGCTTTTCTGCCTGTTGACCATTTGCGAAGTTTGCCGTCAGCACCCATATCTTTCTCGCTGACAATTGGATTTATCTGCTCGCTCATTATTTTACGAACGCCTCCAATCTGTAGATAGGCATACCCATGTCTGAGAATTTCTTCTCATATTCCGTTACGATATTGCCCTCGAAGCCGCTGTTGTGAAGGTCGAGAGAAATGTTTTTAAGTCCGTAATTTGCCGCAGAGAACTCCTCCAAGGAGAACTCAAAAAAGTGCATATTGTCGGTCTTTTGGTATATCTCGCCTTTGTCCACAAGAATACGTCTGTATATTTCAAGAAAAGCTCGGTATGTGAGCCTATGACGTGCATATGTATTTTTAGGATACGGACAGCTAAAGTTAAGGTAGATACACTCCACTGACTTTTCAGGGATAAAGCAATCCAGATATTCAGCCTCGCCCCTTGCAAATCTCAGGTTCGGTATGCCCTCGTCTATAGCCATTTGTGCGGCGTCAACTATAACGTTACTGCTTTTTTCTACTGCAAGGAAATTCTTGTCAGGATTTCTCTTTGCTATCTCTCTTGCAAACTGACCCTTTCCACAGCCTATCTCCAGCACAAGGGAATTGCTGTTTCCGAATATCTTCTCAAAGTCAATAAGCTGTTTGTTTGATTTGTCCTGAAAATTCTTCTCGTCACGGTCAAGATATAAAATATAATCTCCGCAGGCTTCAAGACGTGCCTCAAGATTTTTCTTTCTTCTCATTCTCATATGGAATAAACTCTCCTGTTATTTATTAGAATATTTGTGCAGAAAATAGTCCTTGTCAGACGTGACCTTTAGCCACTGCACAGCCGACCCTGTGAGCATATTTTCATAAGGATAAACTGTGAGCATGACTTCGGGTGTGTCCTCACCGCTGAAATGAGGGGTCACCTTAAAAGCTATCTCGCAGTTGAGCCGTTGGACGACCTCTTCCTCGGTGAGCTTTCTGAAAAGCACTGATGTGTCCTTTTCGGTGATAGGTATTTTGGTAAACTTCGCCTGATAAATTTTCTTGCCGTCCTTTTTGGTGACAAGTGAAAAGCCATGCTTCACAAGGGTTATCTTTCCACCATGGTTTTCGTAGTATTCAAGGTTTGAAAAGGTAACACGTCCGTCATTGACAGCTTCACCAGATATCGAAACGCAAAGCCCTTTGTCTGACGCTTTCCCTGCACTCTCCACTCCGAAAGCAAAGGGAAGTCCGTCTATCATTATCTCTCCGCAGGTGGAAAACTGCAACTTCACCTGCTTTTTCTTCAAGCCTGCAAATGGATTTTTCATGACAACTCCTATATTAAAGGTCGATCTGCACGCCGCCAACAGGTCTTATGGACAGCACATAGCATGAGCCTTCACCGAATACTCTCTCCATTTCAGCCTTGAAAGCTTCAAGCTTCTTTTCGGGTACAAACGCTTGGATAGTTCCTGCAAAGCCACCGCCGTGAACTCTGCAAGCACCCTCACCGCCAAGAGCCTGCTTTGCAAGATACAAAGCCAGTGAAAGACCCTGCTCGTTTGGGGCAGAAGAAGCATAGATGTTCTGAAGATACTTGAATGATGAATCTCCTGATTCATTGATAAGGCTCAGGAAAGCGTCAAAGTCGCCCTCTGAAAGTGCGGAAGCTTCCTTGCCAACTCTCTCGTTATCGTCAAAGAAGTGGAGCGCTCTAAGCACAGCTCTGTCACTGCACTTTTCTCTAACGGCGCAGATGTTTTCAAGAAGCTGTTCCTTTGTAATTTCTCTCAGCACCTTTTTGCCAAAGAAAGCCGCAACAGACTTCATTTCCGCAGGGATAGCCGCATACTCAGGGGTGAGGTCGGCATGGTTGCCCTTTGTGTCAACGATACACAGTGCGTGACCGCTTTTTGTGAAATCGAACTTTACAGAGTCGATAACAGGGTGCTTTTCGTCAGCAAAGTCGATAGTGATAAATCCGCCTACTGATGAAGCCATTTGGTCCATAAGGCCTGACGGCTTGCCAAAATATACATTTTCCGCAAACTGAGCTATCTGAGCTATTTCCACTGCAGATACCTCGCCCTCATTGTAAAGACCGTTGAGGATAGTGCCGATAAGAACTTCATAAGCCGCAGATGAAGAAAGTCCAGAGCCTTTGAGCACGTTTGAAGTAGCATAAGCCTTGAAGCCCCCGGCATTGTGACCATTCTTCTTAAAGCCTGCGGACATACCTCTTATAAGTGCCGCTGATGTGTTTTTCTGCTCCTCGTAGATAGTGTCGTCATCAACGTTCACAGTGTCCATTGGGAAGCCCTCGGACTTTATTGTAATAACGTTCTCTTCGTTGTCAGGAGCGACAGCGGCAATAACGTCGAGTGAAACGCCTGCCGCAAGAACACAGCCGAAGTTGTGGTCGGTGTGGTTGCCGCCTACCTCAGTTCTGCCTGGAGCTGAGAAGAAAGCAGTTGGCTTTTCACCGAAAAGCTTTTCAAATTCATCTGCAACTCTGTTATATCTTTCTCTCTGAAACGCTGTCATATCGGCTGTGTAGACCTCGTCAAGTGTGTATTTTTTCATTATGTATATCCTCCGAACGTAAATATAAGTATACCTTGTTATTATACAACATTTATGCTCTTTTTTCAAGTACAATTTTTTAAACAAGTGAGGAGGTAAGAATGAGGAATGAGGAGTGTTAAGAGTGAGGAATGAGGAATTATGGTATCGCCTGGCGGCGATTTATTTTTTGTTGCTCAAAACGTGTAAGCTGGCATAACTTTTTGCACAGAAGCTCCCTTGATATTTTATGCAAACTGACAAAATTGCCGTAAGCAAACTTTTTATAACACTCTATTGGTGCTTTAAATCAAAAAAGCTGTTGCATTTTGGTGATATTTGTGGTATAATTACTTATGTCTATTTTAATTATTGTTTATTTCTACCGACCACGAAAAATGGTCGGTGCAGTGAAAGGAAAGATTTATTGTATGAAAAAACTAATGCTTGGAAACGAGGCGTTTGCAAGAGGTCTGTATGAGGCAGGCTGTAAGGTTGTATCATCTTACCCTGGTACTCCGTCAACTGAGATAACAGAAGCTGTTGCAAAATATGACGAGGTATATGCTGAGTGGGCGCCTAATGAAAAGGTGGCAATGGAAGTGGCTCTTGGTGCTTCTATAGGCGGTGCAAGAAGCTTCTGCGGAATGAAGCACGTTGGTCTTAACGTTGCCGCTGACCCTCTTTACACAGCAGGCTACACAGGCGTAACGGCAGGTATGGTAATAGCTGTCGCCGATGACCCTGGTATGCACTCGTCACAGAACGAGCAGGATTCACGTCACCATGCTATCGCTTCTAAGACAATGATGATAGAGCCTTCCGATTCAGGAGAGTGCAAGGAGTTTGCTAAGGCTGCTTTCGAGCTTTCTGAAAAGTTCGATGTTCCTGTTATCGTAAGACTGTCCACCAGAGTTTCTCACTCTCAGTCAGCCGTTGAGCTTTGCGAGAGAGAGGAAAGGGAGAATATCCCATATGAAAAGAATATCCAGAAGTATGTTATGATGCCTGGTAACGCTATTCGCCGTCATCCTGTTGTTGAGGCAAGAATGAAGGCTATCGCTGATTATGCCGAAACTTCACCACTCAACAAGGTAGAGATGAACGATACAAAGATAGGCGTTATCACAAGCGGTATCTCATATCAGTATGCAAAGGAAGCTCTGGGCGACAAGGCTTCATATCTCAAACTCGGTATCGTAAACCCAATGCCAATTCAGATAATAAAGGACTTTGCCGCAAAGTGCGAAAAGGTCTATGTAATCGAGGAGCTTGACGATGTTATCGAAACACACTGCAAAAAGAATGGTGTGAACGTTATCGGCAAGGAACTGTTCAGCCTTATGGGCGAGATATCACAGACTATCGTTGCCGAAAAGATACTTGGCGAGAAGAATGAGTATATCACATTTGAGGATAACGTGCCTGTAAGACCTCCTGTTATGTGTCCGGGATGTCCACACAGAGGTCTGTTCTATTGCCTGCATAAGCTGGGCGTTATGGTATCAGGCGATATCGGCTGTTACACTCTCGGTGCAACAGCACCGCTTTGTGCTATGGATTCAACTATCTGTATGGGTGCGTCTATCAGCGGACTTCACGGATTTAACAAGGCAAGAGGTGCAGAGGCTGAGAAGAAGTCTGTTGCCGTTATCGGTGATTCTACATTCATGCACAGCGGTATGACAGGTCTTGTGAATGTTGCATATAACTCCACAAATTCAACTGTTATCATTCTCGATAACTCTATCACAGGTATGACGGGTCATCAGCAGAACCCTACAACCGGTAAAAACCTTAAGGGCGACCCTGCTTATGCCGTTGACCTTGAAATGCTCTGCCATTCACTTGGTATCAAGAGCGTAAGAGTCGTTGACCCATATCACATGGCTGAAACAGAGGCTGTTATCAAGGAAGAGCTTGCCAAGGAAGAACCAAGCGTTATTATTTCAAGACGTCCATGCGCACTTCTTAAATATGTAAAGCACAATCCACCGCTCAAGGTAAACAAGGATAAGTGCGTTGGCTGTAAGCAGTGCCTGAAGATAGGCTGTCCTGCTATATCTATCCATGACGGCAAGTGCGTTATCGACCATACACAGTGCGTAGGCTGCGGCATATGTAAGGAAATGTGTAAGCTGGGTGCGATATGCGACTAATGATAACATATATTTCGAGGTGTAAATAATGAAAACAAGATCAATTATGATAGTGGGCGTAGGCGGACAGGGCTCTCTGCTTGCGTCAAGAATAATAGGAAACGTGCTTCTCTCACAGGGCTTTGATGTCAAGGTCAGCGAGGTACACGGAATGAGCCAGCGTGGCGGCTCTGTTGTTACATACGTTAAGTACGGCAGCGAGGTATGCTCGCCAGTAGTTGAAAAAGGCGAAGCTGATATCATCATCAGCTTTGAACAGCTTGAAGCCGCAAGATATGTTTCATATCTCAAGAAGGGCGGACATATCATAACTTCAACTCAGCAGATAGACCCAATGCCTGTTATCACAGGTGCGGCTGTTTATCCTGAGGATATCATAGGCAAGCTTAAAGCAGAGGGCGTTGACGTTATCGCTGTTGACGCACTGGCACTTGCGGAGCAGGCTGGTACTGCAAAGGCTTCAAACGTTGTTCTCATGGGCGTTGTGTCAACTAAAATGGCTTTTGACGAGGACGTTTGGCAGAAGGCTCTTGAAAACTGTGTTCCTGCAAAGTTCCTTGAACTGAATAAAAAGGCGTTCGCTCTCGGCAGAGAGGTAAAATAATGGACGAGGTAAGCGGTCTTATCATAAAAATGACCGAGTTTTTCAGCGGCGACCCTAAGCGTATACAGCACTTTATAAAGGTGCATACCTTTGCCCGTGTTATCGGCAGGGCAGAGGGACTTGATATCCGCACTATGTATTGTCTTGATGTTGCGTCAGTGGTGAATGATATCGGCATAAAGCCTGCGGAGGAGAGATACGGCAAGGGTCACTGCGGAGGCAAATTGCAGGAGCAGCTAGGCCCTGAGCCTGCACAAAAAATGCTCAGAGAGCTTGACTTTGACGAGGATATCATAGAAAGGGTGTGCTTTCTTATCGCACATCACCACACCTATGAGGGCGCCCAGGGGCTTGACTGGCAGATACTTTTAGAGGCTGATTTTCTTGTGAACGCTTATGAGGACAGTCTGTCCAAAGAGAGCATAAAAAGCTTTCGGGATAAGGTGTTCAAAACGAAGGCTGGCATAAAAATGCTTGAAGATATGTACGGCGTATGATACTTGTGCAAAGTTGATACCCGAGTAATATGACCGAAACCATTTTAACAGGAGGTGTGTTCCAATGGGAAAATATTGGAACGAAGAGATCGAGTGCATGGCGCACGAGGACATGAAAAAGCTCCAGAGCGAAAGACTTGTCAAGCAGGTCAAGCACGTCTGGGACAATGTGCCATACTACAAGAAGCTTATGGAAGAAAAGGGCGTAACGCCTGATGATATCCACGGCATTGAGGACCTGCACAAGCTGCCGTTCCTTTCAAAGGCTGATCTGCGTGAGGCTTATCCTTACGGTCTGCTTGCAAAGCCGCTTTCAGAGTGCGTGAGAATACATTCTACAAGCGGAACCACAGGCAAGAGAGTTGTGGCTTTCTACACTCAGCATGATATCGACCTTTGGGAAAATTGCTGTGCAAGAGCTATAGTTGCCGCAGGCGGATCAAAAGACGACGTTTGCCACGTTGCATATGGCTATGGACTTTTTACAGGCGGAGCAGGTCTTAACGGCGGCTCTCATAAGGTGGGCTGTCTTACTCTGCCGATGTCATCAGGAAACACAGAAAGACAGATACAGTTCATGCAGGATCTAGGTTCTACTATCCTGTGCTGTACTCCGTCATATGCCGCTTATATAGGTGAAACTGTAAAGGAAATGGGCATAAAGCCAGAAGATCTTACACTCAAAGCTGGTATCTTCGGTGCTGAGCCTTGGACGGAGGAAATGCGTCACGAGATAGAGAATCTTCTTGGCATCAAGGCTTACGATATCTATGGTCTGACAGAAACAAGCGGTCCTGGCGTAGCTTTCGAGTGCGAAGCACAGTCTGGTATGCACATCAATGAGGACAACTTTATCGCAGAGATAATCGACCCTGACACAGGAGAGGTGCTTCCTGAAGGCTCAAAGGGCGAGCTTGTATTCACAAGTATCACAAAGGAAGCTTTCCCTCTGCTGAGATACAGAACAAGAGATATCTGTATTCTTACAAGAGAGAAATGCTCATGTGGCAGAACTCTCGTCAAAATGTGCAAGCCAATGGGCAGAAGCGACGATATGCTCATCATTAAGGGCGTAAACGTGTTCCCATCTCAGATAGAGTCAGTGCTTCTTAAGATATCAAAAGCAAGCCCTAACTATCAGATAGTCGTTGACAGGGTGAACAATTCTGATACTTTCGAGATAAGAGTCGAGCTTAATGACGATATGTTCTCTGATACTGTCAAGTCTATCGAGGATCTTGAAAAGAAGATATCCAACGATATCCATAATATCCTTGGCATCAAGGCGAAGATAAGACTTGTTGAGCCAAAGAGCATTCCACGTTCTGAGGGCAAGGCAGTAAGAGTTATCGACAAGAGAAAGCTTGTCTAAAAGACAGGGGGTAATTTTATGACAGTAAAACAGCTTTCGGTTTTTATTGAAAACAGACCTGGCAGATTGTCTGCCGTTACAAAAATACTCGGGGATAATGATGTGAATATCCGTGCAATGTCCCTTGCTGACACAAAGGATTTCGGTATTCTCAGACTTATCGTTGACGATTTTGAAAAAGCAGTTTCAGCCTTGAAAACAGAGGGCTTTTCCGTTACTACCACTCAGGTGCTTGCAGTGGAGATAAATGACCGCCCAGGCGGACTTTCAGAAGCAATGAAGGCTCTCTACAATGACAACATCAGCGTTGAGTATATGTATTCTGCATTCATAAACACTAAGGAAAACACGGCTTATCTTATCCTTAGAGTGGAGAATGTTACAGCCGCTCTGGAAGCTTTGAGTGAAGCAGGATTTGCACTTATCTCACAGCAGGAATTGGCAAGCATCTAGCTGATTAGTAAATACTAACTGAAAACTCACTTAAAATCTATGTGAAATTTTTATGAAATGCCGAAAACCTCTTGATTTTTTCAGAAAATGTGTTATTATATAAGTATAGTATTTGATATGATACTTGTAGAATTTATGCAAGGAGGTCTGTGAAAATGGCTTATAAGATTAGTGATGAGTGCATCGGCTGCGGCGCTTGCATGGACGCATGTCCAGTAGGAGCTATCTCCGAGGCTGACGGTAAGTGTGCTATTAACGCTGACGAGTGCATCGACTGCGGTTCTTGCGCAGGTACTTGCCCTGTAGGAGCACCTCAGGCTGAGTAATTTACTTAAACTAAGAGAAAACGTCTGTCATATGGCAGGCGTTTTTTTGCACTTATTTTTTTGTGTATTAGTTTTCAGCGCGTTATCATAAAACTGTCACATTGGCGGAGTATTATATAGACACGATAAGAGAAAGACAAAAAGATGAAATTTACACATATACTTTTTTCTCCATATATACTTCATATACTTCAAAAAGGGAACGCTGGCTTGTGTCAGCGTTCTTTTTTTGCGTGGGTGATTTTGTGGATAGATATGTAAAATATCGTGGAAAATATGGGTTTTTGTAACGCAGGTGTCCGTTTTTCGGTATTATTAATAAAAGTTTTGCGAAATTTGTTAAAAGTGATAAAAATAGAACCCTTATTGTAGTTCCTTGGATATAAAATGTACAATGGTTGTAACTTGGCGTTCATATAAACTTCATAAACGAACGAAAAATCGGCTTGAAAATTACAATTTGATTACAATGCCCCTTGACTTTTGTAACCTTATTCATTATAATATGGTTTAGTTTATCACATTTGAAAGGAGCGTTCTGAATTGGGTTATTTGAAGTCGGGAATATCCCGCTGTGTGGCTGTGCTTTCTGCCTGCGGAGTTGTGACAGTATCTGCTGTGACTTTTGCGACACTTGATAAAAACGTTATCCAGCCATGTGCGGTCATGCCGCCTGAAAATGCAAAGGTCATTTCTGCTGTTTCTGACAATGAAACATCTGAGCAGATCGGGGATATCACAACTGTTTTTACAACATCAGCCGTCAAGGAAACTGCGAAAAATTCTCAGACCGAGGCTGTTAAGGCTGTAAAAACTGCAAAAAGCGAAAAAACAAAGGCAACAAAGCCAGCTTCCGAAACAGCTTTGAGATCAGAGAGCGTAACGACCTCTGTAATATCACAGAAGCCAGCGTCAGTGACCGCAGTGCAGAGCGTGACTTCCGCTGACACAAAGTTTAGCATATCAGTAAGCCTTGTGACAAAGAAAACTCAGCAGGCTTCAAAGTCTGAAACAAAGGTTTCTGCTGTTACTTCCGCCCCTGTCAGCACTACTGACAGCGATACTGTTGCCTCAAAGGCTACAAAAAAGACTACAACAGTGAAAACTACTACTGCAAAAACTACTACCACTGCAAAGACAACAACTGCCCCTGTTACGACCACAACGCCTGCGGTGACTACTACCAAGAAAAAGACCACCACCACTAAGGTGACAACAACTAAAAAGCCTGTTACAACTACAACCACTGCGCCTGTTGTCGACAACGGCAAGACCCCTGCACAGCGACTTAATTCTGCAGTGCTTGATCCAAAGGCGACGCTCAGCGCAAAGGAAGAAAAGATACTTCTGAAATATCTCCATAAGATAATATCAGATGATATGACAAACTACGAAAAGGCTGTGGCTTGCTACGATTATATTATAAAGAACACGGTCTACGATTACGGCGGCTGGGCAAATCCTGTCAAGGCTGTTCTTGAGGACGGTTACGGCACTTGCACAGAATATTCTTACGTTTACGCTGCAATGCTCAACTACATAGGCTTTGACGCAAAGACCGTTGACGGCAAGACCGCTATGGCGGCAGGCGGTTACGGCTATCATATGTGGGTGGAGGTAACGATAAACGGTCAGGTATATGTTATGGACCCTCAGGTGGACGATAACATGAGCTGGGGAGCGTATATCTCCCATGACCGCTTCTGCAAGACCTACAGCGAGGTCAAGAACAAGTATATAAAAGATTGATATTGTATCGGGTGGAGTTATCTGCCCGATATTTTTTTCTATGTTTGCGTGTAGTTCGTTTGCAGTACGTTTATTTGTACATTAAATAAGAATATCCGGCACTCTTTTTGTGACAAATTTTTCAGCCTATCCTATAGACAAAAGGAAAAAAGCATGATATAATTATTCTTGATACATTGTCGGCAAATGCCGAACGTCATTTTGTACAGGAGGATAATTGATGACGGAAAATTCCACAAAGATAACGAAAAAACCTGCGACATCAGTGAAGGAAAACAGCTCTGTCAAAGGTTCGTCAAAGAATAAGAAAAGAAAGAAAAAACGCAACAATATCGGCATTATCTGCGGCACTGCGGCAGCGGCTATCATAATAGTTGTGGGCGGAGGATATTTCATTGGAAGAGCTTACTATAGCAACAGATTTCTGAGCGGCACAACAGTGAATGGCGTTGACGTGGGCGGAAAGACATTTGAACAGGCTTGCGATCTGCTCGGGGTGAACGATATGCCTTATGAGCTTACGGTCAAAACTATCGACGGCACGTCTGTTGTTTTCAAGACGGCTGATTTTGATTACAGACTAAGTGGCAAGGACGATCTTCAGAAGATTTATGACAGCGTGAACAGAAAAACATGGTTCTCGGGATTTATACAGAACTCCACCTATAGTTTTAATGAGGACATCACATTTGATGTTGAGAAGCTTCAGAAGCTTGTGGAGAAAGCAAACTGGGGCGATGTTGAAACTGCCGATGCAAAGCTTGGTCTTAACGAGGATAAGACGGCTTATGTTATCACCCCTGAGGTGCAGGGAAACAAGATAACCGATATGAAAAAGCTTGAAGCTTGTGTTACGCAAAGCGTGGCGGCAGGTGAGCTTAGCGTTGAGCTTGACAAGGACACAGGTTGTTATTCTCTTCCGGAGGTGAAGAGCGCAGACCTTGAGGACGATTGCAAGAAACGAAATGATGTTTTCCAGCTTTCTGTCACATACGATTTTGACTACACCACAGAAACTCTCACGGGCGAGGAGCTTATGAAGATGATAAAGCTCAAAGATGACGGAAGCTACACTGTGGACAGAAAGAAAGCCATGGAGTATGTGGAAAAGCTCGCAAAGAAGTATGATACATATAATACTAAGAGAAAATTCCACGCCACTTTGCAGGGCGACATAATCGTGCCGACAAGCTCCGATGCTAAATACGGCTGGTGGATAGATCAGGAAAAGACTTGTGACGATCTTGTGGATATGCTTGAAAAGGGCGAGAGCGTTGACAAGGTGGACCCTATCTATTACAGTACCGGTTATTTTGACTTTACAGGCGTTGAGTCTGCGAGAAGCAAGGACGATGATATAGGCGACACTTATATTGAGATAGACCTTACCGACCAGCACTTGTGGTATTATGAAAAGGGCAAGAAAAAGCTCGATACCTATATAGTTTCAGGTCAGACCACATCTGAGGCGAGAACAACTCTCCCTGGTGTTTATAAGCTGTGGTCAAAGGAGACCAACAAGCGTATGAAAGACACAAATGCCGATGGCGACGAGTGGGATACAAAGTGCAACTTCTGGAACAACGTTTCTCTCTGCGGAATAGGTCTTCACGATTCAACGTGGCGAGGCGGATATTTCGGCGGTGAGATATACAAATACAACGGCTCTCACGGCTGTATAAATATGAGCTATGACGACGCCAAATATGTTTATGACAACGTGCCTTACGGTACGCCTGTTGTTATGTACTACAAGTCTGCGGATAAATAATAAGGACGGTCAAGGTATCATGCCTTGACCGCTTTTTGTAAGGAGTGTTTTTTTATGGAAAAGATATTATACAGAGAGGACTTTACGGCTGAGGAGCTTCCAAGCGAGGTGATAGAGCGTATCAAAGGCGTTTCCTATAAGGAAAATCCCTATGTGAAGCTGGGCGACCTTGCCTATCTGCGTGTGAGATATTATGACTTTGAGCATAAGGTACAGTCTGGGGAGCTTATCGTGGCGAGGAAGCTTGCGCAGGAGGTTCTGGATATCTTCTATGAACTTTTCGAGGGCGGTTATGAGATAGAAAAAATCAGGCTCGTGGACGAGTATGACGCTGATGATGAAAGGTCAATGGCGGATAACAATTCCTCTGCCTTCAACTACAGGGTGGTGGCTGGTACCAACACTATCTCGGCTCACAGCTACGGCAGGGCGATAGACATAAACCCTCTTATAAATCCTTATATAGTGGGGAATAAGGTCATGCCTGCCAATGCTACAGAGTATGCAGACCGTGACAAGGCTTTTGATCACAAGATTGACAGAACAGACCTTTGCTATTGCATTTTCAGGCGTCACGGCTGGAAATGGGGTGGCGACTGGAACAATTCTAAGGATTATCAGCATTTTTACAAAGAGTACGATTCTCCGCTGAAAATGGCTGTAAATAAGCTGAAAAGAGCGTTGTTACGTTAGTTTGCGAGGTTTACCTAGGAAAGCGATATGAAATCATAAGTTATATATGTATACCGATTAACTAAAAATTAATAATGAATTTATGCAAGTTTTATCATTCACTCTTGCATTTTGCTGTAATGTGTGTTATAATGATTAAGCCGCCAAAAAAGACGGCAAAAGGCTATTTTCTTGCATTTGTGCGAAAAACCACGCTTTGGGTTTACTTGCGCTTATGCAGGATTGCAGGATTTTAATTTCTTCCTGCAAATTTTTTTATTAAAAACAGCTAAAAATCGGCTATGAGCCGTGAAATAACATACGTTGCTGAACGATAAGCTATAATTTTTTTACAGTTTGGCAGGAAAGGGTGATAAAAATGGAACGCATGGAGGATATGACTAATGTAAAAAGCCTGTATTCACCGAAATTCGAGCATGATAACTGCGGAATAGGTGCTGTTGTGAACATTAAGGGCAAAAAGAGCCACGATACTGTTGCAAATGCGCTGACTATCGTTGAAACGCTTGAGCATCGTGCTGGTAAGGACGCAGAGGGCAAAACAGGTGACGGAGTAGGTATCCTGCTTCAGATCTCACATAAATTCTTCAAGAAGATCGCTGCCGCAGAGCTTGGCATCACGCTGGGCGAGGAAAGAGATTATGCTGTTGGTATGTTCTTCTTCCCACAGAACGAGCTTGCGAGAAATCAGGCAAAGAAGATGTTTGAGATAATCGCCGAAAAAGAGGGTCTGGAGATCCTTGGCTGGAGAGTCGTTCCTGCAAAGCCTGAGGTGCTTGGCAAGAGAGCTGCCCAGTGTATGCCTGCCATAATGCAGTGCTTCATCAAGCGTCCAAAGGGCGTTAAAAAGGGTCTTGACTTTGACCGCAAGCTATATGTTGCAAGACGTGTGTTCGAGCAGTCGAATGAGGACACCTACGTTGTATCACTTTCAAGCAGAACTATAGTATATAAAGGAATGTTCCTTGTGCAGGATCTCAGAAAGTTCTTCCCTGACCTTCAGGATAAGGACTACGAGTCTGCTATCGCTATGGTACATTCAAGATTTTCTACCAACACAAACCCAAGCTGGCAGAGAGCGCATCCTAACAGAATGATCGTTCACAACGGTGAGATAAACACTATCAGAGGCAATGCTGATAAAATGCTCGCTCGTGAGGAAACGATGAAGTCTGAGCATTTGAAAGGCGACCTTGACAAGGTCACACCTGTTGTAAACACAGAAGGCTCTGACTCTGCAATGCTCGACAACACACTTGAATTTTTGGTCATGAGTGGAATGGATCTGCCGCTGGCTGTCATGATAACGATCCCTGAGCCATGGGATAACAACGGCACGATGAGTCAGGCTAAGAAAGACTTCTATCAGTATTACGCAACTATGATGGAGCCATGGGACGGACCTGCTTCTATCCTTTTCTCTGACGGAGATATCATGGGTGCAGTGCTTGACAGAAACGGTCTGCGTCCGTCAAGATATTATATCACAAAGGACGGCAATCTTATTCTTTCATCTGAGGTTGGCGCACTTCCTATCCCGTCAGACAATATCGTTGAAAAGGAAAGACTTCGCCCAGGCAAAATGCTTCTTGTTGATACTGTTCAGGGCAGAGTTATCGACGATGACGAGCTTAAGGAATACTATGCTTCAAAGCAGCCTTACGGCGAGTGGCTTGACAGCAACCTTGTCAGACTTAAAGACCTTAAGATACCAAACATCAAGGTAGAGGAACACGGATACGAGGAAAGACAAAGACTTCAGAAAGCTTTTGGCTATACCTATGAGGACGTTATGACATCTATCCTGCCAATGGCAAAGAACGGCTCTGAGTCTATTGCCGCTATGGGTACAGACAGCCCGCTTGCAGTACTTTCAAAAGAGCCTCAGCCACTGTTCAACTACTTCAAACAGCTCTTTGCACAGGTAACAAATCCGCCTATAGACGCTATCAGAGAGGAAATAGTTACCTCCACAACTGTCTATATTGGTGAGGACGGCAACATTCTTGAAGAAAAGCCTGAAAATTGCAAGGTAATGAAGATACACGACCCTATCCTTACCTCGACAGATATCCTTAAAATAAAGAATATGCACATTCCTGGCTTTAAGGTAGCTGTTATCCCTATACTTTATTATAAGAACACAAGACTTGAAAAGGCTATAAACAGACTTTATATAGAAGCAGACAAGGCGTTCAGCGAGGGCGCAAATATCCTTATCCTTTCAGACAGGGGAGTTGACGAGAACCACCTTGCTATCCCGTCACTGCTTGCAGTATCAGCGCTTCATCAGCACCTTGTTGTTACAAAGAAGAGAACATCTCTTGCTATTATCCTCGAAAGCGGCGAGCCTAGAGAAGTTCATCACTTTGCAACACTGCTTGGCTATGGCGCTTCCGCTATCAACCCTTATCTTGCTCAGGAAACTATTCACGAGCTTATTGCTGACGACCTTCTCGATAAGGATTACTATGCCGCTGTTGACGATTATAATGCAGCTGTTCTCCATGGTATCGTAAAGATAGCTTCAAAAATGGGTATCTCTACTATACAGTCATATCAAGGCTCACAGATATTTGAGGCTATCGGTATCGGTCAGGATGTTATAAACAAGTATTTCACAGGTACAGTCAGCAGAATAGGCGGTATCACTATCTCTGATATTGAAAAGAACGTTGACAGACTTCATACATCAGCCTTTGACCCTCTTGGACTTGGCACAGACACAGAGCTTGAATCAAGAGGAAGCCACAAGTTCAGAAGCGGTAAGGAGGAGCATCTCTACAATCCTCAGTCTATCTATCTGCTCCAGCAGGCTGCAAGGACTGGTGACTATGAAACATACAAGAAGTATTCAAAGCTTATCTCTGAGGAAATGGATCCTGTGAACATCAGAGGTCTTATGGATTTCAACTTTGCTGAGAATCCTGTTCCGCTGGAGGAAGTTGAGAGCGTTGACTCTATTGTAAGAAGATTTAAGACGGGCGCTATGTCATACGGCTCTATCTCGCAGGAAGCTCATGAAGCACTTGCTATCGCAATGAACAGACTTCACGGCAAGTCAAACTCAGGCGAGGGCGGTGAGAGCCTTGACAGACTTCTCACAAAGGGTACTTCTGAGGACAGATGTTCAGCTATCAAGCAGGTGGCTTCGGGACGTTTCGGTGTAACTTCAAGATACCTCACATCTGCTGATGAGATACAGATAAAAATGGCACAGGGCGCAAAGCCTGGCGAGGGCGGTCATCTCCCTGGCAAAAAGGTTTATCCATGGATAGCTAAAACAAGACACTCCACACCTGGCGTGTCGCTTATCTCACCTCCGCCACACCACGATATCTACTCTATCGAGGACTTGGCTCAGCTTATCTATGACCTGAAAAACGCAAACAAGAACGCAAGAATTTCTGTAAAGCTCGTTTCTGAGTGCGGTGTTGGTACAGTTGCGGCAGGCGTTGCAAAGGCAGGCGCAGGAGTTATCCTTATCTCAGGCTATGACGGCGGTACAGGTGCGGCTCCTAGAAACTCTATCTACAATGCAGGACTTCCATGGGAGCTTGGACTTGCAGAAGCACACCAGACCCTTATCAAGAACGGTCTTAGAAACAAGGTCGTTATCGAAACAGACGGAAAGCTCATGACAGGCCGTGATGTTGTTATCGCAGCGATCCTTGGCGCAGAGGAGTTCGGCTTTGCTACCGCTCCGCTGATAACACTTGGCTGTGCAATGATGAGAGTATGTAATCTTGATACTTGCCCATTTGGTGTTGCAACACAGAACCCGGAGCTTAGAAAGAAGTTCCCCGGCAAGCCTGAATATGTAATGAATTTTATGATATTCGTGGCTTCCGAGCTTAGAGAATATATGTCAAAGCTTGGCGTAAGAACAGTTGACGAGCTTGTGGGAAGAATTGACCTTATCAAGCCAAAGGCTGGTATCACAGGCACTGCGGCACAAGTTGACCTTTCTAATATCATCAACTCTGATTACGTTTCAGAAAAGGTAGAATACAACAAGAAATCCAAGTATGACTTCAAGCTTGAAAACACTCTTGATGAAAAGGTACTCATGAAGGAGTTTGAGAAAAACCTTAAGAGTGGTGAGAAGAAGTCTATCACAGTAAATGTCAAGAACACAGACCGTTCATTCGGTACTATCTTCGGTTCAGAGATAACAAGAAAGTATTATAACACACTTGCTGACGATACATACAAGATAGTCTGCAACGGCTCAGGCGGACAGAGCTTCGGCGCATTTATCCCGAACGGCTTGACCCTCGAGCTTGTGGGCGACTCTAACGATTATTTCGGCAAGGGACTTTCAGGCGGTAAGCTCGTTGTTTATCCTCCAAAGGATTCCACTTTCAAAGCCGAGGACAATATCATTATCGGTAACGTTGCACTTTACGGCGCAACAAGCGGTAAGGCGTTCATCGACGGTGTTGCAGGCGAGCGTTTCTGCGTAAGAAACTCAGGCGCAGTGGCAGTTGTCGAGGGCGTTGGCGACCACGGCTGTGAGTATATGACAGGCGGCTGTGTGGTAGTTATCGGCAAGACGGGCAAAAACTTTGCGGCAGGTATGTCGGGCGGTGTAGCTTACGTTCTTGACGAGGACAGACACCTTTACACAAGACTCAACAAGGAAATGGTACTTTTCTCTGAGGTCAAGGAGAAGTACGATATAATTCAGCTCAAAGACCTTATCCAGCAGCACGTTGACGCAACAGGCTCTGAAAAGGGCAAGCGTATTCTTGATAACTTTGAGGAATATCTGCCTAAGTTCAAGAAGATAATCCCTCACGATTACAAGAAGATGATGTCTGCTATAGCTTCAATGGAAGAAAAGGGTATGAGTAGTGATCAGGCGCAGATAGAAGCATTCTATCAGATCATCAACGGCAAGCAGTAAGCCTGCGCACATGAGATATTGTACTTTTAAAAACGAAAGGAGGATATACTTGCCGTGAAAGCAAGTATAGTTGAGATATGGGAAAGCCAACTGGTTTTATGGACTATAAGCGTGAGGACGCAGCAGCGTTCTCCGTTGAGGAACGTATAAAGAATTTTAATGAATTTCACACTCCTCTTTCAAAGGAGGAGCAGCAGAAGCAGGGAGCAAGATGTATGGACTGCGGTGTGCCGTTCTGTCAGGCAGGAATGAAGATAGGCAACGCATTTTCAGGCTGTCCGCTTAACAATCTTATCCCTGAATGGAACGACCTTATATACAAGGGCAACTGGGAGCAGGCATATTACAGACTTCATATGACGAACAATTTTCCTGAGTTCACATCAAGAGTTTGTCCTGCACTTTGCGAAAAAGCCTGCACCTGCGGAGCTAATGGCGACGCTGTTACCACAAAGGCTAACGAATACGGCATTATCGAAAATGCTTATGCCTGCGGATATGCTTCAGCAAGAGTGCCAAAGGTAAGAACAGGAAAGACTATCGCTGTTATAGGCTCAGGCCCGTCAGGTCTTGCTGCCGCTGACCAGCTCAATCAGAGAGGTCACAGTGTAACAGTTTTCGAGCGTGAGGACAGAGTGGGCGGTCTGCTTATGTACGGCATACCGAACATGAAGCTTGAAAAGCAGATAATCGAGCGCAAGATAAACATAATGAAAGAAGAGGGCATCGAGTTCCGCACAGACGTTAATGTGGGCAAGGATATCACAGCGGCTGAGCTTCTCAAGGACTTCGACAGAGTAATACTTTGTTGTGGTGCTTCAAACCCTAGAGATATCAAAGCCGAGGGCAGAGATGCAAAGGGTATCTATTTTGCAGTGGATTTTCTGAAATCCACAACTAAGGCGCTGCTGAACGGCGGCCTTACGGATAAAAACCACATTTCCGCAAAGGGCAAGAACGTCATGGTAATAGGTGGCGGAGATACAGGAAATGACTGCGTTGGTACAAGCGTAAGACATGGCGCAAAGAGCGTTTTGCAGCTTGAAATGATGCCAAAGCTTCCTGACACGAGAGCCGAGAACAACCCATGGCCACAGTGGCCAATGGTCTGCAAGACAGATTACGGTCAGGAGGAAGCTATCGGTGTGTTCGGTCATGACCCGAGAGTTTATCAGACAACTGTCAAGGAGTTTCTCAAAGACAAAAAGGGCAATCTTAAGGGCGCAGTGCTTGTAAAGCTCTCCCCTGAGAAGGACCCTAAGTCAGGCAGAACGATAATGAAGCCTGTTGAGGGCAGCGAATACAAGGTAGAAACCGAGCTTGTTCTTATTGCGGCAGGCTTTCTGGGATCTGAAAGCTATCTCACAAAGGCTTTTGGCGTTGAGGTAGACGGCAGAACGAATATCGCAACAGCCGACGGCACACATCAGACAAACGTGAAGAACGTCTTTGCCGCAGGCGACGTGCGCAGAGGACAGTCACTTGTAGTATGGGCTATCAGAGAGGGCAGAGATGTTGCCCGTGAGGTGGATAAGAGCCTTATGGAGTATACAAATCTGTAATACGAGGTAAAAATATAACACCGTCCGAGGAGTTCGGGCGGTGTTTTTTGTGTGTAGGGTATCATACCCATGGGCGGCGACAAAAAATCCGCTACCATAAATGATAGCGGATTTGGGTGCAGGGACACGTCCCTGCTGGAGCTGCTAACCGGGCTTGAACCGGTGACCTCGTCCTTACCAACCAATCAAGAAATGCCGTAAAATCGGCGCTTATCGGTGAAATGTTCCACTAATGTTCCACTGGCTTTCTTAACTTTGACATTTCTTCCGCTAGTGCTTTTGCGTCCTGCCCTGAGTGATTGTATATATCTGCCGTTGTTTCATACTTGGCATGACCGATGATACGTTGTAATTTTTCGGGCTGCATACCGCAATCTGCTGAGAGGGTGGCGAAAGTGTGACGGCAACAATGTGGCGTTATCTCTGTGTCATATTTCTTTGTCGTTTTGCCGCTTTTTAGCTCTGTAACTGTCGGCTCAGGTATCACACCGCATTCGGCAAGTGCAGGGTAAAAATTGCGTTTTCTGAAATTGTTTACATCTCCATTCAGCAAAAAATCTGTCTTGCTTTCATTGTACCAATCTTGTACAAACGTCTTTATTTCGGGTATCTGTGACGGAAACGGCACAAGTCTGTCCTTGCCCGCTTCGGTCTTGATGCCGCCGATCATGTAGTTCTCGGCAAGGTGGACATTCTTTTTAAGTATCGTGAACACCTCGCCGATACGAAAACCTGTGTAGATCATAAACAAAATGACTTGGACAGATCTATCCGAAGAGTGTTTCCACAGCTTTTCAAGCTCTTCCGCTGTAAAAATTCTTTTCTCTTTCTTAACCTCTTTTGGAAGTGTTATGTATTCAGCATAGTTTTTGTCTATGATGTCATTTTGGGCGGCGTACTTGCAGAGCTGTGAGCATAGCTGCTTGATTTTTGCGCATTGCGAACGGCTGAAACGTTTGGCACATTCGGTTATGCACCTCTGATAATCTGCTGTTTTAAGCTCTGACATCTTCCTGCCTGCGATACTATCAAGGTATCTCCATGCGGTCTTGTAGCCCTGCTCACCACTCTTTGTAAGGCTTTCAAAATGCTCGGAACTCCAATTCTCATACGCTTGTGCAAGAGTTAGGCTGGAGTGATCTATGTGCGTAGAGTTGAAGTAACTATCAAGTGCGGCTTGTGCCTCTGCTGCCGTTTTGAAGCAGCCGATGTACTTTTCACCTGTGCCGGACGTTGTTCGAGGGCTGAAAACCACATATGGGCGGTTTTTGTATTCAGGCTTGTATCTTATCGTGCCTGTACCTCTTGCTCTGCGACGTGTTTTTCTTTTGGTAGTTTCCTGCTTCTTGCCACAGTAGTTGCAATAAATAGAGCCGTCAGGAATTTCCTTACGGCATTTTTTACATAGCATATATTCCTCCTATTCTTGACACTTCCTCGAAAGTGTGCTACAATAAAAGGGCAAAATTCGCCCTTTCGTGGTTGAAGTGGGTGTGAATTGCGTGCCGTCTGTTTTTGTGGTGATTAACAGGCGGCTTTTTTATTTGTGACTTTCTGCATCACGTTCAATATATATTCCTGTTGTAGAGCAGTTGTGTTTACAAAAAGGTGGATAATTTACCCCAATTTTTGCATCGGAGAAGTTAAATACTCGATTTTTGAGTTTTTCACATATGGGACACGGAGCACCATTGGTAATTATAAAATACTGTTCATATCCTAGGTGTTGATAGTGCAATACACTTCTATGCGAGTTGACTATTCCGCAGGCTGTTATATATAGTTGAGCAGCATATTTTGTATCAATTTCAAATTTTGATCTCAAATAACGAGAAGCTTTTTTATGATCAATGCCTGATAACATAAGCCTTATAATATCGTATATTATATCAAAATCAATCTCTTCACGCATAATTCTCGATAATAGATAGTTGTTTTGATAGAACCATGCAAAAATTCCATTGCTTTGTTCAATGTTGTACATTATATCGTTTTGCATATCAAGCAGTTTCTCGGTTTTCGCCAAAAATAATTTGTCCTTTTCAGCTTTGCTCTGCCTTTTCAGAGTGTAATCGGGCTGTTCTTTTTGTGCTTTTGTAAGCAAGTTTAGTGTTTCTTCTGAAAATCTATCTTTGTACGGTTCAAGACTGTCAAAGAAAGATTTTATTTTTTTGTCTTTACCTTTATCGGTTTTTAATTGTGCTGCCTCGGAAACAACTTTGACCCAATAGCGAGAAAGAAAGTCCTGTATGATCTTCTGCTCGTTATTGCGTAGATCTGAAAGTTCTTTTTCTGGAGTAGGCTCATAATAACTATAATCTATGTAAGTCAGTTCATTTAAAGCTGATTTTAAGGAGTCCAAATTATTGAAGAATTTTTCAGCGTTTACGCTTTCTTTTACCCAATGACGATAGTTTCCTATATCACAGTACAATAGATAAACCTTATTGTTGGTATCCAAATCATTATACATATAACGATACTCCGTTTACATTGTCTCGACTTCTTCAAGCGCGTCAAAGCTGAAAAAGTCACCTCTGACTATATGCTCCATTTCGTGAGCTATAGTCTTTTTTTGTTCCTCATAGGATAGCCTAGAGTTTATGTATATATTATAAAATCCGTCAGAATCCATTGCTGTCACTCCCTTTACCGATATAGGCAAAGGAACGTATCTAATGCAATAATCCAATCTATTCACTATCCTTTTGCATACGCTTTAAAATCTCAACTGTAGCTTCTATATCCTCTTTGGTGACGTTCTTTGACACACTAAAGAGGATCTTCATTTCTGGTCGTGTTCTCAGCTCATCTATTATATCTCTTGTTTCGTCATCAAGATATATAGGCTCGTTGTGTGCTTCGACCTTGATATTATCTTCACCGTTCAACAAATAATCAACAGAAACTCCGAAATATTCAGCTATCTTTGATAATGTATCTGTAGATAACTTCTTTTTTCTGCCTGCTTTTAAATCGGTTAAAGAGCCTCTGCTTGCACCTGTTTCTTTGCACATTACTGTTACATTTATATTTCTCTTTTTGCACAAGCTTTCAATTCTATTGTACAATTCTGACATAGTTACACCTCATAATTTGTGTAATATAACAAAATTACGCAAAAGAGTAATTTTCACTTGACAATTACGCAAAAGTGTAATATAATACAGTCAAGGCAATACGCAAGAGCGTAATATTTGTATCTGGTAAATATATTATATTACATTTAAACGTAACTGTCAATATGTAAAACACATATTAGTGTGAATATTATGCAAAGGTGGTGTTAATTATTAGTGAACGCAAAAGACCGCTGACTGAGTACGGCGTGGAAGTCAAGGTGCGACTTGTTAAGCTCAACAAGACACAGAAGTGGCTCATTGAGGAAGTCAAGAAGCTTCTTCCTGAAACTTATCTCGACACATCAAACCTGTATAAGATAATGACAGGTGAGATCAAGTCAAACAAGATTGAAGCGGCTATCAATGAAGTCCTTGACATTAATTATACTCAGAACGCTGAAAATGTCAACAGCTAACAGTCCGATTGAACGGACAGAAAGGGGTGAGGAATTATGTTTGATGAGTTTCGGCAAAACATCAAAAAAATTGCGAAGTCAAGGCACTTAACATATGCTCAAATAGCTGAGAAATCAGGTGTAAAGGAAAGTACAATAAAAGCATTTATGTGCGGCGCAACTGATAGCAGGCGTGTTGCTGAAAAAATAGCAGATGTCTTGGAAGTAAAAATTGTTTATTGCAATGGTGATTATAGTATCACCGCAGAGAAAGGACAGATGATTAATGAATGAACTAATTAAAATCAGCTATGAAAATGCAGAACGCCCAACAGTATCGGGCAGGGAACTACACGATGCATTGGAAGTAGAAACTCCATATCATAAGTGGTTTCCACGTATGTGTGAATATGGCTTTTTGGAGTTAGAAGACTTTTGGACAAAAATGTCCGAAAGTACAGGAGGCAGACCGAGTACCGATCACCAACTTACAATCCCAATGGCAAAAGAGATCTGTATGTTGCAGAGAAGTGAAAAAGGAAAGCAGTTCCGCCAGTACTTCATAAGAGTTGAAGAAGCTTGGAACAGTCCCGAAATGATTATGAAAAGGGCTTTAGAAATTGCTAACGAAAAGGTGAAAGCGCTGCAAGTAAGTGTTTCACAGCTTACTGTTGATAAACAGATAATGCAACCGAAAGCTGATTACTTTGATGAACTCGTGGACAGAAATCTGCTGACAGGAATCAGAGAAACAGCTAAGGAACTTAAAGTCAAGCAAAATACATTTGTAAATTTCCTGCTTGATAAAAAGTATCTTTACAGAGATAAAAAGGGCAAGCTTATGCCATATGCAAAGCCAATGGAGAACGGCTTGTTTGAAATCAAGGAGTTTTCTAATGAGAAAACAGGTTTTTCAAGCACGCAGGTGTTTATTACACCTAAAGGAAAAGAAACGTTTAGGCTGTTATTGCTTTAATGTCACTTGCGGAGATGTTCGACTGTTCGGTTGACTATCTTCTCGGCAAGACAAGAAACCCGACGCCATATCCTAAGGCGTGAGGGGGCAGGTGATTAAAGAGGGGTGAGAGAAACGTGGAAAAGAAAATTACTGCTACTCCAAGAGGGTGTGACAGTGCCAGGATTGAACAGGTGATCGTAACAAGAGCCTTGAAAGGTGCAGGAACAGAAAATGACCCCTGTAGAGAGGTCATTCAGTATTGGACTCTTGACGGAAAATTGCTCTGCGAAAAGGATTAATCAAGCTTTTAAAAGGAGGTACAAGAATGAAACTGTACAAGGTAACGACGATAAGTGACTTTAATGTCAGAGAGGTGTTCACAGTTCATGCAGATAGCAAGCGTGAAGCTATCATGAAGGCATATGACACGAACATGGACGGAAATATCGTTGCAATCGAGGAGGTGGACTAAATGCTCAGAGTGATATCATCGGTAGAAGCGGTGGAACGGCTGAAAGCCGCAGGCTTCAACACAAACGTGAACAGGCTGAACGCAGGGCTCAGACAGGGCGTGTATCCTTTCGGCTGTGCCATTAAGCTTAACGAGTATGTATATGAGATATACTCAACGCTGCTTGACAAGTGGATAGCAGAGAGATCAGAAAGGACGTGAGAAAATGATAGCCGTACTAGAGATAATCAGATGTGCCGCAGCGGTAGCGCTCTTGGTGGTGCTTACAATGTATGTAGCATACAGGTGGTATGTAAGCGTAAAAGAAACTGCCTACGAGGAAGCAGAGGAGAGCATTAAGCGTGCAGTGAGAGAAGCAGGCAGACCCGTGGTCAAGGTCGAAGTTGAAATGAAAGGAAAGTGGTAATGAACATTGTAGGAATACTGCTGATAACAATAGCTGTGCTTGCAGTGATAGATGTAGTGATGTATCTTGTGCTGAGCGTGGCTGATAGGCACTGGGAGAAACGTTTTGAAAACGAGGAGGACGATAACGATGATAGTGATGAGAGAGGTATTTAAGAGGGACAAGCCCCTTGACAACGGCAGCGGAGCGGTAAGCCTTTGCGTGTTCCATTCAAATGTCAAGTCTGATGAGTGCGGTGCGCTGACAGTAACGCCAACGAAGGACTACTGCCGTAGATGTGCATTCTACAAGACCCGTGAGGATTTTGACAGAGGGCTTGGCGATGCCGCAAGGTCGCTCCGTGAGAAAGGGATTGAACCTGTGAAGAAGATGGACTATGACGGCAAGCAGTATATGAGCGTAAGACCTATTGAAAGGGAGAATAAAGATGAATAAGAAATTTACAAACGAAGATATCATAAATGCGGCGAAACATTGTGCGACAAATGCTGACTGCGATAACTGCCCATTTTTCGCTACTTTGGAAATTGAGGGTTGCATTGAAACTTTCACACGATACATAGTGAACAACACAAAAAACGAGCCTGCACTGTCTGCCAACAGCACAAGCTCGGAGGTGGTATCAAAAGATACCGATAACATACAAATTGATGATAGCACAAAAGAACAGATTTGTCAAGCATATGATACCGCAGACAAAGCCTGTGCAGATATACTCGATATCTATGAGGGAATGTCAGAATGTGAGCAGAGAGCCTTTGATATCGGAGAAGTGTACGGAAAAATATGCAGCACAAGGGATAAGCTTGAAAATATGAGAGGAGCGAACTAAAATGTCAGTAAAAATAAACTCACTTGAATTTGAGAACGTAAAGAAGATAAAAGCCGTACAGCTTGAGCCTGCAAAGAACGGGCTTACTGTTATCGGCGGTAAGAACAGGCAGGGCAAAACCTCTGTGCTTGACGCTATTGCTTGGGCGCTTGGAGGTGACAAGTATAAGCCGTCCTCTCCTCAGCGTGAGGGGTCTGTTGTCGAACCGCACTTGAAGATCACCCTCGATAATGGTATCGTGGTGGAGCGTTCGGGCAAGAACAGCTCTCTCAAAGTCACCGACAGCACAGGCAAAAAAGGCGGTCAACAGCTTTTGAACAGCTTCGTTGAGCAGTTTGCACTTGACCTGCCTAAGTTCATAAATCAGTCAAGCAAGGAAAAAGCTTCAACTCTGCTGAAAATAATCGGCGTGGGCGATACGCTCTATCAGCTTGAACATAAGGAACATTCTCTCTATGACCAGCGTACCGCTATCGGCAGAATAGCTGACCAGAAGTCTAAGTTTGCAAAGGAAATGCCTGTGTACGCAAACGTTCCTGCCGAGCCTGTTTCGGCTTCGGAGCTTATCAGACAGCAGCAGGATATACTTGCTCGCAACGGCGAAAATCAGCGTAAGCGTGACCAGAAAGAATACTACGAAAAGCAGTTGGAGATTGCTAAGTCCGCCTATGAACGTGCAAAAGCAAGCTATGAAGCGGCAGCGAACAACTTCAAGCTTGCAAGCCTTGACGCACAAGACCTTGTGGACGAAAGCACAGCGGAGCTTGAAAAGAATATCTCAGATATCGAGGAGCTGAACAAGAAGATAAGAGCAAACCTCGACAGGGAGAAAGCTGAGATAGACGCTGAGGACTACCGTTCACAGTATACATATCTCACTGAGCAGATAGAGGACGTAAGGCAGGCTAAAACTGACCTGCTGGGCAGTGCCGACCTGCCTCTTGAAGGACTTTCCGTTGAGGACGGAGAGCTGTTGTATAACGGGCATAAGTGGGACAGTATAAGCGGTGCTGAACAGCTTATCGTCGCTACCTCTATCGTAAGAAAACTCAATCCTGACTGCGGTTTTGTCCTGCTGGACAAGCTTGAACAAATGGATACCGACACCCTTGAAGACTTCGGCAAGTGGCTTGAAGCACAGGGCTTGCAGGCGATAGCCACAAGAGTTTCCACAGGTGACGAGTGCAGTATCATTATTGAGGACGGCAGGTCAATGGACAATGATAAGGAAGAAAACACAGAAACGAAAACTTGGAAAGCAGGTGCATTTTAATGTATGAGATAACATCAGGAGTTGTAAGCTCCGCACAGAAAGTCGTGATATATGGTCCTGAGGGCATAGGCAAATCCACTTTGGCGGCTCAGTTCCCCGACCCTGTATTTATTGATACTGAGGGCAGTACGAAGAAGCTGAACATCAGACGTTTCCCTAAGCCGTCAAGCTGGGAAATGCTCAAAAACGAGGTAAAGGAAGCTATGAACGGCAGGCTCTGCAAGACCCTTGTCATTGATACATTTGATTGGGCTGAACAGCTTTGCATTGAAACGATCTGCTCGGCACATCAGAAGAAAGGCATTGAAGATTTCGGCTACGGCAACGGCTATGTTTACGAAAAAGAGGAGATAGGCAAGTTTCTTAATCTCTTGCAGGAGGTAGTTGACAGCGGTATCAACGTTGTGCTTACGGCTCACGCTCAGATGAGAAAGTTTGAACAGCCTGACGAGCTGGGCGCTTATGACCGCTGGGAACTGAAACTCGGCAAAAAAACGTCTTCTCAGATATCGCCTCTTGTGAAAGAATGGGCAGATATGGTGCTGTTTGCAAACTACAAAACATATGCAGTAGCTGTGGATAAGGACGGCAAGAAGTTCAAGGCTCAGGGCGGTGACCGTGTAATGTACACCACACATCACCCTTGCTGGGACGCTAAAAATCGTGACGGACTTCCGTCTGAAATGCCTTTTGAGTATAGTGGTATAGCTCACCTGTTTGCGTATACACAGCCTGCTGAAATGCCTAAGCCTGTGCCTGCACCGACAGTTCAGACAGCACAGCCTACGCAGACCGCACAGACTGCCACACAAAAATCGGACGAGCCTCTTACAGATCTCAGCGGCTTTGAGGACGTTGCACCACCTATCGTTATCCCTGAGGGCATACCGAAAGCACTTGCAGACCTTATGAGAGCCAACAACGTAAGCGAATCGGATATACGTCTTGTGGTATCTCAGAGAAACTATTTTCCTTATGATACCCCTATTACAAACTATCCTGACGACTTTGTGCAGGGCTGTCTGATAGGTGCTTGGGAGCAAATGCTGCCGCTTATCAGAGAAAATCAGAAAGTACCATTTTAAAGGGAGGACAACACTATGGATAATTTTATGGAATACGGCTGGGAAGATGAGATAGTCAACGAGGGTGGGGACTTTGTTCTGCTCCCTGAGGGGGACTATGACTTCACCGTTGCAAAGTATGAACGTGCAAGACACGAGGGGTCGGCAAAAGTGCCGCCCTGCAATATGGCAAAGGTCACATTCACCATATGGGGAGCTGAGGACAGCGTGGAGATAACAGAGAACTTCTTCCTCTGCAACAAGTTTGAGTGGAAGCTCTCAGCACTTTTCTTGGCACTGGGACTTAAAAAGCACGGTGAACCGCTGAAAATGAACTGGAACGCTATCACAGGCAAAAAGGGCAAGTGTCACGTCTACGTTGACAACTACAAGAACAAGGACGGTGAGGATAGGCAGTCCAACAAGATAAAGAAGCTCTATGCCTATGACGAGAATGTGACTACCGTTCAGCCTGCTCAGATGCAGACACCACAGTATAGTCAGCCTGCTCAGACAGGCGGCTGGAAAGCCGGTGCATTCTGATGATGAATTTAAGACCATATCAAAACGAGGCTAAGCTTGCTATACTCGAACAATGGTCTGAGGGAATAAACAAGGTCCTTGCAGTTCTGCCGACAGGAACGGGAAAGACAATACTTTTCTCGGCTGTTACGGAAGAATGTGTGCGGCAGGGTAAGCGTGTGCTTATCCTAGCCCACAGGGGCGAGTTGCTTGACCAGGCGGCAGACAAGCTTATGAAGTCAACAGGGCTTGGCTGTGCCACCGAGAAAGCAGAGCAAAGCTGTTTAGGCTCTTGGTATCGTGTAGTAGTAGGCTCAGTTCAGACCCTTATGCGTGAGAAAAGGCTCAAAGGCTTTTCGGAAAATTACTTTGATACCATAATAATTGACGAGGCTCATCACGCTATCTCAGACGGCTATCAGAGAGTGCTTGACCATTTTCCTGAAGCTCAGGTACTCGGGGTGACGGCTACACCTGACAGGGGCGATATGAAGAACTTAGGCTCGGTGTTTGACAGCCTTGCATATGAATACACCCTGCCGCAGGCTATCAAAGAGGGCTATCTTTCACCTATCAAGGCTATCACCATACCGCTGAAACTTGACCTTTCAGGAGTATCAACTCAGGCAGGAGATTTCAAGGCAAGTGATATCGACACGGCACTTGACCCTTATCTTTATCAGATAGCTGATGAAATGCTCAAATACTGTAAGAAACGCAAGACAGTTGTGTTCCTGCCGCTTGTCAAGACCTCTCAGAAGTTCCGTGATATCCTTATCAGCAAAGGGTTCAACGCCGCTGAGGTCAACGGAGAAAGCACAAACAGAGCGGAGATATTAGAAGCTTTCGACAAGGGCGAATACAACGTGCTGTGCAACTCAATGCTCCTCACAGAGGGGTGGGACTGCCCGTCAGTTGACTGCGTTATCGTGCTAAGACCAACAAAAGTGCGTGGACTTTACTGTCAAATGGTAGGCAGAGGCACAAGACTTTGCGAGGGAAAGACAGAACTTTTACTGCTTGACTTTCTGTGGCACACAGAACGCCACGAGCTTTGCAGCCCTGCACACCTTATCTGTCAGAATGAAGAGGTCGCTGAGAAAATGACCGAAAATCTTGCCAATGAGGCAGGCTGTGCAGTGGATATCGAAGAGGCAGAAAAACAGGCAAGCGAGGACGTTGTGGCACAGCGTGAAGAGTCTTTGGCAAAGCAGCTCAAAGAAATGAAAACACGCAAGCGAAAGCTCGTTGACCCATTGCAGTATGAAATGTCAATACAGGCTGAGGACTTGTCCTCTTACGTTCCTGCTTTTGGCTGGGAGTGTGCTCCTGCTACCGACAAGCAGAAAGCAAAGCTTGAAAAGCTGGGCATTTTCCCTGACGATATAGACAACGCAGGCAAGGCAAAGCTTATCCTTGACCGACTTGAAAAGCGCCGCAATGCAGGACTTACCACGCCTAAGCAGATAAGGCTGCTGGAAAGCAAGGGTTTTGAACACGTTGGCTCTTGGAGCTTTGACAGTGCAAGCAAGATGATAGCTCGTATTTCTGCCAATGGTTGGAGAGTGCCGAGAGATATTGACCCGAAAAAATACACACCTGAGAACTAAGGAGAAGTGAATGGATAACACAAGTTTGATTAAAATGCTTGAATACATAGACCCTGCAAGCTGTGATTATCAGGAATGGGTCAATGTGGGAATGGCTCTCAAGCACGAGGGCTATTCCGTGAACGATTGGGACAGTTGGTCGAGGTCAGACAGCCGTTATCACAGCGGTGAGTGTGAACGCAAGTGGCAAGGCTTTAACGGCAATGCTCAGCCTGTGACCGCAGGAACTATCGTGCAAATGGCAAAGGAAAGAGGATACAGCCCCCATGAGTTTAAGGCATACGATTGGGACGGCGAGATAGTTGCAGAAGAAAGCAGTCCCCTTGTAAACGGCGGTGAGGGCATACCGATCACCGAGCCTGCCCAATGGGATCCTGTCAAGGAGATAGTCACATATCTTGAAACACTCTTTGAAGCAGGAGAGAACGTGGGCTATGTTACGCAAACGTGGAAAACAGAAAAGGACGGCAAGACCAAGTATCTGCCCACAAAGGGCTGCTGTGACAGGACGGCAGGGGAGCTTATCAAGAGGCTTGGCGAATGTAACGGCGACATTGGTGCGGTGTTTGGCGACTACAAGGAAGAAGCCGGAGCATGGATCCGCTTCAATCCTCTTGACGGCAAGGGCGTAAAGAACGAGAATGTAACAGACTACCGCTATGCTCTTGTTGAAAGCGACAGTATGCCTATAGAACAGCAGAACGCTGTGATGAGAGAGCTTGAACTTCCTATCGCTGTGCTTGTATACAGCGGTGGAAAGAGCGTTCACGCTATCGTCAAGATAGACGCTCCCAACTATGATGAATACCGCAGGCGTGTTGATTTTCTTTACAAGGTCTGCAAGGAAAGCGGTCTTGACATAGACAAGCAAAACCGCAATCCCTCACGTCTTAGCCGTATGCCAGGCATAATGAGAAACGGCAAGAAACAGTTCATCATTGACAAGAACATAGGCAAAGAAAGCTTTTCAGAATGGAAAGATTACATAGAGAGTATCAATGATGATCTCCCCGACCCTGAGAGCCTGAGTGCTGAGTGGGATAACCTGCCTGAGCTTGCACCACCACTTATTGACGGTGTTCTCAGACAGGGTCACAAAATGCTCATTGCAGGTCCGTCAAAGGCAGGCAAGTCTTATGCTCTTATCGAGATGTGCGTGGCGATAGCTGAGGGTGTCAAGTGGTTTGGCTGGCAATGCACCAAAGGAAAGATACTATACGTCAACCTAGAGCTTGACAGAGCATCTTGTCTGCACCGCTTCAAGGACGTGTACACCGCAATGCACCTAGAGCCTGATAACCTCAACAGCATAGACATATGGAACCTGCGAGGTCACAGCGTACCAATGGATAAGCTTGCACCAAAGCTTATACGCCGAGCAAGCAAGAAGAATTACATTGCTGTAATAATAGACCCTATCTACAAGGTCATAACAGGCGACGAGAACTCAGCAGACCAAATGGCGCACTTTTGCAATCAGTTTGACAAGGTATGCACAGAGCTTGGCTGTGCGGTCATATACTGCCACCACCACTCAAAGGGAGCGCAGGGCGGAAAGCGTTCAATGGACAGAGCCAGCGGTTCAGGAGTATTCGCCCGTGACCCTGACGCACTTCTTGACCTTTCAGAGCTTGACATTTCAGACAGCCTTTACAAACAGCAGGAGGACGAAACTGTTTGCCGTATCTGTGAGGACTGGATGAGGAGATTTTACAGAAATACTGATGACCTTTGTTCACAGGACGATCTTGTTACGCCGTCAAAAATGCTGGAGATAACCCACAAGTATCTGCACCCGAACTCATACAAGCTTATGATGACCGACATAGACAAGGCCAAGCTTGCGGTAAGAAACCGCACGGCATGGCGCATAGAGGGTACTCTGAGAGAGTTCCCGAAATTTGCTCCCCTCAATATGTGGTTTGATTATCCTGTTCACAGAGAGGATACTGTGGGCGTGCTTAAAGACTGCGAGGTAGAGGACATCACACCGAATTGGAAAAAGAATTTCAGCAAGAAGAAGACCAATGAAGACCGCAGCAAGGAGCGCAAGGAGAGCATTGAAACAGCTTTCAGCGGTGTGCAGGAGAACGGCAAGTGCCGCATTTCTGAGCTGGCGGAGTACATAGGAAAGAGCGAAAAGACCGTTGGAAGATACCTCAAAGAGCATGGTGGCTTTTGGATAGAAGAGGGAGAATGCGGCTTAAAAGCTCAGTAGACAGACAAGACAAAATCGAATTTTTGAACTTTAGACAGACAGGAAAAAATCGAAAAAGTGTCAGGACAAAATCGAACTTTTTTCTTGTCGGACAATATCGAAAATTACCGAGTTTGTCGGACGGACAGACAAATCTATTATTATAAACAATACTTTTTGTCGGGGGCTTGAAACTGCCCCGACGAAAAAGTAATCAGAATAATGACGTACGAGAGGAGCACACGCAGATGAAAGCAACAAGAAGTAAGGCAAGGCAAGACGTTGTTAATGCAGCTAAGAAAATGCCACCGCTTTTTCATAAGCTGCCTAATGAAGATTTCGACTATCGAAAATCACGCACGCTTTGGTGGCTCGTGAAACAGCCGCAGGTACTCAAATACATTTGGGATATGGTCAAACAGTCGGGAGCATTGGTGTATGATGACAAGTCACACAAGTGGCACGGAGTAGATTTCAAATGCGAGGAGGAAGATGATGACTGAATTTTTTATGGCGATGATACCGCCGACAGCTACGGCGCAGGAACATAAGGTGGCAGTGAGAAACGGCAAGCCGATATTTTATGACCCACCCGAAGTAAAGGCGGCAAAAGAAAAGCTAATAGCAAATCTTTCTAAGTATAGCCTTAACACTCCATACCGTGAGGGCGTACGGCTGATAACAAAGTGGCTGTTTCCTAATGACGGCAAGCACAAGGACGGAGAGTACAAGATCAGCAAGCCCGACACAGACAACCTGCAGAAGATGTTCAAGGACTGTATGACACTATGCGGCTTTTGGACTGACGACCAGCTTGTGGCGAGTGAGATATGCGAGAAGTTTTGGGCGGACATACCTGGCATTTATGTGAGGATAGAGGAGCTATGACGATACACGAAGTAAAGAAGAGTCTCGGACGCAGGGTGAGCTACAACGGTTCTGATTGCTACGAACTGACAGGGTGCATTATCCGCAAGAGCAGTAAGACAGGTCAGTTCTTCTATCAGGCAGAGATCGCTGACAAGACTTGCGGCAATACGTTGGTGTATTGCAGGCTGGAAGAGTTGAGGTGTGAGAATGAAACACACTGACCACACCCTCTGCTGGCACTGCCACCACGCAGTACCGACAAAGGACAAGATAACAGGAGAATACCTCACAGGCTGTGCATGGTCCATAGACCGCAGACCTGTTGAGGGTTGGAGGACGTGTCAGCACAGAATGTACGAGGCTCAAAAGGGCGGTATGATACATTCGTATACTGTGACGGAATGCCCGAGATTTGAGGAGGGATAAAAGTGAAAAGCTATGAGGAGCGTACCAAAGACAATGAACAGAAGATAGCAGCTTTCCAAACTAAGCAGAAAATGCCGTATGAGTTCAAAGTCAAATACGCTGAGGTCAGAGTAAGGGAGTTCATTCGTGAGTGTGACAAAAGAAATCTGAACACGCACATATCGGTAGGCGGACTTGACAGCATAACGCTTTTGAAATTTATACATGATTACTGTGGTTTCAGTTATGTTCCAGGTGTATCGGTATCTAGTCTTGAAGACAAATCTATTCAGCAGATACACGAGCAACTTGATGTGATAAAGTTAAGCCCATACAAGTCAAAAATAGATATCATACGGGAATATGGTTTTCCTGTACTATCAAAAGAAACAGCCGCAAAAATAGAACTGCTTGCACACCCTACGGACAAGAACAAGACAGTTCGTCACGCTATCATAACGGGTGAAACGGGAGAGTATGGCGGTTTTCGCAAACATACAAGAATGCAGCTTTCTCAGCGCTGGCTTGAACTGTTTGGCGGTTACGAAAATGAAAACGAGGGCGTTGACTACAAGATACCGCCGTTTAAGGTATCATCACAATGCTGTTTCTGGATGAAAGAAAAGCCGTGTGATGATTGGGCAAAGCAACACAAGAGCGTGCCGTTCTTAGGACTTATGGCAAGTGAGGGTGGCAGACGTGAAAAATCGCTAATGCTTAACGGCTGCAATTACTTTGGCAAAAGCACGATACGTTCAGCACCATTTGCCATATTTACAAGGCAGGACTTGCTACAACTTGCACTTGACCTGAATGTGCCTGTGCCTACAATCTATGGCGAGATAAAACGTGACTTTGACGGAAAGCTTTGCACAACAAAAGCTCAGCGTACAGGCTGTTCAATGTGCGGTTTCGGTATACATATGGAACAGCGTCCTCACCGATTTGACAGGCTTCGTGAAAGAAATGAAAAAGAGTGGGATTTCTGGATGAACAAGTGTTGTGAAGATGCTGACGGCACAAAGTACGGCTGGGGAAGAGTTCTTGACTATATCGGCGTTGAATGGCGTGACAGAGTATTTGATATGAAAAATAACCAGCTTAGTTTGTTGGATATCGAGGAGGCAAAAGAATGAAAACACATGATCTGAAACTTAACACAGAATTTTGTGACGCTGTTCTGAGCGGTGAGAAAACTTTCGAGGTCAGGAAGAATGACAGAGGTTTTCAGACAGGAGATCTGATAAGATTTATACCGACTGACGGAACGTCTTATCACAGCTCAGACGGCACAATAAGAGAACACGCACAACATGAGATATCAGGGCATACATACAAGATAATATATATCCTCAACGGCTGGGGAATAAAGAATGGGTATGTTGTGTTGGGAATAAGAGAGGAGAGAGCCTATGGAAAGAAACGACCCTATGACCATGTCACGCCTGAAAGCCTACCGCAGGAACGCCTCAGCCATTGAGGACATCAAGGCAGAGCTTTCAGGCAAGTACGTTGCCGACAGTATCAGCGTATGCACGCCGCCGTCCTATACACCACACAGCACACGCATAGACGGCTTCTTGCCAAGCGGCGATACACTTTCATTGCTGTGCGAACAGGCACGGCTTGAAGCCGAGCAGAGGGCTATTGAGGAGTTTATCAAGGGGATAGAGGATAGACAAATGAGGAAGATATTTGTACTCAGGTTTGTAAAAGGCTTTACTTGGATACAGATAGGACACAAGGTCGGAGGTACAGCGGACGGCTGTAGAATGGCGGTCAAAAGATTTTTGCAAAATGCTTAAACTTGTTCGCTCTGTTCGTTTTACCTATGTTATAATTTAAACTGAGGAAAGTGTAGATGTACCTCAGACTTGTACTTTCATTGAAGTCACCTCCAATTTTTTTAAGCCCCGTAAGGGGCTTATGCAGGTCGAGAGCGAGCCAGCTCAACATCTGCTCCAACATTTACTTAACTCCTTAAAATATTTTCACAAGGGCGGCTGCATTTTGCGGTCGCTTTTGCGTTGCGTCGCAAAAAGTTCATAAATGTCGAATTCTTGATATACTGCATAAAAAATACAATTGTGTTTTATGCAGTAAATAGAAATTCGGTGCATTTCGTTGATTTTCGCTCTGATTAGTGATATTATTTAAGAAATATTATTATGAGGAGTGATTGTACTTGGTAGTCAAATTTAATGGTAATAAACCGTTTAAAATGGAGGAACATCAAAGCAATAAACTTACTACAAAATGTTTTTTATGTGGACAACAGGCAAAAAGCCGAATATTTTATGATGGATTTGAGAATGGAAATTGCATATGTTGTAATTGCGAAGATCAGCTAAAAGGAATGTTTAAAGATTATTTATTAGCAGAATCAAACTTCAACAAAACAGCACTTGAAGAATTAGTGGAAGGATTACGCAATGAAACTATAACGCAGTTAGATAGTCAAATTCATAAAGAAGGCTATAAATATGCCCAAGAGGTTAGCATTGTAGATGATTTTGATGATACATTAACCCTTCAAGAAGTTCAACAGAATAATATATTTTATTCGATAAAATATCAATTTTGTTATGACAAAATGATAAATTATATGAAGAATAAATATAATGAAGACCCTTATATAGTCAGATTTTTTGAAACTACGGATTACTATGACCCTGAGGGTTTGTATAGAAGAGATACAAATGCTATATGTGGCATTGCAAAAATATATAATAACGGAACCACGGTTATTTTTGGCGATTTAAAAGTTGTTTTGGATAGATCGAAATATAACCAATAAAATTAATAATATTGAGTGTTCAAAGCCCCACTAAATCGGGGCTTTTTTCATACCCTAAAGAAAGGACGGTGCCCCAATGACAGCACGGCAAAAGAAATTTGCAGAATACTATGCTCAGAGCGGCAACACCGTTCAGAGTGCTATAAAGGCAGGATACAGCGAGAAGTATGCGAAAGCTGACGCCTGCAAAATCCTAGATAATCCTAGTGTTGCGGAATATATCCGTGAATTGTCCGAGAAAGCTCAGGACGAGCGTATAATGACCGCAAAGGAGAGGCAGGCACTCTTGTCTGATATTGCTAAGGACGGCAAGAATGACCCTGCTGACCGTATCAGAGCCGTCGATACCCTCAATAAAATGACAGGAGAGTATGTTGCTAAGATACAGGCGGAGGTCAAGACCTCTGAAAAGCTTTCAGAGGTTTTCGCTCAGATAGGCGGTGAGGGGCTAAATGAGTGAACTCATTGCGAGTAAGTTTCCCCTGTCGCAGAAGTATATGGACTTCATCAACAGCGTTCGGGGCGTGTCTGCGGATTTTCTTGAGGGGACTACCGCAAGCGGCAAAACAACTGTGGGCGCAGGCATAAAGTTCATGCGTATGGTGTCGGCAAGCAGGAAAAAGCTTCACGTCATTGCCGCTAAGACTACGGGAAAGGCTGAGGAAACTATCATTCAGCAGGATAACGGCATTCTTGACCTGCACACCAATGCTCGGTACTTCGGCAACGGTGATAAGGACTACAAACTGCCGCATATCAAGTTTGAGGGCAAGATAATCTATGTTCTGGGATATGACAACAAGGATAAGTGGGAAATGGTGCTGGGCGCTCAGTTCGGCTGCGTTTATATTGACGAGATAAATACCGCTGATATCGAGTTTGTCCGTGAGATGTCAACCCGTAACGATTACCTTATGGCGACCCTCAACCCTGACGACCCCTCTCTGCCTGTGTATAAAGAGTTTGTAAACCGCTCACGTCCGTATCAGAAATACGCCTGTGACGTGCCTGCGGAGATAATGAAAGAGCTTACAGAAGAACCTGTACCCAATTGGCGGTACTGGTTCTTTACTTTTCGTGATAATCTTTCACTTACTGATGAGGATATCGAACGGAAAATGGCTGCCGCTCCGAAAGGCACAAAGCTGTATAAGAACAAGATACTCGGTCTGAGAGGACGTGCAACAGGGCTTGTGTTTGACCTGCAAAAGCGAAATATCTTGACAGCAGAGCAGGCGAAAGCTTTCAATTATGTGTACTTCTCAGCCGGGCTTGACACCGCTTATTCGCAATCCTCACCTGATACCATAGCGTTCACCTTTGTGGGCATAACGGCTGACAGAAAATGCGTCACTCTTGACGAGGAAGTGTATAACAATCGTGACAGACAAGTACCTCTCACACCCTCCGACATACCGAAAATATTCACGGTGTTCTTGGAGAAAAACCGCAGGACGTGGGGCTTTGCACGAGATGTGTATATCGACAGCGCAGATCAGGCGACCATACTTGAATGTCAGAAGTTTGGACGGCTCACAGGCAGCATATATAATTTTATCCCGGCATTCAAGAAAACGAAAATAATCGACCGAATACACTTGCAGTCAGCTTGGCTGGCGGCAGGTGATTTTTATATCCTTGAGCATTGCAAGGAGTACGCAGACGAGCTTAACATATACAGTTGGAAAGAGGATAAGGCTGAGCCGGAGGACGGCAACGACCACCTTATCAATTCCTGTCAGTATGCCTGGCTGCCGTATCGTGACAAGATAGGAAGTGTGAAGATTGACTAAATTCAGTATAGGAAGCAAGGTGAAAAATATGATAAGAAACTGGCTTGATATCCAGCCTGCACCCGAATACAGCATAACTATAACAGAGAAAACAGGTTTTATGACAGATGTGATAAGGTCACAGCTTTGGTATCGTGGTGACGCCGCAGAGCTTTCACAGTTCTTTGGTCAGCTTAACTTAGGCACAAATTCATTCTGGAGCAGCGTCCCTGAGAATGAAAAGATACGCAAGATACATAGCGGTCTGCCTGCAATAATCGCCGATACGCTTTCATACATTGTCTATTCTGATATGGACGATATCAAGGTCACAGGGGACAAAGCAAAGGCTGACTTCGATAATATTTCCGAGCATATAGACTTCACAGAGCTGACAGGCAAGGCGGTAGTTACCGCACTTGTTGACGGCGACGGAGCTTTCAAAATATCGGTGGATACTGAGCTTTCTGATACGCCAATAGTCGAGTTTATCGGTGCTGACAAAGTGGAGTATAACTTTGTACGAGGTCTGCTGAACGAGGTCGTTTTTCATTCTGTGCATTATGCAGGCTCAAAGAAATTTCACCTTGAAGAGCATTACGGCAAGGGGTACATAGAAAGCCGTCTGTATGACGATAACGGTCACGAGGTCGGTTTGGACAACGTGCCTTGCCTTGCACAGATACCGCCCCGAACTGAGTTTGAGGGCGAGTATATAATGGCTGTGCCGCTGAAATTCTTTTCATCACGAAAGTATCCGAACAGGGGCAAGAGCATTTTTGACGGCGGTAAGTCTGATTGCTTTGACGCTTTGGACGAGGTGATCTCACAATGGTGGGACGCTATCAGAGCAGGCAGGGTAAAGCAATATATCCCCGAAAGCATGATACCTAGAGATCCTGCAAGCGGTAAGCTTAAAGCGCCTAACCAGTTCGGCAACAGTTACATAAGCATTGATCCACCGCTTTCGGCAGAGGGTGCAGCGCCTAAGATAGAAGTAGTTCAGCCTGATATCAAGTATGAGGCGTTTGTGGCAAGCTATACAAATTGCCTGCTTATGTGTCTGCAAGGGCTTGTATCTCCTGCCACGCTGGGCATAGATGTGGGCAAGATGTCAAGCGCAGACGCTCAGCGAGAGAAGAAAGACGTCACAGGCAACACCCGAAACACTATCACAACGGCTCTTGAAAAGGCTCTGCCGCAGCTTGTTTCTGCGGTGCTTATGACCTATGACAATATGCAGGGCAAAGCCCCTGAGACTTATGAGGTGACAGTTGACTTTGGCGAGTACGGTGCGCCTGACTTTGACAGCAGAGTTGAGACTGTGGGCAAGGCAAGCACGTATGGTATTATGTCAGTTGAAACGCAGGTGGAGGAGCTGTGGGGCAGTTCTAAAGAGGACGATTGGAAAGCTGCAGAGGTCAAGCGGATAATGCAGGAAAAGGGGCTTACAGAGGGTGAGCCTACTGCGGTAGGTGATGAGTACGCTTAATTTTAAGGACATAGCCAAAATATTTGAGGAGATAGAGCTAAGGCTCATATCTTCGCTGAAACGCAATCTTAAAAGGCACAAGGCGGAGGAACAGCGTTACGGCTTTGAATGGTCTGCTTGGCAGGCTGAGAAACTGAAAAATATGGAGAACTTCCGCCGTGAAAACCTTGACATTATGAACGAGTACGTTGACGTTATCGACGATCAGACAAGACAGCTTATGACGGAGCAGTTTCAAGAGGGTCAGCAGCAGGCACAACGGAGCGCCCAGGAGCTTTCTGACGAGCCTATAACACCTATCCCAGACAAGCATTTCTTTGGCGTGAACGAAAAGAAAATGGCAAAGCTTATGGAAGACGTCACCACCCTTGAAAAGACCGCTGAAACAGCCGCTCTGCGAATGACAGACGATATTTACAGGCAGACTTTGAATAGGGTACAGCTTGCAATGGGAACAGGCTCTATGACGCTTAACGAGGCTATCGACCTTGCCACAAGGGACTTCCTCGACAAGGGCATAAACTGTATCGTATACGCTGACGGCAAGCAAGTGAACATTGCCGACTATGTGCGAATGGCTCTGCGGACAACTTCCACAAGGGCGGCATTGCAGGGTGCGGCGAAACGCTTTGCAGAGCTTGGGTATGATACGGTGCTTGTGTCGCAGTATGGCGGCTGTTCAAAGACCTGTGAGCCCTGGCAAGGTCAAGTATACATTGATGATGTGTTCACAGTATGGGAGGGGGAAAAGGATGAGTTTCAAGGCAAGTCAAATTACTGCGGTGAGTGGTTTTGGCTGCTGTCATACGCCGTAAAGAACGGGCTTTTTCACCCGAACTGCCGTCACACAATGACGCAGTATATACACGGCAGAACGCAGATACCTGAGCAGATACCGGCGGAGAAGATAAAAGAGCAGCGAGAGCTTGAGCAGAAACAGCGTGCAATGGAGCGAAAGATACGCAAGTTCAAACGCTTTGCGGCAGGCACTCTCGACCCCGACACAGCAAAAGCCTACCGCAAGAAAGTAAGGCAGGCACAGCAGGAATTGAAAGCGTTCGTTGAGGAGCATAATGAGGTGCTGCATAGGGATCATAGCAGGGAGAAGTATTATGGTGGTGGTGTTGACAAATCGGGAAAAAGTGGTATAATAGAGGTAGACAAAGATACGTTGAAAAAATATCTTGGAAAACCGATAACACAAGCTGACAGTCAGCATGTTCGTGAATGGTATTATGCAAATGTAACGGATATCCCTAATCAGATAGATAAAACAAAACCCTTTGAAGAACAGGTCAAGCAGGCTTTTGAACTGAGAAATTACTATAAACACGAAGCTCGCGTTGCTATGTCTGATAAGAAAACGGCTATGATGCTTGATGAAAAACGTCCTGCACCAACGTTTGAAAAGTTATTAAAGGATAAAATGAAGCGCAAGAACATGACAAAAGACGAAGCTTTAAAAGATATTTTAGAAACTGCGTCAAAAACAAATGACGAAGTAAACAAGAACTACGGCTTATAAAGGAGGGCTTGATATGACAAAATTTGATTATACGATTTTCAAGGATAATAGTCAAAGTGAGTTTAAAAAAGCTTGCAAACTGATCGAGCGTAGTTTTCCTGACGCAAAGAAAAATAAGCTGTTAATTGATGTTGACGGCTCTACGATTCAGACATATACAAAAGACGGTAAGGACATTGATGTATATGATGATTATGACGTTGGGGCTGTGTTCGTTAAATCAGAAATAGATCTTGATAATATTTTTTCTTGACCGCTCCGCTACGGCGAGGCGGTATTTTTATACCCAAAATCAGAAAGGACGGATAAATATGAATTTTGGACAGGCAATTGAAGAAGCAAAGAGAGGTAAGAAAATAGCAAGAAAAGGCTGGAACGGCAAAGGACAGTATGTTGAGCTTGCCACTAATGTTAGTTATAAATCCCCCAATGGTACTGTGACAAATGTAAACCATAAGGATATGGGCAATAAAGCATTAGCGTTTGTGGGAACTTCTGGCGTACAACTTGGCTGGCTTGCAAGTCAAGCAGATATGTTGTCGGAAGATTGGCAGACAATAGACTAATCAAACATCGGAACTAAGCACCTTAACGGGTGCTTTTTTCATACACAAATTTAAGAAAGCGAGGTCAGAAAATGGACGAGAAAAAGAAATTCCCTGATGAGGAGGAGAAGAAAACTCCCGACACTCACGAGGAGAAAAAGGACGAGCCAAAGGCTGAGGAAAAGCCTGCGGACAAGGCAGATGAGAATCCTGCTGACAAGGAACAGCCTGCGGTGGACGATAGTCAGGCTGACGAGAACGGTGAGGGTGCTGATAAGCCTGCGGAAGATAAGCAGGACAATGCTGAGAACGCACCTGACGAAAAAGACCAGGAGATACTCAGGCTCAAAACTCAGATAGCCGCTATGCAGCTTGGTATCAAGCCCGACTGTATCGAGGACGCCGTTGCGGTGGCTGAAAGCTATGTGAGAAACGGCAGTCAGCAGGATATCAACGCCGCCCTTTCTGCGGTTGTGAAGAAGTATCCAGATATGAAAGGCGAGGGCGGCAAAAAGTCCGACGGCAAAAAGCAGGGAGGCTTCAAGGTCGGTGCAGGATCTTCAGATATTGATGAAAAGAAGCCACAGAGCAAACCAACAGCGCAGAAACGCTGGAACAAATTCAAGTAAAAACAGGAGGAATGAATCATGCCAAATCTTAATTATGCAGAAGTATGGAACCCCGAACTCTTGGAGATAAGGATCCAGGAAACACTGTCAAGCCCGTTCATCACACAGAACGTTAGGTGGCTAGACGCAAAGACTTTCCACTTCACACAGATGTCAACATCAGGCTACAAGAGCCACAACAGAAACGGCGGCTGGAACACCGGTAAGTATGTTCAGACGGACGTGCCTTTCACTCTCACACACGACCGTGATGTTGAGTTTCTTGTGGATAAGGCTGATGTTGACGAAACGAACTCATCAGCGTCTATCAAGAATATCTCAGAGGTATTTGAGAAAACACAGTCCGCTCCCGAAACTGACGCTCTGTTCTTCTCAAAGACAGCTCAGAGAGCGGCAGGACTTGAGGGCTATCACTCATCAACAGCCGCTTCATCATACACAAAGGGTAACGTGTTCGACAAGCTCAAAGGCTTTCTTTCAGCAGGCAAGCTGAGAAGATACAAGTCTAACGGCTCGCTCATTATGTATGTGACTTCCACAATTATGGACCTGCTGGAGCAGTCTGACAAGTTCACACGAAAGATAGAAATGACACAGATCGCAGAGGGAGGACTTGGTCTTAGAACAAGAGTGACCGACATTGACGGTGTGCCTATCATGGAGGTCATTGATGATGAGCGTTTCTATGACCGCTTCAACTTTGACCCTGAGGACGGCGGCTTTGAGCCTTGCGCTGCAAGCTATGTAAAGACCGCTGATACTGATATCGTGAGCTGCAAGGAGTATTACACCGAATCAAGCGGTTCTTACACTAAGGTATCAGGCACACCGAGCAAGTCTGCACTTGATACATACTATGAAAAGGTCGCAGGCTCACACAAGATAAACGTGCTTATCGCAACACCTGAGACCACAAAGATAGTACCTAAGATCAACAGCATTTACAGCTTTGCTCCGGGCGGACACACAGAGGGTGACGGCTGGCTCTATCAGAACAGAGCGTTCTCAGATGTTTTCACTTTCCCAAACGGCAAGGACGGAAAGATAGACAGCATTTACGCTGACGTTGACACAGCAGAGTACAGCGAGTAAGGGGTGAGGGATATGTACCTCACCTCTACTGAGTTTTGCAATATCTGTCCTGAGTGTGATATCTCCGAAGAACAGTTCTCGGCTATTCGGCAAAGAGCTGAAAGCGATATCGACACGCTGACTTTCAACCGCATAACAGCAGAGGGCATTGACAGCTTCACAGACTTTCAGAGAGAGCGTATAAAGCGTTCCGCAGCCTTGCAGATGAAATTCATCTATGACAATTCGGAGCTGTTAGAAAGCCCTCTGAGCGCTTACAGCATAAGCGGAGTTTCAATGTCATTCGATAAGTCAAAGGTGGTATCTCTTGACGGCGTTATCACAACACGTCAGGTCTACAATGTGCTTATGCAGACAGGACTATGTTACAGGGGGCTGATGTGATGAAGTTTCCTCAGCTTGTACCTGAAAGGGTATGCAAAACACCCTGTAAGGTCTATCGAACGGACGGACTTAATCGTGACGGCTCAAAGAAGCAGACGGTCATATTTGAGGGCAAATGCTTTCACTCTGAGAAGTCAAGGCAGAAATTATCCGCAGAGAAACAGCTTATAACCTTGTCAGGCGAGGCTCTTTTCTGCGGAGATATCGCCCCTGATAACGCTGTTATAGAGGGCTATGCGGTCATAGGCGGCAGGACGTACAAGATATATGGCTCTGAGAAAGCCAAAGACCCTGACGGCAGGGTGAATTACACAAGATTGGAGCTGATATAGTGGGCATTGAAATAAAGCTTGATATGCAGGCGATAAAGGCTATCGAAGACGCCGCTGTGAAGTCCGCTGAGGTGGCTATGGAGCAGGTGAGGGCAGACCTTGTAAGTGCTCAGACAATGCCGTTCGATACAGGCGATATGCAGAATAATCAGACCTTTGTCCACGCTGACGAAAGCGGTGCAAGTCTTGTGACAGGCTCTCCGCAGGCAAGACGTTTGTACTATCACCCTGAGTATCATTTTCAGAAAGGCAATAACCCTAACGCAGGTGCGGCTTGGCTTGAACCATATATCACAGGCAGTAAAAAGGACCTTGCCAAGAATGAGTTTGTGGCAGAGTTCAAAAAGAGGACAGGCGTATGACTTTACTTAACATAGCGGATATGCTGAGCGATATCCTTGAATTGCAGGACGTGTATGCAGGCACTATTGACGGCAATCTTGACAAGTGCATAGGCGTGTACAACGCAAAGATCTCAAAGCCGCAGCGTATCTGCATAGGCGGAAAAGCCTGCACAAAAACACTTGAAAAACATATCTCGGTGCTTATTCATTGGACTGATACTCCCACGCAGGCAGAGATAAAGGCTCAAAGCGTTCTTGATATCCTATCCGATATACGTCAGCATAAGGGTGACGGATTTACGGTAAAGTATCTCGAATGCAAAGATCCTGTTTCTGTTGGCAGGGACGAGCGAGGCGTGTGTGAATATGTTATCGAGGCAACAGTATATTACGAAAGGAATGAATGAGTATGGCAAACACAACAGGAGTTTATCCCGTTTATGAAAACCAGTTCAAGATAGACAAGACAGGCAGTGACGGCTCGACAGAGAGCAATCTTGTGACTATTGCCGATATGGAGAGCTTTTCAGTATCCATTGACGGCAATATCGAGGAGTGGAAGCCTTTTGATCAGCAGGGGTGGACAAGACGTTTGCTCACTGGTAAGTCTATCACTATCAGTATCTCAGGCAAGAGAAACGTCGGTGACGCAGGCAATGACTACATTGAGAGCCTTGCACTCAAAACAGGTGCTGCGGCGACCACAACCCTTGTGTGGAACTTCCCAAGCGGAGCAAAGCTTGTTATCAAGGGCGTTGTCAGCGTAACAGAATGGGGCGGCGGAGATTCAACGGCAGTCGCACCGCTTGCGTTCGACTTTGCTTCCGACGGCAAGCCTGAGTTTACAGAGGCGACAGCGTAAGAGCACAGACAAAACAGGGGAGCGTTCAAAGCGCTCTCCTAATTTTATATATCAGAAAGGATAATAACTATGGCAAAGATGTATACACTCGACAGCAAGCTTCTTACAGGCACACCTGAGATAAGAGTAGGCGACAAGGTCTACCCTGTGGACGACAGGCAGAAAACTGTCAAGAAGATACTTGACATCTGCGACAAGAACGCTGAAAAGAAAGACCTTGATATGATAGACGAGGTTTTCAAGCTTGCGTTTGCACCAAAGGACTACAAGGAAATAGAGGCAATGAATATGCCTTGGGCAGCATATCAGCAGCTTTTCACTCTTGTTATCTCAGCGGTAACAGGCGAGGACGCAGAAAAGACAGAGGCTCGATTTCCGCAGGAAAACGCAGAGTAAGCTTGAAGAAAGCTGGTACGATCTTGATTATGACCGAGAGCTTATCATACAATCCATTGCAAAGCAGTACAATATCCTGCCCTCAGAGCAGGAAAATCTGCATTACAGCGATTGGTACAGGCTCGTTGCAGGGCTTATGCACGATACGCCGCTGGGTCAGATAGTTCGTATCAGGAGCGAGGACAACAAGGATATCATAAAGAATTTCGACAGGTATGAAAAGCAGATACGCTCAGAATGGACGGCGTTCAGAAGTCAGAAAGCAAGAGAAACGTTCACAGAGCAGGACAAGCTTGAAACTGCGAGATACTTTGAAAGGCTGTTCAAGGGAATGTTCGGAAAGGCAGGTGATAAGTAATGGCAGACGGAGCAAGCGTTGGTGTTATATCTCTTGACCTTGTGATAAAAAACAAGGTGCAGGAGCAGCTTGACAAGATATCTGCAAGCATACAGAACGGCTTTTCAAAGCCAGTAGAGCAGGCAGAGAAAGCTGTTGAGAACGCTATGGATAAGACCACTAAAGCCATAGACGAGGGCTTTGGCAGTGCGTCGGAGATCGCTCAGAAGAGTATGCAGGAGGCTACTGCAAAGGTGGTGTCTGAAATTGATAAAGCCAATGAGCATATAAAAAACACCACCGACCAAATCGAAAACATCAAGCCTAAAGTTGTGCAGATACATTACAATCCTGAGTATGACCCTGCCAAAATAGAAGCTGAGGTTGATGATATTGCTCAGCAAATTACGGCAAAGGCTGACGAGGCGGCTAAAACAGCGACAGAGAGCTTTGGTGATTTTGAAATACCTGAAAGTGAATTTGAAAGGCTTAATCTCCAACTCGAAAATGCAACAGAAAAAATGAGCCTGTTGCAGGCTAAGTATAAAGAGCTTAACGGTCAGCTTGCTGATACAGATGATAGCGGAATTGATAAACTCATTGAAAAGCTGAATAGTGTAGAAGCTCAGATGATACGTCAACAGGCTGTTATCGACAAGACAAAAGCCAAGATAGGAGATCTAAGCAATGCACAAGCATTGGATACCGAAGCAATAGCAGCCACCGCTGTTGCAGAAGCAGAACAAGCAGCTAGCAGTGCGGCTGAAAAGCTGAGAACAGAAGCACTTTCGGCGGCAGCGAAAATATCAGAGGATTTTAAAACTGCTGCCGACCCATTGGAAAGGCTCAAGCAAAAGTTTGAGATAAACCAAAACGCTATTGAGCGAACAGAAGCTGAAATAATAAGATTACAGACTAAGTTGGCAACAACTGATGACGCAATGGAATCAGAAAAGTTGTCAAATAAAATCGAACAATTGAAAAGCCAATTGATAGGTCTGTATGATACGAGCGACAAATTAAGTGCAAAAATCAAAGAGAGCGGAAAAAGTTTCTCTGTGATATCTTCTGCGGTAAAAAGAGCGGCAAGCCTTGTAAAGACTACACTTGTAGGATCATTCAAAGCAATGAAGTCTGTTGGCTCAAAGGCTGTTGAAACTGTGAAAGCAAAGTTCAGCAAGCTCACAAGCGTTATACACGGCAGTTCAAAGCCATTGTCACGGCTGACAAACTCTCTCAAAAGGGCGGCAAAATCAGTGTTTCTAATGGCTGGTGCATATGCAATTTTCAGAGGCTTAAAGTCACTTGTATCAAACGCTGTTTCAGGCAACGAAGAATTTGCCAAGTCCTTAAACGAAATAAAAGCAAACCTCACCATAGCTTTCACACCGATAATGAACACAGTAATGCCGTATCTCAATACGCTTATGACGGGCGTAGCGACGGCGACAAAAACTGTGGCGGCGTTTATCTCTGAGCTTTTCGGCACCACCTATCAGAAGTCCTTGCAGGCGACAAAGCAGGCTCAGAAGTCAGCGGAGAAGATAAAGAAAACTCAGGACACTTACCTTGCAGACTTTGACGTTGTAAGAGTTGCACCGGATCAGAGCAAGTCCGATACAGACAGTTCAGAGGGCGGCATTGATTACTCAGCCATAAACGGCGACAACGTTCAGCTTCCTGATTGGGCGGAGCGTATGAAAGACGCCATTAAGTCGGGCGATTGGGCAGGAGTTGGCTCTCTTGTGGCTGAAAAGGTCAACGGAGCTTTCGCATACATCAACTGGGACGGTATTCAGAAAAAGCTGAATAGCTTTGTGGATAAGCTTACAGACGGTCTGAACAGCTTTATAAACGGCGTTGATTGGACAGGACTTGGTGACAGCTTCGGCGGAGGCATAAACACAATTTTTGGCGCAGGATACCGCTTTATGAAGAAGTTCGATTGGGCAGGCTTCGGCAAGGGTACGGCTAATTTTCTTAACGGCGGTATAAAGAAAACGAATTGGTCGCTTATCGGCAAGACCCTTGCTTCAAAATGGCAAGCTATCATCGACTATCTTTATTCGTTCGTTACCACCTTTGATTGGTCGGGCTTTGGCTCGTCCATAGGCACTTCTGTGAACGGCTGGTTTGATGAGATTGATTGGGGCAAGGCAGGAACGACTATCTCTGAGGGCGTGAAAGGTCTGCTTGATACGGCAATAAACTTCCTGCAAACTGTAAACTGGCAGGGCATAGGTGAAAAGCTGTGGACGTTCATTTCTACAATAGATTGGAGCGGCATTGCCACAAAGCTTTTCAAGGCGATAGGCTCAGCTATAGGCGGTGCGGTATCGGTGCTGTGGGGCTTTATCAAGGACGCTGTTTTTAGTATCCGTGACTACTTTACGGAGAAGATACAGGACTGTGGCGGTAATATCGTTGAGGGGCTTTTCACAGGTATCGTTGACGCTTTCAAGGGCATAGGCACTTGGCTTTATGACCATGTTCTTACACCATTTATTGAGGGCTTCAAGAACTGTTTTGGTATTCACAGCCCTAGTAAGGTCATGGCTGAAATGGGCGGATATATCATACAAGGTCTGTACAATGCCGTATCTGAGGGTATTGCAAAGATAAAGGAGATCTTCACAAAGCTTCTTAACGCTGTCAAGGGCGTTTTCAAAGGCATAGGCAAGTGGTTTAAAAAGACCTTTTCAGACGCTTTCGGAGGTGTAAAGACCATTCTCAATGGCATTATAATGTTCGTCAAGAGCATTTTCACAGGCAATTGGAAAAAGGCTTGGCAGGGTGTAAAGAAGATCTTCAAAGGCGTGTGGGATACGCTTTACAGTGTTGTGAAAGCACCTATAAACCTAATAATCGGTGCAGTAAACAAAATGACCAGTGCTATTGAAAGTGCGGTCAACTGGATAATCGACGGCATTAACAGCCTGAGTTTTGATGTGCCTGATTGGGTGCCTGGCATAGGCGGAGAAACCTTCGGCTTTGACCTTGACACAATAAGCATACCTGAGATACCAAAGCTTGCCACAGGCGGACTTGCGACAGCACCGACCCTTGCAATGGTGGGCGATAACAGGAACGCAAAGGCAGACCCGGAGGTGATCTCACCTCTGAGCAAACTGCAAGGTATGCTTGATAACGGCAAGCTTGACGAGGTGTTAAGGGTGCTGAACGCTATACTTGATTGGCTGAAAGCTTATGACCCTGTGTTCTTCGGAACAGTTGACAGCAAGGTGCTTTTCAAGTGTATGCAGGACAGCAACAATCAGTATAAACGTAAGACGGGAGTGAGTGCATTTTGACAGGAACATTGCTAAAGATAAACGGCGTGTGGGTGACAGACCCTGATCCTGATAGCTGGAGCCCTGTAAACTGTTATGAGTGGACGGCAGGCTCAGGACGAGTGAATACAACAGGTCTGTTTGTGGGTGCAAGAAAGTTCTGCAAATACAAATTGCCTTGCAAGTGGACAATGCTCCCTGTCGCAGATTCAGCCGAGATACAATCCCTTATCGAGGACGGACCCGACTTTGCAGAGCTGGAGTTTTGGCACAATGGCAAGTATTATTCTATATCTGCCAACGCAAGCGACTATGTACCGCAGGGGCTTGTCAGACTTGACGGTTGTGAGTATTACAAGAGCTGTACTGTCACATTCGCAGAACGTTAGGAGGGCATATGTACACCATAGCAAGCAATGAGATAACAAGCAGGATAGAGAGTTACAAAGCCTTGTGGGGTATGTGGATAGAGGACGTTCAGAGTGGAGCACCTGTGGCATATGACGGCATTCAGAACGTTCAGACGGACATTCAAGCAACCTCTCTGAGTGATGATATAGAGCTTGGTGCTGTCTGCTCTCAGAGTGTGACGGCGGAGCTTGTTGACGACGGAACTAAGTATCTTGGGAATGAGTATGTTTTCAGTTTGTATACGAAAGACAGCTCGGCATTTACCAAGATAAGCAAGCTTGGAGAGGTGCTTGACGGCGAAAAAATACCAATGGGACGTTTCACCTGTGTAAAATCAAAGAAATCAGGCGGCAGTGTTCAGCTGACAATGGCGGACAGGCTGTACTTTTCAGACAAACCATATGTACCACACATACCTATGCCGAACTGGAATAAAGTAGTCGAGGACGACATTTGCAGACAGCTTGGTCTGCAAAACGGCAATGACTATACAGAGGTGCGGCTACTGCGTGACAAGAACGGCAGAAGGCTGATAGATAAGAACGGCAAGGTGCTGTACTCAAAATACTTTTACTTCAAGGTCAGCTCAGTGCCAAAGGACGTGACCATGCGCCAGATGCTGTCCTATCTGGCTTCTGCTCAGGGCGAGTTTGGGTATGTTGACAGGTACG